>Ga0209701_10000082_pt1 | contig 41191 bp, 43 predicted proteins | sample CZO8metaG_4_FD_188356 | JGI IMG/M metagenome (GOLD analysis project Ga0209701, IMG submission 188356) | Vadose zone soil microbial communities from the Eel River Critical Zone Observatory, Northern California, USA - CZOApr15con2H3.8 metaG... | ecosystem: Environmental > Terrestrial > Soil >... | reverse complement strand
CGAGCCCGGCCCGCGCCACGATCGGCGTGTCGATCTGCGACAGGCGGGTGGTCCGCTCTTCCTCGCCGGAGCGATCGAGCACGGGCAGGTGGAGCTTGCGCGCGAGCTCGTCGACATAGGCATAGGCCTTGCTCCCGCCGGAGAAGTTGGCGACGGCGATGCGCTTGTCGGGCGCCATGAATTGCAGCGAGGCGACCCAAATCGTGCCGCCCTTGCGCCGCGCCGGCGGGACGTCGAGCGCGACGGCCTGGAATTCGTTGAGCGAGCCCTGCCGCGTCGTGAGATGGGGCCAGTAGCCGCGGCGATGCGTATAGATCCAGCCCTCAAGGTCGAGTTCGAGGCTCTCGCGAAAGAGAAAAAGCAGCAGCGAGACGGCGACGAATACGCCGCCGACGCCAAAGATGGCGAACCATTCGATCGAGCCGAAGGGCAGGCGCTTGCCGTGGAACGCCGCGTAGAAGGACGGCAGCACCGGCAGGGCGACGAACGCCGGCCAAAGATAGTGCGAGGAAAACGCCAGCACCCGCTCGCCGGACAGCTTCGGGCGCATGAAGGCCGTGCCCGGGCGCGCCCAGGCATAGGGTCGATCGCGATCGGCCGAGACGGCCATGCCGTTCTCCCCGGGACATGGGCAATGCCGCCAGGATCGGCGCAATCCGTTACCAATCCATTCATGAGGCGCACAGAGGCTGGCGCGGCGCGCGCGCCTAGGCTTTGAGCCGCGGCAGGAGCCGCTCGGCATTGCCGCGGTCGATGGCGCGCCGCTCGGCCGCGCCGAGGCGGAGCGCAGCGAACCCCTCCAGGTTCTGCGCGATGGTGAGATAGGGATAGTCGCTGCCGAACAGCACTTGCGACGCCGGCACGAAGGCGAGCAGCGCCGCCATGGTCGGCGCGTAGGCCGAATTGGCGGTGTCGTAATGCAGCTTCTTGAGCTCGGCATCGACGCCCTCGGGCGCGATCTGCGCCAGGTCCTTGCGCGCCCTGGACGCGTTGGCGATGCGGCCCGCCAGCACCGGGATCGCGCCGCCGGCATGCGAGAAGAGAAAGCGGATGTCCCTGAATTGCGCCAGCCTGCCGTTGAGCAGCAGGCTCAGCACGGCGCGCGCGGTGTCCTGCGGGTACTCGACCAGCGAGGCCGGCACGCCCGGCATGAGGCTGCCGCAGCAATTCGGCGCGAGCGGATGGAAATACGCCACGGCCTTGCGGCGATTGAGCTCCTCGAGGACCGGGACGAAGAGCGGGTCGCCGGGCCAGGTATCTCCGTAGCTGGTCATGAGCCCGATGCCGTCGGCCTTGAGCACGTCGAGCGCGTATTCGATCTCGCGCAGCGTGCCCTCGACATCGGGCATGGGCACCGCGGCGAAGAGGCCGAAGCGGCCCTTGTTGTCGCGCCCCATCTGCGCCGCATAGTCGTTGCACAGCCGCGCCAAGCCGCGCGCCTGCTCCTTCTCGCCGAACCAGATGCCCGGCGTCGAGATCGACAGCACCGCGGCGGCGGTGCCGGTGCGGTCCATCTCCGCCACGGCGCGGGCGATGCTCCATTCCCGCTGCGGCGCCTGCAGCCCGCCGAAGCCGTTGTGACGCCCCCACTCGGCGAGCGGCTCGAGGTATTGCGGCGGAAAGAAATGGTGGTGGACGTCGATGCGCGCGGCGTCCGACGCCTGCGCCGCGGCGACGCCCGGCAGCATCGTGCTAGCGCCCAGCGCCGACAGCCCGGCCAGCACGTGGCGGCGCGAGGTCAGGCAAGCGGTCGTCGCATCGTGATCGCGCGGCATGTCTCCCCTCCCCGTTGCCGGTCCTCTAACGCGAAAACCTTAGCGCCAGCCGATCGCCGCGTCCTGCAAAAGATCGCGGCGGCGATCCTCACCGGAGCGGCGCGAGCAAGAGGCCGAGGAGAGGGCGCTCCTCCCGCGCCTCGACGCCGATCGCCATGTCCGGCACGCGGCGATGCGGCGAGCGGCTCCTGAACAGCGGATCCCACAGGCTCAGGATGGTCGAGTAATTCGCATCCGTATCGGCGCGCACGCGGTGGTGATGCACCCAATGGATGGAAGGCGTCACCACGAGACGCGACAGCGCGCGCTCGACAGCGTCCGGCAGGCGCAAATTCGAATGGTGGAACAGCGCGGCCATCAGCACCAGCGCCTCGAAGGCGAGCACGGAGGTCAAAGGAATTGCCAGCAGCACGATGACGGCAGCGCGCGCCGCCGCCGAGAGCAGCACTTCGCCGAAATGGAAGCGCAGCGCCGAGGTGGTGTCGAGAAAGCGGTCGTAATGATGCACGGCATGGAAGCGCCACAGCACCGGCACGACATGGTTCGCGCGATGCCACCAGTAGATGAGGAAATCGAGCAGCAGCAGATCGGCGACGAGGCCGGCGGGACCGCCCCACCAGGCCGGCCGCCAGGGCAGCGCGTGCGCCGCGGCGTAGGCCGAGACCGGCAGCACCACGAGCGGCGACATCAGCGCGTTCACGGCCCACAGCGCGGCATTGCGCGCAAGGCGGCGCCAGGCCGGCTCGGCGAGATGGGGCGCCGCCGCCGGACGCCAGCGCTCGGCGACGAAGAGCAGCACGAACCATGCCGCCACGACCGCGCCTTTCCCTGCCAGGAGTTGCTCCACGCCCACTTGCATCACCCCAGATATCGGGTCAAGGTTGTGCAATGCCAATGACTTCGACGCGATCGTCGTCGCCTCCGAACGCGTCCGGCGAGCGGCCGCCGCTGGTCGGGCTGCCCTGCTGCACGCGCCTCGTCGGCGAGCAGCCGACGCATTGGGCGGGCGACAAATACGTCCGCGCCGTGAGCGATGCGGCCGGCGCGGTGCCGTTGCTGCTGCCGGCGCTGGGTGACCGCATCGCCGCCGCCGAACTCGTCGCGCCGCTCGACGGGCTGCTGCTGACCGGCAGCCGCTCCAATGTCGAGCCGCATCATTACGCGGGGGCTGCCAGCGAGCCCGGCACGCTGCACGATGCCGAGCGCGACGCGCTGACCCTGCCGCTCATCCGCGCCGCGGTCGACGCCGGGATGCCGGTGCTCGCCATCTGCCGCGGCATCCAGGAGCTCAACGTGGCGCTGGGCGGGACGCTGCACCAGCGGCTGCACGAACTCGCCGGGCGCCTCGACCACCGCGCGCCCGAGGGCGATGTCGCGCGGCGCTATGCCCATGCCGCGCATGCCGTCGCGCTGACGCCGGGCGGCGTGCTCGAGCGCCTTGCCGGCACGCGCGAGCTCGTCGTCAACTCGCTGCACAGCCAGGGCATCGATCGCCTGGCGCCGGCGCTGGTGGTCGAGGCCGTCGCGCCCGACGGGCAGATCGAGGCGGTGCGGCACGCCGATGCCGCCTTTGTCGTCGGCGTGCAATGGCACCCCGAATACCGCGTGATGGAGAATCCCTTCTCGCACGCGCTGTTCGCCGCCTTCGGCGCGGCGTGCCGCGCCTGGGCCAGGCGCCGCAGCGGCGGGCGCGCCGCGTGAGCCACTTAGTCGCGGCGCGCGATGCGGTCGAGCAGCTCGATCAGCCGCTGCTTGTCGGCGGCGGAGAGATCGCGCGCGATGTGGCGCTCGTGGCTGCGCACCAGCTCCTCGAGCCGATGCAGCAGGCGCGCGCCCTCGTCGCTCAAGCGCAGCGCGTGCGAGCGGCGGTCGGTCAGCGATACCGCGCGCACGACGAGGCCGCGCGATTCGAGGCGGTCGATCACGGCGACGACGGTCGAGCGGTCGATGCCCAGCGCATTGCCGAGTTGGGTCTGGCTCAGGCCGGGGTTGCTGTTGATCACCGTGAGCACGCCGAACTGGCCCGGCGTGATCTCGGCCTCGCCCATGGCGGCGGCGAAATGCTGGAACACGGCGACCTGCGCCCGCCGCAGATGATAGCCGAGCAGGCTCGTCAGCATGCCGCGCCCGACACCGTCGGCGTTTCTGGCCGGCTTTTCCGTTTTCGCGTCCATGAGCCGTGGCCTGAACTTTCTGTTCCCCGCCCGCGGCAGAGAATGGATTAAACAGGGCCGCCAGGACAAGCTGCTTTGCATGACAGTATCATGACGGTGGGCGATACGAGCGCCGTGCCCGAGAACGCCGCGGCGTTCTCGGTCGCGACGCCCGACGGCGCGGTGCTGCCCGTCTACGCCTTCGGCGGCCCCGCGCATGCGCCGGGATTGCTGTTCGGCCATGCCAACGGGCTTGCGGCGGGCTCCTACGCGCCGTGGCTGCACGAGCTTGCCGGCGCGCTGCGCATTTTCGCCTTCGATGCGCGCGGCCACGGCGGCTCGCGCTGGCCGGTCGGCGCGTTCGAGGCGGTATTCGCCGTCGATCGCTTCGCCGACGATTTGGCGCGGGTCGCCGCGGCCGTCGCCGCGCGGCTGGACGGCGCACCACTCAGCTATGCCGGTCATTCGCTCAATGCCGCCGCAGCGCTGCTGCTCGCCACCTGCGGCGCGCCCTTGCCGTGGTCCGGCACCATCCTGTTCGAGCCACCGATCTTTCCGCCGCCCGACTCGCCGCATTACGCCGAGGCGTGCGAAAAGCAGATGCCGCTGATCACGCGCAGCGCCGCCCGCCGTTCGGTCTGGCCCAGTCCCGCCGCACTCGGCGAGGTGCTTCGCGCGCGCGGCATGTTCGCGCGCTTCCGTCCGGATCTGCTCGCCGCGCATTGCCACGCCACGCTGCGGCCGCGCGCGGAAGGCGGGTTCACGCTGTGCTGCCCACCGGAAGTAGAATCCGCAATCTTCCGCATCCACCGCGCCGCCGACACGTGGCAGCGCCTGCCGGCGGCGCGCGCCGCCATTCATCTCGTCGCCAGCGACGCCGCCCTCCCCGACCGCGGCTGGGTCAGCGCGTGCATGCCGGACATGGCGGCGCAGCTGCCGCAGGCACGGCTCACCCGGCTCGCCGGCACCGGCCATATGATGATCTTCGAGCAGCCCGATCGGTGCCGCGATCTGCTACTGGCGGCGCTTGCCACGGATTCGAGCCATGCGACAAACACATGGGCGTAATGAGCTGCACGCATTTCTTGACCGTTCGTTAACGCCCCATCTGTGAGACTGAAGCGGTCGGAGGACCCTCCCTTCGACTGTCTGGTTTTGCCCCCCAGCGAAACCGGACTGCCCCAACGGCGCTTCCGGCGCCCGGTCACCCCCCTGACCGGGCGCCTTGTCTTTCAAGAGGTTGCTGCCTGAGGTTGGTGCCTGCCCGGGGATGCGAGGGGCCGCTCTGCCGGCATCCCTTGGCGGGCACAGGCTGCAACGCGCTGGACTCGGCTCCGCGGCGCTCAGTGGACCCATGGGAATTAACACCCAGGCCCTCCCCGCAGAGGGTCTGGGTGGCGATTTCCCCGCCCTTGACCGGGGAACACCAAATTGGGATAATAGTTGGTATAACAGATTGTTTGTTAGACGAACTTGTTCGGTGGCCGTTCACAGGGTAGGCGGCGCGAGAACGCATGAGCTTCGTCGTCAACATTCGCCAGCATCCCGATCCCGTCGTCGTCGAGCCCGGCGGCACGGTGCTCGAGAGTGCGCTCGCGCAGGGCGTGCCTTATCCGCATGGCTGCCGCTCCGGCAATTGCGGCGCCTGCAAGTCGCGGCTCGAGTCCGGCGAGGTCGAGCTCTCGCCCTACTCGCCTTACGCGCTGAGCAATGCCGAGCGCGCGCAAGGATTGATCCTCGCCTGCCGCGCCGTGCCGTGGAGCGACGCGGTGGTGAGCTGGCTCGAGGTCGACGAAATCGTCGTCCACCCGCAGCGGCGCCTGGTCTGCCGCGTCGCCGAGGTCGCGCCGCTGACGCACGACATCAGGCGCGTGCGCCTCGCCATCGAGTCGGGCGGCCCCTTCACCTTCTCGGCCGGACAATATGCCAGCCTGCGCTTCGCCGACCTGCCGCCGCGCGATTATTCGATGGCCACCCGGCCGGACGAGCCGGTGCTCGAATTCCATGTCCGGCGCATGGGGCCGGGCAGCACCAGCGCCTATGTCGCGGAACGGCTGACGCCCGGCGAGGAAGTGATCGTCGAAGGTCCCTACGGCTCGTCCTGGCTGCGCGACAAGCATGCGGGGCCGATCGTCGCCGTCGCCGGCGGCTCGGGCCTGGCGCCGATCAAGGCCATCGTCGAGACGGCGCTGTCGCAGGGCATGCGCCAGCCGATCCATCTTTATTTCGGCGTGCGCGACGAGCGCGACATCTATCTCGAGGCGCAGTTCCGCGCGCTCGCCGCGCGGCACGAGAATCTCCGCTACACGCCGGTGCTGTCGCAGCCGAGCCGGAGCACGGCGCGGCGGGTCGGGCTGGTGCATGAGGTCGTCGCCGGCGACCTCGCCGATCTCGACGGCGCCAAGGCCTATCTCGCCGGGCCGCCGCCGATGGTCGAGGCGGCGACGGCGCTGCTTGTGGACAGGCGCGGCATGCGCCGCCAGGACGTCCATGCCGACGCCTTCTATACCGAGGCGGAAAAGGCGGCGTTGAACGCGCACATGCCCGAAGCCGCGGCGGTGGCGCAATGAGCGGCGCCCTCGATGGCCGCGTCGCGCTCGTCACCGGCGGCGGCCGCGGCATCGGCCGCGCCATCGTCGAGCTCCTCTACGCGCAAGGCGCGGCGGTCGTCATCGCCGATCTCGGCACGACGATCGACGGCAGCGGCGGCGATCCCACTGTTGCGCAATCGCTGGTGCAGCGCCTGGGCGAGCGCGCCGCCGCCTTCACCGAGAGCGTCGCGACCCCTTCCGCCGCCGCCGCCGCTGTCGCGCTCGCGGTCGAGCGCTTCGGCGGTATCGACATCGTCGTCAACAACGCGGCAATCATCCGCGACGGCTTCATCTTCAAGGCCGACCCGCTCGCCTGGGACGCGGTGATCCGCACCAATCTGTCGGCGCCCTTCCACATCCTCGCCGCCGCGACCCCGGTGATGCGCGAGCAGACCAAGGCGCTGCGCGGCGGCACGCCCTACAGCTGGGGGCGCATCGTCAACATCGTCTCGACCGCCGGGCTCTACGGCAATTACGGCCAAGCGGCTTACGCCAGCGCCAAGGCCGGGCTGCTCGGCCTCACCCGCGTCGTCGCGCTGGACATGCAGCGCAGCCTCGTCACCTGCAACGCGGTCGCGCCCTTCGCCGCGACGCGCGTCACCGAATCGATCAAGCCGGCGAACCCGGCGCAGGCGAGCTACAAGGAGCGGGCGATGAAGGTGCCGGCGCGCGCCGTGGCGGAGCTCGTCGCCTGGCTCGCCGGCCCCGACGCGGCGCCGGTGAGCGGCCAGCTCTTCGGCGTGCGCGGGCGCGAGGTCTTCCTGTTCTCGCAGCCGCGCCCGGCCGCCCGCGTGCTGAGCCCGGGCTTCGATGGACTCGGCGCGGCGATCGCCAAGGATCTCGCGCCGCACTACCTGCCGCTGAGCAGCGATCTCGAGGCGTTCAGCAACGAGCCGGTTCTCTGAAAGCAAAGCAAAGAAGGACCCCGACCCATGACCACCGCCGCGCCTGCCCCGATCAAGACCGCCGAGGAGCTGTCGCAAGCGCCGGCCGACTATCGGACGGCGATCCGCAAGATCGTGCGCAGCCATGCCGTTAACGAGCTCTATGGCGCGCAGGTGTTCGACGAGCCGGCGATCGCGCTGGCGCCGACGCCCTACGCCAAATGGCTGACCTGCCGCGTCGCCATGGAGGAATACGGCCACCATGTGCGCTTCCGCGAGCTGGGCGAGCAGATCGGCGTGCCCGCGGCGGAGATGACGCCGAGCGGCAAGCGGCCGCTGTCGATCTTCGAGTTTCCGCTGAAGAGCTGGGAAGAGTTCTGCGTCATCAAGCTGCTCGCCGACCTCGCGGAGATCCTGCAGGTCGAGGACCTCCTGCACTGCACCTTCCACCCGCTGCGCAACCTCGCCCGCATGACCATGCCGGAGGAGCGCTTCCACGCGCAGTTCGGCAAGGATTTCTGCACCGAGCTGTGCCGGACGGAAGAGGGACGCGCCAAGGTGCAGGACGCGATCAACCGCTATTTCCCGATGCTGCCGGCGTTTTTCGGCCAGAGCGGCTCCCAGAACAACGCGCTTTACCGCAAGTTCGGAATCAAGCAGCGTAGCAACGAGGAAATGCGCGCCGATTACGTGACGAAGGCGCGCGCGCTGGTCGAGGACCATCTGAAGCTCAAGCTGCCCGAAATCGCCGAGGCGGCGTAGGGCTGCATCGCGGAGGACCGCCATGGATCACGCCGCCCCCGTCCGCACCCCCGAGCGCGAGGCGTTCTACAACGAGCTCGCGCCCCGGAACATGGCGCCGCTGTGGGAAGTGCTGCGCGCTCTCATCACGCGCGAGCCGGCGACGCCGTGCGTGCCGGTGCTGTGGCGCTACGACGAGGTCAGGCCCTATCTCATGCGCTCGGGCGCGCTCATCACCGCCAAGGAGGCGGAGCGGCGCGTGCTCATCCTCGAGAATCCCGCGCTCAAGGGCAAGGCGTCGATCACGCACACGCTCTACGCCGGCCTGCAGCTCATCCTCCCGGGCGAAGTCGCGCCGGCGCATCGCCACAGCCAATCGGCGCTGCGCTTCGTGCTCGAGGGCGAAGGCGCCTTCACCGCGGTCGACGGCGAGCGCACCTATATGAGCCCCGGCGATTTCGTCATCACGCCGTCCTGGACCTGGCACGATCACGGCAACGACAGCGACCAACCGATGGTGTGGCTCGACGGGCTCGACATCCCCCTGGTGGCCCTGCTCGATGCCGGCTTCATGGAGCCGGGCAATGCCGAGCAGCAGATGGTGACGCGGCCCGCCGGCGATTCGCTGGCGCGCTACGGCACGGGGCTGTTGCCGGTGGACTGGCAGCCGGCGACCAAGACCTCGCCGGTGTTCAACTATCCCTATGCGCGCACGCGCGAAGCACTGGAGACCATGCGCAAGCACGAGGGATGGGATGCGTGCCACGGCCTCAAGATGCGCTATGTGAACCCGGCGACCGGCGATTACGCCATGCCGACCATGGCGACGTTCATGCAGCTCCTGCCCAAGGGCTTCGCCGGCGCGCCCTACCGCTCGACCGACGGCACCGTGTTCGTCTGCATCGACGGGCGCGGCGAGACACGCATCGGCGGCGAGACGCTCGCCTGGGGCCCGCGCGACGTCTTCGTCGTGCCGAGCTGGGCGCGGCACACGCATCGCGCCGACACCGACGCCGTGCTGTTCAGCTTCTCCGACCGCCCGGTACAGGAAAAGCTCGGCCTGTGGCGCGAGGAGCGCGGTGGGCGCTGACCGCTGCAAGCCCACCCTGCGCCCTTCGACAGCCGCTTCGCGGCAGCTCAGGGTGAGGCACTTTTCTTTGCGGCATCAGCGATTGACGTCCTTGCGGCATCACCGATTGGTGCCGTTCTCGATCTCACCTCACCCTGAGCTTGCGCGAAGCGCAAAGTCGAAGGGCGCACGGGCGCTCATGCAGCGATGCTGACGATCGTGAACGATGGCGACGCCCTCGCCGCGGTGCGCGCGTTTGCCTCCGCCATCCCGCGCGGCTCGTGGTTCGCCGCTTGCGGCGAGGCGCTCACCGCGGGCGAGCAGGCGGACGCCGCCGCATATCTCGCCGCGCTCGGCATGCCCGACATCACCATCGCCGGCGTCGCCGGCTGGCGCGAGGCGGCGGCGACGACGCAAAGCCCGGCATGGAGCCGGGCGTGGTGGGACGCCGAGACGCGTGCGCAGGCCGAGCTGCGGCGCCGCGCCGCCGCGCGCTTCGGCGCCGAGCGCATGCTCGCCGCGCTTACCGTGGTGACCGAAGCCGCGGCATCACTCAGCGGCGCCGCTTCGCTCGCCATGAGCGACGCCGGCATCGCCGATCCGGCGCTGACGCGCGTCGCCGCGGGCGCGGCGGCGCAGGCCTGCCACCAGGCGGCGCTGGCGCTCGCCGCCGCGGCGGGGCCCGGCCATCTCTTCGCCGTCAAATATCGCCTCTTCGCTGCCGGGCGCTGGCCGCTGGGCATTGTCGGCGACCGCTTCTTCGTGTTCTAGTCCCCGCGCCCGCGCGCGACGCAACCTTCGGAGATGTTCGATGGCCTATGCGATCCCTGCCCCACCCGTCGCCACCGTGCCGGTGGTCGGGGCCGAGCCCTTTCCCGTCCATCGCATCTATTGCGTCGGCCGCAATTACGCCGAGCATGCGCGCGAGATGGGGCACGATCCGGATCGCGAGCCGCCCTTCTTCTTCATGAAGCCGGCCGACGCCATCGTGCCGACCGGGACCACCATCCCCTACCCGCCCAAGACCAAGGATTACCAGCACGAGATCGAGCTGGTGGTCGCGCTGGCCAAGGGCGGGCGCGACGTGCCGGCGGCGAAGGCGCTCGACCTCGTCTTCGGCTATGCCGTCGGCCTCGACATGACGCGGCGCGACATCCAGGGCGAGGCCAAGAAGCTCGGGCGGCCCTGGGATCTCGGCAAGGGCTTCGACCAGTCGGCGCCCTGCGCACCGCTCTCGCCGGCGTCCAAGGTCGGCCACATCGCCAAGGGGGCGATCTGGCTCAAGGTCAACGGCAAGATCCGCCAGCACGGCGATATCGCGCAATTGATCTGGACCGTTCCCGAAACGATCGCCTATCTCTCGGGCTTCGTGACCCTGGCGCCGGGCGATCTCATCTATTCCGGCACGCCCGCCGGCGTCGCCGCCGTGGTCAAGGGCGACAGGCTCGAGGGCCATGTCGACGGCCTGACCGATCTCGCCATCACCATCGGCTGAGGCGCGACTCCGCACGATGGCGCTCACCCTCGCCACCTGGAACATCAACTCGGTGCGGTTGCGCATCGAGACGGTGCGGCGCTTCATTTCCGAGGCGCAGCCGGACGTGCTCTGCCTGCAGGAGACCAAGTCGCCGGACGAGCATTTCCCGCGCGAGGCCTTCGACGCGCTGGGATACAAGCACCAGCTCGTGCACGGCATGAAGGGCTATAACGGCGTCGCCATCGTCTCGCGCGTCGAAATCAACGAGAGCGGCACGCAGAGCTGGTGCAAGCGCAAGGATTGCCGCCACGGCATGGTCACGCTGCCCGGCGGCGTCGAGCTGCACAACATCTACGTCCCCGCCGGCGGCGACATCCCCGATCCGGATATCAACCCGAAATTCGCGCACAAGCTGCAGTTCCTCGACGAGATCACCGCATGGTTCGGCGCCGAGCGCCACGCGCAGAAGCCGATGATCGTCGTCGGCGACCTCAACGTCGCGCCGCTCGAAACCGATGTGTGGTCGCACAAGCAGCTGCTCAAGGTCGTGAGCCACACGCCGATCGAGGTCGCGAAGCTCGGGCGGCTGCAGGATTCGGCGGGCTTCGTCGACGCGGTGCGCCGTTTCGTGCCGCGCGAGCAGCGGCTCTATTCATGGTGGAGCTATCGCGCGCACGATTGGTCGCTGTCCGATCGCGGCCGGCGGCTCGATCACATCTGGGTGACGCCGCCGCTGCAGGCGAGCCTCGCCGCGGCCGAAGTGCATCGCGCGGTGCGCGGCTGGGAGAGAGCGTCCGACCACGTGCCGGTGGTCGTGCGGCTCGACGGCTGATGCTGAGGCGCGGGCATACCCCCCTCCCTTCCCTCCCCCTCAAGGGGGGAGGAAAAATTTTACCGATGCCCCCTCCCCCCTTGAGGGGGAGGGTTGGGGTGGGGGGTGCCGCGCGCTCGCTGCGTGCGAGCGCGCACTAGCATGCCGCGCGACCTCAAGCCGTTCTTCGGCCCACGCAGCATCGCCGTGGTCGGCGCCGGCGAGCGGCCGACCTCGTCGGGCGGCGCGGTATTGCAGAATCTGCGCATCGCCGGCTTCGCCGGCACGGTGATCCCGGTCAACCCCAAGGGCGGCGAGATGTTCGGCCACGTCGCGCGCCGCTCGCTTGCGGAGATCAACGACCCCGCGGACGTCGCCGTCATCGTCATCCGCCCCGACCTCATCCTCGACGCGGTGCGCGAGGCGGCGGAGAGCGGGCATCGCCACCTCATCATTCTTCCCGGCGGCTTCGCCGAGGCGGGCGAGGCCGGCAAGGCGCGCGACGCGGCGCTGCGCGCGCTCATCGCGCAGCATGATCTGACGGTGGTCGGCCCCAACTGCGCCGGCATCATCCATCTGCAGCCGGGCGCGCGCTTTGCCGCGACGTTCCTGCGCGACATGCCGCCCGGCCCCAATGCGCGCGGCGCTTGTGCCTTCATCACCCAGTCGGGCGCGCTCGGCGAGGAGGCGATCGCCGCGGCGCACGGCCTCGCCATCCCGCTCGGCACGGTGGTCTCGGTCGGCAACGCCGTGCAGCTCGGAATCAGCGACTATCTCGAATTCCTAGGCGCCGATCCCGGCACATCGACCGTGCTGCTCTACATCGAGAGCATCGACGACCTCGCGCGCTTCCGCGCCGTGGCACGCCGCGTCGCGGCGGAGAAGCCGGTGGTCGCGCTGATCGGCGGCCGCACCGGCCCCGGCGCGCGCGCCGCCGCCGCGCATACCGGCGCCACGCCGCAGAACGACACGGCGATGGACGCGTTCTGCGCGGAGAGCGGCATCCTGCGCGTCGACAGCCTGCGCCGGCTGCTGCTCGCGGCCAAGGGATTCGGCGCCTTCCCGCAGGGCTTCGGCCGGCGCGTGCTCATCCTGTCGAATTCCGGCGGACCCGGGGTCCTGTGCACCGACCGCGCGGCGCGCGAAGGACTCGACATCGTGACGCTGCCGGCGGCGATGGCGGCCAGCTTGCGCGCGCAGCTTCCCGCCGAGGCCTCGGTGGCGAACCCGCTCGACCTGCTGGCGGATGCGCGCGAGGACCGCTTCGGCCTCACGCTGGATGCCGCGATCCGCGAAGGGGCGGCCGCCTTCGACGCGATCCTCGGCATCCACATCGTGCCGTTCATGGTCGATGCCGCCGCTGTCGTGGCGCGCCTCGCCGCGATGGTGCCGGCGGTGCCGATCCCGTTCCTCCACAGCATGATGGGCACGCTGCCCGACAAGGCCGCGTGGTTCCAAACCATGGAAGCGGCGGGCGTGCCGATGTTCAACGACGTCGAGGCCATGGCCGAATGCGCCGGCCTCCTGGCGCGCTACCCGGCTCTGCGCGAGACCGCGCGCCGCGCGCAAGGCTGAGTGCCCGAGGGCAGCACTGCGGTCGCGGCCTTAGCCTGCTGGATGGACTTGCCGCGGCCGCCGGCGTACCGTCGTGGAGTGGCGGGGTCAACTCGCCGATGCGGGTAACGTCGGCCTCGCTTTCTGAACGAGGGGGCGAAAATGCTGAAAACCGCGCTGATCGCGTCGTGCCTCCTGGCCTTCACGGCCACGGCTGCATACGCTGACGAGAAGACCGTCGTCACGCCCAACAAGATCAAGTGGGCGCCGGCGCCGCAATTCGGGCCCGGCGTGCAGGCGGCCGTCCTGTCGGGCGATCCGGCAAAGAGCGGACCCCACGTCATGCGGCTCAAGCTGCCCGCCAATGCGACGGTGCCGCCGCACACCCATGGCGGAACCGAGAACGTCACCGTGATATCGGGCAACCTGAATCTCGCTTTCGGCGACAAGCTCGACAAGTCGAAGGGACAGAAGCTCGGCAGCGGCGCCTTCTTCTCGGTCCCCGCGAACACGCCGCACTCGGCATGGACGAGCGGCGCAACGATCGTCCAGATCCACGGGACGGGGCCGACGGACATCAAGATGGTGCAGGCCGCCAAGTAGCTGCCGTACAGCGAGGGGCGACCTTACGGCACCAGCCGGTAGCCGCCGGGCTCGGTGACGAGGATCTCGGCCTTCTGCGGGTCGCGCTCGATCTTCTGGCGCAGGCGGTAGACATGCGTCTCGAGCGTGTGCGTGGTGACGCCGGCGTTGTAGCCCCACACCTCGTTCAACAGCGTGTCGCGGCCGATGATCTTCGCGCCGGCGCGGTAGAGATATTTGAGGATCGCCGTCTCCTTCTCGGTGAGGCGCACCTTCTTGCGCCCGCTGTCGTCGACCAGCAGCTTCGCCGCGGGGCGGAAGGTGTAGGGGCCGATGGTGAAGACGGCGTCCTCGCTGAGCTCGTGCTGGCGCAGCTGGGCGCGCAGCCGCGCCAGCAGCAGGTTGAGGCGAAACGGCTTCGTGATGTAGTCGTTGGCGCCGCTGTCGAGGCCGAGGATCGCGTCGGCATCGCTGTCGGCGCCGGTCAGCATGAGGACCGGCGCGCGCACGCCGCCGCGGCGCATCAGCCGGCACAGCTCGCGCCCGTCCATGTCGGGGAGACCGACATCGAGCAGGATCACTTCGAAATGCTGCTGCTTGGTGATGTCGAGCGCCTGGGCGGCGGTCTCCGCCTCGGCGACCGCGAACTCCTCGTGCAGCTGCAGCTGCTCGGCCAGCGAATGGCGCAGCGCCGCATCATCATCGACGATCAGTATCTTGCGACCCGCCGCCATCTCCCCTCCTCCGCCCGCCGCAGGTCGAGCACGCGCCTTGTTACGGCAGCGAAAGGACCCTTTATCCCCGCCGCTCAGCGCTCGACCGTGACGCCGTGCCAGAAGGCGACGTGGTCCTTGATCTGCGCCGCCGCCGTCTTCGGCGCCGGATAATACCACGCCGCGTCGGGGTTCTCTGCCCCGTCCACAACCACCGTGTAGTAATGCGCCGTGCCCTTCCACGGGCAGACCGTGGTGGTGGGGCTCGGCTTGAAGAAGCGCCGGTCGAGCGCGCCGGGCGGGAAATAGACATTGCCCTCGACCAGCTCAAAGCGCTCGCTCTGCGCCAGCACCTTGCCCTGCCATGTCGCCTTGGCCATCCTCGCCTCCCTCTCCAGACCTCGCCGCACCCGGAAATATTTGTGCGCGGCCGGCGGCGCACAATGGGTCAGCGGTCGCCGGGCAAGCCCAGCACGTCGCGATGCCCGACCACCAGCGACAGCGCGCCCGCCGCCTGCTCGGCCTTGCGGCGCGCGTGCCAGGCGGCGATGGCTAGGGCGGCGTCCGGCCGCATCTCGCCGGCGGCGCGCGCCTCGCCCGCGACGATGACGGCGAGCATATCGCGTTGCTCGGTGCCGATATGCCAGTCGCTCGGCGCGGTCGATACGGCGTATCCCGCTTCCGTCAGCCGAGCCGCCAGGTAGGCCGACGCCGCCGCGCCCAGCGCCGGGCCGAACCCCTTGTCGCCTTGCTGGTGCCGGGCGAAAGCGTCGTGGATCAGCGCGTCCTCGGGCGCCGCTGGGCGCCACTGGCGGCGCCCGTCGACGGCCAGCGCCGACAGCAGCGGCACGCGCCGGCGCGCCAGCTGCGCGACGAGCGCGTCGATCCACGGCGCCGCGACGAGGTCCGCCAGCGCCGCCATGGTCACACCATCGCAGCGCTCGATCGCGCCGATCGCGCCGTGGCGCGTCAGGTCGAGCCGCCGCGCGGTGAAGCGCCAACGCTCGGCGCCAGCGTGAATGACGACGCCGTCGCCCGCGCGCCCGACCGCCCAGCCCTCGCCTGTCGCCCAGGCGAGATGCTCGCCCGCCTGGGCCTCGAGCAGCGCCGGATCGTCGTCGACCAACAGCCATTCCTGATCGCCGCCGATGAGCGGTGCGAGCGCGCGCGCATTGGCGCCGGCGCCGGCGCCGAGGTCGAGCAGCCGCAGCGGACGACCGCCGGTACGCGCGACGGCAGCGGCGAAGCGTTGCGCCAGCGCCGCGTCGCGCGCCGCGCGGTCGAACGGCGCCCGCTGGCGCAACCACGCCAAGGTGAATCCGCTCACGCCACGAGCCGATCGAAAGCCGCCATCCAGTGCCGCACCGCCGCCGGCCAATCCGGCAAAGCGGCGCCGGCGGCCGCGGCGCCGGCGGCGAGCCGCGCGCGCAGCGCGGCATTGTCGAGCAGCAGGCGCAGCGCCGTGGCAAGCGCGTCGCGATCGCCCGGCGGCACCAGCAGCGACGCCGTCGCCGGCACGGTTTCCGGAATCGCGCCGGCGGTGGTGCCGACCACCGGCAAGCCGTAAGCCAGCGCCTCGGCGAAGGCCATGCCATAGCCCTCGTGATAGGAGGCGAGCACGAAGACATCGGCTTCGGCATAAGCGGTGCCGACGCGCTCCGGCGGCCATTCGCCGGCGAGCTCGACCCGCTCGCCCAGGCCATGGGCGGCGATGGCGCGCTCGACCGCCGCGGTCGTCTGCGGGTCGCGCGTCAAGCTGCCGATGCAGCGCAGCCGCCAGGCGCGGTCGGCGAGCGCGGCCAGCGCGCCGATCAGCAGCAGGTGGCCTTTGCGCGGGGTAAGGCTGCCGATCGACAGCAGCTGCACCGGCTCCCCGCGCGACGCCCGGCGCGGCCGCGTCGCCGGCTTGTCGGTGCCGGGCGGCGTGATGGCGACGCGACCGCGGGGTACGCCGTAATCCTCGACTGCCCAGCCGGTGATCGCGCTCGGGCACATCACGCCGGCGAGAAGCGGCAGCAGCCGCATCTCGACCGCGGCGAAGCGTGCACCCGTCTCGGCGGCGAGCCCGGTCTCGAGCGCGAGCGGATGATGCACGAAGCCGACGAGCTTGAGCCGCGCCGCCGCTTCCGGCGTCAGGCAATCGATGAAGGCCGGCAGCGCCAGCCCGTCGATCACGGCGGCGGCGTTGTCGGCAAGACCGGCGAGCACGGCGGCCGCGGCGTCGCGCGCCGTGGCGTCGGCCTCGGGGAAAGTGCCGGGCAGCTCATGCACCGTCACCGCGCGCCCGGCGCGGCGCAGGCCCTCGACGAGGCGGCGGTCGAAGAGATAGCCGCCGGTGAGCTGATCGAGCACGCCCGGCACGATGAAGGTGATGTCGTTCAAGCGAGCGGACCCTCGAACGCGGCCCACGCCACCGGCGATTCGCGCAAGCTGATGCGCATCGCCGCGAGCGCGCTCGCGGTTCCCGGGCCCAGCGCGCCTTGGGCGACGCGCGACTTGACGCGGCGGAAGATCTCGCCGGCGAGGAATTCCGTCGTGGTGTTGCGGCCGCGGAAGTCCGGCAGCTCGTCGAGATTGCGATAATTGATCTCGGCGAGCACCGCTTTGAGCGTGTCGAGCGCCAGGCCGATGTCGCAGACCAGGCCGTTGCCGTCGAGCTGCGCCCGCCGCAGCTCCATCTCGACGGCGTAGGTCGCGCCGTGGAGTTGTTGCGCCGGGCCGAATATTTCGCCGACGAAGCTGTGGGCGATCATGACATGGTCGCTGACGGCAAGGCTGTACATGCGAACTCCCGTTTCCTCGATTTTAGCCGTATCTCACCACCTGGCACAGCGCGCCCGCGGGATCGCTCGCGAGCCGCGCCATGACCCGCGGCAGATCGTCGAAGCGGTTCTCGCCGGTGATGAGCTGATCAAACACCGGGTCGGCGAGAAGGTCCAGCGCCAGCGCCAAGCGGCGGCGATGCGACCAGCGCGCGCGCTGCGCCGTCGCCACCGCGCCCACTTGCGAGGCCCGCAAGACCAGGCGCTTGGCGTGGAACGCCTCGCCGAGCGGCGCCGCCACGCTCGCATCGCCATACCAGCTCATCTCCAGCACCGTCGCCTCGAAGCCGGCAAGCCGCAGCGCCGTGGCGAGGCCGGCGGCGCTGCCGCTGGCGTGGATGACGAGATCGAATTCGCCGGACGCGTTCTCGGGCAGCGCAAAGCGGCAGCCGAGCGCGGCGGCCAATGCGGCGCGCGCGGGATCGATGTCGACGAGCGTAACGGCGGCGCCCGGCAGCCGCGCGGCGAGCGCCGCCATGAGCCCGCCGACGACGCCGGCGCCGACCGCGGCGATGCTGTCGCCCAGGCGCGGCGCGGCGTCCCACAAGCCGTTGACCGCCGTCTCCATGTTGGCGGCGAGCACGGCACGCGCATCGGGCACGGCGTCGGGGATCGGCAGCACCGCATCGGCCGGCACGACGTAGCGGTCCTGATGCGGATAGAGGCAGAACACGCGGCGCCCGCGCCATTCCGCCGCGCCCTCCTCGACCACGCCGACGGAGGCGTACCCGTATTTCACCGGCGCCGGGAAGTCGCCTTGCTGGAACGGGCAGCGCATGGCGTGGTACTGGCTCTTCGGCACGCGGCCGGCGAAGACGAGGCTCTCGGTGCCGCGGCTGATGCCGCTGGCGATGGCGCGCACGAGCACCTCGCCGGGACGCGGCGGCGCGAGCGGCGCGCGGCGCAGCTCGCCGCGTCCGGGCGCCGCGACCCAGAACGCGCGCGCGCTGCCAGCGTCAGTCATGGAAGATGCATTCGTAGAGCACGTCCTCGCCGAGACTGAAGCGGCGCAGGCGCGGCCGCAAGCCCTGGTGCGGCTCGACGATCTCCGGCAGCGACAGGCTCGGGCGCCCGGAGCCGAGGATGACCGGCGCGACGGTGAGCTGCAGCCGGTCGAGCGCGCCGGCGACGAGAAAGCGCGAGATGGTGACGCCGCCGCCTTCGATGAACAGGAAATCGAGCCCGCGTGCCGCGAGCGTGCTGCGGATGTCGCGCGGCGCGAGGCCGCCCTCGCCGCGCGGCACGGGCACGATCTCGGCCTGGCCGAGCCGCTCGCCCGGTCGCGCGCGATCGGCTGCGGCCAGCAGCAGCGTCGGCGCCGCGCCGTCCTGGAAGACGCGATACTCCGGCCCGAGCCGGCGCTCGCTATCGATGACGACGCGCACGGGATGATCGCCGGCGCAGCGCCGCACCGTGAGCTGCGGGTCGTCGTGGCGCAGCGTGCCGGAGCCGACAAGGATGGCGTCGGCGAGCGCGCGCATGCGGTGGGTGTGCAGCAGGTCTTCCTCGCCGGTCACCCAGCGCGACGCGCCGGCGGCGGTGGCGATGCGGCCGTCAAGGCTCTGGCCGAGATGCGCCACGGCATAAGGCCCGCGCGCCTCGGCAAGCGGCAGGTAAAGGTCGATCAGCGCCGCCTGCGCGGCCGGCGCGTCGCGCGCCGGCGCCGGTCGGGCGTGCGCGCCGTCCGGCCGGCGCAGCGCCAACAGGCTGCGCCACAGGCTCGCCTCGTCGTGCATCGGACCCTCGTTCACGGCGGCGCGCACTATAGCCGATCATGCCGGCAAATGACGGCACCCCTCACTTCCGGCGGAACGTGACCACCAGCACGTCGCGATAGGCGGGTGCCGCGGGATCCAGCGGCTCGACCGGCGTCACGCCGTGATAGACGCGCGCGTCATGCACCAGGGCCGCGTCGAACGGATCGGCGAGGGTGAAGCTGCCGAGCAGCGTGCGGTCGAGGCCGTGGATCGTCGTCGTGCCGCGCTTGATGTTGCGGCGGCGCACCAGCAGCACGAGCACATAGTCGACGCCGTCGCGATGCATGCCCTCGGGCGTGGGAAGGCCCGCCTCGCCCGGCCGCGCCTCGATGCGGAACTGGTGCAGCTCGACATGCCAGGCGCGGATTTCCGGCGCGAGACCGCCGAACAGCGTGCGGCAGAAGCCGAGGATCGTCGTCAGGCTCGGCCCGTCGCCGATCTCCGGCGTGATCGGCTCGAACCAGCGCTCGACGCCGCCGTGCAGCGGGTTGTAGTCGAGGCTCTGGTAGTGCGGCTGATGCGGCTGGCGGGCGATCGCGCCGTCGGCCGCCGCCGCGTAGATGGCGTGCCGCCGCCGCCGGTAGCGGCCGCCATCGGCCATGTAGGTGTCGAGGGCGAGGTCGTCCCAGCTCGCGGCGAAGCGGTCCCAATCGGCAAGCGGGCCCGCCTGCGCCAGGAGCGGCCGCATGCGGTCGCCGGGCATGAAGGCGAACCCGTCGCGCGCCAGCGCCTTTTGCAGCGCCGGCGCGCCGCTCGGGAATGGATGGCTCATGCCGTGAGTCTAGCAGTCCGGGCCGCCGCTGTCGTGCGGACGCGCCGGCTGGCGCCTGGCGTGTCCGATGCCCATATCCAAGCGTGACGCTTGGCCTTTCAACTCTCCGCGAGGGTGCCGGGCAATGCCGGGTTACAGCTTGTGAGCGCCAAGGTTTCCCGTCATTGTCGGCGCCGTGCAGACCGCCCCATCGGCCGCCGGACCGGCAGCACGGGGGGCGCCCGTGCCGGACATCCCATTGAGGACCTTGTAACCTTTGTCGCCGCGGCCCTTGCTGATCGATGTGGGATGGCAGCTGGCGCTGCTCGGCGGCGCGCTCGCTTTGGTTGCGCTGGCGCTAATGCCGCTGACCGGGCTGGGCTGGCACGGCCTCGCCGCTGCGCTTGTCGCCTATGGCGCCATCGCGGCCGTGGTGCTTGGCGGGCTCGGCCAGCACGCGCCGCACCAGCGCTTCGGGCCCGCCAACCGGTTGACCCTGCTGCGTGCTGCCTACACGGCGCTGCTCGTCGGCATCCTCGTCGAGGGCCTGCGCATCGGCGCGGCCGGGCGCTGGGTCTTGGTGGCCTCCGGCGCGGCGGCGCTCGCGCTCGACGGCGTCGATGGCTGGGCGGCGCGGCGCAGCGGCTTCGCCAGCGCGTTCGGCGCGCGCTTCGACATGGAGATCGACGCGCTCTTCGTCCTCGCCCTCTCGGCCCTGGTTTATCGCATCGGGCAGGCCGGCGCGTGGGTGCTGACCATCGGGGCGATGCGTTATATCTTCGTTGTCGGCGGATGGCTGTGGCCGGCGCTCGCCGCGCCGCTGCCGCCGAGCCCGCGGCGCAAGGCGGTGTGCGTCGGCGTGATCATTGCGATGCTGGTGGCGCTGGCGCCACCGGTCGAGCCGATGATGGGACGCTGGCTGTGCCTCGGAGGGCTGCTGCTCTTGGCTTATTCCTTCGCTGCCGATTGTCTCCGGCTCGCCGCGCGCGGCCGCGGCGATGCGCCGGCGCCGGGCTGACGAAACGACGGGTAGGGGAATGATCGGACATCAGATCGGAGTGGCCCTGTGCTGAACCGCAAGCCGGCGACACTCCGCGTCGACGAGACGCGCGCGCTGCGCCAGATCGAGCGCGCGGTCACCGAACTGCGGCGCGGCGGCTGCGTCGTGCTGCGCGATGCCGGCACGGCGCTCGTGGCGCAAGCGGCGGAGACGGTGAACCCGGACAGCCTGGCAAGGCTCAGGGCGTTGAGCGGGGCGACCTTGTCGCTGGTGCTGACGCGGCGGCGCGCTGCCGCGCTTGGCCTCGCCGAGCCGCCGAGCGGGCCGGGCGGCGCCGTGCAGCTGCGCGTCGCCGCCGATGCCGCGGCCAGGGACCTGCGCGACCTCGCCGATCCCAGCGCCGTGGCGACCGAGCCGCTGCCGCTCGCGACGGCGACGGCGGCGCTGGGCACCGCCGATGCCGCGGTCGAGCTGGTCAAGCTGGCGCGGCTGCTGCCGGCGGCGGTGGTCGGGGAGCTGCCCCTGCGCAATGCTGCGGCGCTCGCCGAGCGCGAGGGGATCGTGCTGCTCGACGCCGGCGACATCGCCGCCTACCAGGTGACGGCCGCGCGCTCGCTGCGCCCGGTGAGCGAGGCGCGCGTGCCGCTCGCCGACGCCGAGAACACGCGCATCATCGCCTTCCGCCCCAGCGACGGCGGCATCGAGCATCTTGCCATCCTCATCGGCGATCCCGATCCCAAGGGATCGGTGCTGGTGCGGCTCCATTCCGAATGCTTCACCGGCGATCTCCTCGGCAGCCTGCGCTGCGATTGCGGCGACCAGCTGCGTGGCGCCATCGCCGAGATCGCCCGCGCCGGCAGCGGCGTCCTGCTCTATCTGGCGCAGGAGGGTCGCGGCATCGGCCTCGTCAACAAGCTGCGCGCCTACCAGCTCCAGGATGACGGGTTCGACACGGTCGACGCCAACGAGCAGTTGGGCTTCGACGCCGACGAGCGCGTCTATCTGCCGGCCGCGGAGATGCTGCGCCAGCTCGGCTTCGAGCGGGTGCGCCTGCTCACCAACAACCCGGAGAAGGTCGCCGCGTTGACGCGCTGCGGCATCGCCGTGGTCGAGCGCGTACCGCATGTGTTTCCCGCCAACGGGCACAATGAGCGTTACCTGCGCACGAAGGCGACGCGCAGCGGACACTGGCTCTGAGGCTCTGGCGTTCGGTCCGACCGGCCGGCGATTTTCTGCTCGGTTTTTGGCCAAATCCCGCCGGCCGTTCGCGCCGCTGTGGCGACCTGCTGCTTTTCACGTCATTGCCTGAGGCATCCGGGTAACGAACGGGTCATCATTGGGGCCTAGAACTGTCGCGGGGACAGGCAGCACGAGGGAGATCCCGCCATGCGCTGGAGCGGCAGCGAGGAGCAGGTTACCGGCGCCCTCGCCATCGTCATGATCGTGGCGGCGCTGGTCGTGATCGGCGCCTACGCATTGGAGATCGCGCATCACGCCGCGCGGTTGTGATGCCGCGGCCGACCGCTCCGACGCTTTCTGCCGACGGGCCCCCGGCAGTTCTTGCCGCAATGCTGAGTCGAAGCGAGCGATAACCGCGCCAAGTCGCGGGTGGAGCGTTCCGCCGCGCCAGCCCGCGGTATATATACCCTCGTCATGGATTTGCTGGTCTACGCGCCCGGCTGGGCGCTCTGGGACGGCGAGCGTCTGCGCTGCGCCTTGGGGCGCGGCGGCATCCGCGCCGACAAGCGCGAGGGCGACAGCGCGACTCCGGCCGGGAGCTGGCCGATGCGGCGCCTGCTCTATCGCCCGGACCGGCTCGCCGCGCCGGCGACGCGGCTCGCGGCCAATCCGCTCGCGCCGCAAGACGGCTGGTGCGACGACCCCGCCGATCCCGTCTACAACCGCCCGGTTCGCCTGCCCTATGCCGCCAGCGCCGAGCGGCTGTGGCGCGAGGACGGCATCTACGACCTGATCGTGCCGCTCGGCTACAACGACAACCCGGTCCTCCCGGGTGCCGGCAGCGCCATCTTCCTGCATCTGGCGCGTCCGGACTACGCACCGACCGAGGGCTGCATCGCGCTGGCGCCGGCCGATCTCATACGCGTGCTGACGACGGCCGAGACGGCGTCGCGCGTCGTCGTGCACGGGCCCGAGGCGCGCGCGCCCGGCGGGCGGGTCAGCGCTGCTCGGGGAAGAAGCGCACGATCACGCTCGTGACGGACCGCCGGGTGGCAGCCGGCGGCTCGAAGGTCATGGTGCCGCGGATCATGCTCGCGCCCGCCTCATCAAAGCGCGGCGTGCCCGAGGATTGCGCCACGACGATGCTCTCGGCGACCCCGCCCGCGCCGACAAGCACCTCGTAAACGGCGTAAACCATGGCGCTGGCGGCGGAGGGTGCCGGCGCGGGCGCGCGCGCCGCCGGTGCGGCGACATTGGCCCGCGCCGCGGAGCGAAACGGGCGTGGGTTACGCGCCCCTGCCGTTCGGCACCGCGGCGGGACGCGGCCCGAAAATAGCCGTGCCGACGCGCACATGGGTGGCGCCGAATCGAATGGCGAGCGCAAAATCGCCGCTCATTCCCATGCTGAGCGCGGCGATGCCTTGCCGGCGCGCGATCTCGCGCAGCAGCGCGAAGTGCAACGACGGCTCGTCGTCCACCGGCGGAATGCACATCAGCCCGGCGATGCCGAGGCCGAGCCGCGTGCGGCAATCCTCGATGAAGGCGTCGGCCTCGCCGGGCGGCACGCCCGCCTTCTGCGGCTCCTCGCCGGTATTGACCTGGACGAAGAGCGCCGGCCGCCGCTCCTGCCGCTCGAGCTCGCGCGCCACGGCCTCCGCCAGGCGCTGCCGGTCGAGCGTCTCGATGGCGTCGAAGAGGGCCACGGCGTCCTTGACCTTGTTGGTTTGCAGCGGGCCGATGAGATGCAGCGCGAGATCGCGATGCCGCGCCTTGAGCTCGGGGTATTTCGTCTGCGCCTCCTGCACCCGATTCTCGCCGAAGACCCGCTGACCGGCGGCAAGGGCATGGGCGATGGCGGCGCTGTCGTGGGTCTTGCTGACGGCGACCAGCGTGACGTCGGCCGCGGCGCGACCGGCAGCGCCGGCCGCCTCGGCGATGCGGCGGCGCACCGCGGCAAGGTTGCCGGCGATGTCCGGTGGCGGCTCGGCGCTCATGCTGGCGACCTTGGCGAGCGGTGCCGCAAGCGTCAAGCCGTCGGAATATTTAGCGGAATTTCCCGTTCCGCCGGTGTAGGATCGGGCCGCTCGGAGCCGGTAGCCTGCACCGCGCCCCGGAATGGCCTTCGAGGAGCACAGGATGTCCATGAGAAATATCGGCCTCGCCGTCACTCTGGCCAGCCTGCTTGGCGGGTGCAGCTTCTTCGGCGGTCCCGCCCAGAAGGAGACCGATACCGACGCCATCCAGCGTGCCGAGGACCCCTACCACACGGCTGCGAAATACAACCCCTACACCGGATATAACCCGAAAACGCAGGAAGGCGCCGACGGCTTCTCGGTGATGGGGATGCTGTTCGGCAGCGGCGACAAGAAGGGCGGCGGCAGCGAGGGCAATGCCGGCGCTCCGTCCGGTGTCGGCGTCAACAGCTACTTGTGGCGCGCCACGCTCGACACCGTGTCCTTCATGCCGCTCGTTTCCGCCGATCCCTTCGGCGGCGTGATCATCACCGACTGGTACAGCCCGGCGGAATCGCCCACCGAGCGCTTCAAGATGAACGTGCTCATCCTCGGCCGCGAGCTGCGCGCCGACGGCGTGCGCGCGACCGTCTTCCGCCAGAAGCGCGACCCGGGCGGGCAATGGGTTGATGCCGCGGTGGAGCCGCAGACCGGCATCGATCTCGAGAATGCGATCCTGACGCGGGCGCGGCAGCTGAGGCTCAGCACGGCCTCGAAGTAGCCGCGCGCCGCATTGTCTTCAGGGCAGCGAAGAGAGGGCGGGTTACGCGCGATGGCGCGCTATAGTTTCAAGGAAGCCGAAGCGCGCTGGCAGGCGACATGGCGCGAGCGCGGCACGTTCCATGTCGAGACGGATCCGAGCCGGCCGAAATACTACGTGCTGGAGATGTTCCCCTACCCCTCGGGCAAGCTCCATGTCGGCCATGTCCGCAATTACACCATGGGCGACATGGTCGCGCGCTACAAGCGCGCGCAGGGCTTCAACGTGCTGCATCCGATGGGCTGGGACGCCTTCGGCCTACCGGCCGAGAACGCGGCGATCGCCAGCAAGGTGCATCCCGCCGAATGGACCTACGCCAATATCGCCACCATGCGCGAGCAGCTGAAGCGCATGGGCCTGTCCTATGATTGGGAGCGCGAGATCGCCACCTGCCATCCCGAATATTACCGGCATGAGCAGAAGATGTTTCTCGACTTCCTCAAGGCCGGGCTCGCCTATCGCCGGGAGTCCTGGGTCAACTGGGACCCGGTGGAGAACACGGTGCTCGCCAACGAGCAGGTGATCGACGGGCGCGGCTGGCGCTCGGGCGCGCTGGTCGAGAAGCGGCTCTTGTCGCAATGGTTCTTGCGCATCACGCATTACGCCGACGATCTGCTCGACGCGCTGAAGACCCTAGAGCGCTGGCCCGAGCGCGTGCGCCTCATGCAGGAGAACTGGATCGGCCGCTCCGAAGGCGCGCGCGTCTTCTTCCCGCTCGCAGGCCGCAACGAGCGGCTCGAAATCTTCACGACGCGGCCCGACACGCTCTACGGCGCCTCGTTCTGCGCGATCTCGCCGAACCATCCGCTGGCGCAGGAGCTGGCGGCGGCGAACCCGGCGCTGGCCGATTTCATCGCCGAGTGCAACCGCATGGGCACCAGCGAGGCGGTGCTCGAGACGGCCGAGAAAAAGGGCTTCATTACCGGGGTCCAAGTGCTTCACCCGCTGGTCAAGACTTGGCCACTGCCGCTCTATGTCGCTAATTTCGTGCTCATGGAGTACGGCAGCGGCGCCATCTTCGGCTGTCCCGCGCACGACCAGCGCGACCTCGACTTCGCGCGCAAGTACCAGCTGCCGGTGAAGCCGGTGGTGCTGCCGCCGGGCGAGGACGCGCGACGCTTCGCGATCGCCACCGAGGCTTATGTCGGCGACGGCACCCTCATCAATTCCGATTTCCTCGACGGCCTCGACGTCGCTTCGGCCAAGCGCAAGGTGACCGAGCGCCTTGAATCACTCGGCGCCGGCCAGGGCACCATCGCCTACCGCTTGCGCGACTGGGGCGTGTCGCGCCAGCGCTATTGGGGCTGCCCGATCCCGGTCATCCACTGCGGCAAATGCGGCATCGTTCCGGTACCGGAACGAGATCTCCCGGTGACGCTGCCCGACGATGTCAGCTTCGACCAGCCGGGCAATCCGCTCGACCACCATCCGACCTGGAAATACACGACCTGCCCCGAATGCGGCGGCCCGGCCGAGCGCGAGACCGACACGTTCGACACCTTTTTCGAATCCTCGTGGTATTTCGAGCGTTTCTGCTCGCCGCGCGCCGCCGAGGCGTTCCGGCGCGCGGATGTCGATTACTGGATGCCCGTCGACCAGTATATCGGCGGCATCGAGCATGCGGTGCTGCACCTGCTTTATTCGCGCTTCTTCACGCGCGCGCTCCGGGATTGCGGTTATGTCGGCCTCAAGGAGCCGTTCGCCGGCCTCTTCACGCAAGGCATGGTGTGCCACGAGACCTATCGCGACGAGACCGGCAACTGGCTCTTTCCCGAAGAGGTGACGCGCGACGCGCAGGGCCGGGTCGTCGACGTGCACAGCCGCCCGGTGACGGTCGGGCGCAACGAGAAGATGAGCAAGTCGAAGAAGAACGTGGTCGGGCTCGAGACCATCGTCGACGCTTACGGCGCCGACACCGCGCGGCTTTATCTCCTGTCCGACAGCCCGCCCGAGCGCGATCTCGAATGGACCGACGCCGGCATCGAGGGCGCGTGGCGCTATGTCAACCGGCTGCACCGGCTGGTCACCGAGCCGCCGGTGGCGCCGGCGCCGCCGGGCGCCGCAACGCCGCGCGAGCCGTCGCCGGCCGCCGACAAGGCGCGCCGCGCCATCCACCGCAGCATCGCCGCGGTCACCGATCACATCGAGAAATTCCGCTTCAACAGCGCCGTCGCGCGCATCCGCGAGCTCACCAACCTGCTCGAGGAATTGACCGAGGGTCCGGGCGCCGGCGCCGTCATGCGCGAAGGGATCGAGACGGCGGTGCGTCTCATCGGGCCGATGATGCCGCATCTCGCCGAGGAGCTGTGGCATCTGCTGGGGCACCGGACGCTGCTCGCCGATGAGCCCTGGCCGCAGGCGGATCCTGCGCTCGTGGTCGAGGACACCGTCACCGTGGCGGTGCAGGTCAACGGCAAGCTGCGCGCCACGATCGAGCTGCCGCGCGATGCCGTCCAGGCCGAGGCCGAGGCCGCCGCTTTGGCCCATCCGCAGGTGCGGCGCGCGATGGAGGGCAAGCGCGCGCGCAAGGTCATCGTCGTGCCCAACCGGATCGTCAATGTGGTGGTCTAGGCGCGCGCTGCTGCCGCTGTTGCTGCTGCTGCCGCTCGGGGCATGCGGCTTTCGCCCGCTTTATGCCGAGCGCGAGGAGGCGAGCAGCGAGCCGGCGCTGGCGACGATAAAGGTGCTGCCGATCAAGGATCGCATCGGCCAGATGCTGGAGATGTCGCTGCGCGAGTCGTTCAACCCGCGCGGCATCGCCGTCGACCCGCGCTACACGCTCTCCGTCACCCTCGCCGTGTCGCGCTTCGATCTCGGCATCCAGCGCGATGCGTCGGCGACGCGCGGGCGCGTCGACGTCTACGCCACGATCCAGCTCGCGGACGCGCAGAGCGGCAAGGCGGTCTACAACAGCCGCGCGCAATCGACGAGCTCGTTCAACATCCTCGACGACGCGTACGCGGCGCAGGTCGCCGAGGACGACGCGCGCGCCCGCACCGTGCGCGACCTCAGCGACGAGATCCGCACGCGGATGGCCCTGTTCCTGCGCAGCCGCCGCGCCGGGTGAGGGCGGCGTGAAGCTGGCGGCGGCACGCATCGCGGCGTTTCTCGCCAAACCCGACGCGGCGATGCGAGCGGCGCTGGTCTACGGTCCCGATGCCGGCCTGGTGCGCGAGCGCGCCGACCGCATCGCCGCGGCGATCTGCCCCGACCTCAGGGACGCTTTCCGCGTCGCCGACGTCACCGCGGCCGCGCTCCTCCAAGATCCCGCGCGGCTCAACGACGAGGCGGCGGCGCTGAGCCTGACCGGCGGCCGGCGCGTCCTGCGCGTGCGCGATGCCGGCGACGCGGCGGGCGCGCTGTTCGAGCGCTTTCTCTCAGCACCGCCGCCGGGCGACGGCGTCGTGGTGGTCGAGGGCGGCGAGCTCGGCACGCGCTCCAGCCTGCGCCGCGCCTTCGAGGAGGGCGCACGCGCCTTCGCAATCCCCTGTTATGCCGACGGTCGGCGCGAGCTCGAGGAGCTCGTGCGCGAAGTGCTGGGCGCCCACCGCGTCGCCGTCGACGGCGAGGCCCTCGCCTACCTCGTCGGCCGTCTCGGCGGTGATCGCCTGGCGAGCCGAAGCGAGCTCGAGAAGCTCGCCTTGTTCGCCGGCGATGGCGGCCGCGTCGGCCTCGCCGAAGCCGCCCAATCGGTCGGCGACGGCGCCGCCATGACCACCGACGACATCGTCTTCGCCGCGGCCGAAGGCGACGCGGCCGGGCTCGAGCGCGCGCTGATGCGCGCCTTTCTCGAGGGGGAGATGCCCGTGAGCGTGCTGCGCGCGCTGATGCGCCATTTCCAGCGGCTGCATTTGGTTCAGTCGCGCATCGCCGCCGGTGCCAGCGACGAGGATGCGTTGCGCAGCCTGCGGCCGCCGCTCTTCTTCAAGCTGCAGGACCGCTTCAAGCGCCAGCTTCGCCTGTGGCCCGCGGCGCGCGCCGCGCAAGCGCTCACGCTACTGACGCAGGCCGAGCTCAACGCCAAGCGCACCGGGTTGCCAGCGCAAGCCATCTGCCGCGACGCGCTGCTGCGCATCGCCCGCGGCGCGACGTTGCGCGCGCAAAGATAGGCGTGGCTCAGGCCGGGAATCCGTAGAGCGCGGCAGGGTTCTCGACCAGGATCTTGTGGCGGATCGCGTCGGACGGCGCCCACTCGCTCAGCAGATCGAGCAGCGTGCCGTCATCGGGCACGGCGCCGTTGAGGTTGGGATGCGGCCAGTCGCTGCCCCACACGCAGCGCTCCGCCGCGCTGCCGATGAGGGCGCGCGCGAGCGGCGTGACGTCGGCGTAGGGAGGGCCGGCGCTCGAGCAGCGATAGCCGCACAGCTTGACCCAGCCGCGGCCGCTATCGATGAGCTTGCGCAGCGCGCGCAGCGACGGATTGTTGGGCCCCCACGCCGTCATGATCTGCCCCATATGGTCGACCACCACCGGCACCGGCAGTTTCTCCAGGATCGGCGCCAGCTCGGCGAGCTGCTTGCCCTCGACATAGACTTGCAGATGCCAGCCCAGCGGCGCGACGCGACGCGCGATCGCCTCGAGCGCGTTGCGCGACGGGCCGCCCATGCTGATGAGGTTGAAGCGCGCGCCGCGGACGCCCGCGGCATCCATCTGCTTCAGCTGCGCATCGGTGACGAATGAATCGATGACGGCGACCATGCGGCAGCGCTCACCCAGCGCCGCCATGGCGTCGAGCGAGCAGCTGTTGTCGGTGCCGTAGACGCTCGGATGCACAATGACCATGCGCTCGATGCCGAGCGTGTCGATCATCGCGCGATATTGCGGCACGAGCGCGGGGGGCGGCGTATAGCCGCGGATGGCGGCCAGCGGATAGCGCGCCGGCGGCCCGAATATGTAGAAATGGCAGTCGCAGGATTTTGCCGGCGCCTTCGTCTTGGGCGGCTTGGTCGCGCGCGGCGGCGGCGAAGGTGCTTTGGGCATCGGTGTGTGCTCCCTCGGCGAGAGCGCGCGGGGTCGTTCAGGACGCCCGCGGCGGCGGCGTATTGCTGAGCCGGCGCAGCACGTCGTCGAGCTGCTCCAGCGTCCGATAATAGACGGTGAGCGCGCCGCCCTGGCCGTCGAAGGCGATGGCGACCTTGAGGCCGAGGAGCTGCGTCAGCTCGCGCTCCAGGGCGGCGGTGTCCGCGAGTTTCGCGACCGCGGGCGATTCGTCGCTCTTGCCGCCGGATTTGCGCTTCGCCAGCTTGGCAAGGCGCTCGGTCTGGCGCACGTTGAGGCCGCGGCGCACCACTTCCTCTGCCAGCGCCGTCGATTCCTCGGCGAGGAGCAGCGCGCGCGCATGGCCGGCCGTGAGGCGGCCATCTTCGAGCATCTGCCGCACCGGCGGGGGCAGCCCCAAGAGACGGATCGTGTTGGTGATGTGGACGCGGCTCTTGCCGACGACGCGCGCCAGATCTTCTTGCGTGTGCTGGAATTCCTCGAGCAGCCGGCGATAGCCTTCCGCCTCCTCCAGCGGCGTGAGGTCCTGGCGCTGCACGTTCTCGACCAGCGCGACTTCGAGCATCTCGCGGTCGGCGAGATCGCGGATGACGACGGGGATTTCGTGCAGCTGCGCTGTCTGCGCGGCGCGCCAGCGCCGCTCGCCCGCGACGATCTCGTAGGCGTCGGCGATGTCGGGATGGCGGCGCACCAGCAAGGGCTGCAGGATGCCCTGGGCGCGGATCGAGTCGACGAGCGAGGCCAGGCTCTCCTCGTCGAAATGGCGGCGCGGCTGGAAGCGGCCGCGATGCAGCAGCTCGATCGGCACGGTGCGTGTGCCGCGTGCCTCGCTTGCGCCGGGCGCTGCCTCCTGAGCTTCCTCGGCGAAAAGAGCGGAGAGCCCGCGGCCGAGACCGCGCCGGCGCGGGTCCTCGCTCATGCCGCGGTGAGCCGCAGCCGTTCGCGGCGCAGCACCTCGCCGGCGAGGTGCACATAGGCCTGCGCGCCGGGGCAGCGGAAATCGTAGAGCAGCACCGGCTTGCCGTGCGACGGTGCCTCGGAGATGCGCACGTTGCGTGGGATCACGGTGTCGTAGACCTTGTCGCCGAAATGGTCGCGGACGTCGGCTGCGACCAGATCGCTCAAGTTATTGCGTTTGTCGAACATCGTTAATACTACACCTTGTATCTCAAGCGCCGGGTTGAGATGGCGCTTCACCCGCTCGATGGTGCGAACAAGGTGGCTCAGCCCCTCGAGCGCGTAGAACTCGCATTGCAGCGGAACCAGCACGGCGTGCGCTGCGACCAGCGCGTTGAGCGTCAGCAGGCCCAGCGATGGCGGGCAGTCGATCAATACGTAATCAAAAGGAAGCACCTGCGCCGTCAGCGCCTCCCGCAAGCGATACTCGCGGCGCTCGGCGCCGACCAGCTCTATCTCGGCGCCGGAGAGGTCGACCGACGCAGCCACCAGCGAAAGGTGCGGGACCGAGGTCGCCACCGTGGCCGCTTTGACCGGCTTGGAACCAACCAGCACCTCATAGCTCGTCACCAACCGCGCCTGGCGCGCGATGCCGACGCCTGTGCTGGCATTGCCCTGCGGGTCGAGATCGAACAGCAGAACCTTCTTTTCGGCCGCGGCCAAGGCCGTTGCGAGGTTCACCGCCGTGGTTGTCTTGCCCACGCCACCTTTTTGGTTGGCAATGGCGATAATGCGAGGCGCAACAGAAGGTTTCGCCTCGGTGGTTTCATCGAGAACCGGCGCTAGGGTCACGGGTGATGTTCTCCAGTCGCAAAATGCAGCCTGAGGGGTGGGACAGGCTTGGCGATTGGCGCACTGTCATCTTCCACTGTTTAATTGTGTCGGTCAATTCCTCCTGCACGGTTTCCCCTTTGGGAAACAGGCAGATCGTGCCAGGCCCGCGGAATCGCTCGGAGATTTCGAGCAGATCGGAGATGGGTGCCAAGGCGCGCGCAGTCACTACATCTGCAACGACAGGTTTCATCCGGTCGATTCGCATGGCATGGATGCTTGCCGTGGCCCCGGTGACCCGCACGGCTTCACGCAGGAACACTGCTTTGCGGGCATCCGATTCGATCAGATGGACCTGGGGGACGCCAAGAATCGACAGAATGAGGCCGGGGAGCCCTGCCCCGCTGCCCAAATCTATCAACATCCGGGTCCCCTGTGGAAGGTGGGGATAGATCTGCGCCGAGTCGAGAATATGGCGCCGCCAACCGTCGCCCAACGTGTTGCGGCCGACCAGGTTTATGCGGGCATTCCAGGCGGTCAGCAGGTCGACATAGCGGATCAGGCGTTCGAGCGTTTCACGTGAAACATTCGTTAACTTCTGGAAGCCGCCTGGCCCTAAAGGAACCCGGGTTGGGCGCCTTGTCACGCTTCGACCATGGCTGGTTTCCGCCGCACATACCGTAGCAAAGCGACCAGGGCTGCCGGCGTAACCCCCGAGACACGGGCCGCCGCGCCCAGGGTTTCCGGCTGTGCGGCCTGCAGTTTTGTGCGTATCTCTGTGGATAAGCTGCCAAGTGCCGCGTAATCGATGTCTTGGGGCAGCCGCAGCCCTTCGTCACGACGGAAGGCCTGGATATCTGCCTCCTGGCGCTCGACATAGCCAGCATAGCGCGCATCGATCTCGAGCTGCTCGGCTATATCAGCAGGAATTGCTGCCAGCTCGGGCCAGATCCTTGCGAGGCGGCTCATATCGACACCGGAATAGCCCAGCAATTCCGCCGCCGAGCGCGGCACCCCATCGGCATTGACGGCGATGCCCTGCTTGTGCAGTGCCGAAGGCGACAGCGCCAGGCGCCCGATCAGCGCCCGCCCCTGCGCCAAGGCCTGTCGTTTCGCCTCGAAAACGATGGCGCGGGTCGGTCCGATGCCGCCGAGCCGCATCCCCAGCGGCGTCAACCGCTGGTCGGCATTATCGGCGCGCAGGACCAGCCGGTATTCGGCGCGCGAGGTGAACATCCGATAGGGCTCGCTGGTGCCGCGCGTCACCAAATCGTCGATGAGCACGCCGATATAGGCGCTGGCCCGGTCCAGCACGAAGGCCGCGCTCCCCGCCGCCGCGAGCGCCGCGTTGAGGCCGGCGAGCAGCCCCTGCGCCGCCGCCTCCTCATAGCCGGTCGTGCCGTTGATCTGCCCGGCAAGAAACAGGCCCGGGATGCGCCGCGTCTCCAGCGTCGCCCGCAGCTCGCGCGGATCGACGAAATCGTATTCGATGGCATAGCCGGGCCGCAGCATCCGTGCGCGCTCGAGCCCTGGGATGGTCGCGACCAGCGCGAGCTGCGTCTCGCGCGGCAGGGAGGTGGAAATGCCATTGGGGTAAACCGTGTCGTCGTCGAGGCCTTCCGGCTCGAGAAATATCTGGTGCCGATCGCGCTGCGCGAACCGCACCACCTTATCCTCAATCGACGGGCAATAGCGCGGGCCGACACTCTCGATCTGGCCGGAATACATCGGCGAGAGATGGAGATTGGCCAGGATCAGCGCATGCGTCGCCGGGGTCGTCGCCGTGATGTGGCAGACGCGCTGCGGCGTGACAATGCGCTCGGTCAGGAAGGAGAAGGGCGGCGGCGGATCGTCGCCCGGCTGCTCCGCGAGCCCCGCCCAATCGATGCTGCGGCCGTCGAGCCGCGGCGGCGTGCCCGTCTTGAGCCGGCCGAGGCGGAAGCCGGCGCGCTCCAAGGTCTTGGAAAGGCCCATCGAAGGCGCCTCTCCCACCCGGCCGGCCGGGATCTTTTCGCTACCGATATGAATGAGGCCGCGCAGGAACGTGCCCGTGGTCAGCACCACCCGGCCGGCGGCGATGCGCTTCCCCTGCCCCGTCACCACCCCGGCCACGGTGCCTGCCGAATCGAGCAGCAGATCCTCGGCGCCGCCCGGCCGGATCGTCAGATTCGGCTGCTCGAGCAAGAGCGCCTGGACGGCTTGGCGGTAGAGCTTGCGGTCGGCTTGCGCACGCGGGCCCCAGACGGCCGGGCCCTTGCTCCGGTTGAGCATGCGAAACTGGATGCCGGCGCGGTCGATCGCGCGGCCCATGATCCCGTCGAGCGCATCGATCTCACGCACCAGATGCCCCTTCGCCAAGCCGCCGATGGCGGGGTTGCAGGACATCTCGCCGATGGTCTCGATCTTGTGGGTGAGCAACAGCGTGCGCGCGCCCAGCCGCGCCGAGGCCGCCGCAGCCTCGCAGCCGGCATGGCCGCCGCCAACCACGATCACGTCGAACTGATGCATGCGGGGCACTCTAGGAAGATCGGTCGGCGCTGTAAAGACATCGGCTAAGCGTTTCACGTGAAACGTAACGCTCCTGAAATGAGCCGCCCTGCATTTGGCGGGCATGGGGATTGCGTGATGCGGTGGTCAGTTTCGGCCCTCGACTGTGCCATAGATTAGGCCCACCACTGCTGGAGGGGTGACCTTCTTGTCTTCCTGGCGTCACGCCTGGCCCGGCCTGCTCGCGACCTTGACCGGGGTCGGGCTGTGCCGCTTCGCCTATACGCCGCTCATTCCTTTCATGATCGCGGCGGGCGTGGTGACGGAAACCGGTGCCGCCTATCTCGGCGCGGCCAACGTAGCCGGTTATCTGGCAGGCGCCGCGCTCGCAGCGCCACTGGCGGCGCGATTCGGCCTCGGCCGCGCCATCCGCACCTGCTTCGCCGCCTCGGTGCTTGCTCTTGCGGCCTGCATCTGGCCGGGCGGATTCGGGTGGTATGCCCCCTGGCGCGTTCTCGCCGGTGCGACCGGCGCTGTTCTGATGGTGCTCGCGCCGAGTTTTCTCATCGCGGAGCTGCCCGCGGGCGAACGCGGCCGCAGCGGCGGCGTGATCTATACCGGGGTCGGCGCCGGCATCGCCTTGTCCAGCCTGATCGTGCCGCCGCTCGCTGGGGTGCGTATCGCCTGGGCTTGGGCAGCGCTGGCCTTGGGCGCGTTGCTCACGGCGGTCGCGACCTGGCCGCGCTGGCGCGGCGGTGTCGCCGTCTCGCGCGCCTCCTTGTCGCTGCGCGGGCTCGGCGCGCCGGCGCTGCTCGTCGCCTTGGCCTTCGGCATGGATGGCGTCGGGTTCATTCCGCATATGCTGTTCTGGGTCGATTACATCGCGCGCAGCCTCGCCCTCGGCACCACGGCAGCAGCATCGCAATGGCTGATATTCGGCATCGGCGCGCTGCTCGGTCCATGGCTCAGCGGCGCGGTCGGCGACCGCATCGGCATCGGCCGCGCCTTGATCCTCGCCTTTGCCCTCAAATCCGCGGCGGCGCTGTTGCCGGCGCTCACCGCCGCCCTGCCCTTGCTCACGATCTCCTCGCTGATCGCCGGCGCGTTCACGCCGGGCATCGCCGCGCTGAGCGCTGCGCGCATGGCCGAGCTCGTGGCCCCCAGCCGGCAGATCCACGCCTGGGGCTTCGCCACGCTCGTCTTCGGCTCGTTCCAGGCGGTGGGCGCCTACGGCATGGCCTACGCCTACGCGGCGTGGCGCAGCTATGTTCCGCTTTATGCCGCCGGCGCCGGCTTCGAGGCCGCGGGCGCCCTCTGCGCGGTGGCGGCGCTGCTCCTGGCGAGGCGATCAAGGACGGCGAATCCCGGCGCCGATTAAGGCTCGTTGCGCAGCCGGATCGATCGCCTATTTGCCGATGCAGAACTCGCGGAAGATGATGTCGAGCATGTCCTCGACATCGACGCGGCCGGTGATGCGGCCCAAGGCGCGCGTCGCCGCCCGCAGATCCTCCGCGGCCAGCTCGGGCAAGGTTGCGATGGCGAAACGATCGAGCGCCGCCGCGGCGTCAACGAGGGCAGCGCGGTGGCGCGCGCGAGTGATGACGGGGGCGCCGGCAGGGTCGAGACGCGTCTTCATTTCGGCTGCGAGACGAGCCAGCAGATCGGCGACCCCCTGCCCCGTCACCAGCGACAGGCGCAGCGCCGGGCCGGCGCCGAGCGCATCGGCCCAGCGCGCCTCGTCCACCGGCGCCAAATCGATCTTGTTGGCGACGACGAGCGCGTCACCCTCGGCGAGGCGGCCGAGCGCCTGCGCCTCTTGCGGCCTGGTCGCGTCGACGACGACGACGCGAAAATCGGCGGCGGCGGCGCGGGCGCGTGCGCGGCGCACGCCCTCCTCCTCGATGGCATCGACGGCCTCGCGCAGCCCGGCGGTATCCGCGAGCACCACGGGATAGCCCTCGAGGTCGAGTGCCACTTCGATGACGTCGCGCGTCGTGCCGGCGGTCGCCGCGGTGATCGCCACGTCGCGCCGCGCCAGCGCATTCATCAGGCTCGATTTGCCGGCATTGGGCGGGCCGATGATCGCCACCGACACGCCCTCGCGCAACCGCTCGCCGCGGCGATCGTCGGCAAGATGCGCGGCGATGTCGCGGCGGAGCGCCTGCGCCTCCGCACGCACGCTCGCCCAGATCTCGCTCGGCAGGCCTTCCTCGGGAAAATCGATCTCGGCCTCGACATGAGCGAGCGCGCGCAGCAGCCGTTCGCGCCAGCCCTCATAGAGCCGACCGAGCTCGCCTGCAAGCTGGCGCAGCGCCTGGCGGCGCTGCGCCGAGGTCTCGGCGGCGACAAGATCGGCAACGCCTTCCGCGGCGGTCAGATCGAGTTTGCCGTTCTCGAAGGCGCGCCGCGTGAACTCGCCGGGCTCGGCCAGCCGCAGGCCGGGCAGCCGCGCCAGCGCCTCGACCAGGGCGGCGACCACGGCGCGACCGCCATGGACATGAAGCTCGGCGACCTCCTCGCCGGTGAAGCTGCGCGGCGCCGGAAAGAACAGGGCGAGCCCGTCATCGATCGCCTCGCCGCCGGCCGGATCGCGAAAGCGTGCGCGCCGCGCCACCCGCGGCGGCGGGATCGTTCCGGCAAGCGCGCGCAGCGCCGCGCCGGCCGCCGGCCCCGACAGCCGCAACACGGCGACGCCGGCGCGGCCGGGCGCGCTGGCGAGGGCGAAGATGGTGTCATCGGCGCGCATTGCTCTGGGTCGCGCAGAAGCCGCGTGGAGTCAACAGCGCACGCCGACGCGCGGTCGCGCCTCAGGAAATCTCCGGCAGCGCGATGAAGCCGAGGCTGCCGCCGCGCGCCAGTGGCACGATCTCGTCGGCTGCCGTTTCGCGCGGGCCGCGCCCGGGCCAGGGATCGAACACGCCGCCGCCCACCGCCTCTTGCACCTGCGACGCCGCCACATAATCGATCGCGGTCAGCACGACCGCATGGTCGCGCGCGCCCAGAATCATCGGCTCGCCGTGCTGGAGCGCCGCAATGACCCTGGACAAATCAAGAACGCTATCGCCAGCATAGGCGTCGAACAGGGTGCGCAAGCGCGAGCGGAAGCGGCGGCCGCCCTCGTCGATCCAGCCGCGATCGAGCTGGGCGGCGATGCTCGGGCGCGCGCCGCCCCCGGCCACTCCGCCATAGGCTTCGGCAACGATGCGCTCCTGCCGGACGGGATGGCCGTGGAAGGCGAAGACCATGGCGATGCAGGCGGCCCAGCACCATTGCGCGGCGTGCTGTGTGTCGTAAGCCTGCTGCAGGAAATCGTCAAAGGCGAGCTCGGCGCGGCAGACCTCGCCCAAGCGCGGGTCGGTGCGGCAACCGAATGCTGCCGCCGGCCGCGCCGCCAGCAGCGCACCGGTGCCGGCCATCGCGCCGATCATGAAGCTGCGCCGCGTCCACATCGCTCCGCCGCACTGTAAATATTCAATGCGAGTCACCTTAACACGCGGCACGGGCGGTTTCCAAGCAGACCCGAACTCCGCCCGATGAATCAAGCGGGGACCATGCCTCGCTAATATTTTGCTCTATTTGTTTACAACGCCGTTATCCCATCACACATCAATGATATAGCCAGACATTACCTGCTCTACCCATGGCAGATGATTTTATACACGACAGGGCGCAAGCGGTCGGCGAAGGCCGCGACCTTCGCCAACCAAACAGCCGTCAGCGCGTGTTGGACGGTGCGGTCGGCGGCCGCGAGCCGCTCGCCGGTGCCGTCGTCGAACCCGAGCCGCTCGCGGCCCCAGGGCTGCCGGCCGATTTCCACTCCGGCATCTTCTTCAGCTCGTCCTCGGTCTTGGCGATCTTGAAGCCGCCCTTGCCCGCATCCCAGCGGAACTGGTCGATCGGCAACGCCACGTCATGGGCACCGACCCCGAGCACGCCGCCCGCGCCGACGACGAGGCGGTCGATGGTCTTGCTGTCCGGCTTCATCAGCACGGTCGAGACACTGCCGATCTTCTTGTCGTCGCTGCCATAGACCGTGGCGCCCTTGATCTGCGACACGTCCTCCTGCTTCAGCGGATCGGCCTTTTGCGTCTGCGCGGCGGCAGGCGTGTTCGTGCCGGCGCCAGGGCTGGTGGTCTGCGCCAGCGCCGGCACGGCAAAGAGCGCCAGCGCCGAGGCCGCGACGAGCAACTTCCTACGCATGGGAAACCTCATGGGATGATTGCACTGCCCAACTAACAGGCAATGGCGCAGGGTCATTCCCCGTGTCGCTTAGCGCGCGTACCCGCGGGCGACAGCGGGCGTCGCGGCGTTCTCCGTTCTAGGGCTTGCGCTTGGAAGCGAGGCGCCGGGCGATGCGGTCGTGATCGACGACCATGCGCTCATGCGTGCCGCGCCCGATCTCCTCGGTGTCATCGCGGGCGCTGAGCGCGAATTCGATCCGCCGGCCGTCGACCTTGGTCACCTGCGCCTCGGCGCGCACGTGCTGGCCGGCCGGCGTCGCCGCCAGGTGCCGCACATCGACGGCGGTGCCGAGCGCGGTCTCCGGCGGCTCCAGGAACGGCCGGATGGCGTTGAGCGCGGCATTCTCCATGGCCATGATCATCACCGGCGTCGCCAGCACCGGCGGCAGCGTCGCGTCCTTGAACTGGCTGGCGAGATGCTCGGGCGCGACCAACAGGGTGAAGCTCCCTTTGGTGCCCAGCGGTATCGGTCGCATCGGATCCCCTCCGCCCGCGCCTTATTCGCCCGCCGGCTTCTTCTGCTCCGGCATCAGCATGAGCCGCTCGACGCGCCCGCCCGCGACGAGATGCGTCTCGAGGATCTCATCGAGGTCGGCGGTGCTGCGGTAGCCGTACCACACGCCCTCGGGATAGATCACCATGGTCGGGCCGAGCTCGCAGCGGTCGAGGCAGCCGGCGGCATTGATGCGCACATCCGCGAGGCCGAGCTCCTTCGCCCGCGCCTTCATGTAGTTGCGCAGCTTCTCGCTGCCCTTCTCGCTGCAGCAGCCGCGCGGATGGCCGGCCGGCCGCGTGTTGGTGCAGCAGAACACGTGGCGGCGATAGAACAGCGGCGGATCGGCGGGCATCGTTTGGTTCAACCGAATGGGTTGGCGCGGCGGCGGGGCGGCACAGTATAGTCGCTAAACGCCCGGCGCAATGTGCCGGCATCCTCCGGCCGCCGTTTGCCTCGCATGAAGCGCAACGCCCTCGCCGAAGAGACCAGCCCCTACCTGCTCCAGCACAAGGACAATCCGGTGCATTGGCAGGCCTGGAGCCCCACCGCCCTCGCCGCCGCGCGCGCGGCCGACAAGCCCATCCTGCTGTCGATCGGCTATGCCGCGTGCCATTGGTGCCATGTCATGGCGCATGAGAGCTTCGAGAACCGCGACGTCGCCGCGCTCATGAACGACCTCTTCGTCAACATCAAGGTCGATCGCGAGGAGCGCCCGGATCTCGATACCATCTACCAATACGCGCTGGCGCTGCTGGGCGAGCAGGGCGGCTGGCCGCTCACCATGTTCCTGATGCCGACCGGCGAGCCGTTCTGGGGCGGGACCTATTTCCCGCCCGAGGCACGCTGGGGCCGGCCCGGCTTTCCCGATGTGCTGCGTGCCATCAGCAACTCCTACAAGACCGAGCGCGAGAAGGTGGCGAACAACGCCGCCGCGCTGAAGCAGGGGCTGGCGCGGCTCTCCGCGCCGCAAGGCGGGGCGGGCCTGTCGATCGAGGCCACCGACCGCATCGCCGGGCGCCTGGCGCGCGAGGTCGATCCCGTCAACGGCGGCATCGGCGACGCGCCGAAATTCCCGCAGCCGGGCGTGTTCGAGCTGCTGTGGCGCGCCTTCCGCCGCACGCGGCAGGAGCCGCTCCGCCACGCCGTCGAGCTGACGCTCACGCACATCTCGCAAGGGGGCATCTACGACCATGTCGGCGGCGGCTACTCGCGCTACGCCGTCGATGCGCGCTGGCTGGTGCCGCATTTCGAGAAGATGCTCTACGACAACGCGCAGCTCGTCGATTTGCTGACGCTGGCGTGGCAAGAGACCGGCAACGGACTCTACGCCATGCGCGTCGCCGAGACGGTTGACTGGATATCGCGGGAGATGCTGACGCCCGAAGGTGGCTTCTCCAGCAGCCTCGACGCCGACAGCGAGCACGAGGAAGGCAAGTTCTATGTCTGGAGCGAGGCCGAGATCGACGCACTCCTGAGCGAGCGAGCGCCGCGCTTCAAGGCGTTCTACGACGTCTCGGCCGCCGGCAATTGGGAAGGCCACACCATCCTCAACCGCCTGCACCATCTCGAGCTCGCCGATCCCGCGACCGAGGCCGAACTCGCGGCGTGTCGCGCCATCCTCTTCCACGCGCGCGAGGAGCGCGTGCATCCCGGCCTCGACGACAAGGTGCTGGCCGACTGGACGGGGCTGATGATCGCCGCGCTCGCCAATGCGGCGACCGTGTTCGAGCGGCCCGACTGGCTCGACTATGCGATCGACGCCTTCGCCTTCGTCGCGGAGCAGATGAGCGACGGCGAGGGCCGCCTGTTCCACGCCTCGCGCGCCGGCAAGAAGCGCCACGCGGCGGTGCTCGACGATTACGCCAATATGAGCCGCGCCGCGCTGGCGCTCCACGAGGCGACGGGCGACGAGCGCTATCTCGCGCGCGCCGAGGCGTGGGTGGCGATCGCCGACCGGCACTACTGGGACGCAACGGGCGGCGGCTATTTCTTCACCGCCGACGACACCGAGGCGCTGATCGCGCGCACCAAGACGGCGCAGGACTCGCCCAACCCGTCCGGCAACGGCGTCATGGTCGGCGTGCTCGCGCGGCTCTTCTACCTCACCGGCAAGAACCCATATCGCGAGCGTGCCGAGCGCATCGTCGCCACCTTCGCCGGCGATGCCGAGCGCCAGGTCTTCGGCTTCGCCGCGCTCATCAACGGCAACGAGCTGCTGCAGCGCGCGCTGCAGATCGTCGTGCGCGGCCGGATGGGCGAGGACGACACCGCCGCGCTGCTGCACGCGCTGAGCGGCGCCAGCCTGCCCAACAAGGTGCTGATGGTCGTGCCGCCCGAGGCCGCGCTGCCCGAAGGCCATCCCGCCGCCGGCAAGGGCCAAATCGGCGGCCGCGCCACCGCCTATGTCTGCGAGGGCCCGGTTTGCTCGCTGCCGCTCACCGACCCCGCCGCCCTCGCCGCCGATCTGGCGCAGCGGCGGTAAGCCATGACGCGATCATTCCCCATCGTCACCCCCGCGAAAGCGCAGGACTGTCCGGGGAAAATTCTTGTGCCCTTCCGACGAGTCCGCAAGATGGATTGCACACGCTACGGTCGTCATGCGCGGGCTTG
>Ga0209701_10000079_pt1 | contig 41523 bp, 43 predicted proteins | sample CZO8metaG_4_FD_188356 | JGI IMG/M metagenome (GOLD analysis project Ga0209701, IMG submission 188356) | Vadose zone soil microbial communities from the Eel River Critical Zone Observatory, Northern California, USA - CZOApr15con2H3.8 metaG... | ecosystem: Environmental > Terrestrial > Soil >... | reverse complement strand
CTCACGCACATGGACGAGAGCCTCGACTACGCGACGCTCGGCGCCGAGCTGCCGGCGGGCGTCGAGCCCGGCTATGACGGGCTGGCGATCGAGCTCTAGTCGCGGCCCGGCTATTCCGCCGGCTGCTCGATCATGACCGGGCCGCGCCGCGCGATGAGCAGCGCGGTGGCGTAGAAAGCCGCCACCGGCAGCAGCAGCGCCTGGTAGCCGGTCGCCAGCGCCGCGTACTCCACCATGCCGCCGACCATGATGCCGACGAGGTTCGAGGCGAAGGCGCTGTCGGCGCGCTCGGTGTCGCGGAACGAGCGGCTGAAGACGAGATTGGCGACGACGACCGGCGCGAAGGCGAGCACGCTGACCAGCACGTAGCGCAAGCTCGAGGAGCCGATGTCGAGCAGCGTGCCGACGGGGACGAGGTAATTCACGGCCAGCGCCGCGAACAGCGCGGCGTAGAGCAGCGCCGGGCGCTTGATGTTGATGCGCGCGTTGATGCCGACGGCAAGCAGCACGCTCGAGAGGATGGCGAAGAACACCAGCGCGTTCACCATCCAGGTCGTGCCGAACAGCAGCGCGAAGGTGACGAGGCTGCGCGTCTCCAGCAGCATGAAGGCGGCGCCGAGGAAGAAGAAGTGCCAGTCGAAGCGCCGCAGCGACACCGCCGGCGTCATCGCGCCGCCGAGCAGCAGCGCCATGGCGATCACCATGCTCACGGCGCCGATATAGATGTTCGGCAGGCTCGGCTTGATCATGTAGAAGAACGGCCAGTCGTCGCTGGCCGGGACGACCGCGGGATCGCCGGCGAGCAGGCCTTCGCCCAGCACCGGTATGTGATGATGATCGACCGTCGGCATGATCGTCGGCGGCTCGGTATAGCCGTGGTGGAAGGCCTTGGGCAGCGTGGCGAGCCGCGGGCCGGCGAAGAACACCGCGGCGCGGCCCCAGGCGCCGTAGGTGGTGACGTAGGGCTGCGTGCCGAACACCGTTTCGAGCATGCCCGCGAGCTTCCGGATCGACCAGTCCTGGCGGTAATAATTGTAGAGCACGAGGAGGCCGTTGTCGGTCAGGTGCGCTTGCGCCTGGCGCATCGATTCGGTGGTGAAGAGGAAGCTCTCGAGCCGCAGATTGGCGTGCGTCGAGGTCAGCACCAGCGAATCGGTGAGGGCGAAGATGATGAGGTCGTATTTGCCCTCGGTGTGGCGCAGGAAGGCGCGGCCGTCATTGATGTGCACGGTGACGCGCGGATCGTCATAGGGATGGTCGGGGTGGAGCTTGCGGCCGAGCTCGTAGAGCTTGGGATCGATCTCGACGGCGTCGACATGCTGCGCGCCGTTGGCCAGCGCGATGGCGACGTCGGTGCCGCTGCCGGCGCCGATGATCAGCACATTCTTGTAGGCCGGCTTGCCCAGGAGCTCATAGGCGCGGAAATAGAAACCCTCGCGGTTCTCGTAATGCGCCGCGTGCTGGTGGGCGATGTTGTTGACCGAGAGGATATAGCCGTCGCCATCCTCCGACGCCGTGACGATGACGCGGTAATAGGGCGACCACACATCCGACCGGCCGGCGACGAAGACGACGAGGAGGACGCCCGCCAGGGTGAAGGCGGCGAAGGCTTTTTGCTGGCCGGCGATCAGCGGCCAGGCCACCAGGGCGAAGACGGCGAACCACACGACCGGCGGCAGCGACAAATAGGCGAGCAGCGCAAACGAGGCGATGCCGGCGAGACTGCCGGCGATGTCCATGCCATAGGCGCGCAGCGGCGGCAGCATCGCGAGGAGCCGCCCGAGCTCGCGGCCGAGCGGCACGAACACCAGCACGAGAAAGGCGAAGATCAGCGGGATGACCCAGTAGTTCTCGCGCTCGGCCGCGGTCTGGCCGGCGCCGTAGAACAGCACGTCCGTGGTCGGCACGTCGAAGGTGAACTGGTTCAGCAGGACGAAGCCGACCAGCACCAGCAGCAGCACGGGAAAGCTCAGCAGTCGGACGCGCGCCGCGCGGTGCGTGAGGATGCCGATGCCGGCGCCCAACAGCGAGCCCATGAGGATGAAATTGGTGAAATAGCCGAACATCCGCACATATGAGGGGACCCAGCGGATCAGCACGAGCTCGAGGAACAGGATGGAAAAGCTGGCGAGGAAGAGCCGGCGATAAGGATGGGCGTAGGCCGGATCGGTGGCCGGGCTCAGCGCCGTGGTGTCTTCGAACATGTGCTGGGGATTCCCGTTGCTTGGGGCGAGCGCGATGCGCGGCGGAGGATAAGCAGCACGGCTGAATGCGGCGTTAATTCCCATAATATACATTATGCGATAATCAGATCGGGGCGGAAAACTCAGACACCCCCACGCGCGCTGCCCGAGCACCCCCCTCTGGCCTATGCCGCGCGCTAACACCCCTTCAGCTTCGGATCGGCGTGGGTCCAGGTCTGCGTCTCGCCCAGCAGCGGGATGCCGATATAGCCGCGCAGCTTGAGGAGCTCGCCATCGAGCGTCATGTTGGCGCGATAGGTCTTGCCGTTCTCGGGGCTGTAGATCCAGCCATCGCCCCAGCGGTTCGCCTCGAGCTGGCGGAAGTCGCCGAGCATCATCAGCCCGCACAGCGGCCGCTGCTTCTGCGCCGCATCCTTGTTGTTGCGGTCGACCGCCGTCGCGCCGTCGCGGATCGGGTCGGCCAGCCAGACCAGCTTGCCGCAGAGCTTGTCGGCGCACGGATAGATCTCGACGACGCCCTTGCCGCTCTCGCTGAGCCAGCGCCCGAGCGCCGCTTGCTGCTGCGCCCCCACACTCGGGGCGATGACCGCCAGCGACAGCACGACAAGCCCGAGGATCGACACGCGCATCCGACGCTCCCTTGGCCCTTCCCGCACGGATCGACGCAACGCTCGCGCCGTCCGCCTGCCGCATGGTACCGGATCGGATGCGCGCTTGGCAGCGCCCGCTGCCTCTGCGCTGCGTCTGGCAAACGGACCGTGACAAGAGATACCATCCGGCGGGTGAATGCGATTGCCTTTCCGGCAACCGAAGCTCTCGCTGCCGACCACGCCGGGCCATCCGATGAATCCTGTCGCCGCGTATCTCTCGGTCGGCCTCGGCAGCGCGCTCGGCGGCGCGGCGCGCTATGGCTGCGGGTTGCTGGCGGCGGCACTGTGGCCGGTGGGATTCCCGTGGATGACGATCCTCATCAATACCGTCGGCTCCTTCGTCATCGGCCTGTTCGCCACCCTCGCCGGCCCCGACGGACGCCTGCTGGTCGGCACGCTCGGGCGGCAATTCGTCATGGTCGGGCTGTGCGGCGGCTACACCACCTTCTCCGCCTTCGGCCTGGAGACCTTCGACCTGCTGCGCGGCGGGCGGGCGGTCGCCGCCGGCGCCAACCTGGTGCTGTCTCTGGCGCTGTGCCTGATCGCCGTGTGGATCGGCCACCGCATCGCGCGCAGGCTTAATCAATGACCGCACCTTCCGGGCTTACCGTATTGTTCTTCCGGCATTCGCTGCAAAGCGGTACTTTGGTTCGTTGCGCTGCGGGACGAGCCTAGATGGCGTGGGCCTGGGTGATCATCGGCAGCGGCCTCGGCGGCATGGCCCGCTACGCCATCTCGGGCGCCGTGGCGCGCCGCATCGGCGAGACCTTTCCTTGGGGGACGTTGGCGGTGAACGTGTCGGGCTCGTTCGTCATCGGCGTGTTTGCCGCGCTCGTCGCGCCGGGCGCTGCGCTCGCCGGCCAGCACATGGCCGGCGCCTTCGCGATGGCGGGCCTGTGCGGCGGCTATACCACCTTCTCGTCCTTCAGCCTGCAGACGCTCAACCTGGCGCGCGATGGCGAGTGGCCGCGCGCGCTCGCCAATATGGTCGCCTCGGCGGTGTTGTGCCTCCTGGCGGTGTGGGCCGGTTTCGCACTGGGCGCGTTTACTCCCGGAGGATAATCTGATGCAGCTTCTTCCCCGCGATGCCGTGCTGCTGCGCGTCTTCATCGGCGAGGACGACCAGCACAGGCATCTGCCGCTCTACGAGGCCATCGTCCTGAAGGCGCGCGAGCACCATCTGGCGGGAGCGACGGTGCTGCGCGGGCCCATGGGCTTCGGCCATTCGAGCCGGTTGCACACGGCGAAGGTGCTTCGGCTCTCGGAGGATCTGCCGGTGGTGGTGGAGATCGTCGACAGCGAGGAGAAGATCAACGCTTTCCTGCCGCTGCTCGACGCCATGATGGCAAGTGGCCTCGTCACCATGGAGAAGGTGCAGGTGCTACAATACGGCGCCCGCGCCAAAGGCTGAGAGTAAACCACCCATGGACATCGCCAAGATTCCCATCGGCATCGCGCCGCCGCATGACATCAACGTGATCATCGAGATCCCGCAAGGCGGCGAGCCGATCAAATACGAGGTCGACAAGGCGTCGGGCGCGCTGCGCGTCGACCGCTTCCTGCACACGGCGATGTTTTACCCGGCCAATTATGGCTTCATCCCGCACACGCTCTCGCCCGATGGCGATCCCTGCGACGTGCTGGTGGTGGCGCAGGTGCCGGTGATGCCCGGCGCCGTCATCCGCTCGCGGCCGATCGGCGCGCTCCTCATGGAGGACGAGGCCGGCGGCGACGAGAAGATCATCGCCGTTCCGGTCGAGGCGCTCCATCCCTTCTACAAGGATGTGCGCAGCTACGAGGATCTGCCGCCCCTGCTGTGCGAGCAGATCGCGCACTTCTTCAGCCACTACAAGGATCTCGAGCGCGGCAAATGGGTCAAGGTGGCGCGCTGGGTCGGACCCGAGGAGGCGGCCGACCTGGTGCGCGAGGCCATCGCCCGCGCCCGCGAGAAGGCGCCTTGAGCCGCGCACCGGACCTGCCGCGCCTGCTCGACATCATGGCGCGGCTGCGCGATCCCGAGCGCGGCTGTCCCTGGGACCGCGAGCAGAGCTTCGCCACCATCGCTCCCTACACCATCGAGGAGGCCTATGAGGTGGCCGAGGCGTGCGAGCGCGGCGATCCTGCAGCACTCAAGGACGAGCTCGGCGATCTGCTCTTCCAGATCGTCTTCCATGCGCGCATGGCCGAGGAGGCCGGCCTCTTCGACTTCAACGATGTCGCCCGCGCGATCGCCGACAAGATGCTGCGCCGCCATCCCCATGTCTTCGGTAACGCGCTGATCGCCGACGCGACGGCGCAGACGCTTGCCTGGGAGGAGCACAAGGCGGCCGAGCGCCGCGCCAGCGCCGCGGCGACGGGCGAGCCGCAAAGCGCACTCGCCGGTGTCGGCGAGGCGCTCCCCGCCCTCACCCGCGCCGTGAAGCTGCAGGGCCGTGCCGCGCGCGTCGGCTTCGAATGGCGCGAGCTGCGGCCGATCCTCGACAAGATCAGCGAGGAGATCGACGAGCTGCGCGCGGAGCTCGATGCCGCTGGCGCCCCGGCGCGCATCGCCGACGAGGTCGGCGACCTGCTTTTCGCGGTGGCCAACCTGGCGCGGCGGGCCGAGGCCGATCCCGAGCAGGCGCTGCGCGCCGCCTGCCGCAAGTTCGAGCGCCGCTTCCGCCGCGTCGAGGCCCTGCTCGCCGCGGCTGGCAGCTCGGCCGACGCGGCCGGACTTGAGGAAATGGAAACGCTGTGGCGCCAAGCAAAGAAAGATCATGGTTAAATAGTTAAAATAATTAATCTGTAATTTAGTAAAATAATTTCCAAAAATCCTGTATTGAAACACGCTTTCTGCCCATAATCTGCAAAATAGGCGCATCAATACTAACGAAGCGCAGCAACATCGCAACATCATCGACGATAGATGTTGCGTAGGGGTCAGGGCAGAAGGATATTCAGCAGTGAACAGAGACAAACGAGCAAGCTTGTCCTCGGGCTTGCTCGGCTTGAAGGACGCCGCTCCAGCCGACGAGGACGGCACGTCTTCCGGTACCGCGGCCTCGAGCGACACCGCACCCGCTGAATCACGCGCCAACGTTCTCTATACGAAGGGGGCGGCGTCCGCCTCAGGTTTTCGCCCGAACCAATGGTCCTTCGACGGCCCGGCGACAGCCGCGCCGGCGCAGCCCACGCCCATTCCCACACCCGAGCCACAGCGGCTGGTCATGCCGTTTCCGGTCAAGGCGAGCGCGGCCCTGCCCGCGACGCCGACCATCCTGGCGCTGGCCAAGAAGCCGGTGCTGGTGGCCGTAGCGGTGGTCGTCGGCATTGCGCTCGGCATCGCCATCGTCGCCGCGCCGCATCGCGCCGGCGACGCGCCAGTGGCCGCCCTCCCGGCGGCACCGCCTCCTCCGCCCCTCGCCGCCGCAGCGCCCGACGCCTTCACCAAAAGCGGGTCGGCCGAGCTGATGGCGCGCGCCGACCAGCTCCTCGCCACCGGCGACATCGTCGCGGCGCGCGGCTTCTATGAGCGCGCCGCCGAGCAAGGCAACGCGCCGGCGATGACGGCGGTCGGCAAGACCTTCGATCCGCTCTTTCTCGAGCAGGTGCGCGTGCGGGGCAGCCGCGGCGATGCCGGCAAGGCAGCGGACTGGTACCGCCGGGCCGGGGCGGCCGGCGACGCCGAGGCAGAGCAACGCCTCAAACGGTTGATCGCGAGATACGCCGGCTGAGCGCCGGCCCAGGCACAAGGCAAGGGGTGAGGATCATGCATATGCGGATATCGGCGCTTACGATGCTCATGCTGGCGGCGGCGGGGATGCCGCCCGCCGCGGCCGACACGCTCGCCGAGCGCGCCAATCGCGGCCTGGTCGAAGTGATCACCGGCAGCACCTTCGGCAGCTCGGCGCGCATGGCCGAGGATCTGGCCGATGTGCTCGACGACGGCGCGACGCGCCGCGTGCTCCCGGTCATCGGCAAGGGCTCTTTGCAGGATCTGGTCGATCTGAAGGCGCTGCGCGGCGTCGACCTCGCCATCGTGCAGACCGATGTCCTCGAGCATGTCAGGACGCAGCGGCTCGTCGGCATCGAGGGCAGCCTGACCTATATCGCCAAGCTCTATAACGAGGAATTCCATCTCCTCGCCCGCGGCGACATCCGGAGCGTCGCCGACCTCGCCGGCAAGAAGGTGAATTTCGGCAACCAGGGGGACGGCACGACCGTCACCGGACCGCGCCTGTTCGAGCTGCTCAAGGTCAAGGTCGAGGCGACGAGCTACGGCCAGGCCATGGCGCTGGAGAAGCTCAAGAGCGGGCAGATCGCGGCGATGGCCTTCGTCACCGGCAAGCCGGCGACGCTGTTCTCCGAGCTGCGCGCCCAGGACGGCCTCCATTTCCTCGCCGTGCCGCTCAAGAGCGAAATCGCCTCGGCCTATATTCCCGCGCGCCTGACGGCCGAGGATTATCCGGCCCTGGTGGCGCAGGGCGGGGTCGACACCGTGGCCGTCGGCATGGTGCTGGTTGTCGCCAATCTGGCACCGGATTCCGAGCGCTACCGCAACGCTGCCAATTTCGTCGAGGCGTTCTTCACGCAGTTCCCCAAGCTGTTGGAGGCACCGCACCATCCCAAATGGAGCGAGGTCAACCTCGCCGCCGAGCTGCCGGGCTGGCGCCGCTTCGCCCCGGCCGATGCCTGGATCAAGCGCAACGGCGCCGCCAGCGCGGTGGCGATGAGCGAGGACCAGATGCGCGACGTCTTCGTCAAGTTCCTCGACGAACGCAGCAAGGTCAGCGGCAACGCCACGCTCTCCAGCGAGCAGAAGGACCAGCTCTTCGCGCAGTTCAAGCGCTGGCAGGACGGCCACGACCGCTAGACCGACGCCGCGATCCCAGCAGCAAGCCAGCGATCCCGCCAACCAAGTGAGGGGACAACCGTGAAGCTTAGTCATCGCCCGCGTTCGTTCATGGTGCCTCTGCCGCGTGCTTTTCGCCTCGCCGCGGCGAGCCTCGCTCTCGTCGCCTCGGGCGCCGCGGATGCTTCCGCGCAAAACGCCGGCTCGCCGAAGCGCGGCGGCGTGCTCGAATTCGCCGTCGACGCCGAGCCGCCGAGCTATGATTGTCACGCCAACGTGTCCTTCGCCTTCCTCCACCCGGTGGCGCCGCACTACTCGACCTTGCTCAAATTCGACGGCGCCGATTATCCGCAGGTGAAGGGCGACCTCGCCGAGAGCTGGAGCGTCTCGGCCGACAAGCTCACTTACACGTTCAAGCTCCGTCCCGACGTGCTGTTCCACGATGGCTCGCGCCTCACCGCGGCCGATGTCAAGGCGAGCTACGAGCGCATTGCGCATCCGCCCGAAGGTGTCGTCTCGGCGCGCCAGGTGGGCTACGCCTCGATCTCAGCCATCGATACCCCCGACGCGCGCACCGTCGTCTTCCGCCTCAAATGGCCGGAAGCGTCGATGCTCGCCAATTTCGCCTCGCCGTGGAACTGCATCTACAGCGCGCCGAAGCTCAAGGAGGATCCGCTCTTCCCCAAGACGCATATCCTCGGCACCGGCCCCTTCACCTTCGTCGAGCACGTCAAGGGCGATCACTGGAGCGGCAGGCGCTTCGACAAGTATTTCCAGCCGGGCAAGCCCTACCTCGACGGCTATCGCGCCGACTTCGTCGCCGGCGCCAAGGTCATCGATGGCATCGAGCAGCACCGCATCATGGCGGAGTTCCGCAGCATCACGCCGACCGAGCGCGACCGCCTTGTCGAAGGCATGGGCGACAAGGTCTATATCGGCGAGACGCCGTGGCTCATCGATCTCATGGTCGTCTTCAACGCCAGGCAGCCACCCTTCAACGACGCGCGCGTGCGCCGCGCGCTGTCGCTGGCGATCGACCGCTGGCACGCGGCGGAAAGCCTCTCCGCCACCACCTTCGTCAAATTCGTCGGTGGCATCATGCGGCCAGGCTATGCCATGGCGACGCCGGAGGCGGAGCTCACCACCCTCCCCGGCTTCTCGCACGACATCGCCGCGTCGCGCGCCGAGGCCAAGCGCCTGCTCGCCGAGGCCGGCGCGAGCGGGCTCAAGATCAGGCTCGTCAACCGCGACATCGCCATGCCCTATGGGCCTGCGGCCGACTACATCATCGCCGCCTGGCGCGAGATCGGCGTCGTGGCGAGCCAGGACAAGCTCGCCACCAAGGATTGGGAAGCGGCGCTGCAGAAGCATGACTTCACGGTCGCCATCGACTTCGCCGGCGACTATTTCGACGACCCCACCTTGCAGCTCGCCAAATACGTCTCGACCGACCTATCGCCCAGCAATTACGCCGGCTCGACCGACCGCTTCCTCGACGGGCTCTATGTCGGGCAGGCGGTGACCGCCGATCCGCGCCGGCGCGCCAAGATGGTGCGGGAGTTCGAGCGCCACGCGCTCACCGAGGCTTATGCCGTGCCCTTCCTGTGGTGGAACCGCATCGTCGCCACCTCGGCCTCGGTCAAGGGCTGGCACCTCACGCCCAGCCATTACCTCGAGCAGGATCTGACCGAGGTCTGGCTCGAGCAATAGATGGAACCGGTTGAGGGAAGACGGGTTGAGGGAAGACGACGGCTGCGCGGCAGAATGAGGGAAGACGACGGCTGCGTGGCAGAAGCTGCACACGATCGGCTAGCGGCCGCGCTTTTCTCCACCGGCCGGGCGCTTGTCGACGGCGGCGATGTCGGCGGTGCCGGTCTCGCCGGCGACATCGCCGCCATGCGAGATGCCGCCGCCACGCTGGCTCGACGCGACCACCGAACCGTTGCCGCCGGTCACCAGCGTCGTCGAGCCGCTGGTCGCGCTGGAGCGCGCCGGCGCACGACCGTCGCTGCGCTGATGCTCGAAGCCGTTGACGATCTGGCCCAGGTTCTTCGCCTGCAGCAAGCCGCGCGACTGCATCTGGTTGAACACCTTGGCCCAGGTGCTGTGCGCCTTGAGGTCGGCGATCTGGTTGAGGCTCAGCGGCGCCGGGCCGGTCGGGGTCGGGTGCTGCGCCAGGAACAGCGCCCGCCCGATCTTGCGGTCGCCCGCCGGCAGGCTCTCGAAGCTGCTGGGCTTGGGTGGCGTCGGGGCAGCGACGCTGCCTTGCGATCCGGCGCTGCCGTCAGACTGGGCGCAAGCCGGACCTGCCAGCGCCAGCCACGCCGAGGCGATGAGCAGCGATGTCCGGGCGATCACTGCGCCGACGCCTTCCGGCGGCGCTCGCCGCGCGCGTTGGCAGCGTCATCCTGCAGCGTCTGCGCCGTCTGCAGAATGATCTCGGTCGCGGTCGCGCTGTCCTTGAAGAAGATCATGCCTTCGTTGGCGACGACACGGATGCGCGTCGCCGTATCGGTCAGGCTCTCGAGATCGATGTCGACCGAGCGGTCCTTGGCCGACGCACTCAGCTTCCAGCCGGTCTCGGTCTTCTCGTCGTCGGTCAGCGGCATGCCCATGCGGTCGAGCGTCTTCAGGGTGGCGAAGCGCACCTCGTTGGCCGGGGCGGAGAAAGTCTTGTAGACGATGCCGTTGAGCGTGTGCTCGACGCCGGCCGTCATGCCGGCGCCCGCGCCGGCGGTGGCCAAGGTGACTCCGATCGCCGCGGCAGCACATCCCTGCAGCAGCAGTCCCAGAGCCAGCGGCCCGAAGATGCGCAGGATTTTCATAAAATGTTGTTCCTTGCCCCGACTCTCATCAGGCACCGTAAGCTCGTGGCACAGATGTGGCAAACACCATCGCCGACAAGTTGAGACGAGTGCGAGCGATGCGGCGCATTCTCCAGCGCGGCCCACGCTTTCGGCCGTGTTGGTGCTCGCTTCGACGGCGCAATGGCGCCGGCAGGGGCGTCGACGAACGTCATGGTTTATCGATCGCTAACGCGGACCACGCCATGGTCCATCGATACATGGCGGCGTGCTGGCGATGGAACCAGCGCGGTGCTCCGCCCGCGGTGACGCCGAGCACGTCTCGGGGGCGTGGACAGGGGCCTCTCGGCGCGGCAAGATCGCGCCCATCCGACAGCACCTAATGGGAGGGTCTCGCTCATGCTGACGCTTTATTACAGCCCCGGCGCCTGCTCGATGGCGTCGCATATCGGCGCCGAGGAAAGCGGCGCGCCCTACGAGCCGAAGCAGATCCTGATCGCCAAGGGCGAGCAGAAGGCCCCCGACTATCTCAAGATCAATCCGCGCGGCAAGGTGCCGGCGCTGAAGCTCGACGACGGCGCCGTCGTCACCGAGAACACGGCCATCCTGAGCTACCTGGCGAAGCGCTTTCCCGAAAAGAACCTGCTGCCGAAGGAGCCGGGCGCCGAGGCGCGCTGCCTCTCGATGATGGCGTGGCTGTCGAACACGGTGCACCCCGCCTTCACCCACATCTTCCGCCCCGGCAATTTCAGCGAGGACGCAGCGGCGCAGGACAGCATCAAGGCGATGGGCAAGAAGACCTTCTGGGAGAAGCTCGAGGAGATCGACGGGCTGGTCGCCGGCAAGCAATGGATGCAGGGCGCGCAGTTCACGACCTGCGATCCCTACGCGCTCGTCTTCTATGGCTGGGGCGCGCGCATCGAGCTGCCGGTCAAGGAGCTCAAGAACTACACCGCCTGGAAGGACCGCATGCTGCAGCGCCCGGCGGTGCGCAAGATCCTCGAGCGCGAGCAGAACATCCTGCTCAAGGCGGCGTAAGGGAGGGGCCGCGGCCTAGCGCTTCGCCGCGGCCTTCTTCTTGCCGCTGTCGCGGCCGACGCGCTCGGCGATGCGCTGGGCGACGCGCGGGCTCACGAAATGCGAGACCTCGCCGCCCAACTGCGCGATCTCCTTGACGAAGCGCGAGGAGATGAACTGGTACTTGTCGTTGGCCATGAGGAACACCGTCTCGATATGGGGATTGAGGCGGTGGTTCATGCCGGCCATCTGGAACTCGTATTCGAAATCGGAGACGGCGCGCAGGCCGCGCACGATGACCGAGGCGCCGATCTCCATGGCAAAATGCATGAGGAGGTTGTCGAAGGCGCGCACCTCGACGCGCTTGCGCGTCTCGGCATCGACCAGCTTCGCGATCTCCTCCTGCACGATGGCGACGCGGTCTTCGCTGGTAAAGAGCGGGCCCTTGCCGATGTTCTGCGCCACGCCGATCACCAGCCGGTCGACGATCTTGGTCGCACGCAGGATGATGTCGGTATGGCCGTTGGTGATCGGGTCGAACGTGCCCGGATAAACGCCGATGCGCGACTTGCTCATGCCGACTCCCCCTGCTGCGGCATCGTTCCCTCATCCTCGATCGCGCCGTTCTCGCCGTTCTCGCCGACGAGCGCCGCGACCGACACCACCCGTTCGCCCTCTTCGACCTTGAATACGGTGACGCCGCCGCTGCGGCGGCGGCGGATGCTGATGTCCCCGACCGGCACGCGGATCACCATGCCGCTGTTCGTCACCAGCATGAGCTGATCGCTTTCCGCCACGGGGAACACCGCGACGGTCATGCCCTGGCCCTTGTTGACGTCGTTGTTCTCGCGCCCCTGCCCGCCGCGCCCGGTGATCGGGTAGTCATAGGCCGAGGTGCGCTTGCCGAAGCCCTTTTCGCTGAGCGTCAGCACGAACTCCTCGCGCGCGGCGAGATCGGCATATTGCTCCTCGGAGATCGTCGCCTCTCCGCTGCCGCCATTCTCGTCGGCGTCCTCGCTCTCGACCTCCTCGGGCGCGCCGCGCCGCCGCTCGTTGGCGAGGCGGAGATAGGCGTAGCGCTGCTCGGTCGGCACGTCGACGTGGCGCAGGATCGACATCGAGATCAGCGCGTCGCCGTCGCCGAGCTTGATGCCGCGCACGCCCACCGAGCTGCGGCTGGAGAAGACGCGGACTTGGTCGACGAAGAAGCGGATGCACTTGCCGTTGCGCGTCGCCAGCAGGATGTCGTCCTTGTCGGTGCAGATCGCCGCGGCGATGAGGCGGTCGTCGGCGTCCTCGCCCGCGAATTTCATGGCGATCTTGCCGGTGGCGTGGACATTGCCGAAATCGGAGAGCGCGTTGCGGCGCACATTGCCTTTGGCCGTGGCGAACACGACGCTGTGGTTGCCCCAGGACGCCTCGTCCTCGGGCAGCGACAGCACGGTCGAGATGCTCTCGCCGGGCGCGAGGTTGGGCAGGAGATTGACGAAGGCCTTGCCGCGCGCCTGCGGCGTGCCGATCGGCAAGCGATAGACCTTGAGCTTGTAGACGCGGCCGGTGGAGGTGAAGAACAGCACCCAGGCATGGGTCGACGCGACGAAGACCTGGCTGACGAAATCCTCCTCGCGCACGGCCATGCCGGAGCGGCCGCGCCCGCCGCGGCGCTGCGCGCGGTAGGTCGAGAGCGGCACGCGCTTGATGTAGCCGGCATGGCTTACCGTCACCACCATGTCCTCGCGCTGGATCAGCTCCTCGATATCCGCCTCGAATTCGAGATCCTCGATGACGGTCTTGCGCGGCGTCGCGAATTGCTGCTTTACCGCCTGGAACTCCTCGCGCAGCACTTCGATGAGCCGCGTGCGCGAGCTAAGGATCTCGAGATAGGCCTTGACCTCCTTGACGATGTCGTCGAGCTCGCCGGCGATCTTGTCGCGCTCGAGGCCGGTGAGGCGCTGCAGGCGCAGCTCGAGGATGGCCTTGGCCTGCTCCTCGGAGAGGCGATAGGTGCCGTCGGCTTGCGCGCCGCCGCGCCCCGTCTCCTCGATGAGGGCGATGAGCGGCGCCACCGTCTCTGCCGGCCACAGCCGCCCCATCAGTGCCGCGCGCGCCGCCGCCGGGTCGGCCGCCTTGCGGATGAGCTCGATCACCGGATCGATGTTGGCGACGGCGACGGCGAGCCCGAGCAGCAGATGCGCGCGCTCGCGCGCCTTGCCGAGAAGGAAGGCGGTGCGGCGGGTGACCACCTCCTCGCGGAAGGCGACGAAGGCGGCGATGATGTCGCGCAGGCCCATCAGCTCCGGCCGGCCGCCGTTGAGCGCGAGCATGTTGACGCCGAAGCTCGTCTGCAGCGGCGTATGGCGGAAGAGCTGGTTCAGCACGACGTCCGCCGAGGCGTCGCGCTTCAGCTCGACGACGACGCGCACGCCGTCGCGGTCGCTTTCGTCGCGCAGATCGGCGATGCCCTCGATCAGCTTCTCGCGCACGCATTCGGCGATGCGCTCGACCATGCGCGCCTTGTTGACCTGATACGGCACCTCGGTGACGACGATGGCCTCGCGCTCCTTGCGCAGCTCCTCGACATGGGTGCGGCCGCGCATGATCACCGAGCCGCGGCCGAGCTTGTAGGCGGCCTGGATGCCGACGCGGCCGAGGATGATGCCGCCGGTCGGGAAGTCGGGCCCGGGGATGAGCTGCATCAGCTCGTCGGTGGTGATGTTGGGATTGTCGGTAAAGGCGAGGCAGCCGTCGATCACCTCGCCGAGATTGTGCGTGGGGATGTTGGTGGCCATGCCGACGGCGATGCCGCTGCCGCCATTGACGAGGATGTTGGGGAAGCGCGCCGGCAGGACCCTGGGCTCCTGGCGCGAGCCGTCGTAGTTCGGCTGGAACTCGACCGTATCCTTGTCGATGTCCTCGAGCACGGCCTCGGCGACGCGGGCCAACCGCGCCTCGGTGTAGCGCATCGCCGCCGCCGGATCACCGTCCATCGAGCCGTAATTGCCCTGGCCGGCGATGAGCGGCACGCGCATCGCGAAATCCTGCGCCATGCGCACCATGGCATCGTAGATCGCCGCATCGCCATGCGGGTGATAGCGTCCCATCACGTCGCCGACGACGCCCGCCGATTTGCGGAACGGGCGGTCCCAGGCATAGCCGGCCTCGCGCATGGCATAGAGGATGCGGCGATGCACCGGCTTCAAGCCGTCGCGCACATCGGGCAGCGCGCGCGCGACGATCACGCTCATGGCGTAATCGAGATACGAGCGCTTCATCTCCTCCTCGATGGAGACGGGCGTGATGTCGAGCGGCGGCGGGGAAGTCGGAGAGCTTGTCAAGGACCGGGTCCAGATACAGCGAACGCCGGCGGAGAACGCCAGCGTTCAAGCACCCGCAACACTAGCCGATTTCGCTCCTGCGAACAATGTCAGGCGCGCCTGCGCGGCATTTCCCGGAGCGGCGCAATTGTCGGGAAAATCTGTGTCGGATCTGATAGTTATATCTGCGTTCTACGAACCAAAATCAGGCGACGACGGCGTGCGTTGGGCGCTCGACGCGATGCGGCGCGCGGCATCGCGTCCGCGGCCGCATTTCGCGTGCGGGCAATGACCGGCGGGTCGTCGATTCCCGGTCGCGAAATTGCATGGCGACCGGCGCTGCGCGCGATCGGGGCGGGTCGGCGCTTGGTGCCGCCGCCCCGACCGGCGTCATCACATGACGTGCGGGATCTTGAGGATGTCCTCGGCCTTCTGCAGGCTCTCGAGGGATTCCTTGTGCTTGCCGGCTTTGTGGTCGGCCTCGCCCTGGGCCCGCAGCTTCTTGACTTGGTCGAGCTGCGCCTGGCTCAGCTGCGGGTTCTTGGCGAGCGCCGCGTCGATCGCCGCCATGTCCTTGGGGCAGTGATTGGCGAAGGCCGGCGCCGACAGCGCGACCAGCACCGCCGCGCTAATTACAATACGTTTCATAGGCTTCTCCCATAATGGACGCCCGAGCGCGTCGCCAATATACCTATCAAGCGGCGCCGTCCGCCCCGTCTCACAATGTCGTGAGGGTCCCGCTGCTAGAAGCCGATGCGCAGCCCGGCGGTGACCTCATGGGCTTTGAGCCGGCCAGATACCGGGCTGCCGGAGATCGGCGTCCCCAGCACGGTGCCGGTGCTGCTGGTCTGGAATTTCCCGGCATCGAGATAGTGATAGCCAATGTCGATCGCGACGGCCGGCAGCACGCTGATGGCGATACCTGCACCTACCTGCCAGGCGAATTCGTTCTTGGTCGAGCCGTTGATCGTCGCGATCTGTGCGCCGCCCGACGATATCGTCGTCGTGCTGAGCTCGTTGCGCGCCAGGCCGATGCCGCCGCCGACATAAGGGGTGAAGCCGGCGACGCTCGGAAAGTCGTAATAGGCGTTGACCATGCCGACGAGGCTCTTGATGTCGGCTTTCTCGTTCAGCGTGATTCCCGGCAGCGTCGTCGTATCCGTGGCCGAGCCAGGATAGTCGGTCCGATAGGAGATGGTGATGTCGGTCCTGAGGAAAGGCAGCGGGCTGAAGCCGACGCCGGCGCCGACGACCGGCGAGGGATCGAACCCCTGGAGGTCGCTGCCGGTGGGGAAAGAACCGCCGGCGTCGGCGCGCACGTAAAAGAATGTCGGCGCGCTGTGGGCCGGGCCAGCCCACGCCGCCAGCAGGGCCGCGCCGCCGAGCCCTATCAGAGCGATCCTTTGCATCGTCACCTCCCCCGATCTTTGAACTCGGGGAATTCTCGATGCCGAGCGCAGGCATTTTCAAGCGCGACGGAGTATTCCCGTCCGGTTTTTCCCGGCCGTTGCCCTTCTGCCACACCCGTTCAGCGGAGGGGCCAAGGCGGCGAGCCCCTATCGGCTCAGAACGGGATCTCGTCGTCGAGGTCCTGCGCTGCCGGGCGGCGCTCGCTGCGGCCGGCACCGGCGGCCGCGCCGCGCCCGCCCGCCGCCGCGTATTCCTGGGCCGCCGGCGGCTCGTCGGCATAGCCACCCTCGCCGCCGCCGCTGCGCCCGTCGAGCATGGTGAGCTCGCCGCGGTAGCGCTGCAGCACGACCTCGGTCGAATAGCGCTCCTGGCCCGAATTGTCGGTCCATTTGCGCGTCTGGAGCGCGCCCTCGAGATAGACCTTCGCGCCTTTCTTCAGGTATTTCTCGACGATCTCCACGAGCTTGTCGTTGAAGATCACGACGCGGTGCCACTCGGTGCGCTCCTTGCGCTCGCCGCTCGCCTTGTCGCGCCAGCTCTCGGAGGTGGCGACGGATAGATTGGCGACCCGCGTCCCGTCCTGGGTCGAGCGGATCTCGGGATCCCGGCCGAGGTTGCCGATCAGGATCACCTTGTTGACGCTTCCGGCCATTGCTTGCCTGCCTTCGGTTGGATTTCTGGGCGACGGCTCTGGCGCACCGTTCGCGTATCTTAGCGTCCGGTGGTGCCGCGGCGCAAAGACTCTGGTCGAGCGGCCGCGCCCTTCCCATATGAGCCGCCCGAACAACCAAATGCCGCGCCCGCCGCGGCCCGGACGGACGACCATGAACGCCATTTCGCCGATCGGCATACTAGAACATAAACAGAACTCAGACAAGGACAACAGCGCCGATCGCACCACGCCGTCCGACGCGGCCCTGCTGGACGCCTACTCGCGCGCCGTGGTCGACGCGGCCGAGACGGTCGGCCCGGCCGTGCTCCATCTCCAGGTCGAGGCCGCCAACGGCCGCGGCGGTGCCGGCTCGGGCGTCGTCTTCACCCCCGACGGCTATGTCCTCACCAACAGCCATGTCGCCGGCGCGGCCAAGCATTTGCTGGCGACCTTCCCCGACGGCCGCGCGATGGGTGCGAGCCTGGTCGGCGACGATCCCGACACCGACCTCGCCGTGTTGCGGCTCGACGGCGAGGCGCCGGCCTATGCCCGTCTCGGCGACGCCCGCCGGCTGCGCGTCGGCCAGCTCGTGATCGCCATCGGCAACCCCTTCGGCTTCCAGGCGACGGTGACGGCGGGCGTGGTGAGCGCGCTCGGCCGCAGCTTGCGCGCCCGCTCCGGGCGGCTCATCGACAGCGTCATCCAGACCGACGCGGCGCTCAATCCTGGCAATTCCGGCGGGCCGCTGGTGACTTCAGCCGGCGAGGTGGTCGGCATCAACACGGCCATCATCGCCGCGGCGCAGGGCATCTGCTTCTCGATCTCCGCCAACACGGTCGAGTTCGTGGCCGCGCGCCTCATCCGCGACGGCCGCGTGCGGCGCTCCTATATCGGCCTCTCCGGGCAAAGCATCGCCCTGCCGCGCCGGGTCGTGCGCTTCCACGACCTGGCGCGCGAGAGCGGCGTGCGGGTCGAGGCGACCGCGCCCGACGGCGCGGCGCGCTCGGCCGGCGTTCTCTCCGGCGACATCATCGTCGGTTTCGCTGGCGAGGCGGTGGGCACGGTCGACGAGCTGCACCGACTCCTCACCGAGGAGCGCGTCGGCAAGCCGGCAGCGCTCGCCGTGCTGCGCCGGACCGAGAAGAAGGAATTCCTGGTGACCCCGCGCGAGGCGCCGCCGCGCGGGGAAGCGCGGTGACCGCGTGGTCGCTCGAAGGTCCGGCGGGTGCGGGAGTCGCTTTCCCCCTCGGCCGGACGCTATAGTCTGACCAACTCCCATCATCCGTCGCCGACATGCACGACATCAGGGTCCGCGGGGCCCGCGAACACAATCTGAAGAACATCGACGTCGACATGCCCCGCGACAGCCTGGTGGTGATCACCGGATTGTCCGGCTCCGGCAAATCGTCGCTCGCCTTCGACACGATCTATGCCGAGGGGCAGCGGCGCTATGTCGAGAGCCTCAGCGCCTATGCGCGCCAGTTTCTCGAGCTGATGCAGAAGCCGGATGTCGATTCGATCGAGGGCCTGTCGCCGGCGATCTCGATCGAGCAGAAGACGACCTCGAAGAACCCGCGCTCGACCGTCGGCACGGTGACCGAAATCTACGACTACATGCGGCTGCTCTTCGCCCGCATCGGCGTGCCCTACTCGCCCGCCACCGGCCTGCCCATCGAGAGCCAGACGGTGTCGCAGATGGTCGACCGCGTCATGGCGATGCCGGAGGGCACGCGGCTCTACGTGCTGGCGCCGATCGTGCGCGGGCGCAAGGGCGAGTATAAGAAGGAGCTCGCCGAGCTGCAGAAGCGCGGCTTCCAGCGCGTCAAGATCGACGGCAAGATGCTGGAGATCGACGAGGTGCCCGCGCTCAACAAGAAGCTGAAGCACGACATCGCCGTCGTCGTCGACCGCATCGTCGTGCGCGAGGGGCTCGGCACGCGGCTGGCGGAATCGCTGGAGACGGCGCTCGATCTGGCCGACGGCATCGCGCTGGTCGAGAATGCGGACAGCGGCGGGGAGACGGTATTCTCCGCCAAATTCGCCTGCCCGGTCTCCGGCTTCACCATCCCGGAGATCGAACCGCGGCTCTTCTCCTTCAACAACCCGTTCGGCGCCTGCCCGACTTGCGACGGGCTCGGCACCAAGCTGTTCTTCGACCCGGAGCTGGTGGTGCCGGACGAGCGGCTCTCCTTGCGCGAAGGCGCGGTCGCGCCCTGGGCCAGTTCGAGCTCGCAATATTACAGCCAGACGCTCGACAGCCTGGCGCGTCACTACAAGGCCAGCACCAACGAGCCGTGGAAGGATCTGCCGGAGACGGTGCAGAACGCCATCCTCTACGGCTCGGGTGAGGCGGCGATCGCCATGAAATACGATGACGGCGTGCGTGCCTATACGACGACGCGGCCGTTCGAGGGCGTCATCCCCAACATGGAGCGGCGCTGGAAGGAGACCGACAGCGTCTGGCTCAAGGAGGAGCTGGGCCGCTACCAGAACACGACGGAATGCGAGGCGTGCCGCGGCAAGCGGCTCAAGCCCGAGGCGCTCGCCGTCAAGATCCGCGGCCTCGACATCAGCGAAGTCGCGGAATTCTCGATCGCCGCGGCGGCCGAGTGGTTCGGCGAACTGGCGCAGCATCTGACGCCCAAGCAGCGCGATATTGCCGAGCGCATCCTCAAGGAGATCAACGAACGGCTGGGATTCCTGAGGAATGTCGGGCTCGAATATCTCACCTTGGCGCGCGCCTCGGGCACGCTGTCGGGCGGCGAAAGCCAGCGCATCCGCCTCGCCTCGCAGATCGGCTCGGGCCTCACCGGCGTGCTCTATGTGCTCGACGAGCCGTCGATCGGCCTGCATCAGCGCGACAACGAGCGGCTGCTCGCGACCTTGAAGCGGCTGCGCGATCTCGGCAACACCGTGATCGTCGTCGAGCATGACGAGGACGCCATCCGCCACGCCGATTATCTGATCGACATGGGCCCGGCCGCCGGCGTGCATGGCGGGCATGTGGTGGCGGCGGGCCTGCCCGATCAGGTGCTGGCGAGCCCCGACAGCATCACCGCGCAGTATCTCACGGGAAGGAAGCGCATCGAGGTGCCCGCGACGCGCCGCCCGGGCCATCTCGGCCAGGCGCTGCGCGTGGTGGGGGCGCGCGCCAACAATTTGCAGAACATCAGCGTCGACATTCCCTTGGGGATTTTCGCCTGCGTCACCGGCGTGTCCGGCGGCGGCAAGTCGACGCTGGTCGTCGACACGCTCTACAAGGCGCTGGCGCGGAAGCTCATGGGCGCGCGCGAGCATCCCGGCGCGCATGACCGCATCGAGGGCGCCGAACATCTCGACAAGATCGTCGACATCGACCAGTCGCCGATCGGTCGCACGCCGCGCTCCAACCCGGCGACCTACACCGGCGCCTTCACGCCGATCCGCGACTGGTTCGCGGGCTTGCCCGAGGCCAAGGCGCGCGGCTACGGGCCGGGACGCTTCTCGTTCAACGTCAAGGGCGGGCGCTGCGAGGCGTGCCAGGGCGACGGCGTCATCAAGATCGAGATGCATTTCCTGCCCGACGTCTATGTCCAGTGCGACATCTGCAAGGGCAAGCGCTACAACCGCGAGACGCTCGAGATCACCTTCAAGGGCAAGAGCATCGCCGACGTGCTCGACATGACCGTCGACGAGGGCGCCGAGTTCTTCCGCGCCGTGCCGGCGATCCGCGACAAGATGACGACCTTGCAGCGCGTCGGCCTGGGCTACATCCATATCGGCCAGGCCGCGACGACCCTGTCGGGCGGCGAGGCGCAGCGCGTCAAGCTAGCGAAGGAGCTGTCGCGCCGCGCCACCGGACGCACACTCTACATCCTCGACGAGCCGACCACGGGCCTGCATTTCGAGGATGTGAGGAAGCTCTTGGACGTGCTGCACGCGCTGGTCGCGCAGGGCAACACGGTGCTGGTGATCGAGCACAATCTCGAAGTGATCAAGACCGCCGACTGGATCATCGATCTCGGCCCCGAAGGCGGCGCCGGCGGCGGCCGCGTCGTGGCATTCGGGACGCCCGAGCAGATCGCCGCCACGCCCGCGAGCTATACCGGGCAATATCTCAAGGGCTATCTCACGCAGAGCGGCGTGCAGCGCCGGCAGCAGACGCGCAAGCGGGCGTAAGGCGCCTGCGCCTACCTAGCGCTTCTTCTCCGCCTCGTAGCGCGCCTTGGTCTCGGCGTTGGGCGGATAGAGGCCGGGCAGCTTTTCGCCGCGCTCGACCTCGCGCATGATCCACGCCTCGAGCCGTTCCTGCTCGGGCCCGGCGGCCGCGACTTCGGCGGCGAGGTTGGCGGGAATGACGACCGCGCCGTCGTTGTCGGCGACGATGACGTCGTTCGGGAAGACGGCGACGCCACCGCAGCCGATCGGCTCCTGCCACCCGACGAAGGTGAGCGCAGCGACCGAGGCCGGCGCGACCGTGCCGGCGCTCCACACGGGTAGCTTGGTGCTGAGCACGCCGGCGCCGTCGCGCACCGGCCCGTCCGTGATCAGCGCCGTGACGCCGCGCCGCACCATGCGCGCGCAGAGGATGTCGCCGAAGATGCCCGCCTCGGGAATGCCCATGGCGTCGGCCACGGCGATGCAACCTTCCGGCATCGCCTCGATCGCGCCCCGGGTCGATGTCGGCGAGGACCATGATTCGGGCGTGGCAAGGTCCTCGCGCGCGGGGACGAAGCGCAGGGTGAAGGCGCGCCCGACCACGCGCGCCATGCCTTCCCGCAGCGGCCGCGGTCCGCGCATCCAGATCTTGCGCAAGCCTTTTTTCAGCAGGATGGTGGTGACGGTGGCGGTGGTCACGCCCTTCAACGCTTCGAATATGGCCGCATCGGCAGTCACCTGGCTCTCCCTCTTCTGGCGGCGCCGCGGCCGGTTGACGCTGGCGGCGGCGACGGTGTAGGCCCCGGGTTTGCGGTCGTCGCCGGCTTGGCGCGACGCGAGGCCATGTTACATGAAGACGACGGCTTGCCAACCGGTCCACATCATCGGCGGCGGCCTCGCCGGAAGCGAGGCGGCATGGCAGATCGTGCGCGCGGGCGTACCTGTGGTGCTGCACGAGATGCGGCCGGGGCGCGGCACCGCGGCGCACGTCACCGACAACATCGCCGAGCTGGTGTGCTCGAACTCGTTCCGCTCCGACGATGCCGAGAACAACGCGGTCGGCCTGCTGCACGAGGAGATGCGGCGCTGCGGCTCGCTCATCATGCGGGCGGCGGATGCGAGCCGCGTGCCGGCGGGGGGCGCGCTCGCCGTCGACCGCCATGGCTTCTCGGCGGCGGTGCAGCAGACGCTGCTTGCCGAGCCGCTGGTCGAGCTCCGGCGCGAGGAGATCGCCGGGTTGCCGGCGGGCGACTGGGACAATGTGATCGTCGCCACCGGCCCCCTCACCTCGCCCGCGCTCGCCGCCGCGATCCGCGCGCTCAGCGGCGAGGAGGCGCTCGCCTTCTTCGACGCGATCGCGCCCATCGTCTACCGCGACACCGTCGACATGGGGAAGGCCTGGCTGCAGTCGCGCTACGGCAAGGGCGACGGCGCCGATTACATCAACTGCCCGCTCGACAAGCCGCAATACGAGGCCTTCGTCGCCGCCCTCATCGCCGGCGACAAGACCGAGTTCCACGAATGGGAGCAGGACACGCCCTATTTCGAGGGCTGCCTGCCGATCGAGGTGATGGCGGCGCGCGGTGTCGACACGCTGCGCTACGGGCCGATGAAGCCGGTCGGCTTGCGCGATCCGCGCACCGGGCGCGGCGCGCATGCAGTGGTGCAGCTGCGCCAGGACAACGCGCTCGGCACGCTCTACAACATGGTGGGCTTCCAGACCAAGCTGAAACATGCCGAGCAGAAGCGCCTGTTCCGCCTGATCCCCGGCCTCGAGCAGGCCGAGTTCGCGCGGCTCGGCGGCCTCCACCGCAACACCTTCCTCAACAGCCCGAAGCTGCTCGATGGCGGCCTGCGCTTCAAAGCCATGCCGCGGCTGCGCTTCGCCGGCCAGATCACCGGCGTCGAGGGCTATGTCGAGAGCGCCGCCATCGGCCTGCTCGCCGGCCGCTTCGCCGCAGCCGAGCGACTCGGCCAGGGCATCGCACCGCCGCCTGGGACGACGGCGCTGGGCGCCCTCCTCCACCACATCACTGGCGGCGCCGATGCCAAGACCTTCCAGCCGATGAACGTCAATTTCGGCCTCTTCCCGCCGCTGCCCGAGGGCGCCGTCACCCGCGGCAACCGCGGCGAGCGCAAGCCTCTGCTGGCGCGCCGCGCGCTCGCCGATCTCGCCCACTGGCTCGGGCCATCGCGCGCGGCGGCGGAGTGAGCGTCGGTCGGTCGGGACTGCGGTTCTCTCGTGCGTCCTTCGACAGGCTCAGGATGAGGACCAGTCGAGAATGGCATCTGGCCGATGCCACGCACAAACGCGCCTCATCCTGAGCCTGCCGAAGGACGCACCGCCGATATTGCAGCTATGGTCTAGCGGAATTCCGACAATCGCCGCCGCTGGCGCCCGCTTTCATCAAAATTCGCGGGATCGAGCCAGCGCTCGAAGGCGGTTTTGAGTGTGGGCCACTCGCCGTCGATAATCGAGAACCACGCCGTGTCGCGGCTGCGGCCTTTGTAGACGATCGCCTGGCGGAAGATGCCCTCGAAGCGGAAGCCGAGGCGCGCCGCCGCCGCGCGCGAGGGCGCGTTGAGCGCGTCGCATTTCCACTCGTAGCGGCGATATCCCAGCTCGTCGAAGACGCGGCGCATCAGCAGATACATCGCCTCGGTTGCGGCCGGGGTGCGCTGCAGGCGCGGGCTGTAATTGATGCCGCCCACCTCGATGACGCCGGAGGCAGGATCGATGCGCATGAAGCTCGCCACCCCCACCGCGCGACCGCTTTGCCGCTCCAGGATAGCGTGGTAGAGCGGGTCGTCGCCGCAGCAGAACTGCTCCATCCAGCGCCGGTAGTCTTCGAGCCGCGCCGAGGGGCCGTAGGGCAGATAGGTCCAGTTCCGCCCGTCGCGGTCGTCGGCGTTCGCGGCGAAGAGGTCGGCGGCGTGGCGGCCCGGGTCGATCGCCTCGAGCCGGCAGAACCGCCCCTCCATGGCGGTGCGCGGCGGCCGCAGTCGCGCCTGCCAACCGGGCAGCGGCGGGCCGATCGGCTGGCCGAGATGATTGAGCTGCTGCGTCATGCCGCCTTACCGTCAATAGCGCCGCGCCAGCGCGGCCAGAGTGAGGCGCCAGCTGCGCCAGGTGTCGCGGCCCGCCAGCCGCCGGTCGAACGGATCGTACTCGGCGCGCGCCAGGCTGGCGAGATCGGCGCCGGCCAGCACCGCCGGCAGCAGCGCCGGCAGCGCCGCGCGCGGCACCGCGCCGCGCCGCGCACGCGCCTTCGCGAGATGCCCCGCTGCCGCCGCGGCTACCTGCGCGACGATGCGCCGCAGCGCCGGCGACGAGCGCAGTTCGAACACCTCCGCGTCGACGCGCAAGCCCGCGGCGAGGCACAGGTCGCGCGGCAGATAGAGGCGCTTCATGCGCGCGTGAAACGGCAGGGCGCGCAGCAGGCCGGCCAGCGCATAGGCGATGCCGACGGCGCGCCCCGCGGCGATGGCGGACTCGCCGCGCTCGCCCAGCACCTCCAGCGCGAGCCAGACGAGGCGTGCCGAACTGCCTTCGGCGTAAGACTCGAGCGCGGCCAGCGACTCCGGCGCCTCGCCGCTCAGGTCGAATTCGCGCGCGGCGATGAGCGCGTCGAAATGCGCGCGGGTGAGGCCGCGGCCGCGAATCGCCGCGGCCAGCGGCGTGGCGACCTCGTGCCCGCGCACCGGGTCGCCGGCATAGATGGCGTCGAGGCTCTCGCGCCACCATTGCAGGCGGATCTGGCCCAGCACCGGCTCGCTCACCACCTCGCGCGTCTTCGCGATCTCGTAGTTGAAGGCGTAGAGCGCCAGAAGCTCGTCGCGCCGCGCCGCCGGAGCGAAGAGCGCGGTCAAGAAGCGATCGCGATCATGCTGCCGGACCAGGCGGGCGAGCGGGGACAAGGCGGAAGCGGCAGGCATGATGCCGGAGCAGGGTTCTAGCCGAAATCTGGACTTCCACCGTCGGTGGTGACAGCTTATGGCACGTAGAACTTTGGGGGGGAACCATGAACAGAGCATTCTGTTGCCTTGCCGTCGCTTTGTTGACCTCAGCCTGCGCGCTTACCACGGAAAACATCGACGTGCCCTATCAACAGGCTGGGGAGGCTCGCCCGGTCGACGGCGCTTCGGCCGCGACCGTCTCCATCACGGGCATCGAAGGTCGCACGGCCTATCGCGACCGGGTGAGCACCAAGAAGAACGGCTACGGGATGGAGATGGCGGCCATCGTCGCCACCAACGACATCCCCCAGACCGTGGGAAACGCGATCCAGCAGGAGGTTTCGGCGCTCGGGTTCAAGATCGGGCCCGGCCACGCTGACATGACCGCGGAAGTCGTCAAATTCTACAACGATTTCAAGATGGGTTTCTTCGCCGGCGACGCATATGCCGAGGTGGCGCTCAACGTCAAGGTCCTGACCCAGCGCAAGACCCTGGTGTACGCCAAGTACTATGAAGCGACCGGCACCGAGCCCAACATTCAGCTGGCGAGTGGCGGCAACGCGCGCGCGGCCTTGATCGTGGCGCTGCGCAACGCCGTTCACAGCGTCGTCAGCGATCCGGACCTGCAAAAGGCTCTGTTGAACGCGCAACAGCCGTCAACCGCCGGGTCGGACATGTCGCCCTCGGCGACGGCCAGTTCAGCCGCGGCACCCGTACCGCCTCGCGACAAGGAGCAAGTGGCCGGAGCGACCGCGGCGACCGGGGCTAAGGGAAAGTCCGACGCGCCGGCGCGCACCGCGATCATTCCGAGGACCGGCGTGCTGGCGGAGGACCTGAAGGGCCACTGGATACTCTATTCGGATGATCTGTTCAGCGCGCCGTTGACCGCGGAGCGGCAGCAAGCACTGCTGACGCAATGCGAGAAATCCTATGCCACCTTCACGATACAAGGCGGAACCTTCCTCGTGGACAGCCACCACGATGCGCTCGTCCTGAGCAACAGCTACGGCATCGCCGCGCAAGGGTCGAATTCCTCCTTGCTCGTGACCAGCCAAGGCGGCCTGAGGATGGCCGACGTTTCCTTACACCAGGAAAGCAGATTTCCATCGCTTGGCTTGTCGCCGGACATTCTGGTCTTCAGCAATCGCACATTCGGTCCTGGATTTGCCCTGCCTCGCAGATACGTGAGATGCCCGACCGTGCTCTAGGCGGTTGATTCGGGGCGCTCTCGGACATGGCAGATGCGAGCCGCTATTCGGCCGGCACGACGCGCTGGTACCTGCCATTCGTCTGCAACAGCGCGCGCTCGCCCGGATTCAGGATGCGGTCGCCGGCGTCGCGGTGCTGGACGATCGTCATGGTCTTGCCGTTGGCCAGGGACAGCGTGTATTCCAACCCGGACGCGTCCTGCAGCGCGCCCTCCGTCGCCGATCCCGCGATGGCCCCGGCAATGACGCCCGCGAGCGTCGCCGCGGCCGCCCCGGCTCCTCCGCCGAATTGCGACCCGACCAAGCCACCCACGCCGGCACCGCCAAGCGCCCCCAGCCCGCTACTATCCGCCGGCATTTCCGCCGGCCGCACCTGGATGACGGTGCCGTAGTCGACCGCGTCCGGGGCGCGCTGCACGCATGCGGCGCTCGAAGACATGATGGCGCAGAGCGCGAACCCGGCCCTTGCCTTCTGCACGAATGGCCTCGACATCAGGTTCTGAGCCCGCTTGCCGACGGAAGCCGCTTCATAGGCGCCAGCGTATCGCAAAAGATTATTGTTGCAAACCGTTGGTTTCATTGATTCTCGCCGACCGCAAGTTATAATAGTCGAACTATGGCCAGCTCGCGACCTCGGAGACTCCAATGAAAAATCCACTCGACTCGCTGCAAAGCACGGTCGTGCTCGGCTTCGTGCTCACGGTTGTGCTCATCTTGCTGATCCACGCCATCGCCTGACGCGGCAGAGGGGGAAACCATGGAATTCGTCAGCTTGCCTTGGTGGACGATGGCCTTCCGCTGGCTGCATGTCATCAGCGGCATCATGTGGATCGGGCATCTCTGGTATTTCAATTTCGTGCAGACGCCGTCGATGCCCAAGATCCCCGACGAGCAGAAGCCGGCGATCACCAAATTCATCGCGCCGACCGCGCTGTTCTGGTTCCGCTGGGGCGCGATGGCGACGATCGTCACCGGTCTCATCCTCGCCGGCATGAACGGCTACCTGGTAAGCGCGATCAAGCTCGGCATCGGCGACCACAACCCGCATAACACCGCGATCGGCTTCGGCATGTGGCTGGGCACCATCATGTGGTTCAATGTCTGGTTCATCATCTGGCCGAACCAGAAGAAGGTGCTGGGCATCGTGTCGGCGCAGCCCGACGAGAAGAAGCGCGCCGGGCGCGTCGCCGGGCTCGCATCCCGCACCAACACCATGCTGTCGATTCCCATGCTCTACGCGATGGTCGGCGCCGGCCACTACTACTAGATCGCGGCGCGGATTGCGCGATTCCATCGGATATTGCTGGATTAGGGAACCGGGGCCGTAAGGCCCCGTTCCTTTTTTATCGAGCGCTCGTTACCCATCACCGTGGTGAGAGCCGCCACGGCTCGCTTCAGCATGAGGATGAAAAATGGCCTTCGAATTGCCGCCGCTGCCCTATCCCAAGGATGGCCTCGAGCCGCATATGTCGTCGCGCACGCTCGAGTTCCATCACGGCAAGCACCACGCCGCCTATGTCGCGACGCTGAACAAGCTGGTGGAGAACACATCCTTCGCCAGCCAGCCGCTCGAGGACGTGATCCGCGCCACCGCCAAGGATGAATCCAAGGCGCAGATCTTCAACAACGCGGCGCAGAGCTGGAACCACACCTTCTTCTGGAATTGCCTGCGGCCGCGCGGCGGCGGCCAGCCCTCCGGTGAGGTCCTCAAGGCGATCGAGCAGGCCTTCGGCGGCTTCGACAAGTTCAAGCAGCAGTTCAAGGAGGCGGCGACCAGCCAGTTCGGCAGCGGCTGGGCTTGGCTCGTGCTCGATGGCGGCACGCTCAAGGTGGTGAAGACGCCCGACGCGGTCGACCCGGTGGCGCAAGGCCACACCGCGCTCCTCGCCTGCGATGTGTGGGAGCATGCCTACTACCTCGACTACCAGAACCGCCGGCCGGACTTCGTCCAGACCTTCCTCGATCACCTCGTGAACTGGGAATTCGTCGCGAAGAACCTGGCGAAACGTCGCTGAGCGCGCCGCTTTCGGACGGGAAGAGTGGGCGCCCCGCTCTTTCGCTCGGTTCCGTGCCGCCGGCAGCGATAGCGTAAGCGAGCCGGTCTCCTCCCAGCAAAAATTGCTTGCTAGCGGACGGTGCCGCAGGGCAGTGATCGTCCTCATCAATCCCGGGAGGAAGAGCATGGCCGCTTACGTGATCGTCGATCTCGACGTGAAGGACGCCGGCGCCTTGGAGAGCTATCGCCGCGAGGTGCCGGCGACGGTGGCGAAATACGGCGGGCGCTTCATCGTGCGCGGCGGCGCCTGCGAAGTGCTCGAGGGCGATTGGACGCCGAAGCGCGTGGTCGTGCTGGAATTCCCCACCATGGAGGCGCTGAAGCGCTGGTATCGCTCGGAGGATTACAAGCCCCTGCTGGCCGAGCGCCAGCGCCATTCCAAGGGCAATCTCATCGCCGTCGCAGGCGTCTGACCTCAGCCGGCGGGCAGCAACGCCGCGGCGACGCGGCGCTCCTCGGCGAGGAGAATGTTGTAGGTGCGGCAGGCGGCGCCGGTGTCCATGGCGTCGACGACGATGCCGGCTTGGCGCAGCGCCTGGCGCAAGGCGGGGCGCACCGGCTGCATGCGCCTGCCGCAGCCCAGCAGCAGGATCTCGACGCCGCCATGCTCGATCACCGGGCGCAGGCTCTCGGCGGTGACATCCGCGAGCGCGGCCACCGGCCAGCTCTCGGTCTTGTCGGGGAAGACCAGGATCGCGCCGTCGTAGCCGGCGCCGCTCACATGGAAGCTGCGCGCGCCGTAGCTGTCGATGACCTGGCGGCCGGCCGGGATGAGCGGCGTGACGTCCATGGCTTACGAAACCGGTGCGGTCTTCGCCGGCGCCGCCTCGGCCTCCTTGTCCCGGGCCGAGCCGCTGCGCCGCGGGCGGATGTAGTAGAGCAGCGGCGCGGCGATGAACAGCGAGGAATAGGTGCCGACGACGATGCCCCAGAGCATGGCGATGGAGAAGCCGCGCAGCACCGCGCCGCCGAACAGCAGCAGCGACAGCACCGCAAGCGTCGTCGTGCTCACCGTCAGGATGGTGCGCGACAGCGTCTCGTTCAGGCTCTTGTTGATGAGGGTGCGGAAATCCATCGTCTTGTATTTCCGCATCGTCTCGCGCATGCGGTCATAGATGACGACGGTGTCGTTGATCGAATAGCCGGCAATGGTGAGGATCGCCGCCAGCGTCGTCAGGTTGAAGTCGATCTGCAGCAGCGAGAAGAGGCCGACGGTGGTGATGGTGTCGTGCAGCGTCGACAGCATGGCGCCGACGCCGAACTGCCACTCGAAGCGCAGCCAGACATAAGCCGCGATGGCGAAGAGCGCGAGCACCGTGGCGATGACGCCGGCACGGATGAGCTCGGCGCCGACGGTCGGCCCGACGACTTCGGTGCGGCGGTACTCGACATTGCCGCCGAGCGCACCTTTGACCTTCTGCACCCCCTGTTCCTGCGCCTTGTCGTCGCCGGGCTGGCGCGCCAGGCGGATCAGGACATCGTCGGCAGCGCCGAATTGCTGCAGCGAGACGTCGCCGAGCCCGAGGCCGTTGAGCGTGCTGCGCATCTGCGCGAGATCGGCCGGCCCGCTGAGGGTGCGTACCTCCATCAGCGTGCCGCCGCTGAAGTCGATGCCGTAGTTCAGCCCCTGCACCAGGAACAGCACGATCGAGCCGACGGTCAGCAGCGCCGACAGCGCGAAGCCGACCTTGTGCCACCCCATGAAATCGATGTTGGGGATCTTGCGGATGATGATGAGCGGACGCAGCATGGGCGATCAGATCGGCAGCAGCTTCGGCTTGGCGCGGCGCACCCAGGTGACGATGAGCAGCCGCGTCACCAGGATGGCGGAGAACAGCGAGGTGATGACGCCGAGGCTCAAGGTCACGGCGAAGCCCTTGACCGGGCCGGAGCCCAGCCAGAACATCAGCGCGCCCGCGACCAGCGTCGTCACATGGCTGTCGAGGATGGTGCCGAAGGCGCGCTCGAAGCCGGCCTGCAGCGACGAGATCAGCGAGCGGCCGCCGCGGATCTCCTCGCGGATGCGCTCGTAGATCAGCACGTTGGCGTCGACCGCCATACCCATGGTGAGCGCGATGCCGGCGATGCCCGGCAAGGTCAACGTCGCCCCGAGCAGCGACAGGCTGCCGAGCAGCAGGCAAAGGTTGAAGAACAGCGCGATGTCGGCATAGATGCCGAACTGCCCGTAGAACACGATCATGAAGAGCACGACGAGCGTGACGCCGACGATGCTGGCAAGCGCGCCGGCATGGATCGAATCGGCGCCGAGGCCCGGACCGACCGTGCGCTCCTCGAGAATGGTGAGCGGCGCCGGCAGCGCGCCGGCGCGCAGCAGCAGCGCCAGATCCTCGGCGGTCTGCGAGGTGAAATTGCCGGAGATCTGGCCGCGCCCTTGCGTGATGGGCTCGCGGATCACCGGCGCGCTGATCACCTTGTTGTCGAGCACGATGGCGAAGAGCTTGCCGACATTGGCGCGGGTCGCGTCGGCGAAGCGGCGCGCGCCCGTCGAATCGAAGGTGAAGGCGACCACCGGCGCGCCGTTGTTGTCGAAGGTGGATTGCGCGTCGGTCAGCGTGTCGCCGCTGACCATGACGCGCTTCTGCACGACGATCGCCGCGCCCTGCCCGGAGCGGCCGTCCTGCAGCGGCAACAGCTCGTCGCCGGGCGGCAGGTGGCCGCGCTTGGCGTCCTCGACATCGACGCTCGCGTCGACGAAGCGCAGCGTCAACTTGGCGGTGCGGCCGATGAGCTGCTTCACGTGCTCGGGATTCTCGACGCCGGGAAGCTGGACGAGGATGCGGTCCTGCCCTTCGCGCTCGATGATCGGCTCCTTGGTGCCGGTCTCGTCGATACGGCGCCGCACGATCTCGATCGACTGCTCGACCGCCGAGCGGGTGCGCGCCTCGAGCGCGACGGGGTTGGGCTTCAGCGTGATATCGCCGCCCGCGGCGACGGCCATGTCGATCTCGGGATCGATCTTCTTGACGAGGGCGCGGACATCGTCGAGCCGCTCGGGCTCGCGCAGCGTGAAGGCGACGCGGTCGCCCTCGGCATTGAGCCCGGTATAGCCGATGCGCGCCGTGCGGAACTCGCTGCGCAGCGAATCGACCAGCGCGTTGAAGCGCTCGCGCCGGACGGCGCCCATGTCGACCTCGAGCAGCAAATGCGAGCCGCCGCGCAGATCGAGGCCGAGGCTCACCTGCTTCTTCGGGACCCACCCCGGCAGGGCATCGAGCGTCTGCGGCGAGAACAGATTGGGCAGGCTCAGGATCACGCCCAGCGCGCAAATCCCCAGGATCAGCGTCACCAGCCATTTCGGAAAGTAAAGCATCGGCGGATCCGGCTACTTGCCCCCGGCGGCGCGGCGGGCGCTTCCCTTGCCTTTGTCCGCGTCCGCGTCGTCCTGCTGTACGTCGTCCTTTTCGCTCTTGGCGGCGACCGGCTCGGTCTTCGCCAGGACGGTGGTGATGGTGCTGCGCACGACCCTGACGCGCATGCCCTCGGCGATGTCGACCAGCACCTCGTCGTCGCCGACCACTTTGGCGACCGTGCCGATGATGCCGCCGCCGGTGACGACGCGGTCGCCACGCCGCAACGCGCCCAGCATGCTGCGGTGGTCGCGCGTCTTCTGCTGCTGCGGCCGGATGACGAAGAAATAGAATACGACGAAGATCAACACGAAGGGTGCGAATTGCACCAGGGTATTCGCGCTGTCTCCGAACGCCTGCGCATAGGCGGGCGAGATGAACATCGATCACTCCTCGCGTGACGGGCCGGCACAGAAGGGCCGGCCGCGGCGCGCCGCATTCGTACTGGACTTGACCAGAAAGAGCAATGGCGGGGACGCAGCCGCGCCGTGGGCCCGCCGACCCTGCCCCCGAGGTTGACGGCTTCCGGAGGGATGCTTAGGGTCCGCCCGCGCCGCGTCCCACGGCGTATGATGGCGAGCGCCGAGCAAAAATCGATGACGGATACCCGTAAGCTGGAACCTTTATTGCAGCGCGTCGCCGAGGTTCTGGACCGGCTCGCCCCGCCGCCGCCGCCCGACAACGACCTCGACCTCGCCGACGCTTTCGTCTGGCATGCCGAGCGTGGCTGGCTCGAGCCGGTGCCGGCCGTCAACCGCGTCGATCTCGAACTGCTTCAGGGCATCGACCGGGTGCGCGACATCCTGCTCGACAACACGCGCCGCTTCGCTGCCGGACTGCCGGCCAACAACGTGCTGCTGTGGGGCGCGCGCGGCATGGGCAAGAGCTCGCTGGTCAAGGCGGCGCACGCCACGGTCAATGCCGAGACGCCGCGTTCGCTCGTCCTGGTCGAGATCCACCGCGAGGACATCCCCACCTTGCCGCGGCTGCTCACGCTGCTGCGCCGGACCGAGCGGCGCTGCCTCCTCTTCTGCGACGACCTCTCCTTCGATCAGCAGGACACCAGCTATAAATCGCTCAAAGCCGTGCTCGAGGGCGGCATCGAGGGGCGGCCGACCAATGTCGTGCTCTACGCCACCTCGAACCGGCGCCACTTGCTGTCGCGCGACATGATCGAGAACGAGCGCTCGACCGCCATCAACCCCGGCGAGGCGGTCGAGGAGAAGATCTCGCTGTCAGACCGCTTCGGGCTGTGGCTCGGCTTCCATGCCTGCGACCAGGAGACCTACCACGCCATGGTGCGCGGCTATGCGACGCGCTACGGCCTCGACCTGCCGCCCGAGCAGCTGCGCGCCGAAGCCAGCGAGTGGGCGATCACCCGCGGCGCCCGCTCCGGCCGCGTCGCCTGGCAATACATCCAGGATCTCGCGGGAAGGCTCGGCAAGGGTATCGGGAACGGCAACTAGTCTAGGGGCGCTTTCCGGGAAACCTACCCGTTGACCGACGGCGTTCCGCCCGGCGGGAGGTAGTCGGTCGGGTCGAGCGCCTTGGCGCCGTGGCGAACCTCGAAATGGAGCTGTGGCCGGGTGACCGCGCCGGTGGCGCCGATGCGGGCGATCGGCTGGCCGCGCCGCACCTTCTCGCCGCGCTTCACCAGCAGCGCCGAATTGTGCGCATAGGCGGTCATCCAGCCATTGGCGTGCTTGATGAGGATGAGATTGCCGTAGCCGCGGAGCTCGTTGCCGGCATAGGCGACGGTGCCGGCATCGGCCGCCAGCACGGTGCTGCCGGCCGGCGCGGCGATGTTGATGCCGTCATTGCGCGTGCCGCCCTCGCCGGTGCCGTAATCGCTCAGCAGCCGGCCCCGCACCGGCCACAGGAACCGCCCGCCCGCGCCTCCGGCGCGCGGCGGTGGCAAGGCGGCCAGCGCGGTCCGCGGCATGGGCCCAGCGGCGGGCTCGATCTTAGGCGGCGGCAGCGGCTTCGCTTCCGCCGCTGGCGGATTCGGCTCGGGCGCGGCGGGCGGCGCCGTGACGCCCTCCGCCAGCTGGACCGGCGCCGGCAGGACCAGCGATTGCCCGACGAACACGGTATAGGGCGGCGGCAGGGCGTTGCTGCGCGCCAAGGTGGTGGTGTCGATGCCATAGAGGCGCGACACGGAATAGAGGGTCTCGCCGGGCTGGACCGCGTGCAGCCGCACCTGCGGCACGGCGAGCCGGCGTCCGGCCGCCAGCGCATAGGGCGGCGCGAGCCCGTTGGCTTCGATCAGCGACCGCACCGGCACGCCATAGCGCCGCGAGATCGCATAGAGCGTCTCGCCGGCGCGGACAGTGACATGGTCGGGATGCGGCGCCGCCCGCCACGACGAGCCGGAAGGCACCGGCGCGGCGTCGGCATGCTGCGCGGGCGGCGGTGGCAGGCCGACGGGTGGTGGAATGGCCGGTGCCGGCGGCGGCACGGCAACCGCCAAAGGCGGCGGCAGCGGCGCCGATGGCTGCGCGATGGTGATCGGGGCCGCGCGCGTCTGGCCGGATTGGCCCGCCATGACCGGCGCCGGCGGCGCGGTTCTCGCACAGGCCGCCAACACCGCCGCTGCAAGCACCGGCAGCGTCAGCGCCAGGGTCAAGCCCATCCGGCGCGGCAAAATCATCGCGCTAGTGTACTCGCCAGCGCCGCTGTCTCACAACCGGGCCCGGCGGGTCACTCGTGGCGCTTCCTGGTCGGGTGAGGCGCGCGCGGCAATCCCGCCACCAGCGGCACGAAGCGCACCGGCCCCAGCTCCTCAGTGATGGACGTGCCGTCCTTGAGGCGGATGCGGATGAGGCGCTGGTCGCGCCGCTCCTCGCCCACCGGGGCGACCAGGACGCCGCCCTCGGCGAGGCTGCCGAGCAGCTTGCCCGGCAGCTCCGGCGCCGCCGCGGTGACGATGATGCGGTCGAAGGGCGCCTGCTCCGGCCAGCCCTTGGTGCCGTCACCGAAGCGGCTGGTCACGTTGTGGAGGCGGAGCTTGGCAAAGCGCTTCTCCGCCTCCTTGAGCAAGGCGCGGTGGCGCTCGATGGTGAAGACGCGGCGGCACAGCCGCGCCAGCACGGCGGTCTGGTAGCCGGAGCCGGTGCCGATCTCCAGCACCTTGTGCCGTTCCCCGACTTCGAGCGCCTCGGTCATCAGCGCCACCACCAGCGGCTGGCTGATGGTCTGGCCATGGCCGATAGGGAGCGCCACGTTTTCATACGCCTGATCCTTGAAGGCGGCGGGCACGAAGATCTCGCGCGGCACGCGCTCGAGCGCGCCCAGCACCCGCGCGTCGCTGACGCCGAGCCCGCGCAGTTCCATCAGCAGGCGCAGCACCTTGGGCGCCGCCGCGTCGGTCACGGGAACACCTTCTTGAGCTCGGCCAGCGCCGGGCCGTTGGTGAGGTCGAGGCAGATCGGCGTTATCGACACCTTGCCCGTGGTGACGGCGTGGAGATCGGTGCCGGGGATATCCGGCCACTCCTCGCGCATCGGCCCGATCCAGTAATAGGGCCGGCCGCGCGGGTCGACGCGCTCGACCACGCCCTCGCCGATCTTGCGCCGGCCCTGGCGCGTGGCGGCGATGCCGGCGACCTCGCCCGGCGGCACGGCAGGGAAGTTGACGTTGATGAGGGTGTCGCGCGGCCAGCGCAGGCCGGTGAGCCGCCGGATCACCTCCGGGGCGTGCGCGCCCGCCGTCGCCCAGGGGATCTTGCGGCGTTCGGCGTAATGCTGGCTGAAGGCGATGGCGGGGACCTCGAGAAGCGTCGCCTCCATCGCCGCGGCGACGGTGCCGGAATAGGTCACGTCCTCGCCGAGATTGGCGCCGGCATTGACGCCCGAGAGCATCAGCGTCGGCCGCTTGTCGCGCATGAGGATCTTGACCGCGAGCAGCACGCAGTCGGTCGGTGTCCCGTCGACGGCATAGCGGCGCGTGCTGAGGCGGCGCACGCGCAGCGGCCGGTCGAGGGTGAGCGAATGGCTGGCGCCGCTCTGCTCGCGCTCCGGCGCCACCACCCAGACCTCAGGGCATAGCGAGCGGGCGATCTTGGCGAGGAGCTTGAGGCCGGGGGCATTGATGCCGTCATCATTGGAAACCAGGATGCGCGCGGACGCGAGATCGAGGCCCGCCTCAGACATCGCCGCCGATCACCTCGAGCCCTGCCATATAGGGCTTGAGCGCGTCCGGCACGGCGACGGTGCCGTCAGCCCGCTGGTAGTTCTCCAGCACGGCGACGAGGGTGCGGCCGACGGCGAGGCCCGAGCCGTTGAGAGTGTGCACGAAGCGGACCCCCTTCCCTTCCTTCGGGCGGAAGCGCGCCTTCATGCGCCGTGCCTGGAACTCGCCGCAGAGCGAGCAGCTGGAGATCTCGCGATAGGTGTTCTGGCCGGGCAGCCAGACCTCGAGGTCGTAGGTCTTGCGCGCGGCGAACCCCATATCGCCGGCGCAGAGCAGCATGACGCGATAGGCGAGGCCGAGGCGCTGCAGCACCTCCTCGGCGCCGCGGGTCATCCGCTCGTGCTCGCTCTCCGACTGGTCGGGATGGGCGATCGACACCAGCTCGACCTTGTTGAACTGGTGCTGGCGGATCATGCCGCGCGTGTCCTTGCCGGCGGCGCCCGCCTCGGCGCGGAAGCACTCGGTCCAGGCGGTGAAGCGCAGCGGCAGCTCGGCCTCGTCGAGGATCTCGTCGGCGACGAGGTTGGTCAGCGTGACCTCGGCGGTCGGGATGAGCCAGAGCCCGGTCGTGGTCTTGAATTGGTCTTCGGCGAATTTGGGCAGCTGCGCGGTGCCGAACATGGTCTCATCGCGCACCAGCAGCGGCGGGCTCACTTCGCGATAGCCGAACTCGCGCGTGTGCAGATCCAGCATGAATTGCGCCAGCGCCCGCTCGAGCTGCGCGAGCGGGCCATAGAGCACGACGAAGCGGGCGCCGGAGAGCCTGCCGGCGCGGGCGAAATCCATGAGGCGCAGCCCTTCGCCGATGGCGACGTGGTCCCTCGGCGCAAAGTCGAAGCGCGGCGGCGTGCCGTGCTGGCGCACGAGCTGGTTGTGCTTCTCGTCGAGCCCGTCCGGCACGTCGTCGGCAGGGAGATTGGGCAGCGTCGCCAGCAGCGCGTCGATCTCGCCGCGGCGCTGCGCCGCGCGCACCTCGAGCTCGGCCTGCTGCGCCTTGCCCTGCGCGACCTGGCGCATGATCTCGGCGGCATCGCGGCCTTGCGCCTTGGCGGCGCCGATCTCCTTGGAGAGCCGGTTGCGCTCGGCCTGAAGCTGCTCCGCCCCGGTCTGCGCCGCGCGCCACGTGCGGTCGAGCTCGAGGATCGATACCGACACCGGCATCAGGCCGCGCCGCCCCAGGCCGCGGTCGAACAGTTCAGGGTTGTCGCGGATCCATTTCAGGTCGAACATCGGCGCCCGTTATAAGCGCAAGGCCCCGCGGGCGTCCACTGGCAGCGGCGTCGCTGCTGCTAGGTCTTGCCCGATGCCCCCCTGCCGAGGTCGGCCTCCGCCGCCGCTTCGCGCTCGGCGCGGCGCTTCTCGACGATGCGGGCCGAGAAGATCGAGATCTCGTAGAGCAGCAGCAACGGCACGGCGAGCGAGCACATGCTGAAGACGTCGGGCGGCGTCAGCACGGCGGCGATGACGAAATTGACGACGATGGCATAGCGCCGCTTCTCCGCGAGCCCGGCCGCGCTGACGATCCCGACGCGCGCCAACAAGGTGAGCAGCACCGGCATCTGGAAGGCGAAGCCGAAGGCGAAGATGAGGCGCATCACCAGCGTCAGGTACTCGCTCACCTTGGGCTGCAGCTCGATTGCCAGCGCGCCCTGCCCGCCCAGCTCCTGGAAGCTCGCGAAGAAGCGCCAGGCGATCGGGAAGATCACGTAGTAAGCGAGCGCGGCGCCGATGATGAACAGCACCGGCGTGGCGAAGAGATAGGGCAGGAAGGCGCGCCGCTCATTCTTGTAGAGGCCGGGCGCGACGAACATCCAGAGTTGCGTCGCAATGATCGGAAACGCCAGGCAGAACGAGGCCCAGAAGGCAACGCGCAGATCGGTGAAGAACGCCTCGGTGAGGTCGGTGTAGATGAAATGGCCGCCCGACTGCTGGGCCAGGATCTCCGCCAGCGGCTTCGCCAGGAAATTGTAGATCGGCTTGCTGAAGTACCAGCACGGCGCGAACATCGCCAGCCACGCGACGATCGCGTAAAGCAGGCGCGTCCTCAGCTCGATCAGGTGATCGAGCAGCGGCATCTTGCCTTCTTCGAGCTCGTCTTCCTGTGCCATGACCAGAGGCAGCGCCGCTCAATCGTGCGTGCCGGATTTCGCCGGCACGGGCGACGGCGCGGGCGCGTCCGGCTGGGCGGGCGGCAGGGCGGGCGCCGACGCTTCCGGTGCCGGTGCCGCCGGAGGCGACAGCGTCGGCTCGTCGAGGCTTTTCTGCAGCTCGCCGGCGGGATCGATGGTCCGCTCGATCTCGTGCGCGAGATTGACGTTGGTCGCCTGCTCGACCTGCTTGCGCATCTCCTCGAGCTCGGCCTCCCGCATCATCTGGTCAAGGCTGCCCTGGAACTCGCGGGCGATGGCGCGGGCCTTGCCCACCCAGATGCCGACCGTGCGCATGACGCGCGGCAGATCCTTGGGCCCGATCACGACCAGCGCGACCACGGCGATCACCGCCAATTCGGACCAGGCAAAATCAAACATCGCCGCCTGTTACCAGCATACTTGGCCGCTTCACTCCCGCCTCTCGCCACCGTGGCGGATAATGGCAGAAGGAGGCGAGTGCCGCAACGGCGCCTCAATATCGCAGCATGAGCACTCAGGGTCCCGGCAGCAGAGCGATGACGGCGAGCAGCGCGGCGAGCGCGATCCAGAAGCAGAGAAGCTTCCGCGCTTCCCGCCTTGCCGCTTCGTCGGTGGCAGCCCAGCGCAGCCACCGGATGTGATCGGGATCGAAGCGGCCATCAAGCCACGGCTCGTAGCGTTCGAATTGCGCCAGCTCGGCGCGCAGACGCCGCCTCATCCAGTCCATGATCAACAAAGGCCGGTGTCGTCCGAGCATCAGACGCGCAGCGGCTCCGTCCTTCACCCGAGCGCCGAACCGGCACGTGCGCGCATCGGCGAGGAGGTGCGCAAACCAGGCCGCCGCGCCTAGTCGCTCGATCGCGCGAGCGATGGAAGGCGGCGCTGCCATGCTCACGGCGTCAAGATAAGCATCCCAACCGAAGGTCCGCATCAGCCGCGAGAACGTGTCTGCCGGCAAGCTCGCGCCGGCGACAACCACGTCAAGCAGCCGGTCGATGAAGCCTTCGTCGGGCGTCAGCGGCACGAAGCCCTTCGCCACCGCCTCGTCGAGCAACGCCAGCGCGCGGCCCGCATCGCGCTCGGTGAGCGCGCGATCGAGCGCGCCGAGCACCGGGTGCGTGTCGACGTCGGGAAGGCCGACCGGCTCGGCGAGATGCGGCTCGTTCTCGGTCGTCTCGGCGAGCGAAACGCCACGAGGCGGCGACATGGCGCGCGGCGCGATCGTCGGCCGAACGTCGCTTTGCTCGTCTCGCGCCAGGCTTGCGAGTGCCGCCTCGTAGGCCTGGCGCAGGCGTTGAAAAGCCTCGGGGTCGCGGTCGGAATCGATGTTCTTGAGGCGCCGCGCATAGGCGCTGCGGATCGCGTTCGGATCGGAGGTGGGCTCTATGCCGAGTTCGTGCCACATGATGGGGGCGAGAGAATCAATGACCGGTGATGGCCGGCTTCGTGTCGGGTGGCGCCGTTTGGTGAGATATCGACGGGTCGAAGCATGCCCGCAAGAGATTGGTCACCACAACGATGAAGAACAGGCCGGTGAAAATCCGGCTGCGCTTGCCGCCGACCTTCTCCCGGGTCTTCTCGCGAAGCCATTCGATGCGGGCGGGATCGAAGCGGCCGTCGAGCCACGGACGATGATGATCGTACTGCGCGAGCTCGGCACGGAGGCGGTTCCTGACCGCCGGCCCGGCGAACATCGGTAACAGCCGATTGTGCCCGAGCATGACCCTCGCGAAGTTTCGATCCGCTTCGCGCGGGCCGAAGCGACGCTCGTTGGCATCGGCACGGAGCTGCGCATACCAGGCTGCGGCCTTGAGGCGGCCGATCGACGGCGCCAGCGATCGCGGCTGTGACGCATGGGCGCCGCCGGGATAAGTATCCCAGCCGAAGGTCCGCAGCAGTCGCTGGAAGGTTTCGGCAGGCACGCCAGGATCGCCGGCCACCACCTCCGTCAGCCGCTCGACAAAACGCTGATCGGGCGTCAGCGGCAGAAGGCCTTTCGCGATCGCCTCGTCAAACAGCGCCAGCGCGCGTTGCGCGTCGCGATCATCCAGGGCGCGATCGAGCGCATCGAGGACGGGTCTCGCCTCGGCCCGATGATGTTGGAGCGTCTCCGCGACGTCATGCGGCGGCTCCAGTTGATCCTTCGGGTGCGGCGGTGAAGCCGATGCCGTTTCAGCCGCCGACGGCGGCGAAGCGGCTGACGCCGATGGCGCGCTCTCGAGCGGGACCGGATCAGCGACCGGCGCGCGGGACGCTTTGCCGCGGCGGGTCTTGCGGCCCGTGTCGCGCGCGCTGCTCGACAGCGCCGCCTCATAAGCCTCGCGGAGCCTTTGGAAGGCAGCGGGATCGCGATCGGGGTCGATGGCTCTGAGGCGCTGCGCATAGGCGCGGCGAATCACCGTCGCATCGGCGGTGGGCTCTATGCCAAGCTCGCCCCACATGCGCGTCAGAGAAAGAAATTATTGTCGATGCTGTCCAGGAGCTCGGCGAAGCGCTCGCGCGCTCTAGCGATCTCGCGCGGCTCCTGGCGCTCGAGCACGGCCATGAACTGGGCGAGCCAACCGCCGATCTCCTCCCGCGCGGCGCCGAGCCGCTCTTCATAGAGCCGCTTCGCTCGCGCGACGATGGCGGTGGCCTCGGCCTCGTCGCGGGGATGAACCTTGAGCTGCGACAGCTTGACCAGCCGCTGCTGGATTTCCTGCGGCGACAGCACGCCGGGATTGCCTTCGATGACGACGGACTCTTTGTGGCCGGTGCTGCGCACCGTCGCCTCCGCTTCCAGCAGCCCGCTCGTGTCGTAGGTGAAGCGGACCTCCACCGACTCGTGGCCGGCCGGCGCGCGCGGCACGCGGAGCTTGAGTTGTCCCAGGAGAACATTGTCGCGCACGAGGCGGGATTCGCCCTGATAGATCTTGATCTCGAGCTTTGTCTGGTTGTCGGCGATGGTGCTCATGACCTTCGAGCGGCTGGCAGGGATGACGGTGTTGCGCTCGAGGATCGGCAGGAAGAAGCCTTCTATGTGGCCGCCGCTGCCGTCGCGCTCGGCCACCTCGGTGCCGAGCGTGAACGGCGCGACGTCGGTCAGCACGACCTCGTCCAGGCTTGCGTCGCGCATGGCGAGGCCGGCGCGCACCGCGGCGCCGTGCGCCACCACTTCTTCCGGATTGATGTTCTGCACCGGCAGACGTTGGAACAAACGCGCGATCAGGCGGCGAAACATCGGCATGCGGGAGGCGCCGCCCGCCAGAACGATCTGCGACAGCAACTCCGGGTCGACCCGCGCATCGCGCAGCGCCCGCTCGATCGGCGCGCGCAGGCGCGCGAGCAAGGGCTCGGAGATCTTCTCGAAGGTGTCTCGGGTCAAGCTCCAGCTCAGGAGCTTGCCGTCATGAGCCAGCTCGATCGCCGCCTCGTCGGCATCGCTCAGCTTTCGCTTGGCCAGTTCGGCCTGGCGGCGGAGCGCACCGTGGACGGGCGCGCCGCTCGCCGCGGGCGGCAGGCCGGCGTCGCGGCCGGGCCCGGCCATGAACGCGGCGACGATGGCGTCGACGAAGTCCTCGCCGCCGAGCCAGCTGTCGCCGGCGGCGGCGCGCAC
>Ga0209701_10000078_pt1 | contig 41587 bp, 36 predicted proteins | sample CZO8metaG_4_FD_188356 | JGI IMG/M metagenome (GOLD analysis project Ga0209701, IMG submission 188356) | Vadose zone soil microbial communities from the Eel River Critical Zone Observatory, Northern California, USA - CZOApr15con2H3.8 metaG... | ecosystem: Environmental > Terrestrial > Soil >... | reverse complement strand
GAATAGATGATTACTGCGCTGCGATCGCGCATAGCCCACGGTTTGCATAGTGCGCCAGGCATGCGCGGCAATCATCGACAGCAGCAGCGCTGCCCGTTGCGGCGTCGTAGCGGGCGAATGGAGGAAGGAGTAGAGGGCGAAGGACCATGCCAGAATCCGGAGCGAGGATTCCTGTCCACAGATCCAGAGCGGTCCCGACATGGGCGGACTGTTGCCGGCCCAGTCCTCGATTGCACTCCAGAAGGCTAACGGAAACCTCTCGTCACCGCTGATGGCATACGCACGGGCTAGAGGATAAACAAACAGGAATCTAGACGGCTCCAGAATGAATTTGAGATCGCCATAGTCGTCCGAGGCAAATCGCATCTCTGTCCACGAACGGTGGGGCGAGACGCTCTGGCCGGTAACCGGGTTCCGAAACCATTTGGGAGGAAAACCGCAAGCAAATGACAGCCGGCCAAAGAACGGCAGATTGCCCTCCAGAATTCCTCTCGCTTCCGCACAGACTGACCTTTCTCCCTCTTGACCAAGAATTCTGCTCATCTCCGGTGCCAGACTCCGAGAATCCGAGAAGAAGAAAGTGCGGCCGCCCCGGCGACGAATGCTCAGAAGATCTTCGGGCGAAGTTTTCGGAGCGATATGTTTCAGGTCCCAGGATTCCCAACCCCGAACTGATTGTATGCGGCGCGTCATCAGGCCGCTGCCACGCTGGAGTTCATATCCCAAGCGCAGCAGGCCGTCGCGCACCCCGAAAGTCCGGCCGATCTGCCACAGCGTGCCGAGCTTACCCATCGCACCTGCCCGCTACGGAATTCAACCGGCCATTTTTCAACCGGCGCGTGGCCACCTCCTTCAACTGCTCATGCATAACAAAGAATTGCCGGTCCGTTTCCCGCTCGGCCTGTGGCACGGCCGAGACTGCGCCGCGGTCAAGGCCGACCACGGCCTCTGCAAGTAACTCGATCCCTTCGGCGATCATTCGGTTGCGCAGGTCGGTCAGCGAGTCGCAGTCGTCGACGCTTGCGAATTCGCGACGCAAAAGGATGGGGCCGGTATCTATCCCGCCGTCCATGAAGTGAGTGGTGATGCCAAGGGGAAATCCACAGAGCAAGGACCATTCCGGGCTGCTCATGCCGCGGATTTCCGGCAGCAGGGCAAGATGTGAATTCAAAACGCCAAGGCGAGGAACCTTCAACACCTCACTTCGCAGGATGTTTCCGCCGGTGAAAATCGCCAAGTCAGGGGACCACTTCTTCAGTTGCGCCACGGCACCTGGTGAGTTCTGATCGCCGCACGTCACGACTGGAAATGCATAGGCACGGCCCACTTCCCGCAATCCTCGAAAAAATCCGTCACCATACCGGAGTGATCTCTCGAGATAGGAATTCAGCACCCGCTCCCGATTTGTTGCCTTGCCCGGGACGAGTTTGGCGATGGCGTAGTGAAGGGAGCCGCGCAGGCCCCACTGTCCAAGCTTGCGCAACAGCGTGCCGCGGTCCCAGGACGGCAGGGTCAGCGCTCCAACCGGAACGTATCCGAGTTGCGCCACGCGGGCGGCGACAGCACAGCCAGTCTCGCTGTACGGACTCGAACAAAGGATCACTACGCGCATTCTGACGCCTCGAGCTTTGTCTCGACTTGACGAGTAAGACGCTCCTCCAGCATGAGCGCGTCCGCTAGGAACTTGCATCCCCAACTGATGAACCGTATCGGTTGGTACTTTCCCCAAATCGGATGCGATCCAGCAACCCCGCCCAGCACTCCACGACGGCCCTTCGATGGGAGCAACTGCTTCAGCATCTCATTCATCTTGAGGGCCGCGTTGAGATAGCGCAGATCACCCGTCACCTCGAACAAACGCAGCCAAACACAGGACATCTGCGCATTTCCCGTGAGACATGAAAACCGATGACCGCCTTTAAAGTCCGGTTGGTATGTCCCCAACAATCGCTTGTGAGTCTCAAACTTGCGAAGCAGAACCCAAGCGGACTTCCCAGCAGCCTGAATCGCGTCCTCGCGCGGGCGCAGGATCCCGCATTCGAGCAGCCCCTGGATCACGTAAGCAATGAAGTGCAGGTAAGCAGGATGCCCGCGCAGATTGATACCGTCAATCCAGCCGCTGGGCTGGACATGTGCCAGCACCCAGTCGATGTTTCTGTCTGCTGCCGCCGAGTGACCGGGATCCTTGGACTCGGCGGCCAACTGTGCCAGCGCCCACGAAACCATACTGTAGTAAGTGTGCGCGGTTCCCTGATAGACAGCGAGTCCGGTCCAGGAGCCATCCGCCTGCTGGATCGCGGCCAACCAATCGCCAGCAGCCACGGCGCATTTCAGGATTTCCGCGTTTTTGGTTTCCGCATGAGCGCGAATCAGTCCCTGCAGAATCTGGCCGGCATTGAACACCGAAGGCTGGTTGTCGCTATCGCGGCCGCGGAGTCCACCGGGAAAAGCGCCCGATGGCATTTGCAGCGAAAGCAGCCAGTCGGTAGCAAGATAAGCTGCATGGCGCGCGGCTGGGTCGCCAGTCAGGCGGTCAAAATCGTACAGCGTCGGAATGATGTAGCCGGTCACCTCGGGGTACGATTCGGAATATCCAGTTAGCAAACTGTAATACGCTGCAACGCCACCGTCGGGACGTTGTGCATCGAGAATCCAACCAACCACCGATCGCAGCGCGTCTGCACGAGGAATGGTTTCCGCCGCGTACGAATAGAGGTGTCGATGTTCGAAGGTTGTGCGCAGTTCGTCCGAAACGAGCTTGGAAAATAGCGGAATAACACGTTGAGGCGCACGCAACAGACCCGCGGCTTCACTCAGCACGCGAACGGTTCTTGTGATCATGTAGTTTCGGCTGGTACTGGATTCAGCACGGTTCATTGCGCCTATGTTCGCTCGGTGAGGCCCGCTTTCACGCGGGGATCAATTGAGCTGCGCCCATCTGTCGCTGAACGAACGAGCGCGCTCCGCCGTCGAGAAAGAGTTGCATCCAGATTTCCAGCGTCAGCAATTGCCAGATCTGCATCGACCAGTCTTCCGCGCCCCGGCGGTGCTCATCCACATAGCGCCGCACTTCGTCCGGACGAAACAATCCACGCTTGCAGACCTGGCTCTCTGACAGCAAATCGTCCACCATGGGACGCAGTTCATGCGCCAGCCAGTAGTCCACCGGCGCCGCGAATCCAGCTTTCGGCTGCCGTAACACCTCTTCCGGCAGCATACTACGCATGGCGTCGCGGAAGATGTACTTCGTCACCGGACGCCATTTCCCTTTCAACTTCCACTCCGGACGAACATTCCACGCGACAAATTCTGCCAGCTCACGATCCAGAAACGGGACGCGCACCTCAACCGACGACGCCATGCTCATCTTGTCGTTGTACGTGAGGTTGAGCGTGGTCATGAAAATCTTGGTATCAAGGTAAAGCATCTGGTTGAGAAAGTCGGCGTGCCGCACTTTGTCGAACGCAGCCAGATGCTCATGAGCCGAATTCGTCCGTCGCCCTGGCTGCGATTCTGAAGCGTATAGAGCCGCTCTTTGTTGCGAATCAAAATATGTGCAATTCCGGATGAAGGCCTCAGGCGGAGTTAGTGCCGCGCTCCGCGCCATTTTCTTTGCCAGCCGCACACGTCCTTTTAACCTCGTCCCGCGGAAGCTCGGCAGTGCCGACAACGCGCTCTCGGCCGCGGAGCGCGCGAAGCCTGGAACGCGCTGATACTCCTGAGCCCACGCATGGGCCACATGTTTACGATATCCGGCGAACAGTTCATCGCCGCCTACGCCGGACAGCAGCACCGTCGCCTGTTTTCGTGCCTCGCGGCAGACAAGATACGCCGTAATGATGGCTGGATCGGCGGTCGGTTCGTCCATGTGCCAGGTCAGATTCGGCAGCAGCCCGACCACATCCGGTTCGACGACAATTTCGTGGTGCTCGCAGCCCAGCTTCCCGGCGAGACGTTGCGGCACAGCTGGATCGTCGATCGTCGTCTCGCCGACCCGGTATTTCTCCGGAAAAGTAATCGTGTAGGTGCGCACCGGCTGCTTTCGCGCCATCGCCGCCACGATGCTCGACGAATCAAGTCCCGCGCTGAGAAATGCGCCGATCGGAACATCGCTGACCATCTGTTGCTCAACCGAAGCGCAGAACCGCTCCCGGATTTCCTCCGCGAGTTCGTCATGTCTTCGAGCGAAGTGATGCTCAGCTTCGGGAAACGTCAGGTCCCAGTACTCCTTGATTTTCAGAGCGCCGTTCTGCCAGAGCGCGTAATGCCCGGCGGGAAGTTTGCGAATTCCTTCAAACATCGTCGCCGGATCGGGCACCCAGAGAAACGTCAAATACTGATCGAGCGCCTCCCGATCGATACTGGCTTCGATCCCCGGCACTTCAAGTAAAGCTTTCACTTCGGACGCGAAGGCCAGCTTCCCGTCTCGCTCACAGTAATACAGTGGCTTGATTCCAAAATGATCGCGAGCCAGAAACAGCTTGGGCGAAGAGCCTCGCAGGTCGCAGATCGCAAAGGCGAACATGCCATTCAGCCGGCTCAGGCAATCGGCACCGTACTGTTCATAAAGATGAACCACTACCTCGGTGTCGGTGTGCGAGCGAAACCGGTGGCCCTTGGCTTCGAGTTCGAGGCGCAGATCGGCGAAATTGTAGATTTCTCCGTTGTACGTGATCCACACCGTGCCGCCCTCGTTGCTCATCGGCATGTGGCCGTCAGGAGAAAGGTCGAGAATGGCCAGCCGCCGGCTTCCCAGCCCGACGTACCCTCCGTCGGGGAAACGCCGCTCCCAGAGCCCGGAGTCGTCGGGCCCGCGATGCGTCTGCACGTGTGTCATGCGGGCGAGTGTTTCCGCATCACCCCAATTCGCGAGTCCGCTGATGCCGCACATGACGTCAGTTCCTCGCGTTCCGCAGTTCGTAGATTTTTGCTTTGGTGTGAAACATCTGCACAGCCTGGAAAGTGCAATAGATCAGCCCTGGGACGCCGTCAAGAAATCCTAAACGAAAAACATAGCGATAAAGAAAGAGCAGAACCGGCGAGCCCGGCAGGCGATAGAGTTTTCTCTTGAGCCATCGTCTGCGCTGGGCTTGCGTGCCGAAAAGAGAGGCGCGCATCTCCTCCGTGCTCTCGTCTGCGCGCGACAGCACTCGTGCCTCCCAATTGGAATATTCATCGTGCTTCTGAATGTAGCGCGACAGCGACTCGACATTATGATGCACAAGCGGATTTCGCAATTCCGCAGTCGGCCCATCGGCGATGACATGCTCGTGCACTTCCATGTCGGCCATCGAGGCATCCTGGTCTTTCAGCCGGTACTCAAATCGCGCTTGACCCTTGCGGAACAAAGAGAGCTTCCAGAAACTCGCGTCGCAGTGCCGCAGGAGTTTGCCCAGAAAATACAATTGCAGGCAAATGCGGTACCCCGTCACCCGCTGATTCTGGATTGCCTGGCGAATCTCGCGGGAAAGCTCCGGGGTCACGACCTCGTCGGCATCGAGCAAGAGAATCCAGTCGTAGGCAATCGGGAGCGTATCCATGGCCCACTGCCGTTTTTTCGGCCATCCACCGTGATAGTGGAACTGGACGACCTTGGCGCCGAACGACTCCGCGATCGCACCCGTTTCATCGGTACTTTGGGAATCAATGACGAACACTTCGCCCGCATCCGGCAGCGATTTCAGACAGCGCGGCAGGTTGCGGGCTTCATTTCGGACCGGAATAATGACGGTAACAGGAAGGACATGCGGAGTGGCGATGGAGTTCGACACCACAGTTTCTGTTTTCGCTTCGATCACATTTGTCTCAGTCGCAGGCAAGAGTTGACACCATGTTAGCTGAAGTCTGCGATTTCATGAACGTGGTTGCTTTGTGGCATTTCCGCCAACAACCTGGGGGTGGTGGCGGGATCATCTTGGGGGTTAGTGATCGTGTGCTCAGGCTACTATAATTCTCCCGTGTTACGCCAACTGCTGACCTATCTCAGCCGCGGCCGCATCCTCAAGCGTAATCTTCCGGCTGATTTCGGATCTCGCCCCATCTACGTTTCACCCGATGCGGCGTTGGCGTTTTGGAAAATGGATCTTGAGAAAGTAGATCCGATTCTCTTCAACTTCGCGCGGCACCTGGTGAAGCCTGGCAACGTGGTGTGGGATGTCGGCGCCAACGTGGGACTCTTCACCTTCGCGGCTGCGGCCATAGCCGGAAAGAATGGCTCCGTGCTTGCGATCGAGCCGGATTCGTTCCTCGCTGGATTGATCCAGCGATCCGCCCAACTTCCTTCATTGGATGCGGCGACGGTCCACGTCATTTCTTTCGCGATCTCTGATCGGCCAGGTGTGGTGACCTTCAACATTTCGAAACGGGGCCGCTGCTCAAACCACGTTTCAGGATTCGGAACAGAGCAGAGCGGCGGGGCGCGCAGTTCGATTTCCGTACCATCGGTGAATCTCGACAGTCTGATCGATGTGTACGGGCCGCCCAACGTGGTGAAGATTGATATTGAGGGGATGGATCACATCGCCCTTCGTGGTGCCGACAAACTTCTGCGACGTCGACCAATTCTCATTCTGGAAGTGACCGACGCGAACCGTGATGAGATGTTTGAGATCTTGCAGAAGTACGGGTACAGAGTTTTCGACACCACGCTCAGGCCAGTGCGGAAGATGCCGCTGTGCAACCTGGTAGCGATGGCAGATGGAGCAACGGTACCGTTGTAGAAATAACCCGGAAAGCAATGTTCTTGTAGCGCTGGGTAAGCAAACTCTTCTCCAAGTCCGGTAAGCGCGACTATATCTATCACTAATGCAGCCGAACACCGCGATGTCCGCTTACAGATTCTGTTCGGACCACCGCTTCAGCACGAACAACGACCACGGGCGCGACCACGAAGTCTCGCCCGCCAAAAAGCGGTTCCAGACGCCGCGCACGGCGCCAGGGTTGAGCACGGCTTCAGTCGAGCCGTCGCTGAGAAGTGCACTCTCGATGATCGGCCTCATTTCACCGCGCAACCATCGCTCGAATGGAAACGTGAACCCCCGTTTGGGCCGCTTCACAATTTCCCCGGGCAATTCCACGCCGAGGCTCGCAAGCAGCAGGCTCTTCGGCGAGCTTCCTTGAAGTTTTCCCTTCCCTGGAATGCGGAAACAGGCTTCGACCAGCGCACGATCGAGAAATGGCACACGCAACTCCAGTCCATGCGCCATGCTCATGAAATCGGAATCCCGCAGCAGAGTGTTCCTCATGTACCAGTGCGATTCCAGGTATGAGACGCGATTGACCGGATCGAGAGTGGAACTCCTAGCGATGGATGCGCGCAGCGCGGCCTCGAGGCTACTCTTCGCCGCTTCATAATCGTCAGACGGAAACAATGCTCTTTGCTCCGCGCCCGCAAACAGTCCACGAACCAGAAAATAGGGATGTACAAACGATTCTTCCGCCGCGGCCAGCTCAGCCAGCTTGCGGTTACGGTCGCTCTTGCCCGCCAGCATCGCCACGGAAGCGGCCAGCGGATGCCGCGCCAGTGAGGGGAGCCGATTCAAACGCGCAGCCATGCGTTCCATCTTCGGCACGCGCCGGAAATTTGAGTACCCCGCGAACATCTCGTCGGCTCCCAAGCCGGTCAGCGCAACTTTCACTCCCGCGGCGCGCGCTTTGGCTGATACCAGATAGGTGTTGATCCCATCCACGGTCGGCTGGTCCATGGTGCGCAACGCTTCCGGCAGCAACGCCAGCGTGTCTGCCTGGGAAACTGGGATTTCGAGATGCTCGGTGTCAAAGCGGCGAGCCACTGCCCGTGAGTACGGCGCTTCGTTGAATTCTTCTTCCCGAAATACGAGCGAGAACGTATTGGCGCGCACGCCGTTCCGGTGCATGATCGCGACCAGACTGCTGGAATCGATTCCGCCCGAGAGAAACACTCCGACCGGAACATCGCTGACAAGGTGCGCTAACACAGACTCGTGCAGGATCTCCGGCAGGCGCCCGTCGCCGGCGCCGTTGCGACTCGGCTCATCCTCCTCAACCCGGCCGGACGCATCCAGCAAAATGCTCCAATATTCCCGGATGCTCAGCGAACCCTGTTGGAACGTGAGCACGTGCCCTGGCGGAACTGCCCGGACTCCTTCCACAATCGTCCAGGGTTCGCATACAGAACCGAAGGCCAGATAGCTCAACGCTCCAGTCGCGTCGATTTTCCGCGGCACCAGTTCGGTCTGGAGCAGAGTTCGGACCTCCGAGGCGAAGATGAGCTTCTCTCGTGACGCGTAGTAGTAGTAGAGTGGCTTGATTCCCATGGGATCACGAGCGAGTAGCAGCCCCTTGCGCTGGGCATCCCAAAGCGCAAAGGCGAACATCCCGCGCAACCGCAACAAGCACTCCTCGCCCCAGACGCGGTAGGCAGCGAGGACCACCTCGGTATCGGATTCACTTCGGAACTCGGCGCCCTTCTCCATGAGATTGCACCGCAGTTCGCGGAAGTTATAGATCTCGCCATTAAAGACGATCCAGTTACCGGTGGACGGGTCGTGCATGGGCTGGTGCCCGAGGGGCGAAAGATCAATAATGGAAAGACGAGTGTGGGCGAAACCTATCTGGTACGGCTCTGCAGAACCGCTGTCAATGATGACCGTGCCGGCGTCGTCTGGTCCGCGATGCGCGAGCGTTCCCGTAGCTTTCTCCAGCAAATCCGGAGAGACCAAACCGTCGCGAGTGATGACGCCGAAGATTCCACACATATCTCAAGAACGGGTACTGCCTGTCATCATAGCGTGAATGTCGCTGGGGCCGGTCGAAACGGAGCAGCACTCGACTGACTTATACAATTGTCAAAGAAACTATCCTCTATCCCGCGCCGCTTTCCCAACATCGTTTCCCACCAACGACCTCGCCCTTTCAAGAAGCCGTTCTACGTGATCCTTCCAGCTGAAACTCCCAGCCCGACGCAGCCCTTTCTCCCGCAAGTCCGATTGCAATGACGGAGAATCGAGTAGACGCGTTACTTTATTGGCGATATCGGCGGAAGAGAATCTCTCAAAGAACAGAGCCGCGCCATCCGTGATCTCCCGGTGCACGGCCAGATCGGAAGCCACGATCGGCAACCCGCACGCCATAGCCTCTACCAGTGGATGAGCGAAGGTCTCTGTGTATGCGGGAGTAACGTAGATATCGCAGGAGCGATAAACGTGATGCAACAGCGGATATGGGATAGTTCCCAGTTGCACAACATCCTCCGCGATTTGCAGTTCGCGCAAGAGCGCGCTCGCTTCAGAGGTTCGATAGCTGCCGGGATTTGTCCCTGGCGCCAACTCGCAGGTCAACACGAGCCGTATCTTGCTCGACGGCCGGCGTTCCTTGAGGAGCGCCACTGCCCGCAACAGCGTCTCAAAATTCCGATAGTAGTTGTAATGGCTGACAAAAAGCAGACGCACCGCACTCTCCGTCTTTTTGAGCTTTTCCATGATCGAGAGCGGCAGCGCCATGCCATCCTGAAGAAAGAACTCGCGGTCGAATCCATGATGCAGCGCTACCACATCATGTCCTGACCAGGCGCGGAGTTCGCGAGCGAAGGCTTCACTCGGGGCCACAGTCAGTTGGGCACGGTGAATCGACTTCCGGGCCAGAAAACCCTTCAGACGTGTGTCGGCCCATAATCGGTAATCGCCCCTGCGGCGCAAGTCGCGGCTGAAGTCGGCGGAAGTGTAAAGCGAATTGCGGCTCAGGAGAATCTGCGGCACCGGTGAATTCCAGAGAGCGAAGTTCCCCGCCGACAGCAGCACATCCGCGCCTGTTCTCCGGATGAGCTTGGGAATCTCTCTCTGCTCCCACAAGAACCGGGAGAGCGGTCCGCGCTCTTCCATGCCGCTGGCCTGAAGCTGCAAGTTGCTCGCGGAGGGAAATGCCGCACCGGCGGACTTTCCGGCCAGCACCGAGACCTCAATATCGGGCTGCGCTGCCAGGTGAGGAACTATGTTGCGCAGATAGGTCAACCCTCCGCCCGCTGAGGCGCCCAGAGCATGGATGAAGAGTCGCATGATGATTTAGTGCTGGGTCACCGCCGGATCCGTCGCGTAACGAAACCGCATTCCGTGAACGAAGGTGGTCTGGTAGCTGGCTGATTCGGGCATCACGTCCATAAGAAGGAACGCCAGAACCCAGAAAAGTACCGTGAGATAGTATCCGACGGCAAAGAGCCAATCCTCGAAGCCCGCATGTGCTAGTCCCGCAATCATTACCATCATCAGCGGGACAGAGTAATGAGAGACGTTTCCCGTCCGCCGAAGGAAGAGATAAACACGGAGGATGGCCTGCATCAGCAGAAAGGTCAGCAGCGCAAAGGGCAGAATTCCCAGCAAGCCCACCCATTCCGTGATCGCAAGGTAACTGCTGCCATGCTCACGTTTGATGGAGGTCGTAGCAAACGTTCCCACTTCGCCAAAGGGCTTGTCGCCGGAAATACTGGTGCCGAAACCGCTGCCGAAATACGGGTTTTCCTGAATGACCCGAACGGTTTCCTGCCAGGGAGTCAGCCTCGATCCCAGCAATCCTTCCGCCTGATGTCCTTTGTAGATTACCCCTGCCACAAATGAAGTCTTCACTTCGTCGAAACGGGTCGGAGTTGCAATGGCGGTAATGGCCAGGACGCAGCACGCGCCGATCAGTCCTTGCAGGATCAGCTTGTTCCGGCGCAGGGCTAGAAGCAGTGCCAGCATGGATAGACCAGCGGCCAGCATAGCGGCACGCGTGACCGAGAAGTACACTAGGTAGAGCGCTCCCAAACAGGCCACGGCCCGCCGCACTCGCAGATTCTTCGTCGGAGCGACCAGAGCTCCCCACAGAAGCAGCGGAGCCCCGATCACTCCCTCCACCGCACCCAGAGAATTGACGTTGCCCCAGATTTCGAGACCCAGGGTGTACGCAAAGGCGCTCACGTATACGCCTATCTCACAGGCCAGTAACAGTCCGCGGAAAAAGCGGTCGGGATCGCGCAATACCAGACGCCCGCCCCACGCGGCATACATAAAGAGCAGAAACAGACTGAAAGCCTTCATCAGCGAGAACTGTGGAACCACCGACACCATGGCCGAAACCAGTGCGCTGCCCACACAGAACAGAGCGGCCAGGTGAAAAAGATGGAAGCGCTGCAAGCCCATCCGCAGGGCGCGTACAAACCCGACAAACGCCCCCGCTCCGAGCACAACCCATCGGCCCATGGTCCAGGGCTGCGTCATGGGAACGTCCATTCCCGCCCACAAAAACGCGATCATCAAAAACGGAAAGAAAAGACGCTCGTAAGACCACAAACACACCAGCAGGATTTGCAGGAAAATAAAACCCGCCAGGTACTGCTGATTATTAAAATAGCTGGGCAGAGAGCGCGCCAAAATGATCAGGGCCACCACCAATATCACCGGCAGACCTGCAACCGCGATCCGCAGGGCTCTATCCACGGCTCTCTCCAAGATTGCCGGCGATGGCGCGGACCAGCCCTTGCGCCCACGCTTCCGGAGTAAACCGCGAACTTATTTCGAGACTGTGATGACCCATTTGTCTTTGTAACTGGGGAGCGTTCAGCAGTTGGTCCATAGCCTGCGACAGAGCTTGCGGGTCGCCGGCGCCGATGACATATCCATTCTCTCCATTTCGCACCAGATCGGCAACGCAGCCGGCCACTTTACTGACGATCACTGGAAGTCCACACGCCATCGCCTCGTTCACCACCAGCCCCCAAGGGTCGCTGTGGGTTGGAAACACCAGTGCCTCCGCCAAAGCGTAATAGGCAGGCAACTCGTCCCGCTGCAAAAATCCGGGAAAGACAACTACTCCCTGATGAATCTCGCGGCTGCGCCTGCATAACTCCTCGAATTCCTGTCCGTCACCCGCGAGCACCAAACCCACATCCCGGCGAATGCCCTCCGGCAGTGTCGCATACGCGGTGAGAAGATCAAAAACGCCTTTGGCACGCACCAATCTTCCGACATACAAAAGATAGCGTCGCGGCAATCCCAGGCGCTGGCGTAGTCCCGGGTCTTGACGCGCTTGTTCTGTACCGTTCGAGAAGCGGTCCACGTCGACTGCATTAGGGGCAATGAAGATTCTCTCTTGTGCTACGCCAAAGGTTTGCAGGTAGGCCGTGGCTGAGGCGCCCGGCACGACATGGCTCTGGCAGGCATGAATGAATCTCCGTTTGAGAGCCTCAACTCCCCAGAAGTTTCTTCTCGCATCCAGAATATTGCTCTCGGACCAAAGCAGAAACGGAATGCCACGCCGACGCGCCCAGCGCAGCGCCTGCCACATGGCCGGATAGTTGTAGCCTCCGCTCAAGATAATCTCAGGACTACGGGCTCGCAATGCGGTGCTCACTCCGCGAGTAAACAACACGTTGAATCGTCCCACCCTGCGGCGGTATGACTTCAGCACTTGATACGGAAACCGGATTTCATCGCGGTAGACCTGCCACTGCCGCAAGCCGGGATCGGTCTCCGCTAGAAAGATGACGTGCAGATCGACTTCTGCTCGCGCCGCTAACGCGTTGAACACGGGAATGCGGTAAGGAGCGATGATCTCCGTCAGAATGACCAGGCGGCGCTTCACACAAAGCTCTCTCGGTAGATCGCCAGTAGGCGCTGCGCCTGGTGGCCCAGAGTGTACGATTGCAAAATAGTTTCCCGGGCCGCGGCTCCGATCTGCCGGCGCTGGGAGTCGTCCCGCAGCAAGACGCGCAGTCCTTCGATCAATTCCTCGCGGCCGTTCGGTGGGACCAGCCAGCCGTTTTCTCCGTGACGAATGACTTCCTCGATTCCCTGCCCTAAACATCCGATGGCAACTTTTCCGGACGCCATCGCTTCGAGATAGACGCAACCCAATCCTTCGTAGCGGCTCGGCAAAACAAACACAGTGCAGTTCCGGCAAACTTCCGCAACCTCGGCCCGATTCTGCCGGCCTTCGAACCGGATGCCGGTCAGCACGTCAAGTCTTTCCGCAAGCGCGCGGATTCGATTCAACTCCGGCCCCTCGCCGATCACTTCCCAAGTGAGATCGGGAAACTCCGGCCGAAGTTTGGCCAGGGCATGCACGATCAGCTCGTGCCCTTTGGTGGGAATCAGGTTCCCGACGGTTAGCAGTACGGGGTACGCTGGATCGCTGCCCGGTGTGAAGAATGATGGATCCACGCCGTTGTAAACCACCGACGACGCCGAGAGGCCGCCCGTTCCGTCCTGCACTTCGGCGCAGACATGTCGGCTCACACCGATCACCCGTCGGGCCGCACCATAGACTCGCCGGGAAACTCTCACGCACCTGGCGCCCGGCCATCCCGAAACCTGCCGCGAGGAGAATGCATCGAGCCCGTGCACGGTGACCACGAAGGGAGTCTTGAGATGGCGGCTCAGCAGTGCCGCGGCGTGGCCGCAGGGCAGGGCGCCGTGAGCATGAATCACATCAATCGGAGACCTCGCGTGCAACTTTTCAGCCAGCGCTCGCAGCCGCATAAAAAGACCCGACCCTGAACTGGCCAGACCAAATCTACCGGGAAAAGCTGGATACCGATACCACTCGGCGTTCGGTGCCGACGACGCGCTCTTGTGGGGTTTTGGCCGGTAGAAGGGTTCGACTGCAACGACCGTAGATTGGACCCCCGTCTTCGACAGCTCCGCCAGTGGTTCCGCCACAAAGCAGCCGCCGCTTTCGTTTCTGAGCTTTGGATAGAAGGGTGTAATCGTCAGCACATGGAGGGACCCCTTCGCGCAGGTTGACTTCGAGGGAGCGGCGCTCTCGCCCTCCGGCTGATTGAACGAACCTGCGCGCTTGGCTTGGCTTGGCATTTTTCGCGATCTGCGGGCGCGGCTCCGCCGCTGTGTCAGTTACCCGTAGCGGGTCGGCCGTGAGCGTTCTGGCGAACAACTTCCTGAAAAACTTCCGCCCATTCTTGGGCAATTCGGTCCCAGTCAAAACGCTGCGCATGAAGGACCGCCGCAGCCGACATTCTTTGACGGAGTTCGGAACGGTCCAGAAGTATGTCAAGGTTGTCGGCGAGTTCTTGATCATCATCGGCAAGAAAACCGGTCTCGCCATGCACAATGGCATCGGGCCGGTACACGCTCATGACTACACTGGGCAAGCCGCAAGCTATCGCCTGGATCAGCACCTGGGGATGTCCCTCCAGCATGCTCGGGAACAGAAACACATCGGCCTCTCTCATCTGTTCACCCAACTGTGCCGGCGTCAAGTGACCCAAAAACACCACATTCGTGCAGCTGAGTTGCTTTGCCAGAGAGCGGCATGCCGGTTCCGTTACGCCCCGGCCGGCAAGGCGAAACTCTGCGTCAGGTCTACGCGCAGCCTGCTGAACCACCACTTCGACCCGTTTGCGCGCTTGAAAAGAACCGGCATACAGGACGACCGTTCTGACGGGCGTATGCTTTTCGGCCGACGGCGGAAAGAAAAACCGGTGGTCCGCGCCATCGTACACCGGGTCGGGTCGTAAGCCGAATTTTGCGTACACGGTTCCGGCCACAAAAGTAGAGTTCGCATAAACCCTGTCTGCCTCCCGGATCAGGCGTCCTACCGCTCCGTCACTGGTCTCCTCATTCATCATCATGACCACGTAGGTTATGAGAGCAGTATTTCGGGAAACATATTTTCTTGCTCTTAGAAAAGCGCGATCGAGAGGACCGTAGCGAGGGAAGAAATAAATGTCGGGACGCGCCGCGATCACCCGCAGCAGCAAGTGCAATGTGTTTCCGTGTTCGTAGTAAGGCAGTAGAGTCGTGTTCTTCCGCTGTGCGATCCTGGGATCCGGGTTGCGCGAGCTGATCATGGTTACGTGAAACAACTCGGGATCAAGCCGCGCCACTACTTCCTTCACGGTCAGGTTCTGCGCGTTGGTGTTCGCCTCGTCGGCGACCGATGGTGTGAATATCCGAATCAGGCGGGAATGGCGGGTCATGGAACGTCTGTTGGTCAAGACGCCGGAGTCTCAGAGCGCATTTTTGAGTGATCCCATTCTAGACCAATCTGATGGATTCTGGCTCGAATCGCAAACTCTCTTCGTCGCTGAGATGGCCGGCGTTCCAGGTGATGCAAGGCCGCGCGCAGCAACCGGCCGCGCGCGCTCCTTTCGGCTCCGATGGGCACTGGCTCGAGTTCATGAGGATCGCGCTGCAGGTCGAACAAATCCTCTTGCTGGTTGTCAAAACCAAGAACCAGCTTGAACTTCCGGTCTTGGACAACGAGAACGCGGGCTCCCAGACGCTTTTGCGCATCCATGGGATTTGTGCACCGACCTATGGATTCTGAGACCGCCAGATCCCAGCCTTCGCCGGACTGCACTTCGGACCAATAGTCGCGACCTTCGAACTCTTCTGGCGCGTCCATCCCGAGCGCCTCCAGAATCGTTGGCGCCAGATGAACCAGGCTGAACGGAGATTCAGAGAGCGCCTTCTTTTCCGCGCCCGGCACTCGCACAAGCAGTGGAACTTGGAGGATCTCTTGATATGCGCACGATGGAGGATGAAAGCGTCCGCCGTGATCGAGAAACTCCTCGCCGTGATCTGCGGTAAAGACAAACATGCAAGAATTCCAACGCGAAGAAGAGCGAAGCGACTCAACCAGACGGGCCAGTTGGTTGTCCACCCAACGAATGCCGGCATCGTGCAAGACGACGATTTCGTCGCGGGACTTGCGCAAACGCCTGGCGCCAGGATCGCCATTCCAGGTGGCGTTCAGATAACGTCCGCGCGTGGGCGAAGCGCGCTCCTTTCCCATGGCCTTGAGCGCTTCCGCAGGGGGGTAGTAGGGCGCGTGCGGATCCATAAAGTGCAGCCACAGGAAGAACGGTTCATCGTCAAGCGATTTCAGCCATCCGCAAGCGTGATCCGCCAGAACATTGGCCGCGGGGAAACGTCGCAGACTATTCCAGGTTTCATTTCTGGGTAGAGCGATTCTCTGGCAATACTGGAAATAGAGATCGTCGTACAACCGGCCCAGTAGAGAAACTTTGTGCGCCAGTTCCGCGATCTGCCGGTTCAGCCTGGTTCGAGCACGGGGTGCCTCGCGAGCGTATGGCAACTGTTCAGAAAGAAAGTCGTGGAAAACTTCGAAGCCCTGCGCATAGCCGAAACGGCTTGAGAGATAGGGATTCGCCGCAACGTATGCCGCCGTGCGGTAGCCAGCCTGCTGTAGTGCTGTCGCTAGAGTCGGCTCTCCCGGCGCGATTCCCACGACTTCCCGCCCCAGGGCCAGCGGAAAACGAGAGGCCAGTATCCCGGGAAACGAATAATAGGTGGGTGCGCCGGCGGTGATGGCTTTAGGAAACACCATGCTCTCGGCCGCCAGCTGATCAAGAAACGGTGTCGTGGGCTGCGGATAACCCATGAAGCCGGTGTGATCCGCGCGAAGGCAGTCCACCGTGACCAGCAGCAGCGACTTCGGCTCACTCACGGTTCTGCTCTCCCTGTGCACTCCTCACAGATATCCCAGATCGCGCAGCCGCTCTTCAATCACCTTTCGCTCCTGCGCTTCGGATTGCGCGCTCTTGCACGATGTCAGTTCCTGCAAGACGAATGACAGTAACTCTTCCACGGTCTTGAACCTTGTACCTTTGATCATTTGCTCGCCGGCTTCGCAAAGACTTTCCGGCAATCGCAGTTCGCGAGCGGAGTTGATGTCATTTCCCATATTCATCCGAATCGTGCGACTTCGCCGGACAACCACAATCAACCGTCCGCTCTCTTTTATCTCACAGCTTCCCGCGAGGGCGTTTCCGGATTCCTCGAATCGTATCTTTGACGTTGCTCTTGAGTTCGCCCCCAGAAGAGTATCTTGCGCCGGACCAGCGAGAACCGCCTGCAGAATCCCACTCTTTCGATCCCCCCCAGCGAAACTGGATCGGAAGCTGGACCGAAAATCCAGACGTCCTTGCTCTCCGCGATCAAGCACGAGGCCAACTGCTGAAGGGCTTGCCCACACAATCCTCGTCCCCGCAGCGCACGCGGCGTCCAGCAATCGAAGATCATCACTCTTTCGGGGGAGTGCGCTTGGAGAGTCTCCCCAAGTTCCCCGATCGCAAATCCGTCATACGGAGCAACCCAGGCGAAATGCTTCGCAACGCCATCCTGCCCTGGCAGTGCGTATCCACGGTATTGTTGAGCACGAAACCGCTTTGCCGATCGCAGCAAGTATTCGAGTGTCTCCGCATCGTCTGAGTACTTCATTGCCGCGGCTGCCAGCGTTTCCCAACTTAGGGGCAACAGCCTTCTTCCGGTTCCAGCATCCGTCATACCATCAGACCATTGGTACAACCATACCTCGTCGCGGCTTGCAAAAAATCTACGAAGGCGCTTGGCCGCCGAGGCCAGCAGCGGACGCCAGGCGTTTCCCCGCACGGATTCCCGCCCGTGCGCGATTTGTCTCTGCGCTTGCCGCGCAAGCGACTCCAGCTTCGGACGCCTCTTGACTGCTGCAGCAGCGCGGTAGCGTCCTCTCGCTCTCCAATGGTCGAAAGCATTGCTGGAAAGGGTTACGTGCAGCGTCGTCCGCTGGGCGTTCGCGAATGGTTCCTTGTATCCTTCCGCCCCAAGGCCGAGATCCACGATCTTCGCTCCAGGATCCTGGCTCGCCGCCTCGATCATCTTCGCGAGCAGGAACAAGCCTGGCGAGAACGGCTCAAACTCATTCTCAAACGTTGGTTGGTAATGGAACCAGCTTCCAAGGAATCGAAAACCGTAGTTGTACCCGACGACGCGGTCGCCTGCGCAGAGACTCATCAAATCGAACCACCCACGCTCTCCCAGCAGTTGTGCCAGCTCAGCGAGAAACCGGCGGCGCTCCGGCCGGACGAGATTGCTGATCCGCCCAGTCGCGAGAAAACGGGCCACGTGCATCGAAAAAAAAGTGTTGAGCGCGCTATCACCAGTCTTTAGTTCCGGTTCGTGCCGCAGCACAATCGGCCCGATCCGTTGCAGAGAATTCATCTTCCATCGCACACTCTTCTTCTTGAGAAAAGACTGCGCCAGGACTCGTCGCTCCTCTTCCGAACCGAGTCGTACCTGCGCGCACTCATATCCATGCCGCGCAAAGCATCGGAACGACCTATCGGCTTTGACGGCTGCCATGGTCGCCGAATCGGCCGGAAGGTTGGCCAGGACCACGCTTCGCATCCCACTCGCTTTGAGCTCGCTCAACACCTGCGCGACAAATTCCTGACGATCTGCGGGACGAGACACGAAGTCGCAGTAGTCCGCAGTGGCGCCGGCCAGAAACACCACGTCGCTGGGCGACGACTTTGCCAGAGCCGCCATCCCCACGAGTTCTTCGCCTTCGTATGCGGTGCCGATCCATGGCTGCAGGCTGCTTCCATAGGCCCGCGTCACTGCCGCGGCCCATTCCCAGGTCAGGAATACTTCCGGCTGCTCGCTCTCAAGTACCAGAGCCTCCCACTGCGCGCGCAGCTTTCCGTCTTCCGGGAGCTCGCGTATCCAGCTCAGGCGCACGACTTCGTCTCCCCAGTGGACGGTGCGGCGAACGCATAGTAGTACCAGTCCGTGAACAGCGGATGCTCCCGGCGCGATCGGTCGTCTCCTTGTACCTCCAGCACGCGGAAACCGTAACTCGCAAGCTCGGCGACACAGCGTGAGGGAACCCAATAGTGCGTCCTAAGTCCACCGTGCACGGCGTCGAGCAGGTAGCCCTGACCACGCCAGAAAGTGCGATTCGGTACTCGCTGCACAACCCGTCCAGCCGATTTCACCAACGACTGCGCGACCGCCAAGATGACCCGCACACCCGTGAGCCCGCCATATACCAATTTGCTGCTGAGCGGCTGTCCACCCCCAATGCGCGCTGCCATCGAACGCAACCGCTCGCGATTCCAAGAGGGCGCCACCAGCACGGCTCGCGGATTATGCGAAGAAAAAATTATCACGCCGGACGGTTTCAGAACCCTTCGGACCTCCGTGAGGCACTGGGCGCGCGCCGAGTCCGGCAGCAAATAGTCAATAGTGTTGAACGCCATCACTACATTGTCGAAGGTACCATCTGAAAACTCCGACAGATCCGAAGCGTCCGCGACTCGAAAATCGGCGGCAGGATATTTCTGACGGCATGCCTCCACCATCCTTAGCGCGTAATCCACACCAGTGTAGGACGATCCCCGCTGCAACAGATAGCCCGATACTCGCCCGCCTCCCACCCCGATCTCCAGAACCCTCGATCCGACTCTGACATGGGAGTCAAACATGTGCTGCTCGCACGGCGTCAGATAGGCGAGACCTGCATAGTGCTCAGCAACTTCAGCAGAGTCATAGACCCGCAGATTCGGATCTCGCGCGAGAGAATTCACACGCCCCTCCGCGCTGACATCTCATCCTGCTTACCGTCGGCGCCGTTCCATCTCTGCAACCGCTGGTGGAACCCTGTAAGGTTCGCCTCCAGTTCAGGAAGGTTCATCCCGGCCGTCACATGGGCCCGGGGCAAACCGAACCGCGGACTTGTCCCCTGCGAAACTCCTCCGCCATGATTTAAGAAAGCGCAGGTGTAACCGGCCTCAGCCGCCATTCTCATCTCTCGCGCACCCGCCGAACCTTCATGCCCGAACGGATAAGCCAGTGCCCAGACTTCCCGCTGCAAATACGACTCCAGCCCTGCGCGACACTCCTGAATCTCTCGCTCCGCCAGTTCGGGCGGCATTTGCGCGAGCATCGGATGACTCATGGTGTGCGCGCCTACAGTCATCCCTTGCGTCACCAGTTGCCGCAGTTCGGTCCGGTTCAGCAAACGGTGGCGCCGCTCGGCTCGCGCATCCGCAGGATCGTACATCCTCCACTCTTTCGGGAGCCGCCACTGACTGCGCAACGTATCGAGCGCAGTGCTCCGCTCATCGCCACCCAGCTTGGAAAGCTCATGCACCAGATCCCACCAATATCGACCTATATCCTTTCTTGCAACTGAATCCTTCCGGAATCTTTCCGCGCCGATCGTGACCATCGCATCGCCGGGAGCGTCGTCGAGCATACGGTAAAGCTCTTCATACCAAAGACTCGCGGGAGCATCCTCGAGCGATGCGCCGGTCACAAGAAACAGGCAGCGCGCGCCTTCCTCCAAAAGAATCGGAACCATGTCGGTCAGGACATTGAGCAATCCATCGTCGCAGGTGATCAGCACAGCCCGCTCCGGCAGCGAAGCACCGTCGTTCCACCGGCCGCGAAACGCTTCTGGCGTAATCAATTCGTAGTGCGACTTCAGAAACCGCAATTGCCGGCGGAATAGTTCTGCGGGAACCAGCGTTCCCTCTGTAGGAGACGCGCCAGTCGCCGATCCCTCCGGGAGCACTCCGTGGTAAGTGAGAACACAAACCTCCCCAGCCTGCACGCGGCGAGAAAAAACGCCCGCACGGGACATCGCCGGATAGACTGCGCGCCGCAGGATTGAACTGATCGCAATCACTTCTGGTTCACCAGGTCCCAGCTCAGAGGAGTGCCCTGGACGATGTCGAGTGCCGCCGTCTTGCCCAGCACCTCCGCCAAGTGCCGTGTGTGCAATCCGTCACCCGGACGGATCGAACGAACGTTCTCGGAGGTGAACAACTCGCCTTTCTTGACGTCGCGCACCACGAACAACGAGCGCCGAAACACGCGGCTCCGGCTCTCGCGCTCACTGACGCCGAAATGAACGCTTCCCAGCGCCTTCTCCGCCGTGCGTACCCCTTCCACCATTGCCCTGAATTCTTCCGGTTCGAGCGAGAACGCGCTGTCGGGGCCGCCCGCCGCTCGCGCTAGTGTCAGGTGCTTCTCGATGATGCACGCACCCAGACTCACGGCGGCCACAGGCACAGCGATTCCCATCGTGTGATCCGACAGTCCCACGGGCACGTCGAAGCGTCGCGCCAGTTCCGGAATCGTGCGCAGGTTCATCTCGTCCGCCGGCGCCGGATACGCGCTCGTACACTTGAGCAGCGCGATCTGCGTGGCTCCGGCCCGCCGCGCCGTCCTCACAGCTTCTTCAATCTCCTCGAGAGTTGCCATCCCGGTAGACATGATCAGCGGCTTCCCGGTGGCCGCCATTTTCTGAATCAGTGGCAAATCCACCAGTTCGAACGATGCGACTTTGTGCGCGGGAACATCCATGGTTTCCAGGAAGTCCACCGCGCTCGCGTCGAACGCGCTGGAAAAACACTGCATGCCGAGATCGTCGGCAACCTTCTTCAATTTCGGCTGCCATTCCCAGGGCGTGTACGCCTCTTTGTAGAGATCGTACAGACTTCGCCCATCCCAGAGCGTGCCGCCGCCCACCTGGAAACATTCCCGATTGCTCTGAATTGTGATCGTATCGGGAGTGTAGGTCTGGAGTTTGACAGCGTCGGCGCCCGCATCCTTCGCGGCCTGAACGATGCGAACCGCCGTCTCGAAATTCTGGTTATGATTCGCGGAAACCTCGGCAATGCAATAGACCGGCTCTCCCGCCCCGATGCGCCGCCTGCCAATTTCGATGTGTGCTGTCATCAATGACTGGTAGCGGGCCGGAGTGAACGAATCAACTCGAAGGCTTCCGCCGCTTGAAATCCCGCCACGCTGCCCCAGCGCATGGCGATTGCGCGCACCGCTTCGGGCGAGCGGGGATGGGGAAATTTTCTCGTTTCGGTGTCGTAACATGCCAGCGCCGAGACCTTGGTTTCGAGCGTCGCGCTGATGTCCACGAACACGCTCGGCCGGAACGATGGCTCCAGGCTCTGGAACGCCCACTCGGTTGAGGAAGGAACCTCGAAAGCATAAATCTCCCGTACCCGCTGACCCGGAATCGGTCTGGTTGCGGTGAGCACTGCGCGGTGGACAACTCCATGATCGACATTCAGGTCACCCGGATGATGGGTGTAAATCACCACCGGGCTGAATTTCTCGATCAAGTCTTCGACCACCTTCACAACTTCCAGCAATGGGACCGTATCGAGGCGATTGTCGGGCAGTTTGCAGAGCACCAGTTCCTTGGCGCGTACCTTGTCGGCGGCCTGTTGCGCGTTCGAGTGCAGGTGACTGAGTTGTTTCTGGTTCGCCTGTTCCCGCTGCTGGTAACGCGAGGTCATCCCCTCGGCCAGAATCGCGATCCGGACCTCATGGCCTTCGTTCGCCAGCCGGGCCATGGTCCCGCCGCATCCCAGCACTTCGTCATCGGGATGAGCTGCCACGACCAGGACCGATTCAGGAGCGCGCATCTTGCATCTCCACCATCATCACCCACTTCTCGTTTACGAATTGTCCGCGTTCTGCAAAGTGCCTCTCCAGCAAGGCTTCGAAAGCAGGCTTCCGCGCCGCATCGTAAAAAGTCGTGTTCTGCCAATAATTCAGGACTCTCTCCGGCGTTGCCCAACGCACTGGATTCACCATCGTGTTGATCCGCACAGACTCGAACCGCAGCGTGGCCCATGGAATTACCGTCTCAAGCATGAACCGCTGGCTGGAGAAGAGAACAGCCTCCCCAAGCGTGACACCGCTCGCCTGAACCATCTCGAAGAGCTGCTTGTTATTCGGCCCGTATGGCCCGACCACCACGATCCGGCCGTGAGGTTTGAGCCACACGAACGCCTCGTCCAAAGTTTCTTGTGGACTCCGGCTGTAATAGACGCCGTAGGCGCAGAATACCAGGTCGAAACTCGGCCCCCTGAACCCGCTCAGCTCAAGCGCCGACGATAGTTCATCCAGGCCCGCTTGTACGGTTGTCAATTTTCGCGAGGCTTCGCCGCTTGCCTTCCCGGTCAGCGTTTCCAAAGCTGCTGCGGACGTGTCGAGCGCTACCAGCCGGCCGCTTTCGCCCAGCGAGCTCAGCATCCGCAGTGTCTGCCCACCCGTTCCACAGCACAATTCCAGGATCTGGTCGGAGGGCTCGATCCGGGCCCGCTCGAAAATCCACGCCACCAGATCGATCTCCTGCGACTGCCGGTTCTCGGCAATTCTCTGCTCGAGAAGTTCAGCCTGAGTGGCACGGCTCGTCATCGTCCATCGCTCCTCGCGACATAATTGCGATTGCTGAGCGGTCGCTCCCGGCAATAGTGAAGGGCCCGGTTGCCTGTTACCTGCTTTTCTCCCAGCCTGAGAAATCCGGCTTTTTCGAAGGCGCGCGCCGAGGCGAGGTTCTCCGGCCGGACAAAAGCATGCACCTTCGTGATCGGGCGGGAGTCAAAAACCTCCTGCAGTGCGGTCTCCAGGAGCAAACTACCATATCCCGCGCCGCGAAAATCGCGCGCGACGCTCAAGTCGATTTCGGCTTCTCGATTGGGCTTCTGATTGATTCGCACCTGGCCAATGGGCTGCCCATCCGCCCCTTCACCGATCAGGATCATGCAGGCTTCGTCCGCCAATTTCGCCCGGAACCATACCGAGTGCTCCTCCCAGCCGATCGCCCCCTGGGAAAATGCAGACGCACGCACGCCCGGTTCGTTCGCCCACTCCCAGAGCAGCCGGCTGTCCGATTCTGTCGCCCGCCTCACCCGAACGCCGCTGTTGAGCATGGCGGCGCACACTCGGGACGCTCCCCGCCCATCCACCAGCTCTCTTCCACGGCTGCACATTCGGCTGCGCGTTTCGCTTGACGCTAGCAGGTCAGTCAATTTGTTCGCAATTTTCGCAGCCGAACAATCATGGCTGTTTCCAATGTGGCAGGCTACCCCAAGTTCGTCCAGACATTGCGCGACCGGGAACTGATTCTTCGCCAGATCCACGATCAGAGCCGGGAGCCCAAGAAGACACAATTCCCAACAGGTCGTCCCCGCCCCCGACACAGCCACGTCTGCCCATGCCATCAGTTCCGGCATGTTCAAGGCATTCTTCACCAGCCGCACGGTGTATCGCGTATTCAATCCAGCGGCAGCTTCTTCCACCATGCCCGCATGCGGATTGCTGCCACCAATCACTACTACGACCTCCAACGATTCACCCTCGACCAATGGCAGAGCGTCCAATACCCGCAGAGTGAAATTGTCGGGGTCGCTGCCACCCATCGTGATCAGGATCCGATGACCTGCAGCAGGAATCTCCCTTCGCCAGTTTCGCCAGGAATCAAACTCGCGCCGCAACATCGCGTAGCGCGGACCGAGCAACAGCCGGGTGTACGACGCGCGCTTTCCGTACAAGTTCTCTGCAGCATGAGCGTTTTGGTTCAGCACCAAATTGGCCGAATAGTGATCTGCCTGGACATCGTCGTCGATCAGCAGAACGCGCAGACCGCAAGACTTGAGTGACGCCTGGTAAGCGGAATCAAATCGATAGCCGTCGATCACCACCCATGCCGTGTGCAGATCCTGGGCTCGCCGGGCAGTGCGCGCCGCATCGTCTTCTGCTCCCGGAATCGCTGCCAGACGCGTAACCTCGATCGCCTCTCGACGCAGCCGCTCCTCGATTGCAGGAGTAGCCTCCGCCAACACTGCCATAACTGTCCCGCCCGCATCCTGCCATGCCTGGGCGAGAGCCAGACATCGCATCACGTGCCCGCTGCCGGTGGCGATACTGGCGTCCGCTCGAATCAGAAGTGTCCCCGGAGTCATTGGGCTCTTTGCATCCGCGCCGGGACGGCCGCTGCCACCCTCCGCCCTGCCAGTATTTCCGCAAATCTCTTTGGCGACATCGCCTCCCAGCAGTCTTCCGCGATACTCGGGTCGGGATGGTAAGCCGCCAGCTTTTCCGGGATGCTCGCGATTTCTTCCGGTGTGCGCAACCCGATTCCCACTCTGAACTTCCGATACTGGCTAATGTATCCGTACGGCCACAGATCCAGCCAATCACATAAGAAACACGGGACGCCGTGCACCACACACTCCATGGCTACTGACGATTGTACGGTTAGGCCAAACCCGGTCCGCCGCAGCAATTCCGGCCCGAATCGGCCCGTGATCCACTGGATCGTTCCCCTCTGCTCTTGCGTGAGAACTCTTTGCGTCAAGCTCTGACGGTCAGGCAGATTTTCCGACGGATGCAGCTTTACCACCAGCCTCTTCCCTGTCCTCTTGGCGAGGTCGGTCAAGCCGGGCATGACGTCGCGGTAGATTTCTTCCGTTCTACCGGCAGTCATCTCATACGGCTCGGAAAAAAAGACGATCCAATCGCCCTCTGCCGTACGGGCGCCGGCCCGGTGTTCGGGCGTGCTCGGCGCGCCGATTTCCACCACGGATGGATCCACGCCGCAGGTATCGATCAGATAATCTTGCTCCATTCTGCCCTTGGCCAGAATTACATCGGCGTGGTTTTTCTTGATCAGGTGCCGCCCGTCGAAGGCCCCATGATGGCAGGAAATCGTTGGCAAGCCGCGCCGCTGTCCGAGCAACAGGGGAATGTGAGTGTGCGGATTGCTATCATCACAGCACAGCACAGCTTCGACCGGCTCGATATTCAGCACGCCCAGCCATGCGTTTCGGATGGCCAATCCATCGGCGAACCGGCGCGGAAAGTCATCCATGAGACCTGAGTGCGACAGCGCCGCCAGTTCGGGCACCGACTCGATCTCCTTCTTCAACTCTTCCCATCGCTGGATAATCTCGCGGTACTCATCCGCGCTGGAATCGTGCGCATAGGCAGCCAGCCACGCCTGTCGTACGTTGTCAGGAACTTCACGCAGTCTTCCACTCTGTCGCGTAGAAACCAGCAGGAATCGGCTGTCGGGCGCGAGCCGCGCGTATGCGGCTCCGGTTAAAGACATGTTGATGTACGAGGATGGCACCAGAATTACCGGCTGGTCGCTGCGGCGCGCCCCCTGATGAAGATGCCGCCGCACGCGGTATCCGGCATCGTACTTATCGCCCAGTACCTGCACCACCTGAGCGCTGGGAAGGCGCCAAAGACGGTTCAGGTAATGCCTGGGGCCCTTGCGAGCAGGCGCCCCTGGCGAAGAAATCACGCGCAGCCGCTCTCCCAGCCAGGATCGCAGGGCCCGAGCCTCGAAACCGTCGCGGGTAATGGACACCTCCGCGTCCGGCGGCAGGTCATCCACAAACTTCCTCAACAGAACCACGCTCTCCAGTTGCTGATGAACAAGAATTGCTGTCAGCTCCCACCAGTCCAGGCCTTCTTGATCCACCAGGCGGCCCAGACCCATCTGCAACAGTTCGCGTACTTTGCCGATCTCGGCGTGCCCGTGTCGCAATCCGTCAATCGGTTTCACCGGACAGCCGAAGACCCGGACCCAGCGTTCGCAGGCGGCCCACCCGCTTCGCGCCAGATCGAAGACCGCATCCCAGCGCTCTCGTACCCAGGGGCCTGCGAGCGGAGGATCATCAGGGTGCAATAGCAGGGTTCTCATGCTGGTCTTGGGGTCTACGCGATTGTAGCAGTGACTGTTGGAGCAAAAGTGGTGTCAGTTAGCCACCGCGCTCAACCTTCGTGCAGCGCTTTCTGGGCGACATGCCGGTTGATGAGTGAGAGGCTCGGTTCGCGCTCCAGCAGGCCCAGGACATCCTCCCAACCAAAATCATCCCGGCCCCCAAACCTTGCATACACAGCGCGCAGGAACTCCAGGTCCTCGTCAGTATCAAGCGTCCAACGCAGGTCGCCGTAGTCCTTCTCTCCCTTCACCGCGAGCACCTTGAAGCGTTCTGGATGTTGGTAAATGTACGGCGTCACATGCGCACGCTGATACGGTTCTGAAGACTTGCGCCATGCGCACTCCAAGGTCTGCAGGCTGAACACCTCGGTATCGAGACCCCGAGGATAGGTGCGAATCAGAGCGTTGCTGGCATAGTCCGGACGCTCCTTGAGGAATTCGTTTACTGTTTTGTCCGTAATCTGCGGATCAATCAGCGGGCAATCGGCAGTGATCCTTACTACAATTTCCGCCTTTGAAAACTGCGCCGCTCGATAGTATCGGTCGAGGACATCACTCTCGTCCCCGCGAAACACCATTGTGTCGAGCCGCTTGCACTCGACAACGATCACGTCGTCGCCCGGGGCGTCGCTCGTTGCCACCAGGACTTCGCCTATCATGGCAGCCCGCCTTACACGTGCGAGAACTCGTGCCAGCGCAGTCTCGCCTTCCAGATCCTTCAGCACCTTGCCGGGAAGCCGCGTGCTTCCCATTCTGGCCTGGATGATGGCAACAACGCTTGGGGTCGCCCTCGACATATCTTTAACTTTGAACCACGGAGCGCGATCGCGAAAACTCTCACGCGATGAGATCGCCGCTTGCTTTCACCGGTGGCCCAGCAGGCGGCGAAGCGGGTGCCACGCGCGCCGTCAAGACCAACCACTTCATTATGCCCGGACGCCTTTCGCCCAAAATTGTGCATCTCTCGCTGGTAGTGTAACGATCCAGTTCGGCGAACTGGTACGTATGCGCCTTCTCGATATCATCCGTGCTGGAAATCGGGTCGACATGATGGGTCTTGGAGAAAATGCGGCGCAGGTTAGGACTGATCTCGATGTCGATAAAATCATGCGCTTCGATGATTAAATCGTGGTTCGCGAGAAAGCCCGCAAGTTCCCTGCTGAATAATACGTTTTCATATCCCTCACAATCGGAGATGATGAGCGCTTTGTCACCCAGTGGAATTGACCTCAGAGTGTCCGCGTCGCAGAGGCTTCCGATGTGGATTCTGCTCCCAAGGCCATTCAATGCTGCCATTTCGGCACACATCTGTCTCGCTTTCGGAGACGTGTCAAAAGCGTAAACGCTGGCGCGCCCAAATCTCAGCCCCAGTCCGACGGCGTAATACCCCTCCGCGCATCCGATGTCGACAATCGCGGTATAGTCGTTCGCGAAGAATCCTTCCAGAGCGCGATGCAATTCCGATTCATAGGAGCCCAGGAGCTTGGGCAGAAGCATAGACCCGTAGGACTCCGCCGCAGGGTATCGCATTCCTGTGAAAGGACCATTTGCGACTGTCAAGGCCGGGAACAATTCTCTCACAATCCTCATGAGCTTTTCGTCCTGGTTTTTGACTTGCCGGACAAATTGAGCATGACCATAGACCCGCCCAAAATAGTCCGACAACCGCCCGCAACCCCGGTACAAAAACCAGCCGAGTTTGTTCCTGGCAGTGCGCTCAACGAGGTCTTTGAGAATTGTTTTTATTGCCGGCATCGGACGGATCGTAGTGATTGAGAATGCGACCGCTCACTAGGGCATCAAGAGTCGGTGAGCCAACCGGTTAATTGATCTCCGTCATTTGACCGCAAATACTTTTGCCAGAGTCCCGGTGATTCCCCTCTCCTTGATGACATCTTTGAGGCGCCGCGCGCGCATCATCATCAGAGTGGCCGGCTTCGCCAGTTCTGCGAACTTTCCAACCTTGTGCGCTTTTCGCTGAGCGACAAGCCTACCGACAATCTTTTGCTCAAAGACTGTCCCAGCGATGTACACCCTCGGCCCGTCACTCCTGTTTAACACGGTGGCGGCTGCATTCACGTGATTGAGCGCCAACTCGAAGTTGACATGACCGTGCAGGATTTTGACTCTACCCTTCAGGTATCCCTGCCCACGAAACTTGCAGTTGTATTCCCTGGTGAGCGTGGCTACACGCACATCGCTGCCATACACAGCGACCCGGAAGAACGGCTGATCGTTAATCTTCTCACCCGGCTTTGCCTCCAGGTAAGCCCGATAGAGATCGCCCCATTCTATGAGCAGACGGTCTACTTTCTCCGAGCGTTTCAGCATCAGGATGCCCGTGTTGAACTCGGGAAAACTCTCCGGAATATCGGGACGCGGATAACGCTGGAACCAATCCGTGTTTACGTATTCCTCGTGCGTGGCTGCGCAGTCGAAGTGGTCAAGCAGGGAGAATAGTTCTGGGATTGGCTCCACCACATAGATGTCGGCGTCGATAAACAGCGTCCGGTCGTAAGGGGACTCCCGCATCAAGCGGGTCTTGTCGAAAAAGCCATCCTGCGTTGGCTCCACACGGACGACTTTTTCAAAGAGCGGGCTCTCCACGGGAAACTGCGAGAATACTGTGATCGGCAATTGCGGCATGGCATGCTTCAGACTCGCTGCGGAAGTCAGAAGCAATCCCACATATCGCGGGTCTTGCGTGATGATGTAAATCGCACCCTGTGACATTTCGGTATTCCTGAAGCCGGCCATCCCGCGCATGCAGCCGAGAAAATTGGCCGTCCGTTACCGGGAGAAGAAGTTCACGACCTTGCTCACCGCCGCGATCACGTCGTTCAGGTCCTGATCTGTCATGGCGTGAAACATGGGCAAGCTGATCAGGCGCTCGTAGGCGTCCTCGGCCACCGGATACTCGCCACCCTGGTAGCCGAAGCGCTCGCGATAGTACTGGTGCTTGTGAACGGGAATGTAGTGTACGTTCACACCCAGATTCTCGGCCCGCAAGGCGCGAAAAACTTCTCCCCGTCCCGCCGACAGCGCGTCCAGCGTCAGCCGGATCGGATACAAATGCCACGCAGGCTCCATGCCTTCTCGCACTGCCGGAGCTATCACCGCGGACAGTTCGCGAAACGCTCTCGTGTATCGCGCCGCGATTGCGCGCCGCCGCGCCAGGTTCGCCTCCAACTTTTTGAGCTGCGAGATTCCGAGCGCGCACGCTATATCGGTCAGCCGGTAGTTAAAGCCGAGCAGGACCATCTCATAGAACCATTGGCCGCTCGCCTGCCGCTGCCGGGCCTCGCTGCTGATGCCGTGATTGCGGAACCGCCGCAACGTCTCGGTCAGCTTCGCATCGTTGGTGGTGACCATGCCGCCTTCACCGGTGGTCAGGTGCTTCACCGGATGCAAGCTGAACACAGCCATGTCGGCGATGCCGCCGACGCGCTTTCCGAGATGCTCGGCGCCCAGCGCATGGCAGGCATCCTCGATCAGCACGAGTCCGTGCTGCTCGGCCAACTCACGTAACGCTATGAGGTCCGCGGGATGGCCCGCATAATCCACTGCGATCACGGCTTTTGTGCGCGAGGAGACTTTCTTTGAAACTTCCCGGGGATCAAGGTTGAGCGTGTCCGCGCTGACATCGGCGAACACCGGAGTTGCGTCCTGGTAGAGAACACAGTTTGCGGTCGCGCAGAACGTCATCGGGGTGGTGATGGCTTCGTCGCCGGACTTCAACCCGGCGGCAAATGCCGACGCGTGCAATGCCGCCGTACCCGAACTGAAGCTGACTGCGTGTTTTGTTCCAACCCAGGCCGCGAATCGTTCTTCGAACTCACCCACTTTCGGACCCGTGGTGAGCCAGTCCGATTTCAAAACGTCAACCGCGGCCTGGATGTCTTCATCGTCCAGGCTCTGGCGGCCGTATGGCAGCAGCGTCTCCCGCACGGGAGTACCGCCGTGGATCGCGAGCGTCTCCAACTTTGTGGGTGTGGCACTCATCTCTAAGCCGACGTCGGAAGCGCTTCCGAGGCGCTCGTTTCGGGCGCAAGCAATTCTTCCAGTTCGCGCCGCGTCAGCCAGCGCTCGTTGGTGTCGCTGGAATACCGGAATCCCTCGGGCAAGCGCCTCCCATGTACCCAGTTCTCGGACTTCCACCACGGATGCGTCGGCTGAATGACAAACATCTCTTCCGTCTCTAGCGTATTCCGCGACTCGTCGTCGGAAACCAGCACTTCGTGCAGCTTTTCGCCGGGGCGGATTCCGATGTACTCGATCTCGCAGCCTGGCGCGATCGTTTCCGCCAGATCGAGCAGGCGCATGCTAGGAATCCTGGGGACAAAAATCTCGCCGCCGTGCATCTGCTCGAGGCAGCTGATCACGAACCTCACGCCGTGCTCGAGCGTCAGCCAGAAGCGTGTCATACGCGGATCGGTGATGGTGATCTTGCCGCGCTTGCGCTGCTCGATAAAAATTGGGATCACACTGCCCCGGCTGCCGACCACGTTGCCGTAGCGCGCGCAACTGAAGCGAGTGTCCTGCGTGCCGGCGTAGGCGTTCGCCTGCACGAACATTTTTTCCGCGCACAGCTTGGTCGCGCCATAAAGATTGATCGGATTCACCGCCTTATCGGTGCTTAGTGCGAGAATCCTCCGCACTCCCACGTCAATGGCGGCGTCAATCACATTGCGTCCGCCCATGATATTGGTCTGGATCGCTTCGAATGGGTTGTACTCGCAGGCTGGCACCTGTTTCAGCGCGGCCGCATGGATCACGATCGTGATTCCGGCCATCGCCCGCTTCAAACGGTCGACGTCGCGGACATCGCCAATAAAGTAGCGCAAGCTGGGATGCTGGAACCCGGACTCCCGCATCTCGTGCTGCTTGAGTTCGTCGCGACTGAGGATCACCAGCCGATGAGGCTGGTACTCACGCAGAATGATTTCAGCGAACTTCTTCCCGAACGATCCGGTGCCGCCCGTCACCAGCACCGATTCCTGCGACCAATTCACCATGGTTTCCCTTTTTGCTCCGGCGCCTGCCGCATCGGCCGGACAGACCCAGCCCCGAAAAAACAGCTAGTCTCGTTCGGGCAAAATTCTTGTGCTGGCTAGTATAGCGGAGGATCCCTGAGAGCGTCCTCGGCCAAAAACCAGGGTGAAAGGCGGAAATATTGCCTGAGAGTTGTTTCCAGATAGTGCTAGAATCAGGCCAATCCTTCATATCACGTTGCCGCCGTCTGCCCGCGGGCAGAAACAAAGGGCGCTAGAGCGTGCCGCTATGTTCAGTCGTGGACTTTAAGGAGTAGCAATGGCATTGGGGCCCCTGGTTCCACACAACGAAGGGTTTCGCGATATCCAGCCTGCCCAGCCAACTGAACTCATCAAGCCTGTTGGCCCCGGGCTTTATACCGTGCTGCCCCCCCAGGAGTCTGCCCTGCGCGAATACTTGCGCGTCCTCCTCAAGCGCAAGTGGATCATCATCGCCTGCGTGGTGGGCATTTTCGCCGCGGTCGCCATCGCCAGCCTCCGCCAGACCCCGGTGTACGAGGCTGTCGGTCGCATCGCCGTCAACAAGGCGGACTCGAATCTCATCACCTTCAAGGATTCCGTGCCGGTCATGGACTACTATGACCCAACCGATCTCGACACTGAGGCTCGCATCCTGCAGAGCGACTTGCTCGCCTTGCAAGTCATCCGGCAACTGAACCTCGACAAGCGCTCCGAGTACGGCGGCCAAACGGTTCCCCAGCAGCCCAACCTGGTTGCGGATCCGCTGCAAAACGATTCCAAGCGTACGACCGCGTTGCTGGGAGGTTTCAAAGGGAACCTCAAGGTCTCGCTGATTCCGAACACGCGCATCATTGAGATTCACTACCGCAGCACCGACCCCACGCTGGCAGCCAACGTCGTGAATGCCCTCGCGGCCACTTACGTAGAGCAGAACTTCAAAACCAAGTTCGAATCCACCATGCAAGCCTCCGACTGGCTGTCGAAACAGCTAGTGGACCTGCAAATGAAAGTGGAGACCTCCCAGGAAAAGCTCGTGCGCTATCAGAAAGAGCATGAAATTTTCGGGATCGACGAAAAGCAGAACATCATCACCCAGAAACTCGACGAGCTCAACAAGGAACTGACCGCCGCCGAATCTGATCGCATGGAAAAGGAAGCGGTCTATCGCATGACCCAGACCGGCGATCCGGATGCAGTCGCATCGGCAGTCGCTTCCGCCCCGGTTGCGACCCTGGCCGGCACGGGTTCGTCCCCTCTTCTGGACAAGCTGCACCAGCAGCAGGCGGACCTGAAGATTCAGATCGCGGAACTCAGCACCCAGCTCGGTCCGGCTTATCCGAAGGTCGCCCAGCTCAACAACCAGCTTAAGGAAATTGAGCGGCAGGTCCAGGGGGAGACGCGGAAAGCGGTGGACCATCTGCGCGGCCAGTACGAGACAGCGTTGCAGCGCGAAAGCATGTTGCGCGAGGCGCTGGAAAAACAGAAACAGGAAGCCAATCGGCTCAATGAGAACGCAATCGATTACACCCTTCTCAAGCGGGACGTCGATTCCAACCGCCAGCTCTACGAAGGTCTCCTCGAAAAGCTTAAGCAGGCAGGAGTTACTGCGGGTCTGCGCTCCAACAACTTTCGCATCGTGGATGCGGCCCGCCCCCCGAACGGACCCGTCGAACCCAACATTCCGCGTAACCTCTTGTTCGCGCTCGTTCTCGGAATCACTTCGGGCGTTGGCCTCGCCTTTTTGCTGGAGGGTATGGATAACACCGTCCGAACCACCGAACAGGCGCAGATGATCTCGGCACTTCCTTCGCTGGGCATGATTCCGCTCGGCTCCAAGTCGAGGAATAATGGAAACGGTACGAACCGCCTCGCGTTGACTTCTTCGAGAGAGGTCGTGGAACTGGTCACGCAGGTGCGTCCCCAATCACAAATGGCGGAGTCCTACCGCGCCCTCCGTACCTCGCTGTTGCTCTCCAGCCTGGGAGCGCCGCCTAAGGTCATCATGGTTACAAGCGCCCGTCCCCAGGAAGGGAAAACCACTACGGCCATCAACTCGGCCATCGTGCTCGCGCAGAAAGGTGTGCGGGTGCTTCTTGTGGATGCGGATCTGCGCCGGCCCAGCGTTCACAAGACGCTTGGCATGGGCCCTCGGAGCGGCCTGAGCAATGTGCTGACCGGAAACGCTACGTTGGAGCAGGCGATTGCTCCGTCCCCGATCTTGCCCAATCTTTTCGTTCTGGCGGCGGGTTCGCCACCACCCAACCCCGCCGAACTCCTCGCCTCTTCGAACATGAAGGACGTTCTGAACGAGTTGCGTCAGCAGTTTGACCATGTGGTGATTGATACTCCTCCCACGCTCTCGGTGACCGACGCGGTAGTCCTGTCACCCCGGGTGGACGCGATTATTCTTGTGATCCGTTCTGGTCAGACCACCAAGCAGGCGCTGCGACGCGCGCGCGACATTCTGATGCAGGTCAACGCTCATGTCACCGGTGTGCTGCTCAACGCCGTAGACCTGACCTCGCCGGACTACTACTACTATTACGAGTACCAGGGGAAGTACAGTCAGTACTATCAGGAAGATCCACCCGACCCTCCCGCGGAGTCACAAGAGCACCCGCAGGCGGCCTCCGGCGCCTGAACGACTGCATTCACCCGGGCTCAGATTAGCTCACGATGGTCATTCCTCTTGCTGGCCGCCAACGTTGGCTGTTCGCAGGGTCGGCCTTGCTGACTGTTGCTTACTTGCTGCTCGCCACCAGGGAATTTGCCGCCAGCCATTTCGCCTTCCGCACTGATTTGCCAAGCCTCGAACGCGCGGTGCGTTTTGCTCCCGGAAACGCCGAATACCGGCACCGTTTGGGGCGCTACTTCGCGTTTGTCGCCGCCAACCCGCAAACCGCGCTCGACAACTATCAAGCGGCCACCCATCTGAATCCCCACCAGGCCCGTTACTGGTTCGATCTGGCCGCTGCCTATCAGGTTGCGGGCAATCCTGACGGTCAGCGGGAAGCGCTCGAGCATGCCCTGCAGGCTGAACCCACGGCTCCCGATGTCGCCTGGGAGGCTGGCAACTTTTTCCTGATTGAGGGAGACACCGAGCGCGCTCTCCGCGAATTTCGCGTCGTCATCGAGAACGATTCTTCACTGGCGCCCATCGCGCTGCAAACCTGCTGGCGTGTCCGTCCTGACGTGGACGCTCTGCTGCGCGACGTAGTGCCGCACCGAACTGACACCTTGATCGCTTTCCTCTCCCTGCTTCAAGGAAAGCAGGAAACCGAGAGCGCTATCAAGGTCTGGAACCAACTGGTCCAAGTGCATCAGAAGTTCGAGACCCGCTATCTGTTCGATTACTTGCGGTATCTGGTCCAGGCGCGCCGTCCTGAGGCCGCAGCCGCCGCGTGGGAACAAGCCTCAAGCGTGCTCGGCCTGCCTGCCTATCTCCAGACCCCGGATAACTTGATCGTGAATGGCGATTTCAGCCTCGACGTCCTCAACGGAGGTTTCGACTGGACCTATCAGACCCAGCCCGGTGTGCGCCTCCAGCTCGATCCCAGTGATTTCCGCCAGGGACAACGATCCCTTTCCATCACCTTTGAAGGTCCCGGCATTTCCGATGCAGGCATCCGGCAGTGGATTCCGGTGCGCGGCGCAACCGCCTATGACTTCACCGCCTATTACAAGTCTTCTGCCTTTGAGGGCGCGGGTGGACCACAAATCGTTTTGCGTGACCTCTACACTGGCGAGCCAGTGTTCACCAGTGACCCTCTAAACGACGCCGACTTCTGGAAAGCCGTGCACTCCCGCTTCACCACGCCCGCGTCAACCGCGTTGCTCGTTTTGAAAATCGAACGTATTCCGCCGGGCAGCCCGATGCGCGGTAAAATCTGGCTCGACGATTTTCAACTTTCTCCCGAGAGTTCTGAGGCTCAACCGTGAGTTCCGCTTTGGCGTACCGGACAGAACCCGATCGTGTCGCTCCGCAGTCCCGCCTTCATTTGTCCAGTTCCACGCTGCTCGGCGGCGCCACGGTCGTCCTCTTACTTGCGCCTCTGGCGTTCGGCGCGGTTGAGCCCTGGGCCATCTTCTTGCTGGAGGCGAGTGCCGCCGCGCTCTTGCTGGCCTGGGGATTCCGTCAGTGGGCCAGCCGCGAACTCACGGTCGCGCCGCACCCGCTGTACGGTCCCATGCTGGCGTTCGGCGCGCTCGTTGCGGTGCAGCGGCTGGCCGGAATCACTGCCTACAAGCATGTGACCTACTCCCTTCTGCTTCTGTATTTCGGCTATGGCATGCTGGCATTTGTCGTTACTCAAACCCTGCGGCGCTCTTCGCAGCTCAGACCGCTCGCCTGGGTCGTTTGCGGGTACGGCGCCCTGCTCGCTTCGTTTTCCTTGCTTCAGGGAATTGCCCCGAACGGCAAGCTCTACTGGATATGGCCCCTGGAACAGGGAGGCCTGATCTACGGCCCCTACGTCAACCACAATCATTACGCCGGGCTGATGGAGATGCTCACTCCCTTCCCGCTGGTACTCGCGTTGTCTCGCCACGCCAGGGGAAACCGGAAGCTGGTGGTGGCCGGAATCGCCGCCCTGATGGCGGGAACTATCTTTCTATCCGGCTCTCGCGGCGGCATGCTTGCCTTTGGCGTGCAAGTCATCGTGCTGGCCGTCCTTCTGCGTCCGCAGCGTGGCGCCTGGAAACAGCCCCTCGCCCTCGGAGTGTTTCTGGCTGTGATGATCGGCTTTCTGATCTGGATCGGTGGCAACGAACTCACCCGGCGCTTGGTCAGCATTCAGTCCGAAACACGCCAGGAACTCACCGGAGGCGTGCGCCTCACCATCGATCGCGACTGCCTGCGCATGTTGCGGGAAAAGCCCTTCCTGGGATGGGGGCTGGGAACCTTTCCGGTAGTGTATCCACAATTTCGCAGCTTCTACACCAGCTTTTTCGTCAATCAGGCCCACAACGACTACTTACAATTGCTCGTTGAAACCGGAATCGCTGGCTTCGCCATCGCACTCTGGTTCCAGGTGCTCACCTTCCGTCGAGCCTGGGCCAAACTAGAAAACTGGACGGAGACCGTCAACGGCACGCTGACGGTCGCTGCGCTCCTCGGCTGCATCGGCATCCTGGTCCACAGTTTCCTCGACTTCAACCTCCAGATTCCGGCCAATGCCGCACTGTTCTACGTGCTGTGCGCCATCGCCGCGTCTGATCCACTCCAAGAATCCCAGCGGCGCCGCAACCGCCGGCGCAACCTGGTCCTCGAACCTGCATCGGGACCAGGTGAATCCTGACGCACGTTCGACATCGCCCCCTCTACCCCGTTCCCAAGGACACATAAACAGTCGTGCCAAAGAGCCCAAAGCTCGGTCGGCCCCTGCTCTCGAGGGCCTCCCCACCCCTGCTGGAGATCAAGATGCCGGACTCCCTGTCCAATTTCTCCTTCCGAGGATCGGTTGCCCCTCTGGCGGGCTTGGGAGGTACCCACTTCTTACCGTGATCCCAAGGGTTTGGGGCTTTTACTGCGATGTTTTCCGTGATATAAACGCCCTAAGCTGCTCATCAGGCTCTGTGCTGGGAATTCGCATGAATCTGGCTTCCGAAAAACTCCAGGGCCAGGATAGAGGAGGGGTCGTGTCCGAAGCACGTACCGGAAAAAGGTTTCCGCTGGAATTGCCGATCAAGATTCATAAGGGCGAATCCGCGGGCGACGCCAGCGGCGTGACCGGCAACCTGAGTGCTGCCGGAGTCTACATTCGCGCCGACGCTGCCCTCGAGGTCGGCTCACCAGTCGAGTTTGAGATCACCCTTCCGCCGGATGTAACCGGTGGCAAAGAAGATGTCGTCATCCAGTGCCGCGGCCGCGTTGTGCGGACCGACGAACCCGCGGCCGGCGCTGCACCCGGGGACAACCGGGGCGTGGCCTGCGTAATCGATTCGTACGAGTTCGTTCGCAACTCTTAACGTGGAGCGCAATCCATGCTGAAGCTCATTCTGGCCGACAATCAGGCGATATTCCGGGCCGGCATCGCCAAGGTGCTGGCCGTCGAAGACGAAATGCGCATCGTGGCTCAGGCGCAGACTACCGAGCAGATGCTGATGGCGCTCGACAAGTTTCGTGCCGCCGTGCTCATCATTGCCGGAGGTTTCCACTCCGACTTCAATGCCGTCCTCGCATCCGCCAATAAAAACAAAACCCGGGTCGTCATTCTCGCTGACACCGGCGAGAGCGCGCAGCGCTACATGGCCGCCGGAGCACACGGCGTGGTCTATCGCAATGTCACGAGCGCCGCTTTGGTGGACTGCGTTCGTAAGGTGGCTCGCGGCGAGACCTGGGTACAGGATATGGCCGTTCCCAGCGAACTGACCGAAAACGATATGGTCGGCCTGAGAGTCCGCGACCGCCTGACCGCCAAGGAATTGCGGATCGTGGCGCTAATCGTGCAGGGCTACAAGAACAAAGAAATCGCTACCCAACTCGGCACCACCGAACAGGTCATCAAGAACTACTTGCGCAACGTCTATGACAAGATCGGCGTTTCCGACCGGCTGGAGCTGGCGTTGTTCACGATCCACCACCGCATCCTGAACGAAGCCGCATCGGCAGTGGCGAATGCCGTGCCCGCACCGCCGCAGGGAGCGGGAGTACCCAACTAAGACTCACTTCGATGTGAGGAAGGCCGCCCGAGGGCGGCCTTTTGAGCTAGTGTGGAGTTTAGCAAGTGTGGAGCGGACACTCTTGTCCGCTCATTGTTGACGCTCTCAAGTATGCAAAGCATTTAGATAAGAGTGTCGCCTTTGCAACGCCAATCTCTTGTCGAGAGCATCGGTTTAAGTAAATGGGGTTTTGGGTATAATATTCAGCCATATCCCAGACAATACTCCCCGGCAATACAGGCCCTCAGGAAACTAGCTCACAGAGGAGCATGCAATGGGCTCAGACATCCTATACAGCGCGGCGCACGACGACCTCTTCGACCCGAGCAAACGAGAAGGGTTTTTTCCCTCCGGCCGGCCAACTAAGGACGCGGCCTTATGTGCGGAGATGGCGCGGCTCGCCTACTGCCGTATGGAGCCGGATTTCCCTTTCGATCAAGCTCGGATCGAGAAGATCCTCAACCCTATCGGATTCCCAAGTTGTCAGTTCTTTGAGGAGCAGGGAACGCCGCGCGGTGAAGGATCGCACGGCTTTCTGGCGCAGGATCCAGCTCAGAAGCTGGCTGTAGCGGCCTTCCGCGGAACCGATGCCACTGATTTCGAAGACTTGGCCCTTGATGCGGACTTTATTCCCACGTCATGGTCGAAAGGTGGCAATGTGCATGAAGGATTTGCCAAGGCCTTGGCAAAACTTCCGGGACTTCAGACCGCAGTAGATTCCCTCAAAGGATTTCGCAAGCTCTTCACCGGCCACAGCCTGGGCGCCGCGATGGCCACGTTACTCGCGAGCCTGAATCCGCCGGATGCGCTTTACACTTTCGGCTCTCCCCGTGTCGGAGACACCGGCTTTATCCGTTCGCTGCAAGGTATCCAGGGCCGCCGCTACGTAGATTGTTGTGACATCGTCGCGCGGGTACCACTGGAAGTGATGAACTTTACTCATCTGGGAAAACCGCATTATATCGACCGTAATCGCAAGGTGACGTTTGATCCCGATGATGCCACCGTGCGCAACGATCAACTGCTTGCTGAGATCGACTACGTCAAGAAATACCTTCGCTTCGGCAACGTCCCGATCCGTAATCTTGCCGACCACGCCCCGATTAACTACATCTGGCCAGTAACGGCCGACGGAACCTAACTTCCCTTCCGGAGAACGCAGGGGTGCGCTTCGCCCACTAGTTTTTCGCTTGTTTGCGAATGAGTGGATCGAGCTTTAATCGGATAGGACCGGGGCGGCGGTCTACTTGCCGCTGCGGCTCCCCGAGCGGCGCATCATTTCAATAGGAGCGATGTCGTGGTCTTCGAGTAAGGTCTCACCAGGGGCACCCTCGACGTCCTCAATCTTCTCCAGCAGCCGAACGCACCGATTCCAACGCAGCACCGCGTCGTCGTTCTGGGGCGGACGGATCTTCTCCGCCTCTTCGAAACATCGCATCGCTTCCTGAAAGGACCCGACCAGCATGTGCGCCGGACGCCCGGCCCGGATCTGCGCTTTCGCCCGACGTTCCTGAAGCAGTCCCATGTAGTAGAGGCGCTCGTAGGGGTCGGCAAGGCTCTGGAAGATTTTCTCCGCCTCGGCGTACCGGTCTGAGGACTGCCCTTCGAACTGATCGGTGATGGTCAGTGCCAGCATGCGCAGCGCCAGTTGGTTCTCCGGGTCCGCCGCCAGGACATCGTGGCAGATCGACTCTGCCTCCTCCGGCTCGTTCAAGTAGCGGTACAACTCAACTTTGGACAGCGCTTCCACAATGCCGTCTTTCGAGATCGTTTTCAACTTGAGCTCCATGACACCCTCCGAGCCCGAAACTATCTAAATTCTCAACAACAGATACCCGCTTAGCAACGTTCCCAGCAGAGCTCCGCCGTAGCAGAGAACAAAGATCACTTCATTCAGATGCTTAACCTGCAGTCCGTCGTAGAGTGTAAAGTGAAAGCGGTGCGCCCAGTGGAAAAGGGGCAGCGCGCACAGCACAAACAGATAGATTCGAGCCAGCGGCGATTGCGCCAGCGCCAACAAGTGTCCATAACTGGGCTGAGGAAGCCATCCCAGGGGGAACGCCAGCCCAAACAGAAACAGATGGACCGGGATAAACAGTGCGGCCACGACCCCGCCCGCGCTGAACAGTAACCAGAAGAAACCTTCGTTCGACGGTTTGCTCATGAGGTCCTCAGCACAAACCAGGCGATCGCTGCCGAGGCGACCACCCACAACGCATAGTTGGGAACGGCCACCAGAAACTCGGGAACGCGCTTCCCGCCGACACGAACCGGCATAGCGCGCGGCGCCAGGTTGAACCAGGTAATCGTATGCAATAGCAGGAAACAGAATGTGATGATGTTGAGCGCGATCATCCAGGTAGACCGCAGACACTGCGTCAAGCGAGCGTAAGCCTCGGGTCCGTTGAGGAGCGCTCGCAGTAACAGCACAGTCATGACCACGGACCATGCCACCGCCACGCTGGACAGCTCGCGCAAAATGAACAGCAGGTAGCGCCAGGACCCCATCCACCAGTAGGTGGACACCTTTGCCCGATACCAGCGCGGATGAAATTCGGTGGAAGGCTGCATCGTCATGAGCGGACCTCTTTGCTCTCGTCGTCATGCCCGCGCGGCAGCACAAATGACTTCACCCATTCCAGCGCAGCCTTCAGCTTGTACTGCTGAATCGCGCCGGCCGGGTCAACATGCTTCGGGCAAACCCGCGTACATTCACCAACAAACGTGCACCCCCAAATGCCCTCCGGATGCGCCAGCAGGCCGAGCCGCTCCTGTGCGCCTTGATCGCGGTTATCAAGGTTATAGCGCTGAGCCAGCGCAATCGCAGCCGGCCCGACAAACGATGGCTCCAATCCCACCACCGGACAGGCCGCATAGCAAAGCGTGCAGTTGATACACATGCTGAACTGCTTGTAGAGATCCAACTGCTCTGGTGTTTGCAGAAATTCGCCGGCGCTGAGTGGTGGCTCGTCCTTGCGTATCAGCCACGGCTTCACACTTTGCAGCTTAACCAGAAAATCGCTGAGCGCAGTGACGAGATCGCGTATCACCGGGAAATAGCGTAGCGGTTCGACTCGCACCTTGGCGCCATTTCCGTACGAAGAAAGAAAAGTCGCGCAGGTCAGCTTCGGCTCGCCATTCACCATCATCCCGCAACTGCCGCAGACGCCCATGCGACACGACCAGCGGTAAGTGAGCGAGCCGTCTATCTTGTCCTTGATGTGATTGAGCGCATCGAGCACGACCCATTCCTTGCGGAAGGGTACCTCGAAGGACTGAAACGAAGGCTCTTCATCCTTCTCCGGAGCGTACCGCGCGATTTCCAGGACGATCTTGTCTGCCATGTCACCCCGCTTGCTTGATTCCGTCTTTCGGCTTTTCCTCCTGCCCGTACACCCGCTCTCCCGGAGGCCAGCGCGTGATTTTCACCGGCAGATACTCCAGCTGCAACGAACCGTCGGAGTTGCGGCGAACCAGCGAATGCGCCAGAAACCTCTTGTCATCGCGCTCGGGGAAATCCGTCCGCTGATGTGCGCCCCGTGACTCAGTGCGATGCAACGCGCATTCCACAATCGATTGCGCCACGTCCAGCATGTAGCCCAGCTCCAGGGCGGAGGTTA
>Ga0209701_10000073_pt1 | contig 42381 bp, 30 predicted proteins | sample CZO8metaG_4_FD_188356 | JGI IMG/M metagenome (GOLD analysis project Ga0209701, IMG submission 188356) | Vadose zone soil microbial communities from the Eel River Critical Zone Observatory, Northern California, USA - CZOApr15con2H3.8 metaG... | ecosystem: Environmental > Terrestrial > Soil >... | reverse complement strand
GAACCTCAATGTCTGGCCTGCTTGACCGTCATAAAGGCATCCACCAGGACGGCGTCCCGCATGCCATAGATGAGGGTTGAGGCCATCGCCTGAAAATATGTCTCTCTTACGCCCGGGGCGCGTCCTTAGTGACAATGGGTATGCCTGGAGTCACGAACACGTCCCACTTTAGAATAGCGGCTTTGTTTGATTCGGCTCTATGCTCCATTTCACGTCTTCTCCTTCTCGGAACGCGCGATCGTCGACTGGTTCCTAACGGAAACGCGGGTCGAGTTGGCCGACTTTGTGATTAACTCGGTGATTAGCCGGCGCCGAGTTCCGGAAATTTAGGCCAGGCCGGCCATTGCTCCACGAGCGATGAGCATGGTCTGGCCTTTACGACCTTAGGCCGCTGTGGATCGTGCTCGAACCGTGTTCGCCGCGGTACGGATCACGTCGATCACCAGACTCGGGTTCGAGAGCATGGGGACGTGGCTACTTGCGACCTCATAGACGGTCGCGCCCATACGCTTCGACACGAAACGCTGTAGATCGGGGTGAACGGTTTGGTCGCTCTTGGCGATGATGAACCAGCTCGGTTTGGACTTCCACGCCGTGCCTTCCATCTTTTGGTCGAACAGGTCGGCAGCCGGAGCAGTCTTTTCGACAAGCTCGAACGATACGATTCACGAGAACGAACCGAGACTTTTAAGGCGCCTGGCAGCTTTGCAAACGTCTCAGCAGAGGCATCAGTAAGCGCGCCGCCGATCCCCAGGATCGTTTGAAATGTCTTAGCGGGATCAACAAAGACACAGATCTGAGTTTCCAGGGGCTGGCCCAAATGTTTGAATACCAGCGTGTCAGTGGCAGCGAGGCGATGATTGCTGTTGTCATCGGTAGTATAAACCTTTACCTCTCTGCCCTCGATTCTTTCAGCGATGGCGAGGTTCTTTGAGGTTTCAGACCGTGGCACACTTGCGGCCGATGATAGTTGGCTTTTCGCCAACACCAATGCCGAAGACGAAGCTGCCAGAAACTTCCGACGATCTATTTTCATGATTGATGACTTTAACATATCTGTTTACGTTGGAAAGTCTAGGCAGCCGGGCACACTTGGGATGTGAACGAGGAGGTGTGCCTTTGTGAGTGCCAGTCTATGGTCCAGCCACCGCGTTGATTGCCCATATCGTCGGCGGTTTTCCCTCCGATATGAATACGCGCGACTTTCTTCGCAAGATCGCCATACCTGCATCAGGAAACACTCCGGGCGGGGTCAACCCTTGGTTTTAGTCAGAGCGAGGACCCTTTCTGCCTGGAACGACTCCTTTCATCTGTCTATCTTTCGGAAGAGCCGTAGCGTTGCCACGGCACGGCGGCTACTTTTGGCCCTGCTGCCTCTATCTCGTGATGCGGCGAAACGGTCGTAACTTTTACTCGTTATAAACACGGACATAATCAACTATCATCGTCTGAGGAAACACGGTCGCATCATCGGGCGTGCCGCCCCAGTTTCCGCCGACTGCCACATTTAAGATCATAAAGAACGGATGATCATAAACCCACTGCCCCGGCAGATCTTTTGGAGTGACCGTTTTATAGAGATGGGCATCAACATAAAAATTGATCTGATCTTCAGTCCAAACGGTCGAGTAAACGTGAAAATCATCCGCAAAGACTTTATTTTTGAGTAAAGCATAGGGTGCCCCGATGCCGTTTGCACCGGAGTAACCGGGTCCGTGAATCGTGCCGTGAACGGTAGACGGTTCGCGTCCGATATTCTCCATGATGTCGATCTCGCCACACCGCGGCCAATGTACCTTATCTATATCGTTTCCCAGCATCCAGAAGGCCGGCCACATCCCAATCCCGCGCGGGATTTTTATCCGCGCCTCAAACCGACCGTATTTTTGGTCAAATTTGTTCTTGGTCATCAATCGCGCCGAAGTGTATTTACACTGCCCGTACCAGCATTTATAGGAAAGCGGTAGATCCTGCATGATCGTTTTGATAACCAGCCTGCCTTTACCGTCCAAATAAGCGTTTTCACGGCTGTCGGTATAGAACTGCAGCTCTTTATTTCCCCATCCGTTACCGCCGGTTTGCATTGTCCATTTGGTTGAATCAATTGACGACCCGCTCGCACCATTAAACTCATCGGCGAAGACTAATTTACGATCGGACTTTTGTGCGGAAACAGCCGAAGCGCAAAGCACAGTAAGCATTAGAAGTTTTATGATTGCTCTTCCGTTAAAACAGGTTTCGATCATAATTAGCCTAACGACCCGGATTCTTCATCCTAACTGAATACAGCGAAGTTCGCGCGGCAATGAAAAGTGTGCGAGAGTCCTTGCCGCCGAATGAAAGCTGAATCGGACGTTCGGGCACGTTGATCGTGTCGATCTGCTTCCCTGTCGGTTCGTACACATAGATCTGACCTGCGGCGATGTAGACGTTACCGCGCGAGTCAACCGCGACACCTTCACCTCCGCGATATGCGAATACCTTCATATCAATCAGAGCACCATCGGGACGGACCGTACCGACCCATGTGGTCTGAGCCGACTCGTTGGTGACATACGCAGACTGTCCGATCGCCACAGGAGCCAACCCGAAACTACGCAGCTGCCCGCTGCTTTTTATACCGTAGCTCACCGCTCCGTCCAGAAAATCCTGCCCCGTCGGCAGGAACGTCGTCTCGTCCGGCGACACGAAGTGACTCGCAGGCTTCGTCAAAGCGGACTTGTTGATGTGCCAATCGCTGACCGGTAGATACGCCGTAGCACCAGATCGCGGCTGTGCAGGCTGTGGCTTGAGTAAAGTAATCTCGGAATCCGTCGCGGCAGGCTTGAAGGTATAAACCGTGCCGTTGCCAGACATGGAGGTCACGATCAGATTGCCGGACTTATCGAACGCAAGGTTCGCCGGATCGAGGGCGTTGTCGCGAACAACCGAAAGCTGCTTCACCGAGGGCGACCAGCGATATATGCGTTGCCAGTGCGCATCCACAAAGTAATAGTTGCCCGACGGATCAACGGCACCGCCCGATATGTTGTAGAAGCCTGTGCGTAGGCGCTCAACCTTAGCCCCGACTTGGACCACGGGAGAGGCAGCCGACTGGCGTTGAGCCTTCGACGGTTCAGCGCCAGAAACATCGAGCCACGCGAATTCACGTTGCCGGATCTCGACGTCGTAAGTTCGATCATGGACCGTCGTGTCGAATGACACCTTGCTGTTGCTATAAGAGTGTACGTTTCGAAATTTGATATTCTTCGAGTCCGCAATTTCAATAGCATAAGGGAACGGCTGAAACATGCTGATGACGCGATAGATGAATAGGTTCGCGAGCGTAATGTTGGATGAGTTGACGATCTCAAGGGGGAGCGCAAAGCCGCCCTCGCCACGCTCCTCCTCCGCCTGAAGCGCATATATTTGCCAGTTCGACACGTCGTGAAGCTGGATTTCGTGGCGCACATGGTGCTCACTCGACATCTCGTAAATGCGTCCTTCGGTCGACGTGTTGGATACAAGCATGCCGGCCTGGGCGAAGGTGCTCGGCGTCCAGATGTCAAAGAAAGTGCCGCCGCCACCGTCCGTTACCCAGAGGCTCGGATACTGGCTGTCCCAGCGTCGGTTGAGGTCGGGGTCCGCGGTGTGCGCGTTGTTGTACGGATTCTCGCGCGTACCGTCGGGCTTGCTCGTTCCGTGCCCGCCGAGAAACCGAACATCATTAATCATCGACGTGGCACCTGCCGTCCACTTCACCGCGACTGCGCGGGGGTTGATGCCATTCGTGTAGAGGCCAATACCAAACAGGATATTCGTGCCGCCCTTCGGAGCTTCGATCAGCGGTTTTGGTCCGCCGACGCCCTGAAACGCCGGTGTCCGATCCGGCACGATGATCTGGGTACGGCTTGGTTGCATCCCGATGAGAGCCGTGTCGGATCTTAGCGTCAGGGTGTCGGTAACAACATAGTAGCCGGAAGGAATATAGATCGAGCGATGCCCGGCGATAGCTTTGCGGAAGACTTCGGTATCATCGCTGATACCGTCGCCCTTTGCCCCAAGAGAACGTATGTTCACCCACTTGTCTCGCGGAGGCAGATCGGGCAGATCGGACGTGAAAGGAGCCGGCAGCGACGCGAGTGGCGAAGTCTCGAACACCTGTCGTGTCTCGGGTGACGCGCTCATATTAGAATAGCTAAGTCCATATGAGAATGTCTTGACTTCGTAACGCCTGGCGGTACCTGCGACCTGACGCCCGCTCTCATCATACTTCGCGAACACGGGCACGCCATCACAGATGATGTTCTCCATGTTGATCTGAGTCTGCGAGTTCTTCTCGTTGCTGATAACTACAGCTGGACCGGCTACATTCTCCATGCGTCCGTTCTTGATCCATAGCTCGTCATGGAACGTCGGCTCGATGGTAACCGCGCTGGGCACGTTCAGGAAACGTGGACGAATAAGTGTGAGTCCGGCGGCGCGCTCACGGATGGCTGTCACGCGCTGTCCTTCGAACGTGGCGTCCACGGCTGTGAACTGCCAACTCGGTGAAGGCGTTTGTGTCCAAATTCCGTAATCGCCGCCATAGAAGTGTACATCTTCCATGACATTGCCAGTGTCGTGCACGCCCGAGAGACCTGATCCGATGTGGAAGTTCATGTGTGCGAGGAACGAGTGCTGCGCATACCGGCCGCGCACGCCGACAGCACCCGCGTTACCGTCACCGATCTCGATGTCCACATTGCTCATCGCGGAGTAGAACGTGCCGGCATTCGCGTCGCGTGGCGCGGCAGGACGACCACTCCCCGGATTCACGTTTGGTGCCGTCGCCGGCGCACCGGCCGGTCGCGTGCCCAGGCGATTGCCGGAAAAGAAGACCATGTACCTTTCCTGCGTCTTGTCGTTGTAGCCCGGCGTGTTCTCGCCAAGCATGAGTACCGGCCGCGTCGGTCCAAATCCGATCACTCGAATTCCTCCCCAAACGTACACCGTCGCCGTCAACCGGTAACGACCCGACGGAACGAAGACAATGCCTTCGCCGGTGGTTTCCTGCACCTTGTTAATAGCGGACTGCAATGCCTCGGTGTCGTCGGTAGTACCGTCACCGCGCACCGGGAAGTTTTCGGGCGTGAGGTACACAGCCTTCGGATCGTCGAGTCTTAGTGGGTAGTAGGACTGGGCACTGATGGGAGTTGCGAGCAGCAAAAGCACGAGAAGCCATTTGAAGCGGTTCATTTTAGTAAACCATTTGGAGAATCTACTCTCAGCGTTCCGCGTAGCTCAATTTGCTGTGACGAGCGGCCAATCATGACGTTGAATGTACCGGGGTTAATAGTCCATTTTTGGGCAGCCGTATCATAGTAGGCAAAAGCCCGGCTGTTTAATAAAACCGAAACCTTTTTGCTTTCTCCTGGACGCAGATTAACTTTTGAAAATCCTTTCAGTTCTTTTCCCGGGCGGGGTAATTTTGGCGAAGCTTCTCCAACGTAGATCTCCGCGACCTCGGCGCCTTGGACCTTACCCGTATTCTTTACGGTAAAAGTTACTTCGTAGAGGCCTTTCTTTTCCGAACTATTAACGGGTTGAATGTTCAGTCCGCTGTAACTAAAACTGGTGTAAGACAGGCCATACCCAAAAGGGAACCGTGGAGTTATTTTGTTATGCTCATAACCCCGATAACCTACAAAAACGCCTTCGCCGTAAACAACCTTTTTAGTATTTTTCGCTGGGTAATAATTATTAAAGGTTGGATTGTCTTTCGCATATCTTTCAAACGTTACCGGTAATTTTCCCGACGGATCAACATCGCCGAAAAGAATTTCGGCGAGTGCGTTGCCGCCTTGCTCGCCGGGATACCATGCTTCGATTAATGCCGGAACATGATCGACCCAGGAATTCATGTCCACATTCCCGCCTGACGTCATGACGACAACGGTCTTTTTATTGGCAGCGGAAATCTTGGCTATTAACTCATCCTGACCGGGCGGCAGTCGAAAAGTCCGGTCGGCACCTTCGCTTTCACTTTCAGGATTAAAGCCAGGTGTTAGAACGACGACATCCGCTTGCGCAGCTATTTTAAGTGCCTCGCTTTCGACGATTGTTCCACTTCTCACGATTCCAAACCTTAATCTGCTTCCTAAAAATCCAGGGCGGCCTTTTCGCTCAAAGACAATTTTATGCGGTTGGGCACCGAGATTCTGGATCGTCGAGTTTAACAGGCCCTTTGAGGTGGTCCAATTGTCGAAGACCAATTTATCGTCTATATACAGACGGAAGGCTCCGCCTGCTTCTCCCGTAGTCTGCACAAAAATCTCGTGATCGCCGGCGCTTTGCGGAGTAAAATATCCGGTCCAGCTCGATGCTGAAGTTTGCGGCGGAAAAGATTGGCGTGCTCCGTCGCCGAAATTAACGTGCTGATCGATCCGCGATACTTCTGGTGTGCCGCTTAGATCTTCATCCTTGAAATACTTTGCCCGAAGCCCGGTCTCGGTACCGTTTTCCGTCGTCGTAAAATTGGTCCTCTCCGCCAATTCAGATAAGGTCGGGAGCCCGCGAGCTGATAAGACCTTAATAGCATCACGTGAATAGTTACTGATCCCTTCCAAAAAACTAATTGAGCTAAAAGGCTCGACCCGCGCGCTGCCGCCTGCAACGGGGACAGCCGGAAAAGCATTCGGACCTATGACGGCAATTGTTTTTATTTTCGATTTACTCAGCGGTAATAAATTCCCGTCATTTTTTAATAAAACCATGCTTTCGCGGGCTGATTGAAGAGCGGCTTGACGGCCTTGCCAATTAAGCCGTGGTATTGAAAAGTCGGTCTGCTCGCGGTCATACCAACCAAACCGTAACGCTACTCGTAGTATCCGCCGAACTTTGTCGTCAATAGTACTCTCCGAAACTTTTCCTTCTTTAATCAGCGGCAACAGTTTTTCTCTATTTAAGAATCTGCCTGAGGGCATTTCCAAATCGAGCCCGCCGTTGGCGGCTCCTGCCGTATCATAAGTCGAAGTCCAGTCGGACATAATGATCCCGTCGAACCCCCATTCCTTTTTTGCAATTTGATTATTCATCCAGTCGTTCTGCGTGGCATGAGAGCCGTTGACGAGATTGTAGGAATCCATGATCGCCCCAACATGGGCTTCTTTGACGGCAGCTTCAAAAGTAGGAAGATAGATCTCGCGCATGGCGCGTTCATCGATTATCGAATCGGTATTATGACGGTCGAACTCTGAATTATTAGCCATAAAATGTTTGACCGTGGCACTTACACCCTGGCTCTGAACGCCAGTGATGTATCCGACCGTAAATCTCGACGCCAAAAAAGGATCTTCCCCAAAATACTCGAAATTTCGGCCGTTAAGCGGTGAACGGTAAATATTCACACCCGGACCGAGCAGAAAATTAGCACCTTTTGAGCGTGCATCACGCCCAATTTCCGTTCCAACGCGCTCAGCGAGCGGGAGATTCCAGGTGGCAGCCAACGCGATGCCACCTGCCATCGCCGTTGCCGGCCCAAAGTTGCGGACGCCGACGGGACCGTCGGCCATCTTCAAGCGCGGCCAATTGAGTCGCGGGATGTCGCGAATAAAAAATCCATCGACGCCCCCGAGCAGGTTGATCTTTTCCTCAAGCGTCATCTGGCTAAGGATGGACTCGACGCGACGCTCGACCTCTCCAGAGGACCGCAGGGAAGGCAACGCTGGTGACTGCCCTAAGGTAGAAGACACGATGGAGGTAATTAAGCACAAAACAACGAGTGAACAAAGTCTTCGCATGGATTTCCCTTTAGCTTTCAATTTGCAAAGCGCCGAGAGCGACAGCCGCTTGAAATGCGGAAAACGGCGGTAGAAGATCTACCGCCGTTCGCGTCCTTAGATGTGCTTGCTTCTCAAACCTTCCGCGTGGCGCGCGGACAGAAACAGCGGCCCAACCTCCCCGTTTCGCGTCAGAATATGAACCTCGCAACCATCTGCAGAATCCGCGGGTCGCGCACGCCGCTGACCGTGCCAAAGCCGTTCCTGTTGTTGAATATGAAATTGCCACTGGCGTCAAACGGCAGGTTAGTCGGAGTAAAGTCGGTCAGGCTGGTGAAGTTCAGGTTTGAATTGACGCCGCTGAACTGAGTGTGGTTCAAGACATTGAAGGCGTCCACACGCAACTCAAGGCGCCGCTTCTCAGTGATTACGAATGATTTCTGCAGCGACACGTCGATGTTGTTGATTCCCGGCCCAACCAGGAAGTTGCGTCCCGATTCCAAACCGAGACTCCCCGGCAACGAAGGAAGGAAACCGGAAGTATTGAACTGCCGATACGGGTCCTTGCTGTGACCCGATCCGGGACTCCCCGTGATCCGGCACCGGTTGGTGGTTTCGGTGGCGGAGCCTGCCAGGTTCGTAGTAGCGCTGACATTGGTAATGCTGCAAGTCGGAGTGTATGGCGCACCGTTCTGCCACACGTAGATGCCGGAAAGCTGCCAATCATCGCCAAAGAATTTGGCGACCTTGTTGCCACCAGCCCATCTTGAAAGTCGCGGTAAGTCGTAGATCGAGTTAATCACGAGATTGTGCCTGCGGTCACTCGACAGCGGACCATAGTTCGCCAGATGGGTATTGCCATCAATGCGAACGAAGTCTCCGTCAACGTTGGAAACGCCCAGCGCTTTGCTCCAGGTATAGCTGGTCTGCACGAAGAGTCTCTTCACAAAGCGGCGTGTCAGAGACAACTGCATCGAGTTGTAGTTCGCATTGCCACCCATATGGTGAATATTGATATTTCCGAATCCCTGATAGGGACGCAGCAAATCCGTGGGGAAAGCCAGGTTGCCGGTGAAGCTCAAGCCGGCGGCGGCATATGCGGCCGGCAGGCCTGGCTCAGTAGCCGGGACAACGCCGCCCGTAAACCTCGTTGGATCCTGGTTTTCTCGACGGTAAAGTGCCCCGTAGGGTATGGCGTTTAGATTGACGCGCTGCAGGAGGTGACGTGATTGCGAGCCGACGTATGATACATCGAGCCTGAAGCCATGAGGCAGCTTGCTCTGCAGACCGAGGTTGAATTCATATACGGTCGGAATCTGACCTTCAATGGCAAAGGCGTTAAGGCCCGAAGGCGCCAATCTCGCCTGTGCAGGGTTAGGGATAGCGACTATGTCTTGCAATCGTCCATTGGCCACGGTTGGGGTAAAGATAGTCGGGGGGTTGCCGAGCATGTCGAACGTCTCATTACCCTGATAACGATCGTAGAAAATGCCCCCGCCTCCGCGCACTACATAGTTTCCCCTGCCGGTCAGATCGTAAGCAAAACCAAAGCGCGGAGCGAAGAGAATTCCCGGGCTGTTCTGGAGATACTTGTTTACCTTATCTCCTGCCTTGGCGATGCCATTTAACAGGTCGCCAGTGCCGGGAACAATCTTACCGATTTCGCTGCCAGGAAACGTTTGACCAGTCACCGGATCGAAGGCAATACGCTGATTGGCTGCGCCTGACACCGGATCCGTGCCAATAGCCGGGCGGAATAGTCGCGGCGCCTTCGAGCGATCGAAGAGTGGTGGCAGAAAAGTTGAGGTTTGCAGTGCTTTGTCGTACTGAGGCTGAATATAGTAGAAGCGGATACCGTAATCCAGCGTCAGTCGCGGACGTACCTTCCAGGTGTCCTGGACGTAAAACTCAAGATTAGTGTACCGGTATTGGCCGGTTGGATAGGCGGACGCCTGATTGAAACTCTGGAAAACACCGGTCGCCGCGTTGGCATAACCGAAGCCGGTATCGAAGGGGTTGGAGTTGGAGTTAATGAAGTTAATGTTGCCGTTCGTGTTGGTAAATACGGTTTGATCTTTCCAACTGTGTTGAAAATAGCCGCCGGTCTTTAACGCATGACGGCCTACGAGTAAGCTGAAGTTATCGATAATATCGGCGGTCCGGTTGTAGTTAAAGAAGGGGGCGTTGTTGGTGCCGTAGTTGGGGCCGTTGGCTATCCTGCCGCCATTGAAATTGAACTGCGGAATGTAGTCCTGCTGAATCGCGCCCGGAAAGAGCGCGGGCAAGTTCGACAACCCGTTAGCGGATCGCGTCAAGCCTTTGTTGGCGGCGTCGATGTTGATCTGGTTCTTTCCGAATCCGACCGTGACCTCGTTGACCATAGACGAGCTAAATGTTTTGGTAGCACTAATCGCTAAGGCCCTTCCGGGCCGAACGTCATTGATTCGCACAAGGGGATTGTTCGTGCCAAGCACAAAAGACCCATAGAAGGAGGATATGGCGTCCTGATTGTTTACATAACGGACGAACAAGGAAAGCGAATCCGATTTCTTGTAATCGAGGCGCACCAGATCTTCACGGCGCGGGTAGGAATCTGAGATCTGCGACGCGAAGTTCCCGGTGCCATTAGTGAATGCCTTATTCGGGAGCGGAAAGACATTCAGGATGGCTAGCCCTGGGGCATATAGACGATTCGCCGGTATCTTGTTAAGCACTCCTCCATCTATGAAACAGGCCCCGGGGCTCGCTACGGTGTTCGCCGAGGTGCATGTTCCGCTCTTCGTGTAATCACGAATGAAAACCGGATTGCCGTTGTTATCCTTGCTCAGCGAAAAATCGCCGGTTCTTTCCAAAGCGGTGGGCATGGTCACGTTGCGAACGCCCTGCGGTCGGAGCTGCCTTTGGAATTCCTGACTGACAAAGAAGAACAGCTTGTTCTTACCACTCCACACACTGCGCCCACCCTCACCGAACTTTGGCAGATAGACTGGTCCGCCGATGGTGTACCCGAAGTTATTCAAGCGGAACAAACCCACCGCTAGTCCTTCGCGATTGTTGGTCCAGCTATTGGCATTAAACCCGTCGTGCCGGTGATAAAGATAGCCGCTGCCATGGTATTCGTTAGTGCCGCTTTTAGTGATGACGCTGATTTGAGCGCCCGATGAGCGCCCATACTCCGCCTGGTAGTTAGAGCTCAACATTTTGAATTCCGAAACGGCGTCGATACTGACGGTGGCTAGTTGATCGCCGTTATTGCCGGTGTCGACATTGCCGACGCCGTCCAGGGTCAGATTATTCTGATTGTTGCGCGCACCATTGACGCTGATGTTGGACAAGCCGGCATGGCCAGCAACTTTATAATCATTCGTGTTGACAACTCCGGGAGCAAGGCGAGTCAAGGAGAGATAACTGCGCCCGTTGACAGGAATGTTCTGTACCTGTTCACTGGTGATCGCCGTACTCCGCTCGGCGCTCTCAGTTTGAAGCTGCTCTCCACTAGAAATGACGGTCACATTTTCGCTAACCGCGCCGACCTGAAGCTCGACATCAGGTGCAGAGATCTTATCATTGGGGCTGAGAACCAAACTTTCCAGGTCATAGCGCTTGAACCCTCTTGCTTCAACCCGCAGCCTGTAAGTGTCAGGCTGCAGTTGTGGGAAGACATAGCGCCCGTCCTCTCCCGTTTGCGTGGTGCGTGTTTCGTTGCGACTGGTGCTCGTCACCTCGACTTTTGCCCCGCTAATCGCCGCTCCTTGCGCATCCTTAACGTTTCCCGAAAGAGACCCGCTGGTTGTTTGAGCCGCGACCGACATGGCACTCGCTACCAATACGGCCAGTCCTAAAGCCAGCATGAGAGTCAGACTCTCGCAGCCGCGCACCTCGGGCAAAAACTTCGGTTGTCTTTTGAGAAACATGACTATCCTCCACAAAGAAAGGGTTGATTTGAATCCGGGTAAACCAGCCACCGATATTTCACTAGACCCTGGACTGAGTCGAGCCGGACAAATCGACAGGCTGGCATTCCAACGGATACCACACGAGAACTCTAACGAACCGAGGAAACTGCTTCAGAAGAACGATGAAGTCCGTCAATGAAACCTCTTATGCCTACCTAATAATCCCAAGCCGCTCTTGTAGGGACAGAGTCAACACGAATCAAACGAAAGGCGAGACTTTTTGTTAGTGTCCAGAAAATAGAACTTTGTTGTATGACCTAACAAAAGTCTAACTATCATGCCGCGCGGATCGTTGTCAAGAAGTTTTTTCTGCTAAGAACAGAAGTTTTTCCTGCCTTTTTCCTGCTTGTTACTGCTGATACGGCACTGCTTGAAGATTGAAAGCTACGGCACGGTCGGCAATGGTTACGGGCAACATCGATGCCGCAACTACGCCAGCATGGACCGCTGCTTTCTCTTGGCTGCCAGGAAATATCCGTTCTCTTTCAAGATAGTGGTCATCGGCGTGGTGATACACATATTCTGTGTTGGTGTTCCGATCTCCCTCATAGTTCGCAGATTGTTGAAATGATCGTGACATGAAGACCAGGCTTCCGAATTATTTCGGCGCCTCCCCCCTTAATATTTCGCCGAAATTCGAGTTTTGCAGATTCAATTCGAGATTTCCCCCTGGTTCCGGGATTGCATCCTCATTTTTAGCGTGGACTCTGGTTGATTCACTACAAAGGCTTCCGTCTGTTTGAGGCCGCTGACGCCTTTTCCGGCCCTTAGGATCTATAGTCCTTAATCATTGTTAATTGCCTTCCGCGCGGCCACGCGCAGCTTATTCAACATAGGCCAGGCTTCTTTTTCATGTCATCCCAGCCGAGACTTGTTATTTTTACGTTGAGAGCGATTGAAATTCGATATCACTACTATCCCAACGTTAGTGGAACAGGATCAATTATTTTTTGACAATCGCCACGAGCACGTAAACCGAGATGGCGATCCAAATTTGAGTCTTCAGTGCGTTCTCTGAAGTGCCGTAGAACTTTCTGATACGCAGGTGTTGCTTGATCCATTTGAAGAGCAATTCCACTTGCCAACGACTGCGATAGAGTTGCGCGACTGTCAGAGGTGCCAGGGTAAAGTTGTTCGCCGGAGCGAATGACGCGATCCAGAATAGAAGCCGCGTAAGTCACGAGACCTCTCCTTTGATATTTCATCCTCCTGGGGCACTACACACCAGGCAGCTGCGGAAAGATGGAGGCATCTCCTTTTTGTCGAGATCGCTTCCGGTCTATTCGGGCGTGTCAGCGAACAACTGAAATTTCAAAAGCCATCAATCGCATTTCATGGAGGTCTGACTAATCTGCCATCAATCGCCAGGCTTCTCTCTGCGTCCGAGCGCGACTGCGCGCTGGAATGCCGCCCAAACAGCTTTCGAGAGCACTGTGCGCAAGCCACCTTTCTCCATCTGGTAAATCGCTTCGGCGGAAGTGCCACCCGGTGAGGTGACCATGTTGCGAAGCTCGGCAGGATGCTTGTGTGACTCCTGCGCAAAGAGCACCGAGCCCGACATGGTTTGCAATACCAATTCCTGCGCGACATGTCTCGAGAATCCCATGTGCACCCCGGCATCCACCAGCGCTTCCATCACGAGAAAGATGTAAGTCGGACCGGTAGCACTCAGAGCCGTGGCCATATCGATCATTCTTTCTGTCTCGACGAACATCTCTTTGCCCAGGGCGCCCAGCATGGCCCGCACCTGCGCTAATCGCGCTTCGTTGACCTGCGGCGTAGCCGTCCAGGCCGTCATCCCCTGACCAATCTGTGCTGGAGTATTGGGCATAGCTCGCGCGACCAGCGGATGTGAGAGTTCACTGGCTACCGTTTCAATCTTCGCGCCTGCGACGATCGAGAGCACAAGCTGCTCCGGCTCCAGCCGTCCTCTCAACTCGCTCAAGATCGTACCCAGTCGCTGCGGCTTGACGGCGAGAATAACGATGGAGCTGTCTCCGGCGCGATCGTCGCCAGGCGTAGCTGCCTCCCTATTGCTCTCGGCAACCCGGATGCCGTATTTAGTTTCCAGTTCTTCCCGTCGCACTGCGCGCGGGTGGCTGCCCACTATCTGAGCAGGCGCCACCAACTCGCGCCTCAGCAAGCCGGCGATGATTGCTTCGGCCATCACCCCGCAACCAATAAAGGACAGGGACGTGTCGTGAAGTGAGCTCATGGTACTTTAAGCGCTCAGAGTTCAACCTTTCGGTTGCTGATTGCCAGCCGCAAGCTAAAGCTCGAACTCTGAACTTCCTGGACTCCGTCTTTGCTCCTGACCAATCACAGTTTCTTTACTTGCGATCCCAACTCGTCGACATCGAGCAGGCGCACGGTTGTTTCGATCCCGTATCTCTCAAAGCATTGCGCTATCGTCATGCCAAGTTCATCAAAACGATCCTGGGCCAGAGCGAGCACGCTGGGACCGGCGCCACTTAAGGCGAGCCCGAGAAGTCCCGGCTGCTGCGGCGTCGCCAAGGCGTCAGCAAGGCCCGGCACCAGCGTTTGTCGGCGTTCCTGGTGCAGTCGATCCCGGGTCGCTTCCCACAATAGATCGTAACGATGCTCTTCAAGGGCCGCGCTGAGTAAGGCTGCGCGCTGAAGATTGTGCACGGCATCGGCGTGATTAACCTGCGTCGCTAACACCGCTCTGGCCCGCGTAGTTTCGACGGTGGCATGTGGCGAGATGACAATCAACCTGATGTCGCGCGGCCAGTACTTCTTGAGCGCGATCACACTTCCATCCTGTCCGGCACAAGTGACCACCCATCCACCAAGGAGACTTGCCGCAACATTGTCGGAATGCCCTTCCAACTCCGTCGCGTAATTCAGAACCAGGTCGGCAGAAATTTCATGATCGCAAAGCGCGGCGCAGAGCGTAATGCCGGCAATGATGGCTGCGGCGCTGCTTCCCAGACCGCTCCCGAGTGGAATCTGATTGTGGATCGCCAGACGCACGGGCGGCAAAGTCAGGCCCTGTTTGCCGGCCGCAAAGCTCATGGCCCGGAAGATTAGATTGTCAGGCGTTGCCGGAAGAGCGGTGCCATAACCCTCACTTCGACTGCGCGTATGACATTGCTCGCTGGAGTGTGCATAGAAGCTGGCGCGTACGGTTAGGTAGAGCTGCAAGGCAAGACCAAAACAATCGAACCCGGCGCCGAGGTTTCCAGCCGAAGCAGGCACACGCACCTCGACGGCAGGACCCCGGACGTCTGTCGAGCGGGGTCGTTCCTCGACGGCGATGCTCGCTTCGTCGGTCATGCGTTCAGTCGACGCTCCTATCTTCGACATGATGGCTCTCGTGAGATTCCAGGTACTGGAGAATGGCGTCCCTGGTGGCCTTTACGCGCGTGGGCGGATTGCTGAATGTGCCGGCGATATGACGCTCTTCCTTCGACCGGTTGGAGGCGCGGTCGTGCGTGTAGAGTTTGTCTTGATGATATTTGGTAACGTAGTCCGCGTCCTTCAAGAGATGTCCGGTTAACACAGCTACAACACTGTCGCTTGGATTGATCACGCCATCTTTGACCAGCCGCTTGATGCCCGCGACACTGGTCGCCGAGGCCGGCTCGCAGCCGATGCCGTCGCGTCCGATGATCGCTTTAGCGTCCGCGATCTCCTGCTCGGTAACGCTCAGCACCCGTCCGCCAGTCTCGGTCACGGCGCGCAGGGCTTTCTGCCACGACACCGGTGCGCCGATCTTGATAGCAGTCGCCAGAGTTTGCGGATGCCTGATTGGCGCAAGAGTCGACGATGGTTCGCTTTCACGATCGACAAACAATCGCGCGAAAGGGGCCGCGCCCTCGGCCTGAACCACGTGCAAGCGCGGCTGACGACTAATCACGCCAAGGTCAAACAACTCTTTGAAGCCTTTGCCGAATGCGGTGCTGTTGCCGAGGTTGCCGCCGGGCATGACCACATGGTCAGGAACCTGCCACGCGCATTGCTGCGCCAGTTCCGCGGCCACGGTTTTTTGGCCTTCGATCCGAAAAGGATTGATTGAATTAACCAGATAGATCGATTCGTCTTCAGCCAGTTCCCGTATCACGCGCATGGCGTCGTCGAAGATACCGTCGACCTCCAGGACGGCCGCTCCGTAATCCAGGCTCTGCGCCAACTTCGCCTGACTAACCTGGCCGCGCGGCACAAGGATCGCACATTTAAGTTGAGCTCGCGCAGCATAGGCAGCCAGACTTGCCGCGGTGTTTCCTGTGCTGGCGCAAACCACCGTGCGCGCGCCCAGGATGCGCGCCTGCGTGACAGCCGTGGTCATTCCCGTGTCTTTGAAGGAGCCGGTTGGATTGCAGCCTTGATGTTTGAGTCTCAGGTCGCTTACTCCGCAATAGCGAGCGGCGCGCGGTGCCTCGTAGAGTGGAGTGTTCCCCTCGGCTAGCGAAACGATCGGGGCGTCCTCCGAGAAAGGCAACAACTCACGATACCGCCAGACGCCGCTGCAATCCTTCCCGTCAAGCGAAGCGAGCCGAGTCTGCCATACGTTGCGAAGCGCGTTGGCGTCAGCCAGAGCGTGCAACTCGTTTTGAATTTCAAGCAGGCCGCCGCAACGCGAACAAACGTAAAGCTGCTCGTTCAAGCCATAATGCGCGCCACAATTCGATTCAATGCAACGCTGCAAGGCGAGATCAAGAGAAACTGCCGTCATACAATCTGAGGGACCCAAACGCTGCCCAGCCCACTCCCCTCCGATTCAAAGCGCGAAGAACGCAGATGCAGATTGAATTCTTCGTGGACCGCGGCCACGGCGTCGCGCATGGCGTTCGCTTCGACCACAAACGAAACATTGTACTCTGAGGATCCCTGAGCGATGGCGATAATGTTTATGCCTTTCCTCCCCAGCGCACTGAACGTGCGACCGGCAATGCCCGGCGTACCTCGCATCCTATCACCTACCACGGCGATGATGGCAATCTCTGAGTTTACCGTGATGTGCTCAACATCATGATGAACCAGATCGGACGCGAATGCCTTCTGTAAGGCCTTCATAGTGCGCGCCGCGTCCGCGAAATCAACGATGAAGCATATGTCGTTTTCAGACGAGGACTGCGAAATCAGAAGCACATTGGCGCGCACGCTGGCCACAGTTTCAAAAGTCCTGGCCGCGACGCCAATTACCCCGACGATGCCCCGTCCCCCAACTGTGATTAAGCTGACATTGCCGATTGCGGTAATTCCTCGAACACCATTATTTGTCGGACGTCCATTCCGCGTGATTTTGGTCCCAGGCTGGGAAGGCGAAAAACTGTTGCGAATCCAGACCGGAATTCCAGCTTCGGCAACCGGCCGCAGCGTTTTTGGATGAAGCACCTTTGCGCCGAAGTAAGCCAACTCCGCCGCTTCGTTGTACGAGATCTCGCGCAGCAGACGAGCTTCCGGCACCAGCCGTGGATCGGTTGAAAGGACCCCGTCCACATCAGTCCAAATGATAATCTCATCAGCATCGAGCGCTGCTCCGATAGTGGTAGCAGAATAGTCTGAGCCGCCTCGCCCCAGGGTGGTCAGCGAGCCATCAACAGTAGCCCCGATGAAGCCGGTAACTACCGGTGTTACCCCCCGATCCAGCACCGGCCGTAACCGAGCGGTCGCTCGTTCGCGCACCTGATCCATCAGAGGCTCTGCCTGTTCATAGTTGTCATCAGTGATAACGACTTCAGTAGCTTCAACGACTTCACTTGAAACACCCAACTGGTCCAGGGCGGCGGCCATCAAGCGAGCCGAGAGTCGCTCGCCAACACTGGAAACAACGGCCAGCGTGCGCGGCGTCAATTCGCGCAGAAGCGTGATACCTCGGCAGAGGCTCGTCACTTCGCCGACGATTCGCTCCACTTCAGCCACAAGTCGGGAACGCTCTGCCTCGTCCTTGATTAAGGCGGCAGCGGCGGCAGTATGTTGATTAAGCAAGGCATTGGTAGTCTCTCGAGATTCAGTGTCATCTCCGGTCGCTGACTGGCGGGCTGCCAGGATAAGACGGTTCGTCACGCCGCTCATTGCCGAAACGACGACTACCACGGCGCCGTCGCGCGTGGCGCCGGCAACGACGTCGGCTGCGCGCCTAATGCACTCGGCGTTACCGACGGACGTGCCCCCGAATTTCATTACCTGAAGTTTACTTCTCATCGTGAGTAATCAAGGGAAGAGACAGGTTGAACGCTGCGGCTATAAACCTCTCGCCCATACGGAGTTGTCTTCAAATAAATCTCTTCCTCCGCGTCAAACGCAAATCGCCGACTCTCGTCCTCTGACTTCTGACTGACTTCCGGCCTCTGCTTTCGGTTTCGCTCCATCTTTCATCAGCTTGTATTCAACCGAATCTACCAGCGCTCGCCAACTAGCTTCGACGATATTAGCCGAAACGCCGACGGTACCCCATTGCTTCTGGCCGTCGCTTGAGGTAATCAGCACGCGTACAAGACTCGCTGTGCCTGACAAGGCACCGATGACGCGAACCTTGTAATCCACCAGATATACTTCGCCAAGCGAGGGAAAGAACTTCTCCAGCGCGCGACGCAGCGCCTGATCCAACGCGTTGACCGGTCCGTTGCCGGTGGCCGCCGTGTGCTCCACGCGATCTCCGACCTTGATCTTGACGGTCGCCTCGCTCATCGGCATCAAAGCGCCGCGATGCTCGTCGATGACGCGAAATCCCAAAAGCTCGAAATATGGTTCCGGCGCACTGCGCAATTTATGTACGAGCAGTTCGAAGCTGGCCTCCGCAGCTTCAAACTCAAAGCCGTCGTGCTCAAGTCGTTTCAGTTCTGCCAGCACGCGCTCTTCTTCGTCCAGTTGCATTCCCAGCTCGCGAGCTTTGGCCAGCAGATTCGCTCGGCCTGAAAGATCAGAAACCAGCACGCGCCGTCGATTGCCGACTGTCTCCGGGTAGATATGCTCGTAAGTCTCTGGATTACGTTCGACTGCCGAGACGTGCACACCGCCTTTGTGCGCAAAGGCACTGTCGCCGACGAAGGGTGCGCGAGAATCAAGCGAAAGGTTGGCGATCTCGGCGACAAAGCGCGCCGTCTCGCGCAACTTCTGCAAACGCTCATGGCCTATGGTTTGGTGGCCAAGCTTGAGCTCGAGATTGGGGATGATTGAACAAAGGTTGGCATTACCGCAGCGCTCGCCGTAACCGTTGATCGTTCCCTGAACATGCGTCACTCCCGCCGAAACTGCCGCGAGCGTATTGGCCACGGCCAACTCTCCGTCGTTGTGACTGTGAATGCCGAGGGGCACCTTAATCTCTTCAATGACTGTCCGAGTGATGCGAGCCACATCGTCGGGAAGACTGCCGCCGTTTGTGTCGCAGAGCACGATGCGGTGGGGTTTTCCGTTCGCGGCCGCGCGTAACGTAGCCATCGCATATTCCGGACTGGAGCGGTAGCCGTCAAAGAAGTGCTCGGCGTCATAAATCACGAAGGGCACCCGCTCGGAAAGGTAAGCTACTGAATCTTCGATAATTTCCAAGTTTTCGTCGAGGTCTATTCGCAGGGCGTCAGTCACATGCAACACCCACGACTTACCGAAGATGGTTACTACGGGCGTTTCCGCCGCCAGCAGGGACTGAATACTTGGATCCTCGCGGCACGATAGATTTCGGCGGCGCGTCGATCCAAAGGCAGCGATGGCCGCTTGTTCCAGTTTCAGATCGCGCACCCTTTCGAAGAAAGCAACGTCGCGAGGATTTGAGCCCGGCCACCCTCCTTCGATGATGTCCACACCAAGCGCGTCGAGTTCCTCAACGAGGCGACATTTGTCGGCCACCGAAAAATTGACGCCCTCGCCCTGGGTTCCGTCGCGCAGAGTTGTGTCGTAGATTTCGATTCGATTAGTCATGGATGCTGAGCTTTACCTCGAGCGCCGAAGCAAGCGGCGAAAAGGTTTTTGATTTATTGCTGGTCACCCCTGCTTCACTCTTCAGATTTCTATGCTTGAAAGCATGTGCGCCGCCCGCATAGCTGGCGACCACCTGGCCATTACCGAAAAGCTTGTACTTGTAAGTTGTCAGACCCTCGAGACCGACCGGCCCCCGCGCATGCAGCTTGCCGGTGCTGATCCCTACCTCTGCGCCGAGGCCATAACGAGAGCCATCAGCAAAGCGCGTTGAGGCGTTGTGGTAAACACCGGCCGCATCAACTCTCGCCATGAACCGTGATACTGCATTGCTGTCCTCAGTGACTATCGCTTCCGTATGACCGGAGCCGTAGCGATCTATGTGCTCGATAGCCTCCTCCGCGCTGTCGACAATCTTGATCGAGATGATCAGATCCGAATACTCAGTGGCCCAGTCTCCGTCAGTGGCGGGGACAAGATCGCCGGCGCCAGCCAATGTGATAGTGCGCGGACAGCCCCGCACCTCGACTCCCGTGGTTCTGAATCGCGCGATCATGTCCGGTAAGAACCGCCCGGCAACCTGCTCGTGAACCAGCAACGTTTCCATTGCATTGCAGGCGGCGGGGTACTGCACCTTCGAATCGAAAGCAATCGCCAGTGCCTTGTCTAAGTCAGCCGCGCGATCGACGTAGACATGACAGATTCCCTCGCCGTGTCCGAGCACGGGAATGCGACTGTGTTCGCCGATGTAGCGCACGAACTGCTGCGAGCCGCGCGGAATGATCAAATCGATCTCCTGATCAAGGCTAAGCAACTCTGCGACATCTTCGCGCGTCCGCAGGAGGTTGATTGACGCAGGTGGAATGTCCAGAAAGTGACTGAGCGCCTCTCGCCAGATCGTCACGAGCGCCTGACTGGTATGTGCAGCTTCCGCTCCAGCTTTGAGGATTACAGCGTTGCCGGATTTAAGAGCCAGCGCGGTAACCTGCGGCACCACTTCCGGACGCGCCTCGAAAATAACTCCAATCAGACCGATGGGACACGACTCTTTATAAAGCGTCAAACCATCGTCCAACTCGGTTGCAGCAAGCTGTCGACCCAAAGGATCCGGTAAAGCAGACACCTCGAGCACGCAACGAGACATCGCGGCGATGCCTTGCTCGTTAATCTGCAAGCGCTTGAACAAAGCCCGTGACATTTGTCCACCTTCGACCGCGCGGGCTGCATCATGGCAATCGCGCTGATTGGCAACCAGGATTTCCAACTTGCGCTGCTCAATCGCATAGGCAGCCGCCTTCAAAGCTGCGTTACGGCGATCGCCAGGCAGCAATGCCAGCAGGCGCGCGGCCGCCCGAGCACGCCGAGCTATCTCGGCAACATTTGCCGAACTAGTCCTCTGTTTCGCGAAGGTGCTCAAGATGTTTATCCGTCGCTTGTGGCACGGGTGTCCCGCCCGGGAATCACGTGCAAGCTGCGCCTACCATAATCAACCTGACCCAATCTGCGAGTTATTTTCGGGAGGCCGTTCCGTGATAACCATGTTGTCGCGCGTCACCAGCACGCTGCTCTTCAACCCACTTCTTTCTCCGCACTGATCTATAAACGGTGCGGTTTTTGCGCTTGCACAGTTCGCCATCCCGCGCGCGAACTCGCGGCCTTCTGGCCCGGCAATGCTGACCACATCCAGCGAAGCGAAATCGCGTTCGATGCGGATCACACCCGACGCCAGCAGGCTGGCTTTGCCTCGCAGGATGGCGTCGCGCGTGCCCGCGTTTACGACAACGCGTCCCCGCGCGTTGGCCGCATAAGCGATCCAGCGGCGTTTGCCATGCATGCGCGACGATGAAACGAATACTGTGCCAATTTGCTCGCCCGCGAAGACACGATCGAGCGTGTCAGGCATCGTGCCGTTTGCAATAACTGCGACTCCGCCCGCATGCATAGCGATCTCCGCGGCGTCCAGTTTACTTACCATCCCGCCACGCCCGCTTACCGACGGTCCAGTCGCCGAGGCCCTCAACTCCGCGGTAATTTCCTCGACGAGAGCAATCACTTCCCTTCCGTCACCGACAGCAGTAGCCGATCCGTTTTTCGTCTTCCGAAACAAACCGTCCACATCCGTTAACAGGATGAGCGCATCGGCTTCCAGCTTACTCATCACGAGCGCGGCCAGCCGATCATTGTCGCCGAAGATGCGCTCTGTTCCGTCATCCAGATATGCGAGCTCGGCAGTTGAGACCGTGTCGTTCTCGTTGACAATGGGCAGCACACCGAACTTGAGCAGCTTCTCCATCGTGCTTTGCAAATTTCTATAGCTGCGTCGATCGGCGAAATCCTTCTCTGTCAGCAGAACCTGCGCGATCTCGACGTCAAGAGCCCCGAACAATTGCTGGTAAGCATTCATCAGCAAAGTCTGGCCGACAGCCGCGCAAGCCTGACGGACAACCAGAGCACTCAGGCGAACTCGCGGCAAATTCAATCGTCCGGCGCCAAGTCCTACTGCGCCGGACGAGACCAGCACAACCTGGCGACCGGCATTTCTGAGTGCGGCAATCGAGCGCACTATCGGCTGAACTTGTTCGGTGGCTATCTGACCGTCCGGTTCCGTAACGATGCTCGTGCCCAGCTTGATGACCACACGACGCGCTGCGCGCAGACGTTCCGACGCAACGTTTTCAAAGTCATGGTCTATCATCTGCTGCTTTACGCCTTCGCTCCGTTCTGGTTTGATCAAATGTCACTGCTTAAACCTCTGTGTCTACTTCTTGCAAAATTCGCAGTGTCCTTGGATTGTTTTGCGCCGCGCCTTTGCGAGAAATTGTCGCGAGGCTTTAGTTCTCGCTAAGGCACCAAGCAAAACTGAAGGACTAAGACCCCGACCGAGAGCCTCATACCGCCCACAGGGATTGATCCGGATCGTAGTGAAGCGGCCGGTCGGCACCACTAATCCAATCAGGTCGCGTGGGCGCACAAATATCGAGCGCCACCGTGTCTTCGAGGGCCTCGGAAGAGTGCTCAACTCCCGGCCGGATGCAAAGCATCTGATTGGCTGAAAGCGTTACCTCGCGGTTTGGCAGCTGAAAGCGCCACACACCGCTCAGCACCATGATCACCTCTTCGCTTTCGTGATTGTGCGGCAAGGTTACCGCCCCTTCCTTTACCTCGATTCTGGCCACGACGATGTTTTGACCAGCGACCACCTTTCTGAGGTAAAGATCCGTGACTTCTTCCGGCTTCATCCGGTCCCAATCGTAAAAACCCATCTGTTCCTCCGTTAGCCCCTGCTCGGTTTCATTGTGGGTCAATCTTGCGTTCAGAGTTAAAGGTTAGATTGCCGATTACCGGTGCAAGCTAAGGCTCGATGAACTCCAAACTCGACCCGCGACCATTGTTAGGGGATTCCGTTCCAAACCGGTGACAAAAGAGCTTCAGATACGCAAAAGGCCATCAACACTTTCGTTGATGGCTTGATTAACCACGCTCAAGATTGTCAACAGGCCATCACGTAGGGTCCTTCTTTGTGATAATCGACGTAAGAGTGAGCGCAACACGGACGGAAGCCGGCGCGCGCAACGCATTCGGACGCAGCGTACCCACTGACCTGCTTGAAATGACTGCCCAACTCATTCGTCACCAGAACAGTTGGCGGTTGTCGCCACCAACCCTCAATCCTAATCCTCGTCGCCCAATCTACAGCTTTGTCACCGGATTGTATAATTGATTATTCTTAGCTACCTATAAATGCGAATAGCAGAGCAAGAAAATTTTGTTTCTGCGTGGCTCGCAGGAGAAAAGACAGAGAGACGATACCCCCAGCCATTGTCGCTCTTGGCACTGGTTCAATTTGAAAATGTGAGCCGCTAGTGCTGGGAGCCCCGACGGCTCATACGCATCGCGTCGGGAGGTACGAAGTCTCGTCCAAGCCAGAGAAAACCTTACCGATTGATCCTTTCGCGCTTCGCGCTCATTGCGGACGAGTCCAGCACCCAGACGGTTGTCCCGCTGGGGCTCGTCCGCGCTCCCGGCAAATCGAGTTTTTGATTTGAAACTGAACCAGTACTGCCCTCTTCCTTCTGATAACGGTTATTCCGGGCTTCAGATGTCGTAGTACATGCTGAACTCCAGCGGATGCGGACGCAGCCTGAGCGGCTGAATCTCGCGCTCCCGCTTGTAAGTGATCCAGCGCTCAACCAGTTCTGGAGTGAAGACATCTCCTTTCATTAGGAAATCCTGATCCGCTTCCAATGCTTCGAGCGATTCGTCGAGAGAGCCCGGCAGGCTGGGGATTAGCTTCAGCTGTTCAGCCGACATGTCGTAAATATCCTTGTCCAGTGGTTCACCCGGCTCAATCCGGTTTTGAATGCCGTCCAATCCAGCGAGGAGCATCGCCGAGAAAGCCAGATAAGGATTGCACGACGGATCTGGCGGGCGAAACTCCAGACGTTTTAGTTTCGGATTGGTCGAGAACATCGGAATGCGAATGGCCGCCGATCGGTTGCGCGCCGAATAGGCCAAGTTGACCGGCGCTTCAAACCCAGGAACCAAACGCTTGTAGCTGTTCGTAGTCGGCGCCGCGAAAGCGACGATGGCCGGTGCGTGCTTCAGCAAACCCCCGATGTAGAACCGTGCCAGCTCTGATAGTCCGGCGTAGCCATCACCACTGAAGAGCGGCTGATCGTCTTTCCACAGCGATTGGTGACAGTGCATGCCTGAGCCGTTGTCACCGTAGAGCGGCTTGGGCATGAACGTCGCGCCTTTGTGCTGGCGCTGCGCGACGTTGCGCACCGTGTATTTGAAGATCTGCAGATTGTCGGCAGTGCCAATCAAAGTTGAATAGCGAAAGTCGATCTCGCACTGCCCGGCCGTGGCGACTTCATGGTGATGGCACTCGACCTGAATGCCGGCCTTCTTCAACTCGTTGGCAACTTCGGTGCGAAAATCCTGAAGCGTGTCGAGTGGGGGGAGCGGAACATATCCTTCTTTGTTGCGAATATGATAACCAAGATTCGAGTTCCCATTCTGACCATTCGTATTCCATACTGCTTCCGGATTGTCTATCGAAAAACCGGCGGAATGACCTTCGTTTTGGAAGCGCACGTCGTTGAAGACGAAGAACTCGGCTTCAGGACCAAAATAGACCGTATCGGCAATGCCCGTGGACTTCAGATAGTTTTCAGCCCGGTGCCCCACACCGCGCGGATCGAGCCAGTAGCCTTTCCTCGTGATCGGATCGACGACATCGGCAACCAGGCACAAAGTCTTTACCTCCATGAAAGGGTCGATCCAGTAACGGTAAGGATCAGGCACCAGGAGCATGTCGGATTCGTGGATCGATGCCCACCCGCGCAAACTCGAACCGTCGAAACCGAAACCTTCGTCGAAAGACTTTTCCGAGAGCTCTTCGATCGGAAACGTCAGGTGATGCCAGGCTCCGACCAAATCTGTGAAACGAACATTGACGTAGGCCGCCTTTTCATCGGCGGCAAACTTCAGCACATCTTTGACACTCATAAGTATTCATCCTTTTTGGGTGACAGGAAATTTGACAAACGACAAGGGTGCGGCTAATTGCCGGGCCACTCGTTACAAAGCCATAAGCGGTTGCCAAAGACCGAAAACAATTCCCGGCAACCACCACGGAAGCGTATCGGCATGCTATGGCAGCTCAAGATTTCTTCTCTCAGATTCGCTCGTTTCCCTTTCGTTGAGCCTGTGAACTTTTCATTGTTCGCGCGTACCGAACGTCCATATCAAACCTGCCAGCACAGTCGACTGACTCTTGGCGAGAATCAGCGGGTCGCTCTTCGGGAAGAAAAGGTGGTCGGACCAATCGCGTCTGTACTCGAGCCGCATGATTAGAGTGGGCTTAACTTTGTATTCACCGGTCATCGTGAACTCCTTGACACGCTGCGCAGTACCAGTCGCAAATCCGTTGTAGTCGCCGAACCATTCGTAGCGTGGCGTGAAGGCCAGCTTGTTTGTCGGCGCGTAGTGGAGGTACGCCGCAACGCCCTGCCAGTGCACCTTGCCCCCAGAGGTAAGCGTGTCTTGAGCGTAATCGTAGTTGCCCATCACCGCCCATTGCTTGTTGAAGTTGTAAGTCACGACCGTGTCCAGCAGGTGGCGAAAGTGACGCTGATCGTTAGTCTGTTCTGGCCCCGTCGTGTAGTTCTGAATTACGGAGAGCTTTGGGTTCGGCACCCACGTAAGCGAAAGCCCAAAGGTTTTGCCGCTATTGTTTTCTTCGACGTTGTTCCACCCGTTGACGACCGCGCCCATTAAACTCACCCTGCTGTTGAACGAGTACTTCGCGCGGACTCCCGCATGGTAATAGGGAATCGCCCACGCGAAGAGCAAACCGCGCGAGTAGTTCCAATTATCCTTCGTTTCGATCACTTCGGCCCCGTTCCACGTCACGAACTTGCCTACATCTATTTGCAACCCTGAACCAACCGGCGCGAGGTAGCTGCCATATGCTTGCTGAATGACTTTATAAACCTGGCTTCCGCCCGGTTCTGATGCGTGAACCAAATCCGTGGCAGGGCCATAGTCCAGATCGAGTCGGAAGCCAACACGCGAGTTGAGCGGGTCCGGCTTCTTCTCTATGACAATCTCAGCCAGGTTCAGCGCGAACTGATTAGATTTCGTGTCGAAGTTGCGCAACACATTTAGGCGCCCGGCCGGTTTGTTGAAGTTATAGCCGTAATATCCGTCGATGAACCCGCTCACTTCGACTTCCTTGAAGAAGTTCAGGATACTGTGATCATCCGTCTTGCCTGGGGGCGCGGTGGTCGCTTCAGGAGTGGCACGCGGTTCCGCTGATGTCTCCTTTGGCTTGTCCGCTGCCGCGCTCACCGTTCGCGGCTGTTGCTCCAGCTTTTCCAAACGCTCCTTCAGTTGCTTGACTTCCAGCCGCAGCTCCGCGTTTTCATCAATCCTGGTTGAAGATGGCTGCTGCGCGAAAGCGTTTGTTGAAAGCAGAATCAACACCAAGCACATGACCCACGAGGCGATCATCAACCAGCGGCGCGGTCCAATCGCTGCGTGCTCGACCGCGCGGCCTCGCTTGATTTTTCGCCCGGTCACTTCCAATAAACTTCTTACCGTTTCATGCCTGTTAGGCATGCTTGACAGAGAGCATGACATGAGACTACTTTGCCTCCATATCGTCTCGAAAGGGACGATGTCAGTGGCTCACCTGTCTCGCGCCCTAGAAAGCCTGGACGGGTGGGCCATGCTTTTTGTTTCTCGAACATCACGCCCGGATCCGGCGATCCGGACGTAAAGGTCGAACTTCTGTGCGATCTCTGATTTCTTACCAGGCTTACAAGGCCGCTTCGCCTCGCTCGCCGGTGCGGATGCGTATGACGTCCTCCGTCGGAGCAACAAATATTTTACCGTCGCCGAATTTGCCGGTCCGCGCGGTCTTACTGATGGCCTCGATTACGGCATCTTCAATACCTTCCGGGATGATCACTTCGATTTTGATCTTGGGAATAAACTCGATCTGATACTCCGTGCCGCGATAGGTTTCGGTATGCCCCTTCTGGCGACCATAACCCTGGACCTCGCTGATGGTCATCCCGGCAACACCGACTTCCTGGAGAGCGTCTCTCACTGCGTCCAAAAGGTGCGGTCTAATGATTGCTTCAACCCTCTTCATCTATTTGTCTCCTGGATTCTCTTGGTTTTCGGCTCCTATGACTCTTGCCTCATCAATTTCTCATCTATCCTCCGGTCGACAAACCGGGCAGTTACGATCCAAACGCAACCGCTGAAGAGCCAGGAATACGAAGGTCCATCAACAGTCTGCTCTGCTCTTAATGTTTGGCGTTCAGCCCGCGTCAAACATCGGTTCAGTCAGCCACGTGTGACACAGACTCAGTTCTGATCGATCCATGGTCGCCAACGGGACTGGGCTTCTCTTGAAAGTCCATGCCCCCCGGCCTGGCCAGAGAGGAGATAACATATTCCGGATAAGCCGGAATTCCATGTTCATGCAGGTCGAGACCATACCTCTCGCCCTCGGCAGAAACGCGGAGAAGTTTAAACGCCTTTAGGAAATACATTACTGCCAGCGAAACAGCGAATGTGGCAAGGGTGATCGTAAAACTTCCGATCGCCTGCGCTTTGAGCACCGTCAGGCCGCCACCGTAAAACAATCCCGCCAGTGGAGCAGACGCGTCGGGCGCTATCGGACCAGTCGCGCCGTACTTGCCACACGCGAAGAGGCCCAGCGATAGCGTTCCCCAGATCCCGGCAAACCCGTGGACCGGGACGGCGCCGATAGGATCGTCAATCCGCAACCATTCCAGGAACTCCACACCTACGACGACAACTACGCCGGCAACTCCGCCCAGGATGACAGCGCCAACCGGGCTAACCCAGTAGCAGGGACAGGTGATAGCCACCAACCCGGCCAGAAAGCCGTTGACGGTGAAGCTAACGTCCCATTTCTTACTCAGAACGTAAGCGTAGGCAAGAGCCGTTAGACCGGCTGCGCAAGCCGCGAGTGTGGTGTTAGTCGCAACGCGCCCTATGCCCTCGAAGTCCATTGCCGAAAGCGTGCTGCCAGGATTAAAGCCGTACCAGCCGAACCAAAGGATTAGCCCACCTACTGCCGCGATCGTCAAATCATGCGGCAGCATCGGTCCACCCCCATCGCGCTTGAACTTGCGACCGAGACGAGGCCCGAGAGCTATGGCGCCCGCAAGGGCGATAAAGCCACCGATCGTGTGTACCACTGTAGAGCCGGCGAAGTCGTGGAAGCCCGTCCCCAGAGAGGGTAAAAAATTTCCTTCGCTTCCCATCGTTGCCAGGAATCCGTCCGGGCCCCAGGCCCAGTGGCCGATGATTGGGTAGATGAAGCCGGACACGGCAACACTGTAAAGCAGGTCACCCACGAAACTCGTGCGTCCGATCATCGCGCCCGAGGTGATCGTCGAGCAAGTGTCGGCAAAGGCAAACTGGAAAAGCCAAAAGGCCAGGAACGCCACGCCGGTCGTTTCGTATGTAGCGGGCACGCCTTTCAGGAAGAACCAGTGGTAACCAATCAGGCCGTTACCGTGACTGAACATGAAAGCAAATCCGAAAGCGAAGAAGAGAACACCGCAAAGGCACGTGTCGACGATGCACTCCATCAAAACGTTCACCGTCTCGCGTGAGCGGCAGAAGCCGGCCTCCAGCATGGTGAAACCTACCTGCATGGCAAAAACCAGAAAGGCAGCCAGGAGCGTCCATACTGTGTTAATTGGGTTGACGATATCGCTGGCCTTAACCTCAGCATCGGCGGCTAATACGTTAAGGCCGACCAAACCGGGAAGAAAGGCGACGCCCGCGATTAGCAGGGCCACGCCTGTCCCCTTACCGATCAAAAGTAGCCAGCCGTAACGCCGCCATTCCCGATCATGGAGCCGCCCGCGCAACCGCGAAAGTTTTTGTGAAAGTGTAAGTCGCTTCTTTATGTGCATCATCTGTATCTGCAAGCCCCTTCCTAAACTATTGGCGTCTCTGTCACCAACCTGATGGTTCACTCAGATCAAACTAGCGATATTGAGAATTCAGGCAGCTTCGCGCTAGACGGCTAACAATCTCTGTGCCACTCAGGAAGAAAATCGGGCTGAGTGCCTGCTGATGCAATTAATATCTGGAAGACTCTTGATTCGGAACATTTCCGACCGCTGAAGTCAGGCGGCTACGAGTAAGCTTGCGGACATCTATGTAAGCGTCTCTCGAAGCCGCCGACAAAAATGTTTCTTACAAGGAGATTCTGAAGTTGCAGCTTTGAACCCACCCAGCTTCGGGAGGATTGGAGAAGATTGCTGCCTGGTCTGGAACATGACCACTAGTGTTAGCTGGCCGGAGGATACCAGGACCATGTTCGAACCTGGCTGGTCCACCGGCGAAGCGGTCCCTTTTCGACGCGGTATGGATATCTTTCACGAGGGCATAGCGATAAATGCTAACTCGCTAAACATTCCCCCTACACTTTTGTCGGGGCGTGACGCCTGAGAGACAAGTTCGTCGTCTCGACACGGCTATTTCAAGCATCTTGCTGATCGATCGAGGTTGCGCCGGCTTATTAACCGCATAGGACCGCGCCGCCGTTTACATTCAGGACTTCGCCGGTAATGTGCCGAGCCCAGTCTGAAGCGAGAAAAACGATCGATAAGGCTACATCGTCGGCCGTTGCGATGCGTCGAAGGGGAATCCCCTCAGCCAATTTCTGTTTGAAACCATTATCACTGAACACGGCTTCATTCAAATCGGTGTCGACCCAGCCCGGCGCCACACAATTGATTCTAATTTCCGGAGCCAACTCTACCGCCAGGGACTTGGCGAAACTGATCTGACCGCCTTTCGAAGCTGCGTAGTTCGAGTAACCAGCCTCGCCGCGTTGTCCCGCCGTCGAACTAACTACAATAATTGAGCCGCGGCCTTCCCTTTTCATGAGCGGGACGGCAGCGCGGCAAACCGACCACGTGCCCTTCAGGTTAGTATCGATGACGCCATCCCAAAGCTTTTCGGACATCTTTTCCACGGGGGCTCCTTCCCAAATGCCCGCGTTCGCCACCACGAGATCAAGGCGCCCGAAGTTTTCAAAGGCAGTCTCAACCAGCATTTCCGCCTCGGTCGGTTCGCTCACGTTGGCCCGCACTGCCAGGGCTTTGACGCCAAGTTCAATGCAGGCCTGCGAGACTTGCTCAGCGACGAAAGTCTGCCGGGCGTAATTGATGACGACATGTGCGCCCGCTTCGGCCAATCGAAGTGCGGTGGCGCGGCCGATGCCGCGCGATCCTCCCGTAACGAGCGCTACCCGGTCGCGCAGCAAATGCCTCGGCAACGTCACCGTGCGCTCACTTGCTTCCAGTGCAAAAAGAGTACTCATAAGTCTCCTCCAAACTGAAACAATCACATCAGGAATCAGTAAGATCCGGCAGCCAACACGGCCTCAGCTTCTTCAATCAAGTGTGGCCTGAGCAGCGAAGCGAGCCGGTCCGCCTCTGCAAGAAAGCCGTCGTGGCCGTGCGATGACGTAAGTTCTCGATAACTAACATCAACCCCGGCCGCTTGCATCCGCTCGGCAAGCGCCAGTATGTCCGTTGCCGGAAAGAGCCAGTCAGACGAGATGCCAACCAGCAGCACCCGCGCCCGTATACGCCGGAGCGCTGCTGCTTCCGAGCCGTACCCGCAAGCCAGATCGAAAGTATCCATGGCTTTGGACAGCACCAGGTATGAATTGGCATCAAAGCGACGCGTGAAACTTGCGCCTTGATAGTCTAGATAACCTGCGACGTCGTAACGATCTTCCAACGAAGAATGCGGGTCTTCGCCGTTGCGGTTTGGCTTCCGAGCAAAACGCTCCGCGAAAAGGTCCGGTGACTTATAGGAACAAATTGCGATAGCGCGCGCGAGCGCCAAACCCGCGACGGGCTGATTGTCAGCGTCGTGGTTACCATTGCTCCAAACAGGATCATTACGAATCGCCTGGCGCTGTAGGTGGTTGAGAGCGAGTCCCATCGCTGACAGCGGCGTGGCGCCGATAGCAACGCATCGCTCAACTCGATCAGGAAAATCGACAACCCATCGCAGCGCCTGCATGCCGCCAATCGAAGGCCCAATCACCGTATGAAGTCGCTGCACGCCGAGTAAATTCAACACTTCGGCCTGCGCTCGAACCATGTCCGCAACTCTAACCACCGGAAACTTGCTGTTATAGCGTTCCCCTGTCCGTGAATTGGACGAACGCGGCCCGGTCGAACCGTAACACGATCCGATCACATTAATGCCAATCACGCAGTATTGCTCAGTGTCAAAGATCCCGTCCGGCCCAAACATCTGCGGCCACCATTCGGCTACCCGAGCCGATCCCGACAATGCGTGACACACGAGAATCGCATTGTCGCGGTCTCTGTTGAGCCTGCCATAAAGCGCGTAGCGCAGAGTTACGGGTTGCAATTGCTCGCCGGACGCAAGCTGAAATGGCTCTGCGAGGGCGAACGTACAATCGTCTTCAATCGTTGGATTCAGCACCGTGCTCATCATTGACCTCGCCAGTTCTATCGGAAGCGTGGCGTAAATGCTTTGCTCTCAAACTAAAAAGCCTTCCGCGCTAAAGGTTGCGCGGAAGGCTCTGGAAACTTCGTTTGAGTCCAATCCAGCTCTTTAGCAGTTTTTTACGTGGAGCAAGTCGCTCTAAATCGCCACGTTCGGTTGTCAAGAATTCCAAAACCAGTCTAAACGATCGCACCCTCAAACTGTCAAGCGGTTTGTTTATCAAACGCGTCAATCTAAATATTTCAAATAGGACCCAAGGTTTCTTTTATACAAGAGCTCGGTTCCGCGATGCCCTGGGCTTCTGGTGTCCGGAAGGTCTCGCGAAGCTCAAGCCAATGCACCCGCCGGATTAAAGACTTTCAGGCTGTTTCTATCATTCGCGTTACTTGCCACAGCCTGACCGGGGATCTCGACTTTCGGCACAAGTTCACGTTGCTCAAGCTCATTAATTATTTTCATGGCGCTGAAGTCAACGAGTTCGCGGTCTGACTCGATTATCACATCCGGAGCCAACGGCTCCTCGTATGGATCGTCGACCCCCGTGAAACCCTTTATCTCGCCCGCCAGGGCTTTTTTGTAGAGTCCCTTGACGTCCCGCTCTGCCAGCACATCGATGGGACACGTCACGAAAACCTCGAGAAACTCGGCGCCATCCTGTTCGACCAGTCGTCTCACCTCATCACGCGCCTCGCGGTAAGGAGAGATGGCCGCCGATATCGCCGCTACGCCGTTCCGCGAAAGTAAACGACAGACATAGCCGATACGGCGTATGTTGGTATCGCGATCTTCTTTTGAAAAGCCCAGGCCTTTCGAAAGGTTTGTGCGCACTTGATCTCCATCGAGGACCTCGACGCTTACTCCTCGAGCCCGCAGCTCGCGCGCCATTTCCGTTGCGAGAGTTGTCTTTCCGGCCCCGGATAATCCCGTCAGCCATATGGTGAATCCTTTGCCGTTGCTCACTAATCGACTCCTGGTTCTCTTAAGCTTCTGTGCTAACCAAATGTTCTGTCTCGATTGCTCTCAGTGCCTCGATCAATACCCGGGCCACCTCAGGCCGGGTAAATTCAACCGGCGGAATTTGTCCGACACTTAACATCTCGCGCACCTTAGTGCCGGAAAGCGTGACATGGTTTGTCATCTCGTGGGGGCACGTTTTGTTCGAAGCCATCGCCCCGCACGAGCGACAATAGAATGTGTGATCAAAGAATAGCGGTGTCACTCCGAGTTCTTCAGGTTCGAACTCATCGAAGATGTGATGGGCATCATAGCTACCGTAGTAGTTGCCCACTCCGGCATGATCGCGCCCGACGATGAAATGCGAACAACCATAGTTTTTTCGAACCAGCGCGTGAAAGACGGCCTCGCGCGGGCCGGCATACCGCATCGCCGCGGGCAAGATCGAAAGAATCGTGCGAGCCGACGGATAGTATCCGGCGAGAATCACTTCGTACGACTCGAGCCGCACGTCCGCGGGCAAATCATCCGCTTTGGTTTCGCCAACCAGCGGGTGCAGGAGCAATCCATCGGCGATCTCGAGCGCGCATTTTTGGATGTACTCGTGGGCTCGATGAACCGGATTGCGCGTCTGGAAAGCTACCACCCGGCGCCAACCGCGCTGCTGAAAGAGCGCGCGGGTCTGGACCGGATCTCGACGATAACTTGGGAACGCAGGATCGCGCGGTCGATTGAGGAGACTGATCTTTCCTCCCAGCAGCCAGTCACCCTGATGGTAGAGAACTCGCACGCCGGGATGAGCAGAGTCGGTGGTGCGATAGACCAGTTCCGCTTCACGTGCTTTATCGTAACAATACTTGTCAGCAAGATGCAGTATGCCAAGCAAATGATCTTCCTGATAGAGCGCCACATCCTCGAACTGGCGAAACGTGCGGGCCTGCTCGTTCGTGATTGAGAGGGTAATCGGAATCGGCCAGGCAACTCCGTTGGCTAGCCGCATTCTGGCGCATACCGAGGCATAGTCGGATCGATCGAGGAATCCTTCGAGCGGTGAGTAAGCACCCGTGGCAATCATTTCCAGTTCGGAAATTTCCCGGGCGTTCAGGCGCAGAGCGGGCATATTGATCGCTGCTTGAATTAGCCTGTCGCGCTCACGCCCGGTAACTTCGCGATTAACTAATTTGCCCCCATGCGGTTTTATAAGTTTCATGCTGTCGAGCCTGGTCCTTCCACGTCCTTTAGTTTTTCCTTGCCAGCCGGGTGTAATCCGCATTCAGTCTTGCTCGTGCCGCGCCATCGGCCTGCGCGCGAATCTTCGCCTATTTGGACGGGCGTGGTGCAGGGCGCGCAGCCTATAGACGGGTAACCGTGGTCGTGAAGCGGGTTGTAAGGCACATCGTGCTTGGCAATGTAGTCCCAGACGTCACTGGTTGACCACGTAGCCAGCGGATTGATTTTGATCAAGCCAAATCTGTCGTCGCGCTCGACCAGGTCGATGTTTGCACGAGCCGGTGACTGTTCACGACGAATAGCTGTGACCCAGGCTTGCAGTCCGGTCAGCATCTCTTTCAAAGGCTCAACCTTGCGCAGACGGCAACAGAGGTCAGGCTGACGCTCCCACAAACGCTCCCCGTATTCGACGGCTTGATCGCTGAGAGAGACCCGCGTCGCACGTCGTTCAAAGCGCACACCGTAACGGGCCTCCAATCGATCGCGGAGCGCGTACGTCTCAGGGAATAGCAGATCTGTGTCGAGGTAGAAAATCCGTGCGCCCGCACCAATGCCTGAGAGCATTGCGATGAGCACGCACCCTTCAGCTCCGAACCCGGTAGCCACCGCGATGTCCGGACCAAACTCCTCGCCGGCCCAGCGAAGTATGGCTTCCGGAGGAGCGTTCTCGAATTCATCCGAAACGCGCTTCAACTCTTCAGCCGTTGTGTCGTGTGTGAATGACAAAACACTAACAGACATGTCAATCCCTTCAGCCGGTCAAGGCCAATGCGGTCTCCAACTCTTTTTCATCGAAACCCTCGGAGGTTTGCTCAAACCATTTAAGACGCTCGCGCAACTTCACAACCTCACCGACAACTATCACTGCGGGCGGTCGCATGCCGGCATTCAAAGCATCGGCAGCGATCGTTCCCAATGTTCCCGTGACGGTCAGTTGCCCTTCGTAAGTACCCCACCGAATCACGGCTGCCGGCGTTTCAATTGAGCGCCCAGCGGCAATCAGATCAACGGCAATTTCGCGCAAGTGGGTCACGCCCATCAAAATGACGATGGTATCGGCCGACAAATTCGCGCTGATGGACGTGGCGGTTATCTCTCGCACCCGCGAACCGGTGACCACTGCCACGGAGGAAGACAAATCTCGATGCGTGAGAGGCATTCCTGCATAGGCGGGAACAGCCAGCGCTGAACTAATGCCCGGAACTACTTCGAATCGAATGCCGGCGCTGCGTAGCGCCTCGGCTTCTTCGCCGCCGCGGCCAAACAGGAAAGGATCACCGCCCTTCAGTCGCACGACACGTGCTCCCGTTTGCGCGTGCTTGGTCAGTAAGTAGTTGATCTGATCTTGTGGAGTCTGCCGGCCGCCGCCGACTTTGCCGACGTAAACGCGCTCGGCCTGGAACGGAACGTGGCAAAGTATTTCCGGATTGACGAGATAATCGTAAATCACGACGTCACAAGATTCCAAAAGATCGCGCGCCTTGATCGTTAGCAGCCCCGGGTCACCCGGTCCTGCACCGACGAGATAAACCGTGCCGCGCTGGGCCTGATAATTAGCGGCGTTCGATGCCTTTTCAGCCGTATCGCGAGCGATTGTTTCAAGTAGACGTTCGACTGATGCCTCGATTACCAGTGGATGCGCTGAGAGCGGTTCGGTAATGCGATAGTTGACACCAGGGTGATGACTTGCAGCTTCACGAACTTCTATGGGAATGTCGCCGCGCGTATGTCTACCCGGCGAGAGAAAATAGGGATGTACTATGATTTCCTCCGCGCCCTGCTCGACCAGGCGTGCAAATGCTTTGCTGATATTCGGATGTTCAATCTCGAGAAAGGCAGCTTCGACCAGAGGAAACCGCCCGCGTTCGGCGATGCGCCGCGCGGCTTCGCGTACGTCATCGTTAGCTTCCCGGCGATGGCTGCCGTGACCTACCACCAGAACTCCGCGTTTCACTTCATCTCTCATTCGAAAGCCACCGCCTCTTTGACCGTTGCTGGCGTGCAGTAGTCAAGAAAGCTGCGCGCCTCTGCGACGATTGTTCGTGCGCCGGCTTCCTTCTCGCCGCCAAGTGACAGACCATCCTTTTTCAGGGCTTCAAACTTTGACGAAACTTCTTGCCAGGCCCCCTGCGTCTGGCCCGACAACACAAACAGGTTCTCGAATTCCCACAGAGCCTCTTCCGCAGTAAAGGGATCGACAAGCTGCCGGTAGAGTGGAACGCGCGCGGCCGCGGCTGCGGCTTCATAAGCCGCAAGCACCGCATGCTCGTATTCCTTGTGATAGATCAATGCTTCTGCCTGGGCCAGCCATTCACGTGCTGCGTCGATTGAAGGTATGGTTTCGGCCACGGTTGAGCCTGCGCATTCGCCCTTAATGCCTTTGCGGACAGCAAATTGCTCGTGTTCGTGTCCGTAGTCCTCGTAGAGGGACGGGTTCTCTTCGAACGAAGGAACTCGCCGCAACGGCTCGAGGATCTCTTTCAAACGTTCAATCCCGGTGCGCGAGACGAAGGAGTTGAAATCCTCTGCCGGCTCCTTCGTTTTCTCATAAAATTCCAGCAGAGTTTCGGTTACCGCTACGCAGTTCTTTGCGGGAAATTTGCCGATCAGCGAGCCGAACTTCGCGTCATCTCCACGTGTATGACCGCCCACCGTGACAAAATGGGCCGGTACGCTGCGGTCTTCATGCGAAAGTGCCGCGGCATAGAATCCGATGTTGGCGACTGAGTGATGCGCGCATCCGTTGGGACAACCGGAGATCTTCACGCGCAAAGGGCGCGCCAGCTCGGAGTATTTCGCCAGACCATTATTAAAGGCGTCACTAATGGCACCCCCCAAACCTTTCGCTGAAGCAATACCAAGCCGACAAGTGTCGGAGCCCGGACAAGTGGTCACATCGGTAATCGTGCCGACTCCGCGCTCGGCAAGTGAAAGCTCACCGAGAGCAACGAAAAGATCCCAGAGACGTTGTTCGTGTACCCACGGCAGATAGATGTTCTGTTCAATCGAAATTCTCAGTTGGCTCGACGAGAATTGCCGAACCACATCCGCGAGTCGACGGGCACGTTCGGCAGTTAAATCGCCGAGCTTGATGCGCACGTGGACTCCGCGAAAGCCCGCGACCTTATGCTCGATCACAGAGTCGCGGACCCATGCCTGAAATTGAGGATCACTGGTTCGTGAATCCAATACGTGCAACCCACGCTCACTTGCAGCCTCTTCCGGGATTGACTCTTCAGTCTCTGCCAGGTATCCGGCTAACGGTATTGGGCCAACTCGGTCTCGCTCCTCATCGAGAGCCGCACGAAATTTGTCCCAACCGAACGCCTGAACCAGGAATTTCATGCGCGCTTTCATGCGGGCCTTGCGCTCACCGTAACGGTCAAAGAGTCGCAGGGTCGCCGCCGCGAGGTTGAATAGATCTTCGACGGGAAGAAAATCTGTGTAGAGATGCGCGAGTTGCGGCCCGGCGCCCAGTCCACCGCCGAGATAAACTCGAAAGCCGCGCCGAGGCTCGCCCTTCTCGGTCCTGTGGACTGCCCACAACCCGATATCGTGAATCCGCAATCCAGAGTGATCATCCGCGCAACCTTCGAAAGCGATCTTGAACTTGCGACCGAGGTTCTGGTTGTACTTGTTGCGCACGAGATACCGAAACAGAGCATCGGCGTACGGCTGAACTTCGAAAACCTCAGTTGCCGACGTACCGGCGCGATAACACGCGGTGATGTTGCGCACAGTGTTGCCGCAAGCTTCGCGCGAAGTGATGCCGCCCGCGGCCAAAAACCGCAGCAGTTCAGGCGTTTTTTCCAGGCTCACGTAATATATCTGCGCATCTTCGCGCGTCGTGAAATGAATGAAGCCACTGCCAAACCGATCCGCTGCGTCAGCCAGACGCGTGAGTTGATCTGCGGTTAGTAACCCGCCAGGAATCTTGATGCGCTGCATCTGCACTCCCTCCTGACGTTGAGCATAAGTGCCAAAGTGCAGACGCAGCTTCTGCATCCTCGTCTCGTCGACTTCGCCGGCGCGATATTTCTTGATCTGCTCTTCGTAATTGGCTAACTCATCACGAACGTAGGGAGCTGGGGCCGGCGATCCCTCTCGGGCAGTCTCAATGGTTATGTCTTTCATGTGATCTCGTCCGCGAATTCACTATCGCCTAAAAACAAAAAAGCCGCTCAACTTGAGCGGCTGCGGTGTTACCGAAATGGATTTCATTCCTATGGCATACACTCACCCCGCTCGCTGAACGGACAACACATACACATACAGGCGCAAGCCGCCCCGACGGTCGTTAGACACCCGAATTCGAATACCGATTTTTTTACCAGCTTGGATTTCATCACATTAATTGTTCCTCTTATACATTGCCGGAGCGTCCAGGTCAACCGAATAGTTTTTATACCCTCATGAAGAAAGCAAATGGCTTCGTCCGCCGGTGAGACATTCGATGGGCATGCTGTACACCTGGAAGTGACTCCGATGATTCAATCTGCTCAGCAGAATCGAAAACTATCATTATGCGATTCGTCATCTGGCGAGCCTACTCTCAGCCACTGTTCCGTAAACCCGCGGCGATGCCGTTGATTGTTGCGGCCAGCGCATAATTTAGAGTCACGTCTTCTTCATCTTCACTCGCTCGCTTGCGGCGAAGCAACGCCACCTGAATCAGGCTGAGCGGATCGACGTAAGGATTGCGCAAACGGATTGAGCGCGCCAACACTGGATTCCTCTCGAGCAGCCTGGTCTGCCCGGTCAGACGCAAGACCACACGCTCGGTTCTTTCGAACTCCTCGACGATCATGCCGAACACTCGCTCGCGCAACGTTTCGTCGGCGACAAGACCGGCATACAAACGGGCAATCGACAGATCGGCTTTTGCCAGTCCCATCTCAACGTTGTGAATTAGATCACCGAAGAGGGGGAACTCCTGGACCATCTTTCGCAGTGACCGCTCTTGTTCTGCTCCGCAGCCCACGAACCGATCCAGCGCAAAGCCGACACCGAACCACGCCGGCAATACGTGACGGCTTTGCATCCAGCCAAACACCCATGGAATCGCGCGCAGATCAGCAAGTCCTTGCTGCTGACCTCGTCGCGCCGGACGCGAGCCGATTCTCACAAGCTCCAGCTCCCGGAAAGGTGTCGCCTCCTCAAAATAAGACAGCACCTGCGGATTGTCGGCGATCATCTCTCGATAGAATCCAAACGCATCCCGGGAGAGAGCCTCCATTGTGGCTTCCCATTCGCCTTCCTGATCATGAGGTGGCTCGCTCGATCGCCAAAGAACTTCCAGGCTGGCGGCGATCATCAATTCGAGACTACGCTCAGCCAGGACCGCATCTGAATATTTCCAGTTCATCACCTCGCCCTGCTCGGTAATCTTGAGCTCGCCACTGAATGCGCGTGCTGGCTGTGCAACTATCGCGTGATGCGTCGGGCCGCCCCCGCGTCCGACCGTTCCGCCGCGCCCGTGAAAGAGCGTTAACTTCACCCCGCATTCCTGAGCAACCAGTTGCAAGGCGCGATGGGCCTTGAAAATCTCCCAGGTGCTGGTCAGCATTCCGCCGTCCTTGTTTGAATCTGAATAACCAAGCATCACCTCTTGTTGCCTGCCCCATGAGTCAAGCAGCGGTGCATAGTCCGCACGGGTCCAAAGAGTGCGACAGATTGCCGGGCAGTTGCGCAAGTCCTCGATCGATTCGAAAAGGGGCACCGGCATTAAACCCGGATCGGCCCCATCGTTCGGCGCTGCCACGCGCACACCGCTCAACTCGGAGAGCCAAATCAATGACAGAATGTCGCCCACCGAGCGCGCCCCGCTGATTACGTAACTCCGAATCGCCTGGGGTGGAAATGTCCGCTTAAGCTCGCTCACCATGCGGAGGGAGTCGAGCAGGCTCGCGGTCTCGCTTGAAGGGGGATCCGGCAAGCTGAGCGTTCGCACATCACCTGCGCGGGTTTCTTTCAGCGCCACAATTCGAGAAATCTCTTCGCAAGCAAGGATGTGTACGCGCGAGTGTTGCCGCATATCGAGCGTATGCAGATGGAAGCCGAACGTCTCAACCTGTCGCAGCAACGGATCAAGTAGCGAGCGAGCCAAACGCTCGCCGCCATTTTCCGCGAGGCTTTCGCGCACAATACGTAAATCCACGGCAAACTCATCGGCGCTCCGGTACGCATTGCTGTTCGCCGGCTCGGACCGGTTACTGGATAACCGTGCCAGAACATAGTCGAGGTACTGTCGATAGACCTCTTTAGGCGAGTGTCTTTGCGGCTTGAGGCCAGGGGAAATGTCCCTGGCGCAATCCTCCAGCGAGTGCAGCAGTGCCTCCGAGATCCCAGCCTGAAGCACCGAAGGACTCAGACGCCAAATTAAATCGTCGATCTTCTTAAGGTAGTAATCGAGGATGGTTCTTCGGGCCATATGCAAAGCATCCCGCGTGCACTCCGGCGTGACGTATGGATTGCCGTCACGGTCTCCACCTATCCAGGAACCAAAGCGAAAAAGGCGCGGTAACTCGTGCCCCCACACCTCGCTTCCGTAGGCTTCGCGAAAATCATCAGCCAGTTCTTCATAGACGTTTGGCAGCGTTTCAAACAACACGCTGGGATAGTAGTCGAGTCCCATCTTGATCTCGTCACGAACGGTCGGGCGACGGCGGCGCACCTCATCAGTCTGCCACAGGGCCGTAATCTCCGCGGCGATTGCCTGCTCGCGTTTTTCGGCGTCCTTCGCGGTCAGAGGCAGACGATCCAAGTGCTCGAGTTCCTCGGCAATGCGTTGTCTCTTGAAGAGCACCGTGCGCCGCGCGACCTCTGTGGGATGGGCCGTGAAGACTACGGTAACTTCTACTTGTCGCAACCATCGCAAGACCTGCTGCTCGGTGATGCCCGCGGCTCGCATTCGGCGTAGCGTACCGAGGAATGTCCCCGGCTGAGCCTGTCGCTCGAGGGAAACCTGCGCCGCGCGCCGCCGGCGTTTGCGATGACTTGTCTCAGCGAGGTTCGTCAACTCGAAGTAGATGGCAAAGGCTTTTGCCATCTGATGCGCGTCACTAATGTTGAGACCGTTGACAATCCGCTGGGCGCGATTCATCAACTGGTCTTCATCGACGAGCTCTTTGTCAGAAGACTCGCGCTGCGCGCGCGCCTCGCGGTGTTCGATTAGCAACAATCTCAGCTCCTCGACCGCGGTGAAGAATTCGATTCCGACTTGTTCTTTCAGCACCTCTCCGAGCAGACGACCGAGCGAGCGGACGTCGCGACGTAGCGGTGCTTCCTTCAGATCGCCGGCGTGGCTTACCAGCTCAGCCAGCCTCGCTGCCTGATCATTAACTTTCCAGAGTGGTTCCCTTCCCGACATCCCTTCATTCCTCAATTCTAGAAATCAATAACATAATACGATGACTTGATGATATCGCGAGCGAGCAATTGTGCGAGTTAACAACGACGCGGAATGCAATCGGGGTCGACATAACTGGGCCGGCCTTTTCAAGGGCTGATCGTAATTCTCCTCAATCGGTGCCCTGGTCTTCTCGCTTTCCTCGGCAACAAGCAGGTTAAAACTAGATGGGGCTAAGATGGTGGCGGGACGTCTTTGTACGAAGCCAGCCGAAGCGATATCTTGACAAACCGCTAGGCCGATAAATACTGGCTCGTATCGTTTCGTAAGACTAGGTGATGCCGTCTCCAACGTTCCTAAAATTCGGTGCCTGAATCCTCGACTTACGCTCTCGGTTGACGAATCAGAACTACAAAGAGTTGGTGAGAAAACGCCGTAGTTTCGTAGTTTTCATCACTCTTTCCTTTTATGTGGTTTCGCTCGAGTACCGGCAGGCGCTTTCCTCTTCAATTTGCTCTGATTGTAATCAACGGCGGCACGGACGAGATGTTTTAGAGCACGCTCGTTAATCTTATCGCCCTCGAAAAAATCGATCGCTCGCCACACGTTGCCTTCGAGGCCCGCGTTGAAGAGCTTGTCAGGATCTGGGAGGCTCGCCCCGTGGGAAAAGGTAAGCTTCACCTTACCCTTGTGGGCGTTGGCGACCGCGATCATTCCGTCGCGGGACCACGCTGGGCTTCCCATCCACTTCCATTCCTCGATTATCTCCCGGTCGGTCTCAAGGATGGTCTTGCGGATGCTGGCGAACGTCTTGCCACGCCAGTCTGTGAGTTCTGCGATCAGCTCGTCAATACGTTCCGATGGATTCATTGGATGTTCATGCCTCGAATTCTTGTCCCGTTTTCATGCCCACACCTTCACCGGCCAGGCCAGGTAGCTCGGTTAATAGCGTTAATTAGCGTCCCAGTTGGGTGAGCTGAATGAAGTTGCCGCAGGTGTCGTTCAGCATCGCAATGGTCGAACCGGTCACGTCGGTGGGCGGCACGAGTGCGCGAGCACCGGCCCAGGCGGACGACCAGCGAATCTTCTTTTTCGATTCAGCCATTAGCCTTCATCTGCACGCACAGGCATTTAAGTTCTGGCGCTTCATTCCTCGTTCGGGTTGACCTGTCCTATATCATGAGTAAGCCCCGTCTCATTCCTTGGGTGACTGCCTCCG
>Ga0209701_10000072_pt1 | contig 42942 bp, 37 predicted proteins | sample CZO8metaG_4_FD_188356 | JGI IMG/M metagenome (GOLD analysis project Ga0209701, IMG submission 188356) | Vadose zone soil microbial communities from the Eel River Critical Zone Observatory, Northern California, USA - CZOApr15con2H3.8 metaG... | ecosystem: Environmental > Terrestrial > Soil >... | reverse complement strand
TGACGAGCGGGGCGAACTGGGCAGCGGTGAGGACGGTGGGCGCGCCTGCCTTGGCTGCTGCGGATGCGGGTCGAGGCTTGACTACCTGTGCCATGCCGTAGTTGATGATGGTTAGACCCAGGCCGGCTGTCAAGCAGACCACGTTCTCGGCCGGCGCCGCCGCTTTACAGGCCGCCGGTACGCGAGTCGATGAGCGCGCGGGTTAATCTCCAGACGTGACTGCGGTCATCGGAGTCGACGTCGGTACGACCGGCGTCAAGGCGATCGCCATCTCGCATGACGGCGAAGTGATCGCGAAAGCAGAACAGGCGTATCCGCTCTCGACTCCAAGGCCGGGGTGGTCGGAGCAGGACCCGGAGGATTGGTGGCGTGCCGCACAGGCCGCCCTCCAGGCTCTCGCCGCGGCGGGCATCGCTGATGTGCGTGGCATCGGGCTCTCGGGCCAGATGCACGGGCTGGTCTGTTTGGATGAGCGCGACAGGGTGCTTCGGCCGGCGATGCTCTGGAACGACCAGCGAACGGGCGCTGAGTGCGCCGAGATCGAAGCGCGAATCGGCCCCGAGCGGTTGGTTGAGCTCACCGGAAACCGCGCCCAGACCGGTTTCACCGCCCCCAAAATACTGTGGCTGCGGCGCCACGAGCCGGATGTCTACTCACGCATCTCGCGCATCCTTCTGCCCAAGGATTACATCCGCCTGCGGTTGACCGGCGAGCACGCAATCGACGTGAGCGACGCCTCGGGCACGCTGCTGTTCGATGTCGCGAACCGCCGGTGGAGCGAAGAGGTCACCGAGGCGCTCGAGATTCCCAGGTCTTGGCTCCCTCGTGCGCTGGAGTCACCCGAAATCAGCGGCCGGACCGCGCACGGTGTGCCCGTGGCGGCGGGGGCGGGCGACCAGGCGGCGGCCGCGCTTGGGGTGGGGGCCGACCGTCCAGGCCCGCTCTCCCTGGTTTTGGGTACTTCCGGGGTCGTGTTCGCCGCCCTCCCTTCGTACGCAGCCGAGCCGCAGGCCCGCGTCCATGTGTTCTGCCACGCGGTGCCAGGCACGTGGCACGCGATGGGAGTGATGCTTTCCGCCGCGGGATCGCTGCAGTGGTTCCGAGACACGCTGGCCGCGGGGGTGCCCTTCGATGACCTCGATGCCCAGGCGGAACAGCGGGCGCCCGGCTCCGACGGCCTGATCTTCCTTCCATACCTGGCGGGCGAACGCACGCCGCACGCCGACCCCGACGCCCGCGGCGCCTTCATCGGTCTTTCGCTCCGGCACGACCGGGCGTCCATGGTCCGCGCGGTCATGGAGGGCGTGGCCTACGGGCTGCGCGATTCGCTCGAGCTGCTTAAGGCGCTCGGGGTTCGCGCCGTGGATGGGCGGGCTTCTGGAGGCGGCGCCCGCAGCAGGCTCTGGCTGTCGATCCTTGCGTCGACCCTCGGCCTGCCGGTCGCGATCACCTCGGTGGAGGAGGGCTCGGCGTTCGGTGCGGCGCTGCTGGGAGGGGTGGCGGGGGGCGTCTTTGGTGACGTGCATGAGGCTGTGGAGGCGTGCGTGCGAGTGCGCGAATTGGTCGAGCCGCAGCCGGCGTGGCAGGAGGCCTATGCCGATGGTTACCAGAGGTTCCGGGCGCTCTATCCAGCGCTCCGCGGTCTACGTAGGTGAGCTGCCGCCTGCCAGCTTCCTGGCGCGCTGAACGATATGCTCGGTAGCGGTCATCAGGAGCCTTGTGTCGGAGTCGAGGGCGAGCATCCGGTAGCCGACGTCATGCCACTGCTTGGCGACCTCGGGCGTCCCGCACATGATGCCGGCGGTCACCCCATGGTCCCGGGCGGACTCCGCGATCCTCTCGATCATGCGCCGATGGCCGGGGTCCCTACCCTCGTAGCCCGACTCGACCCCCGCGGAGACCGCGAGGTCGTTGGGGCCAACGAATACCGCGTCGATGCCCGACACGGAGAGGATGTCGTCGACGACTTCCACCGCCTGCACCGTCTCCACCATCACGACGCAAAGTGGGTGCCGCCAATCCCTGTCGACGACCCGCGCCCTGATCGGCCCCATGCTCCGAAAGCCTTCGGGCGGGTAACGGCATGCACCGGCGACGGCCTCCGCATCCTTGACCGAGTTCACCATCGGCACGATGACTCCGCCCGCCCCCGCGTCGAGCGCTTTCATGATCGTTCCGGGCTCGTTCCAGGGGACGCGCACGAACGACGGCACTCCGGCGGCGCTGATCGCCTGCAGCATCGGGAGCATCACGTCGTAGCCGATGAGGCCGTGCTGCGTGTCGACCACCACCCAGTCATGGCCTGAACGCGCCGTGAGCTCGGCAGTCCAGGTGCTCGGGATGGTGCACCAGGCGCCGAAGGTTGTCTCTCCTGCCTGCCAGCGCTCGCGCAGCGAAGTCATTGCGCGCCCACTTTTACGCCGTTGACCACGTTGAGCGGAGGATTACCCTCGAGGACCCGGCGCAGGTTGTCGCCGACCACCTCCAACAACCTGGCGTCGGCCTCGAGCGTCGCGCCACCGGCATGCGGTGAGAGGATCACGTTCTCCATGGTGCGCAGAGGCGAGTCGACGGCGAGCGGCTCGACCTCGTAAACGTCGAGCCCCGCACCCGCCAGCCGTCCCGAATCGAGCGCTTCGATCAGCGCTTTCTCATCGACGATCGGGCCGCGGGCCGCGTTGATCAGGTAGGCACCCCGCTTCATCTTGGTAAACGCGGCGGCGCCGATGAGGGCGCCGGTGTCGACGTCGAGCGGCGTGTGGATGCAAATGATGTCGCTCTGCTTCAGCAGCGTGTCGAGGTCGACGCGTTCGGCGCCGGGGAAGTCCCTGGCCACCACATCGGTGTACAGGATCCTTGACCCAAAGGCGGTGAGCCTGAGCGCGACCGCCGAGCCGACGTTGCCGAGGCCGATGATGCCGACGGTCACGGCGCCGAGCTCTCGCCCGATCATGTCCTTGCGCACAGTGTCGTCGGGCCGCCACCGGCCGGCTCGCATCGCCCGGTCGCCCCAAAAGGAATGGCGCAGCAGCGCGATCATCGCCATCAAGGTCCAGTCGGCCACCGCGTCCTTGTTGTAGCCGGCCGCGTTGGCCACCGGGATCCCGAACTCCGCCGCGGCGCGATGGTCGATGGTGTCGAAGCCGACGGACGGCATCTGCACCAGCTTGCACCCGCGCATGCGCTCGAGCACCGAGCGGTCGACGCGGTGCCTGTGGCGCTGATCACCGATCACGAGATCGGCGCCGGTACAGGCGGCCAGGACCGCGGGCTGGGCGGGTGGGGGAGGGACCATGACGATGTCGACCTGGTGCCGGCCCTGGAACATGGCCCGAACAGAGCCCTCGTCGTACGGGCTGAGGCAGGCGACGCGGGCGTGCATGCGCCTCGAAGGCTAGCACTGTGAGTTAAGTCGTCGAGCCGCTGGGCCTCCGCAGCTGGATGAAGATCAGGACGCTGCTCACCAGCAGCGCCGGCACGTAGCTGGTCACGATCACCCAGTTCACGCCGAGCCCATCGTTGAACACGCTGTAGCGCATCGATTCAATGATTGCGTTCACGGTGTCCAGCAGTCCGACCGTGAGAGTGACCCAGACCAATGCGATGGCGAAACGCAGGTGGAGCCGCAGGGCAATCAAGGCCACCAGGGCCAGCACCGCCGTGGCCATGTCGCCATATCCGATCATCGTGCGAAAGTCCGCCGGGACCGAGGCGTCGACGGCGCCGGGTGCCAGGATCGTCCCGCCGACGATGCGAAAGGCATGGATCCACACCAGCGGCACCAACGCCAGCTCGCGCGGAAGCCTGGCCAGGCGGGGCACCAGGTACCACCACGCCAGGAGCGCGTAGGCGGCCAGGCTGAAAGTGAACTGGATTCCAAAGAGAACGATCGGTGCCATGGCGCATCCCAAATCGTATCGGCTTGGATCTGTTTACAGGTTGTGACCCAGGCGATCTTCGACGGCCCACCTGGCCTCGCATTCGCGCACGACCTGGAGGATCTCCTCGATCTGGCTGTGAAGCGGTCGATCGGCCTCCCGAGCGATGCGCAGCTCCTCCATCTTCTGGACGTACAGGTGGTAGTTGTCACTCATCTCAGACGGCTCCTCCCTTGGCAGTCCTGAGGACCGGCTGCCGGGTTCGCGTCGGCGGATCGACGATGGGTCGCGGAACGCCCGCCAGCGCGCGCTTGGCCACAGCCGGCCGAAACAATGCGGTGGGCGCGTCCAGCAGGTGGACGACACGCAAGAACGCCTCGTTGACCGTCGGGTCCTGCATTGAGACCTCGATCACGCGGTCGAGGTACGCGTGCATGATCCGGTCGACGAACCTCGGTTGCCGGCCTTCTGTGCTCGGGTATCTCGCGTCTGCGCCCGTCGCGATGACCCACGCACCCTGGCTCGTCTTCGCCACCATCCGCTGCATCCGGCGAGCGAAGCCGGTCAGGTCGGACAGGCCGCGACGCTCAACGTGCTCCGCCAGGCTTTGCTTCAAAGCGATCGCGGTCATCGCCGCCACGCTCATCCCCTGCCCATAGACCGGGTTGAAGGCGCAGGCTGCATCGCCGACGACGACGAAGCGCTCCGGCCAGCGGGCCAGGGACTCGAAGTGTCGTCGCTGGTTGAGGGTGGTGCGAAAACCACTGATCCGCGAAAGCGGCTCCGCGTCCTTGATGGTCCGGTAGAGGATGTCGCTCCGCAGGCTGCGCGCGAACTCCATGAAGCCGGCGGTGTCGGTGGGCGGATAGTCGCGCGCGTAGCCCGCCAGCGTGACCATCCAGCGATTGCCTTCAATCGGGAACAGCGCGCCGGCCCGCGGCATCGAAGGCGGTTTGTCGCCGAGCATCAAGACCTTCCAATCCGCGTGGAACCCAGGAGCCGGAGCAAAGACGCAGCTGGCGTAGCCGAGGAAGGAGTTGATGACGGTCTCCTGCGGCTTCGAGAAACCGACGGACGCGAGCCATTCGGGCGCCCTGGAGCTTCTCCCGCCGGCGTCGATGACGAGCTCGCCGCACAGCGTGGCGTTTTCGTTCGACAGCCGATGGGCGCCACGCGCTCGGATCTGAACGCCGCCGACGGCCGACCCGTCTGGCGAGAGCACGAGGCCGACCACGTCCTGCTCCTCAAGGACGCTCACCCTCGGATGCTGCAGCGTGCGCGAGCGCACGCTCCACTCGATCAGCTCACGGGAGGCCGCGATCAGTGGCGGGCCCTCGAAACGCCTCGCCCATCCTGCGGCGCTCATCCGCAGAAAGTCGGTCCCGGTGAGCCGGACGGCCTCGGCGCCCAGGAGCTCGGATTCGAGGCCTGGAAAGAGTTCTTCGAGAACGTTCAGCCCGCGCTTGAGCAGGGCATGCAGGTGCCGCGATTGCGGCACGCCGTCCCGAAACTTCGCCTGCACCGGGAGGCGGTCCCTGTCCACGATCGTGACGCGGTCGAAATGGTCGGCCAGGACCCGCGCCGCGAGGAGCCCGGCCATGCTGCCGCCGACCACGATGGCGTGGCGTCCGCTTGGGGGCGGCACGCGGGAAGGCCTGTCGGTCAGCAGAGATTGCCAGCTGTCACTGCCCAGGGCCAGGTCGACCTCGATCTCGCGTGCGGTCGGCATGCTGAAGTCGGAGGGCAGATCCCAGCCGCTTGACTTGTCCCATTTCACGTTCGCCATCTCAGTCCTCCTGCTTTGGTGTCGGTCGAATCGACCGCTGCCAGGCAGGTTCGGTGAGGTCGCTCAAGGGCCGCCCAAGAGCCACTCAAAGCGCCGAAAGCGCCGCACGCGCCGAGGCGCGCTCTCAGGCGGCGGGGAACCGGCTCACAATGGGCCCGACCCCGATGAAATTCAGGGTGCTCGGCCCGCTGGAGGTCACCCGTGGGGACCAGGCGCTTGCCCTGGGCGGCGCCAAGCAGCGCGCGCTCCTGGCCATCCTGTTGATCGAGGCCAACCACGTGGTCGCGCTCGACCGCCTTGCCGAGCTGTTATGGCGCGACGAAGCCCCACCGACGTCCGATCACATCATCGAGGTCTACGTGTCCCAGCTCCGCCGCGCCCTGGAACCCGATGGAGCGCCCTACCACGTCCTGATGCGGAAGCCTTCCGGTTACATGCTCGAGGTCAAGCCGGCGGACCTCGACGCGGCCGAGTTCCGGGACCTGGTGGAGGGGGCCAAGTCTGCGGCGCCAGAACAGGCCGAGGCTCAGCTGACCAGGGCGCTGGGCATGTGGCGCGGGCCCGCTCTGGCCGACTTCGCGGGCGAGCCTTTCGCGGTCAGCGAGGCGGGGCGGCTGAACGAGTTGCGCCTTCACGCGCGTGAGGAGAGGATCGAAGCCGAGCTGGCACTGGGCCGGCACGCGCGACTGATCGGGGAGCTGCAGGCGCTCGTCGACGAGCACCCTCTTCGCGAGCGGCTCAGTGGACAGCTGATGCTGGCTCTGTATCGCTCGGGGCGCCAGGCCGAGGCTTCCGACCTGTACCAGCAAACGCGTCAGCGGCTCGTTGACGAGCTTGGCATGGAGCCAGGTCCGGACCTGCAGGTGCTGCTGAAGAGGATCCTTCAGCAGGACGCCGGACTGGCGGCCGCGCCCAGCGGGCCCCCAGGTTCGGCCCTACCTTCCGGGACCGTGACCTTCCTCCTCACCGACGTCGAGGGTTCGACGCGTCGCTGGGACCGGAATCCCGTAGCGATGCGCCAGGCGATGGCGGGCCACGACGAAGTCCTTGGGCGGCTGGTTGGCGCGCACGGCGGCACGCAGGTCGAATCCGGGCGTGAGGGAGATAGCGTGCTGGCGGCCTTCACTCGGGCGAGCGACGCGGTGGCGAGTGCGGTCGCCATGCAGCGTGAGCTCGCTGCCCAGACCTGGCCCGAAGGCGCTGACATGCACATCCGGGTTGCCGTCCACAGCGGAGAGGCGGAGCTGCGTGACGGTCACTATTACGGGCCGGCCGTCTACCGCTGCGCGCGCCTCCTGGCCACCGGGCATGGCGACCAGGTGCTGCTGACCCAGGCGACGCGCGACCTGGTAGTCGACGCCCTGCCCGAGGGTGTCGGCCTTCGGGACCTCGGCTCGCACCGGCTCCGAGACCTCGAACGGCCCGAGCGAGTCTTCCAGGTGATCGCCCCCGGCCTCCGAGCAGAGTTCCCACCGATCAGGTCGATGGATCCGCGCCGCCATAACCTGCCAGTCAGCCCAACCGGCTTCATTGGACGCGGCCGTGAGCTCGACGAGATCAAAGAGCGGCTCGCCGCGAACCGAATGCTGACCCTGATCGGCACCGGCGGGACGGGCAAGACGCGGCTCGCGCTTCAGGCGGCCGCCGACCTGATCGAACGATTCAAGGATGGTGTGTGGCTGGTCGAGCTGGCGTCGCTGAGCGAGCCGGAGTTGGTCGCGCAGACGGCCGCCGAAGCAATCGGCGTGCGGGAGGAAGCCGGCCGGCCCATCTTGAAGACGCTCCGCGACTGGCTGAAGGACAAGAATCTCCTGCTTCTGCTCGACAACTGTGAGCACCTCATCCCGGCGGTGGTGAGCCTCGCCGATCGCCTCCTGCGAGACTGCCCTGACGTGCGCCTGCTCACCACGAGTCGGGCGGCACTGCGAGTCAACGGCGAGGCGATCATGAGGGTGGGGTCGCTCGACGAACAGGATGCCGTCGCCCTTTTTGCCGACCGCTCGAGCGCAGCACAGCCCACCTTCCGTCTGACGCATGACAACTCCAGATCGGTGACCGAGATCTGCCGGCGGGTGGAAGGAATTCCCCTCGCGATCGAGCTGGCGGCCGGGCGGGCGCGAATGATGGCGCCCGCCGAGATCCTGACTCGGCTGCAAGAGAGCTTCGGCATGCTCTCCGGCGGGAGCCGGTCCGCCGATGCGCGCCACGAAACGCTGAAGGCCGCGATGGACTGGAGCTACTGGCTGCTGAATGAAGAAGAACAACGACTCTTTCGCCGGCTGTCCGTGTTCACGGGCGGATTCACGCTGCAAGCCGTCGAGTTTGTGGGTGGCGGCGACGGTGCAGGCACCATCGTCGAGCTCGTCGGACAGCTGGTGGACAAGTCGCTGGTGACTCCGCAGGAAGCGGATGACGGCACCACGCGCTACTCCGTCCTGGAGACCGTCCGGGAGTACGCCCGTGCTCGACTGCTGGAGCATGGCGAGCTCGAGGCGACGCAGGACCGGCATGCGGTGTATTTCGCCCAGCTTGTCGAGGTGGCACACACGGGAATTACAGGTCCTGAACGGAAGAAGTGGCTCCAGGTCATCGGCGCTGAGATCGGCAACCTGCGCAGCGTGTTCGACGATTCATCCGTGGCCCCGCAGACCACCCTCGCGCTCGCGGCCGGGATGGCTGAATTCTGGGAGGCGCGAGCCGAATACAGCGAGGGCCGAACGCGCCTGGACGCGGCGCTGTCCAGAACCTCAGAAACGACGCTGACCCGAAGCAAGGCCTTGCAGGCCGCCGGGCTGCTGGCCTGGGCTCAGGGCGATCAGCCAGCCGCCACCGCGTACTCCGAACAAGCTCTGGCTCTCAATCGCAAGCTGGGCTACACCGAGGGACAGGCCCTCTGCCTCCAGCAACTCGGACAGATCGCGGTCCAGGATGAGAAGTTCGACGCTGCGCGCCAGTACTTGAACGACGCACTCGAGATAGCGACGACGCACGGCTTCGACGATATTCGAGCACTTTGCGAATGGCGGCTCGGAATGGTGGCGCTCTTCACCAAAGACATGCAGCGCGCGAGCGAACATATCACGGCGAGCCTCGAGCTCTCGCGCAGCCGCGGGGACAGCGACACGGTGGCGATGTCGCTCCTGATGCTCGGCAACATCGCCCTTTGGCAGGACAGGCTCGGCGAAGCGCGATCGCACCTGCACGAAAGCCTCGGGATCTTGCGCCCTCAGGGAAGCTCGCGGTCGATAGCCAACCTGCTGGAGTCGCTTGCCGCCGTCGCGGTCGCCGAAGGTGACAACGATCGCGCGCTCCGGCTTGGCGGATCGGCCGAAGGCCTTCGCAGCAGGATCGAAGTTGTGCCGTCTTCACCGTTCCATCGCGAGATCACGAGCCGGCTAGAGCGTGTGCGGCGGGGTGCCGCGGCCCTGGAGGCATGGCGGTTGGGTACCCAGATGTCCCGCGAAGAAGCTATTGCTTACGCGTTAGGGGAAGTCCCAACCGAGCTCGCCGGCAGCTCAGGTCAATAACAGCAGATGACGAAGTACGGGACAGCCTTCTTAAACATCTTCTTGTACTTGCCCTTTGACACGGCCAGCCGCCTCTGCCAGCCGGCCGGCTTTCCCGGCGTGTGGTCAAGGTAGCCGCCGAAGATTCGCTGGCAGTCCCTGCGGTATCGCGCCGTGGACGTGATGTGCGCATGCCAGACGTGGTCGGCCAGCTTGCTGATCCCGAAAGCCGGCCTCGGTTTCTCCGCGTAACTGAGGGCCAGAAACCGCCGGTACCACAGCTCGGCTTTTTGGGCGGTGTCCGCCGACCATTTGCGCTCTTTTCGGACCTCACTGACGATGTCGTCGAGCTTCAGCGTGTCGATCGAGCGGATTCCCGTGAGCTCCGTCGGTCGCTTGGCCATTTCGGGGCTACTGTAAATCCAAAAGCGGCGTCGTGAACGCCTGATTTACAGGCTCCTTGAGCGTCACTTGACTGGGCGTTGAGGGGCCTGTCCGAACCTCGTGCCGGCGGTCGACGAGACCGACTAACCGACAAGAGGGAGACAGACATGGAAGCCAGGCAGACGTTGAGAGGAAGCGGTGTTCCGAAGGGTTTTGTGATCGCAGTCGCAGCCTGCGCGGCGCTCGGTATGGCGCTGGTGGGCTCAGTGGTCGCAAAGAACTTCACAGGCTCGAGCTCGACGGTGAACAGCACCGTCCACGCTGCACCGGGGACCGTCCTCCGGCAGGACAACCCGGCCAACGCCGGGTCCCCGCTGCTCGACCGCGGTGCGGAGAGGCAGGCGCCCGCCCCCGCGCCGATTCACCGCAACCGCAGCACCGGCAACTTGCTGGACTAGGGCTCCGACAAGCGCTTCGCTTACCGCTTAAACCCCGGGCGGGACGCCCAGCGCCAGATGAGAGGGACCAGCGTGGTCCCTCTCCCCGCGTCGTGCGCAAGGCGCGTTGGCCACCCTCTACCATGTGCTGGCCATGGAGCTGCGCCACCTGAGAGCATTCGTCGCGATTGCGGACCAGGGCCACTATGGCCGGGCGGCAGCCAGCCTCAAACTCACGCAGCCCGCCATCACCCAGCGAATCCAGGTGCTGGAACGCGAGTTGGGGGTTCAGCTCCTGAACCGCAATGCCAGGCAGGTGACATTGACCGCCGCGGGGCAAACGCTCCTCGAGCATGCCAGGGGCTTGGTGCAGATCGAGGATCTAGCTCTGAGAGCCTTGAGGGATCACGCGGACGGTATCGCCGGCCGTTTGCGCATCTCTTATCTGACCCTCTGGGATTTCGGCCTGCCCGCGAACATCATCGCGGAGTTCCGCGGGCGCTACCCCGGGATCGCGCTCGAGATGACGAGCGGCTACTCGCAGGTCAACGTGGACCGCCTCATGAGCTTCGAGGTTGACTTCGCGTTCGTAGGCGTGTCGATCGGAGAGCACGACGGCATCGCCATGCGCGCATTGGACCGCCAAGAGCTCGTACTGGTCATGAGCCCGAGCCACCGTTTGACCGAGATGGCGCGCGTTCCGATCGAATGCCTCAAGGGCGAGCCGATGATCGCAGTCTCGGCGGGAGTGAACGATGCCCTGGCTTCAGCCAGCCTGGGCTGGCTCGCCAGGTACACCGGGCAGCCGCCCAACATCATCAGGTTCGAGCCGCCCGACCAGATGGGCGCCGCGATCGCACAGTCGGGCAACGCCGTCGCCCTGATGACGGAGCATCGAGCGCTCCTGGCCCGGTCCGACGGTCTGGACTATCGACCACTGTCACCCAGTCCCTTGATCGAATACGGGTTGGCATACCGGCGCAACGATGCCTCGCCGGCGCTGGCGCATCTCCTGGCAACGGTCGCGGAGATCGCCCCACCATTGCCGGACGAGCTGCCGGCTGGTAGCGAACTCCTTGTGCGCACGCCGGCACCGGTTCGCCAACTGACAGCTGGGATTTCCTAAAGGGTCCGCAAAGCGCCACGACCCGTGCGCCGCGAACGAATCGCTCTGCCTCGGGTCCTCTTATATGTGCCGTCCGGCGGGCACGCAGGTTGGTTCAGCTAGTAGTACCGTTCCGGCAACGGTAGATGGCGGCGATCAACTCGTGGCACGACTACTTCATGACGGTTGGCGCCGGCGCCGCAGCCTTGACCGGGCTGGTCTTCGTGGCCATGACGCTGCACCTGGAGGAGATCATCAGCAACCTGGTGCATCGACATCGCGCCCGCACCATCCTCACGGGACTGACGGCCGTCTTCATACGCTGCTCGCTCGTTTTGATGGGCGGCCAGAGCGCCCAGGCGGTCGCCGTCGAGCTGTTCGTTGTGCTCCTGGTCGTCGAGGCCATCCTCTACAGGAGCATCCGGCAGGCTGCCCGTGACGCCGATCCGTGGGTGCTCCGCCGAACCCTGGGCAGCTTCGCCTGCCTGCTGTTGGAACAGGCCGGCGCTGTGGTCCTGTTCTTCGGCGGTGCGTGGGGACTTTATGCGGTAGGGCTGGGGATGATGTCCTCGTTTATTTTCATGGTCAGCGGCGCCTGGTTGCTGCTGGTGGGCGTCGGAACCCAAGAGGCGGCAGTTGCCGCCTCAGCGGGGGCTGCGGATTAGTCCGCAGCCGCACCCAACGGACTCGCTCGGGGGAGGAATGACGATGATCGATGACCCTGTCCTGATCGACGATTGGCACCCCGTCGCGCGTGTCGAGCAGCTTGCCGGCGGCGGCCCCATAGGGGTCCGGGTGCTTGGTGAGGACGTCGTCGTATGGCGTGCGGGCGAAGAGTTCTGTGCCTGGCGTGACCTGTGCGTGCATCGAGGCACGCGACTTTCGCTCGGCCGCGTCGTCGACGGCATTCGGCTCGAGTGCGCGTATCACGGCTGGACATACGGAGCGGACGGGAGATGCGTGCTCATGCCCGCCCACCCGGAGCAGGTTCCACCGGCAAAGGCGCGGCTGGCCACGTACCGCGCCGCGGCCGCTTACGGCGTTGTCTGGCTGAACCTGGGGACCGGCGCTCACGAGATCCCGAGGTTCGCGCTGCTCGACGATCCGGGCCACCAGGTCCTGATGGCGGGGCCGTATCGCGTGAGAGCAAGCGGGCCGCGCATCGTCGAGAACTTCCTCGACATCGGCCACTTCCCGTTCGTCCACGAGGGGATCCTGGGGGACCGCATGCGACCTGAGATCGAGGACTACACGACGACGACGGACGCTGAAGGCGTCGTGTCGGAGGGCGTCAAGGTGTTTCAGCCCGACCCGTACGCCACCGGCGAGGGCTCGGTGGTGACTTACACGTATCGCGTCCACCGGCCCCTTTCTGCCTCATTCATCAAGCACGGCGACCACTCGTTCGGGATGCTCCTCTCCGTGACCCCGCACGATGCGGTCGACAGCAGCGCCTGGATGTGGATGGCCATGAACTACGAGCCGCAGTCGTCGATGGTCGAGTTCCAGGATCGCATCTTCGCCCAGGACCGCCCCATCCTCGAGTCCCAGCGCCCCGAGATGCTGCCCCTGGACCTGCAGGCCGAGCTCCACCTCCGCAGTGACAGGACGGCCATCGCCTACCGTCGATGGCTCCGCGAGCTCGGGGTGCGGACGGGCGCCGCGTAAGTGCCGGCCGGCGTACGCGGCGTGCGCGCCCTCACATTCGACATCTTCGGCACGACGGTGGATTGGCGCTCGGGAGTGGCGGCTGAGGCCCGGCGCCTGGGCGCGTTAAGCGGGGTGCGGGGCGATTGGGAGCGGCTCGCCGACGCCTGGCGCGGACTCTACGGCCCTTCCATGGATCGGGTGCGGCGCGGCGATCTGCCGTGGACCAACTTCGATCGGCTCCATCGCCTGTCACTTGACCAGGTCCTGCGGGACATTGGCATCGAAGGCTTCGATGCCGCCGCACGCGAAGAGCTGACCCTCGCCTGGGAGCGCCTGCCGGCCTGGCCCGACGCCGCGCCGGGGCTCACGCGGCTCGCCCGGCGCTTCATAGTGGCGACCCTGTCGAACGGCAATCGATCCCAGCAGGCCGCACTGGTCCGCTTGGCCGGTCTACCGTTCCAGCGCCTTCTGTCGGCGGAGGACGTCCGGCACTACAAGCCCGACCCGGAGGTGTACCTGGGCGCGGCCGCCGCGCTCGGGCTCGACGTAGGCCAGGTGATGATGGTGGCAGCGCACAAGTCCGACCTGCGCGCCGCGCAGGCCGCAGGCATGCGGGCGGCATTCGTCGAGCGGCCGCTCGAGAAGGGACCTGGTGGCGGGGCAGATCTGTTGCCCGATCTGAAGGCTGATGCCCAGGCCACCGACTTCATGGACCTGGCCGGCCAGCTGGGCTGCTGATTTAAAGGATTCGTCGACCCCCTGTAACGCTTGACCTGGTTGAGCTCTCTACTGGCCGCCTGGGACCAGGCGGCCGGCCGTTCCGGTACTGCAATTGCACGACCGAAACACTCCACCACTTGTACGGCGACACCCTTTGCGTTGCAGCAATACGCTCCTGAGTGTCCGGCCGCGGGAATTTTTGGAGGGCGTTGACGCGTGGTGACGATGACACAGTCGTGACGATGACGGGGGCCTTGGCACAACCTTTGCTGAGCGCACTTCCGAGCCTCGCGGTAGAGGCCAGACCTGAGGCTTCGATCCTCGAGCTACCCCGCTCAGACCAGACCATCCAGGCCGAGCGCGAGCGAATCATGAGCGAGCTTGCGCGTGAGCTCCACGACCAGTTGGCGCAGCCCTTGACCGGCTTGTTGGTTCAAACCGAGGTATTCATGAGGGAGCAACAGGGTCACCGCGAAGTGCTCGATCAGCTCGCCTTCGTCAAGACCTCCGTTCGGGAGGTACTCAATGACATGCGTCAGATCCTGTGCGACCTGCGCGGAGAGCCCGGGCTCGCAAACGGGCTGGTTCTGGCGCTCGGGGAGCGACTGCTCGCCACCTGCCAGGTGCGCACGGGGATGAAGGTGAGCTTGTGGGTGTCCCGGTCTTGGCCGGAGTTGCTCCCGCCGGAGACCTCGATTCACATGTACCGGATCATCCAGGAAGCACTCAATAACGCCCACAAACACGGCAGAGCGAGGAGCGTCCAGGTAGCCCTCCAGGCATCACGTGAGCGGCTCGTCATCAAGATCCGGGACGACGGGCGTGGTATCACCTGGCTTGAGGACAAGAAGCCGATAGGCATGGGTCTCCTGGGGATGCGTGAGCGGGCTGCACTCTCGGGAGGGGTGCTCACCGTTCGGAGCCGGCCCTTGGCCGGAACCACGATCATGGTCAGTATTCCGAGGGAGGCGCTGCGGTGGTCACCGAAGCACGTATTGCCCGCGTCCTGATCGCTGACGATCAGACGCTATTTCGGAGCGGGCTGGGGCGCCTCCTGGAAGAGGATCCGCGGATCACTCTGGTCGGCCAGGCGGCCGATGGCCTTGACGCTGTACAGAAAGCGGCGGCGCTCAAGCCAGACGTTGTGTTGATGGACCTCAGAATGCCAGGCCTCGATGGGGCCGAGGCGACCGAGCAGATCATCCGCGACAACCCCGAAGTCAAGGTCCTGATCCTCAGCACCTTTGAGGCGGACAGCTATGTTCTCCAGGCTTTGCGGGCAGGTGCCAGCGGCTACCTCCTCAAAGACGCCGAGCCGGCCGCGATCACGTCCAGCATCATGGCCGTGCTGTCGGGAGAGCGGGTGATGGCCGGCGCCGTGGCCAACCGAGTGCTGGACATGCTCACCGGGGCGAGTACCCCGAAGGAGTTCTACGACGGCCTGACCGCACGCGAGGTCGAGATCCTAAAGCTCATCGCCAATGGCCAGGCCAACAAGCAGATCGCGTACAACCTCAAGATCAGTGAAAAGACCGTCCGCAACCACGTCAGCCACATCTACGAGAAGCTGCAGATCTACGACCGCGCCCAGGCTGTCCTCTACGCGGTGCGGAAGGCGCTTGTTGAAATCTGAGGCTAGGCTTGGCAGGACAACACTCTGGTCCCGACCCGACGGCTGAAAGGCGCTCCGGCTCCGACCGACGAATCAGTCAGGACCCGGTCGCCAGGAGGATTCTCGTTGCCGAGAGTGACTCCACCCTCCGCGAACTGTATCGGTTGACGCTTGAGGCACAAGGGTGGGTCGTGGAGGTAGCCCAGGATGGACATTCAGCTTTGGCTAAGGCCCTGTCGTCGCCGCCTGAAGTGCTCTTGCTGGACACCCTGCCAGACATGGACCGCGTCGCCATGCTCGAGCATGTGCGCGGTCACGAGTCAACGCGGGATCTGCCAGTAATCGTGTTGACAGATTCGGGTGAGTTGTCGTCCATGCCCAGGGAGGGCGAGCTAGGGGTGCTCGGACGCCTGGTCAAGAGCTGGCCCACGCGGGATCGATTGTCCGAGACGATCCTTGGCCTCCTCGACCGTCGCACCTCCCCGGCCCCCGACCGGCGCCAATCGTCCGACTAGTCCGGACGCGGCACGGGCTCCTCGAGTTGAGCCCGGGACGAGACCCCTCTGCCTTGTGACAGATGCATCCCCATGCTGGGCGTTCCCCAGGCTGTCTTCCGATTGCGACCATTGGCCACGGCCGGCCCCGTCCCTAGCATGGAACCATGGCGATCAGCAGTACGCGGTATTTGGGCACATGATCGCGCCGGACGTTGAGCTCGGGAAGAACGTCGTCATCCATCACCCCGACCAGGTGAATCTCTTCGGTTGCAAGGTTGGCGACAACTGCAAGATCGCGTCGTTCGTCGAGATCCAGCGGGGAGTCGTGCTCGGCCGAAACGTGAAAATCGAGCCCTTCGTCTTCATTCCCACTGGCGTCACGATCGAGGACGGTGTGTTTGTCGGGCCTCATGTTTGCTTCTCGAACGACCGCTATCCGGCGTCGGTCGATGACAAAGGAGCGCTTCTGCAGGCGGGAGACTGGCAGGTGGTTCCTACGCTCGTCCGCCGCAGCGCGAGCATCGGTGCAAACGCCACGATCATTTGCGGGATCACAATCGGCGAGGGGGCAATGGTGGGGGCCGGCGCCACCGTCACCCACGACGTCCCGCCCGACTCGCTGGTGGTTGGGAATCCGGCCAGGCTCGTCGGGCCTCGTCCCCGATGGTGGAGCCGCCCACCGGTGCGTGCTCGCAAACGGAAGCTTGAGCTGGCTTGAGCATCGATCTGCCCGTCGCTCCGAAGCCAAAGCCTGACCGTACCGTCAGAGTGCATCCAACGCAGGATCCGCCGCCGGCTGAGGGCCCCGGAGCCCCGGGCCCCTATGGCCTTTCCCGGCGCCTTCAACGAGCAAAGCCGAGCTGGTCGGTGGGAGTGGGCGTCATCGGGTATGGATACTGGGGCCCGAACCTGGTCCGGAACTTCGCCGAGCAGGCTTCCGCCAGGGTGGCGGCCGTCAGCGACCTCTCAGTGGGGCGCCTGACCGAGGTCCACGCGCGCTATCCGAAGGTCAAGCTCACCACCAACTTCCGAGACGTTCTCTCCGACCCCGACGTCGACGCCGTGATCGTCGCGACGCCGGTGTCGTCTCATTTCGACATTGCCATGCGTGCGCTCCAGGCCGGCAAGCACGTGCTCGTGACCAAGCCGATCACCGCCGACTCAGAACAGGCAAGGCAGCTGATTGAAGCCGCGGAGCAGCGCGGGCTGGTGCTGATGGTGGATCACACCTTCGTCTACACAGGCGCGGTGCAGACGATCAAGCAGCTCGTAGACAGCGGAGATTTAGGCCAACTCTATTACTACGACTCAACGCGGGTCAACCTGGGGCTGTTTCAACGGGATGTCAACGTGCTGTGGGATCTCGCCGTCCACGACCTGGCCATCATGGACTATGTGATGGGACACCGACCAGTTGCGGTCGCAGCGACCGGCGCCGCGCATGTGCCCGGACACCAGGTCAACCTGGCCTACCTGACGTGCTATTTCGAGGGCAGTCTGATCACTCATCACCACGTCAACTGGCTGGCCCCGCTCAAGATCCGCCGCACGTTGATCGGGGGCGCACGCCAGATGATCGTCTATGACGACCTCGAGCCCAGCGAGAAGATCAAGGTCTATGACAAAGGAGTCACCCTCGCCGATTCGCAGGGCGCTCTCGAGTCCATGATCGGCTACCGCACCGGCGACATGTGGGCTCCCCAGCTCAGCCTCACCGAAGGCCTCCGCGTCGAGGCTCAGCACTTCCTCGAATGCGTCACCCACCGCCGGCAACCATTGACCGACGGGCCCTGCGGGCTACGCGTTATCGGCATCCTGGAGGCGGCTGCCACGTCTCTGGCGCGGCGCGGACAACCCGTGGAACTACTGGCTGATCGCGGCACCGCAGAGACGGCAAGGGTCGGCGTAGGGGGCATGCTGAAGAGCGCCTGACGCCGACCGATTCGGGGTCAACCACGCTGGCACTGCGGATCAGTACTGCGGATCAGTGCGTCGCGGTGTCGGTGTTTCCAGCCCGGGCCCCTTCTGGCGGGATGGTCAGGACCTGGGGCCGCCGGCCTGTCATCCCGGCGGTCATCACCCGCATGATCGCAACCGCCAGGTCGCCGGCGGCGGGAATGGGATCGGTCAAGTCAAAGACCGAGCCGACCGTCTCGCCGCCGACGAGCGAGCGCAGGTAGTCGCCTGGCGAGAACAAGCCGGCGTGGATGCCCTGCAGGCCGGCCGGAATGTCGGTCAGCAGGCGGATCCACCGCGGACCGTATCGCGGTTCGCGGCGAGTGGCGAGATAGCCGAGCGCGCGCTCGTACTGCATGCGCGCGAAGTCGAGGCCGCATTCGATGCAAAGCGTGTGCCAGCCCCATGGCCTGGGATTGACGTCAAGCAGCTTCGGCCGGCCGTCGCGAGGATCACGGATGAACTCCACCTCGACCATGCCGGATATGCCCAGTCGGTCGAGGATTCGCTGGGCTGGTTCAATGAGGCCCGGAACGTCGACGGCCTCCACAAAGGTGCTGCTCAGACCGTAGTCAACTGGATACTGCCGCGTGCGCCTGGCGGTCATGGCACTCACGACCCGACCTTCCTCGGCGAAGACCGCTACCGAGTATTGGTGCCCGCCGGGGACTCTCTCCTGCACCATGATGTGGTCGGCCGGCATGATGGCGGAGGCCACCCGATAGCTCTGAACGAGCTGGCCCATATCGCGAACCGCCAGCGCCTTACGGCCGATCGTATGCTGCATGTCGATCGACACGGTCGGCTTGATGATCGCGGGGAACTCGACTTGCAGCGCGTGCAGCGAGCGCTCGTCCGCCGGATACCAGGTGCGCGGATGGGAGACCCCGACCTCATCAGCGGCATCGTGCAGCAGCCGCTTGTCGTGTGCCCGCCGGAGCAGGTGCCACGGCGGGGTGATCAACCGGTAGACCGATGAAAGGCTCTGCCAATTACAGGCCACCAGCTTGAGGGCGTCGTCCTGCACCGGCCATAGCACGGAGCCGTCCATGCCCGCCCCATCTGCGATCGTCAACAGGTAGCTCGGCAGCGCCGGGGAGTCCATCGACTCCCGCCACTTGAATCGCTTTGCGACGTAGCGCGAGAACCAGGCAGATCGCGGCAGATTATCGACAACAGTTACGCGGACCCCGCGCCGGCCCAGGCTGCGAGCAACCCCCAGCGCCTTGAAGTCGCTGCCGAGCAGGAGCACGCCCGGTTCGTTCCTTGCCACCTGAAAGTCGCCTAGTTGAGCTCGGTCGCCCGTCGCGCCACCTGTTGGGCTGTGACGCGGGCGCCCGCGACGAAGCTGCATATGGGGCCGAACGTCCGGCCCGCCAAGCCTCCTACGAAATGAAGCCCTGGCACCGACGACTCGAACCACTGGTTGAGCACAGGGAAGCCGTCTCGCTGGCTGACCTGCTCCCTTAGCGTTGGATCTACGAACGGGATCTCACGAACTTTCGGCCGGTAGCCGGTCCCGAGCAGCACGTGATCGACGTCTCGGCTGGTGCCATCACTCAGGCAGAGTCGCAAGCCATCGCCGTACGGTTCTGCGCCGAGCACGTGGGTGAACGCGGTGATCGGGAGCTTGCCCTCGACACGCCCACGCAGCCATTGAGCGCCCGCCGGCCGCACCGCGCGCCTCTGGATCCTCATCCGCACCCCGACCGGCAGCGTTCTCATGAGCATCGGCGCGGCGCACAGCCAGTTGAGACCAGGCGGACCGACATCGGTCGGCGGATAAAGAAGATGGCGAACTGGGCCCCCATGGTGGTAAAGGGACCGGTTGATCCAGTGCACAGGCCCGCGGGCGATCAACTCGACGTGAGCCCCTTCCTCAGTGAGGATGGCGGCCGACTCGAGCGCGCTCTGGCCAGAGCCGACCACGGCCACGCGGCAGTCGCGAAACCGCGAGAAATCGATGTGCTCTCCGCTGTGGCTGGCGAGATGCGGGGGAAGGCGGTGCGCGAACTGCGGAACGAACGCGAACTGGCGCACGCCGATCGCCACCACGACCCTTCCGGCCGTAAACGTGCGGCCGTCTGAGAGTAGGAGCTGGAAGCTGTTGCCCTTGAGCTGGAGGCACCGTACGCGGACCCGATCGACCTCAGGCACAGCGTGCTCCTGGAACCACCGGGCGTAGTCCATGAAGTAGGGCAGGGGGATGGGCTCGGTCGCGACGGCGCCGGTGGTCCGGCAGTATCGATCGAGGCTGAACGCGCCGTCCGGGTCAGCCAGGCTCGACGCGCTCCACACCGACTTCAGCGCCATGCGGGCCGGCATTCTTTGCCACGATTCCATGGGTTCGCCGACCACGTGGGTCGGCACTCCACGCGCCCGCAGGTGGGCGGCGACTGAGAGGCCGTACGGCCCGGCGCCGATGACCGCGGTCGTCTTGCCAGCAGCTTGGAAGGCATCACTGCTCGCGCGCATCATGGGCGGTCGGCTGCTCCGGACTCGTAACAACTTGGACGACAGGCCGCCGTTCACGCTCCTCGATGCCGGAGCTCGAACATCGCCCGGCGGCCTTTGGCGTTCATCCAGGCGTTTCTAGTACGCGCCTTTCAGCGTGACAACGACCCAGAATGTTCGGGCAATCAACTTGAGATCGAGCCAGAAACTCCGGTCATCGATGTACTGCAGGTCGATGGCCAGCGCTTCGTCGTAATCGAGGTTCGCGCGACCGCTGACCTGCCAAAGTCCTGCCAGACCCGGTTTGACGCTCAACCGACGGATCACGGCCGGATCGTCAAGGGAGAGCTCGTAGGGCAGCCGCGGCCGTGGACCGACAATGCTCATGTCACCGCGCAGGACGTTGATCAGTTGCGGCAGTTCGTCAAGACTCGTCGCTCGAAGAACGCGACCAACTCGTGTGATGCGCGGGTCGTTCCGCATTTTGAACAGGGGTGCCTTCGACTCGTTCAGGTGCTCGAGCTCGGCCCGCCGCCGCTCGGCGTCGGGCACCATCGTGCGCAGCTTCAACAGCGGGAAGCGCTTGCCGTGCCGTCCAAGGCGTTCTTGGACGAAGAAGGGATTTTTGGGCGATTCCGCGAGGATGGCGAGCACTAGCAGGACCAGGACAGGGAGGGCGACCAGCAGGGCAAGCGAGCCGGCAACGAGGTCGAAGACTCGTGTGATCACCGTCGGGCTCACAACCGGCCGAGGAGGTGCGGCCGGAGCAAATACGCCCTGGGCGGTGATCGGGTTCAGCATGCCTTTCTCCTCATGGTGGGGATCGCCGGCCGCCCTCGTCGCTTCATCTCACTTCGACTTTAAGGTGGCCTGGGGGCGTTGGAAATGAGATCGACCGGCGGGCTGGGACGCCCCGCCACCGGTTTCAGACCTCGGAGTCCCGACTCGACCGGGACAACCGTCTATCCCGCCGCGACGGCGTTGGCGACAGGGTCCAGCTCGGCCAGCTCAGGCGCGGCAATCGTCCGCGACACCCCGCCGGCGAGCGTGATGACGGATTCCGCGGTCGCTCGCCCTCGCCACCATCGAGCCACCTCGCGGGGAAGCGCATGCCAGAAATCCCCGATGTCACGCATCGCTCGAAGGAAATCCGCGTAAACCTGCCATGTCTTCGCGCTTCGCAGGTAATCCGGATGCGTGATCACCAGCGCCAGCCCATTGTAGTCTCGAATGAAATCGACTTTCTGGAGCCACAGGTTCGGTGTCGACTCTCTCAGCACCTCGGTGAGGGTGTGGTCCTGCACGAGGGTATAGGGGAGTTCGACGAACCGGCCCATCATGAAAGGCCAGGGGCTCATCGTGCCGCCGGGCATCGGCTCATAGGGATCGGAGTCGAAGAAGGACAGGTCGTATTCGATGTCCAGCGCTTGCAGCCACGCCGGGTTTCGGTGCATCAAGGGCGCTCGGAATCCGACCACACCGAGAGCCTTGAGGTAATGATTGATCCGTTCCGCGCGGCGCATGAACTCGTCGTAGGAGCGAAAGCCCTTGCCGTCATGGTTGAGCCCGTGGATCCCTACCTCGAATCCACGGTTCTGAAGCTCATCGAACAGTCGCCAGTCGAGCCGGTAGCCTTCTGGCACGAAATTGAAGGATGAGCGGAACCCGTAGCTGGCATCGAGGTCGGCGACCGCTCGCACGAACCTTTGGCCTTCGCCAGTCTCGACGTCGTGCGTGATGGCAAATGCAAACGGACGTCCCTCGGGCCAGAAGTGAATGTGTGACAACGTGTGCCGGCCGGTGAGCTTGAGCAGCTCCCGGACCACCTGCCATTGAAAGCGCGCATACCGCTCTTCGATCGGCCAGCCAAGTAACGATCGTGCTGTTGATCCGCGGCACAGTCGGCGCACCCCGCGGGTTACCGGCCTGGGAATCAGTGGCTTGACCATGTAATAGGCCTGCCTCAGTGGGCTCAGCTGCCAGTGGTTGGGCCCGAACTGGCCCTCGCCCAGCGTGTTGAACAGCAAGCGGTCGATGTCAGCGCCGGCAACCCGTGCGGCCGGCGGCAGCACGGCGGCCGCCGCGTGCACGGCGGCCGCCCATAGCGCCTCACTCGGCGCCGGCTCAGTCAGGAGCCGCCAGAAGGATTGCGGGTGGTTTTCCGCGTAGAGGTCCTCGGCGCCATGTTGAGTCATCGGGGCTCCTTCAACTGACATTCGGGACCATGTGCTGGTAAAAGACTTCTCCCATCAGCTGGCAGACAAGCAGCGGGCATGAACGGATGACGGTGGCGAGCGCGCGCGCCCCGAACGTCGATATTGGATCGGAGGGTGGCTGGCCGACGTATGAGTACACCAGGGGCAGCTCGAGTGAGCCCCACCGCTCTTTGAAATCGCGTAAGCGCTGGTTGTCGAAATCGGTCCGGCCAAAGTCGAGCATCCGATACCCGTGCCGGCAGGCCCAATCGATCGCAGTCCATATGACGAGATTATTTGGTCGCAAGTTCCAGTAGCGTGGGTCAGACGCGCCGAACTTATAGATCAGGTTGCGATTCCAGGACAGAAAAAGCGCCGCCGCGATGGGCTTATCTCGATACGTGGCAAGGACGAGGAATCCCAGGCCGGCCGCCAACATCTCTTTCCAGAGCGCCTCCATAAAACGGATTGGCTGTGCGGGAACGCCAAGCCTGCGGCGCGTCCGGAGATGCAGCCGATAGAAGGGCGCCAGGTCTTCCAGCGATCGGCCGATGCGCGCCTCCAGTCCCTGGCGCTGCGCTTTTCGGATCGCCGTCCGTACGGAGCTGCTCCTGAAACTCTCGAAGACCTGGTCGCTACTGCGGCTCAGCGGCAACACGTGGCGGACGGCCCTGGTCACCAGCGTTACCCCGGCCGATTCGGCCAGCGCGCCGTGGACCGCGATTCGCGCCACCCCGTCGGCCTCTTGCCAGTGGGCGAGCCTGTCGGTAAAGAGCGCGAGGCTTACCGATGAGCTCGCCAGTGGCGGGCAATGGTCTGTGAACGGCAGCGCCCAGAAGCGCGGGCGCTTGCGGATTCCCTCCATCGCCAGGACCGGCAGGCCGGCGATGAGGTTGCCATCAGCGTCTCGCAGCGCCAGCACGAACGCTCGGTGGCCGTAACTGCTCGTCAGGACGTTCGACCAGGCGGGGTGATGGAAGGGCGTCGCTTCCGGCTGGGATTGGAGAAAGCGCAGCCATCGCGGATCATCAACCGCCCAGCTCTCGAGGGCTGCAGGCGACACCTCACCGCTGCGGCAAACCTGCGGGCCAGGCGACAGCACGCCCTTGCGCTTCCCCTCAGACGGCTTCTTGTGTCAGCATGCCGGCAGCGGCGGGACCAGACTCACGCTTGATGTATTCAGCACGACTGCCATGCCCGCAATCTAGGTGGCGGCCTGCTCACCAGGAATGGGCAGTCCCGCACTCTCGCCATCGCCCAGTAATGCCGCAAAAGACCGGCTGTCCCGGTCGCGTGATGGTTCGGTCCCAGTTCGACTGCATGTTTGCCTGCCCGCGACGCTTCGCGCGCCAGCTTGACTGGGATCGACACCGGCGTCATGATCACGATCCCGATGTCCGGTACCACGTGGGCAAGGGGCTCGTAGAGCTCTAACGCTCTCCTCCCACCGGGGGGGAGGGTCCGGGTGGGAGGTCCACCATCCGTCCCGGTCATGGGACAATCACCCCATCGCGCGATCGGCACCCCTCGACTAAAGTCGAGAGCAGTGGCAGTCTGCTCGCCAACCACTTCCCTTCAGCCTGCGCATCAGGTCGTTCCCGTTGAACACGTGGATCCCAGGTCGCATCCACGGCGGGAGGCCTTCATCACCGGCCACCCCGATGGCACGATTTACCATCGCCCAGCCTGGACGCCTTTCTCGCCGGCCGGCGCATCGGCGTCATCCGACTCGGCTCCCAGGTCGAATTCGTGCTGCTCGACCGCAACGACCTGACGATTTCGCTCCATACGGGCGATCGGGTCAGGGCCGGAGAGTCAGTCCTGGCGACACTCGATGGTGAGCTCCCCTCCCCCCTGCGGTTGTCAGGGTGGCGGGATTTCCCGCGTGGGGAGGGTCGGCGTGGGGGGTCCATTCCTTGAGCGTCGCCATCGTCGCCTGGTGCCGATTTCAGGCTCGCACAACGGCGCTGGCCGTCGCTCTCGGTGCGCAAGCCCATTACATCAGCGGTTCGTCGTCCGGGCGGGCAAAGCTTTTCCTTCCAGTGCGCTACCTGGGGCATGCCGCGCGAATGTGGCTCTTTCTCCGGCAATTGAGCCCGCGAACGTTGATCGTCATCACGGCCCCCGTCTTTGCACCACTTGTCGGATGGCTCTGGTGCGCCATCCATCGACGCCACCTTGTGATCGACTGCCACCCGGGCGCCTTGCATTCCCAGCTCTGGCGCTGGGCACGGCCGATACATCGGTGGTTGTTCTGTCACGCGCAGGTTGTCTTGGTCCACACAGAGGACGACGAGCGCCTGGTCAGCGCCTGGGGCGCCCACGCGCTGTTCCTTCCGGACGATCTTGCGCATCAGAGGCAGGCCATGCCACAACCGCAACGCACGAGGCCCTCGGTGTTGGTGGCCGGGGTACTCGACCCAGACGAACCTGTGGTCGAATTGCTCGCTGCGGCGACGCTCATTCCAGATGTGCAGGTTCGCCTCACCGGCAATGCCGATCGGCTGCCGTGGAAAGTGAGGTCCGCCGCCCCGCCGAATGTCGTCTTCCTTGGCTATCTGCCGTATGGGCAGTTTCTAGGCGAGATGCTGGCCGCGGATGTCGTCGCTGTGTTCACCACGGATCCGCATGTGATGAGCCGGGCCGGGCAAGATGCCATCGGGCTGGGCCGGCCACTGGTGGCATCCAGACTCCCCTGGCTACGCGGCCGCTTTCAGGACGCCGCTCTCTTTTGCGCGAATGAGCCGGCGGCGATGGCGCAGGCTCTAAAGCGCGCGTTGCAAGACCAGGCAAGCCTCGCGGAGCGAAGCCGCCACCAGCAGGTCGTGCTGCGCGGATGGCGTGAGCGGGGGCTGGCTCAATTGAGGCTCGAGCTTGCCGAACTTCCCTCCCCCTCGTGGGCAGGATTAGGGAGGGGGTGATTCACCCTTTGCGTGGGCTCCGGCAGCTGGTTCCAGATGTCACTCTGCTTCGCTCGTCCGCAGTGGTGCTGGCGGGTGATTCGTTGGCTCGCTTGCTGGGCTTTCTGTTCGCCGTGGCAGCAGCCCGCCTGCTGACACCGGCGGGCTATGGCCACATCGCCTACGCCCTCGCCCTCGCCGCCATCGTTTCGGTTCTAACGGTGAACGCACCGTTTGGCCTCAGCCGCTTCCTGGCGCGCCATCAGGAGAATGAACGGACGCTCGCGATCTACTCCACAAACTGGCTGGTGGTCATCGCGCTCATGCTGGCAGCAAGTCTGATCCTGTTGATTCCAGTCGCGCTCGTAGCCGGACTGGACGGCACCATGCTGATTGCCCTGGTGGCGAATCTGCTGGGCACGGCGGTCCTGCAGACGTACCGGGAATCCCAAAAAGCGCTCGGCCGGTTCTGGGCGACTTCGGCGTTCTGGGCGCTCGCTAACTTGCTGGAAGTGCTCGCCATCCTGCTTGCCGCCGCCCTTGGATGGCGTTCGCCGGCCCTCTTCTTGACGATCTATGGCGTCTCCAGTATCGGGGCGCTCGCGATCATGCAGCCCCTCGCCCCAAGCGCGCTCAGATTCGTACGAGCGCTCGTCAACCGGCGTCAGGTGATGACCATTGCTCGCTTCACCGCGCCGCTCATCGTGCAGGGTGTCCTCTACAACATCTGGTCCGGAGCGGATCTCATCCTGGTCCAGCACTTTCGGCACGTCATGGTCGGGAACTACGCCGCGGCCAAGACCCTGGTTCTTGTGCTGATCGTCCCGTCCATGGCGATTTCGACGGCGCTGGCGCCTCGGATGGCTCGCCTCAGCGAGCACCAGGTCCGCAGCTACCTCGTCTATGTCGTCGGCTTGACGGGTGCCGCCACGCTGCCGCTGGCCGTGGCCATGGCCGTACTGGGGACGCCGCTGATCACCTTGATTTTCGGGAGCCGCTATGCGCTTGCCGCGGCGATCATTCCGATCCTGATTCTCGGCCAGGTCCTCTACGGACTCTACCTGGTCCTGGCCGGCAGTTGGGCGTGGGGCCTCGGACGTCCTCTGATCGATCCGGTTGCGACGGCGGCCGCAATGGCCGCCACGGTTGGACTCGGGCTGTTGCTCGTGCCGTGGGCGGGTTTGGAGGGCGCGGCCCTGGCCTATACCGCCGGCGCAGCGGCGCAGTTCACTGTGATCGCCGGATTCACCGGCTGGGCGATTTTTGCCGGGGCGAAGCCCCGCCTGGGACCTGCCCGAGACGTGGTTTTCGACGCCGAGCGGCTGGCACAGGCGTGAGGCGGCTGTGCTGACTCAGGCCATGCCGCCAAAACCCCGGGTGCTGTTTCTCGTGGAAAATGCGCCGGTCCCAACTGATCGTCGTGTCTGGAATGAAGCGCGTACCCTCCGCGACGCCGGCTTTCAGGTCTCGGTCGTGTCGCCCCAAAGGCACTACCGCCGGCGCTTTGAACGGCTGCAGGGAATCAATGTATACCGCTTTCCGATCCCATCTTTGGGCGGGATCGGTGGCCATCTGGTGGAGTACGTGGTCGCCACGCCGATCTTGTTCCTCTACTCCTGGATCGTCTTCTTTCGAGACGGCTTCGACGTGATCCATGCGGCCAACCCACCGGACTTCCTCTACCTGATTGGGCGCGTCTTCAAGTGGCTGGGCAAGAAGTTCGTGTTCGACCAGCACGACGTTGTTCCCGAGACGTGCGCTAGTCGTTGGTCCGGCAGCAAATTGCGTCTGACCAGCGCCGTAGCGCGGTGGACGGAGCGAGCCAGCTTTCGACATGCCGATGTGGTCATCGCGCCTAACGAGTCGGTGCGGCGGATCGCGGTCGAGCGAGGCGGCGTCAACCCGGAGCGCGTGTTTGTCGTCAGGAACGCCATCAAGCGGGAGGACTTTCGTGAGGGTAGACCCCATCCCGAGCTGCGCCGCGGCCGCCGCTACCTCGTCTGCTATGCCGGCTTGATCGGGCCGAATGACGGCCTGGAGGAGCTCGTCCGAGCCGTTCGCCACATCGTCATCGATTGCGGCCGCCATGACATCCACTTTGTGGTCATGGGCGACGGTGACTGTCTGCCGGCGATCCGGCAGATCACTCTCAAGCTTGGCGTCCGCGACGCGATCGAATTCACCGGCTGGATCAAGGATGACCGGGTGATCGCCGATTACCTGGCGACCGCCGATGTGTGCCTGGCACCCGATCCCAAGAACCCCGTCAACGACCTCTGCTCGATGAACAAGATCGTTGAGTACATGGCCATGGGAAAGCCCGTGGTGGCCTTCGATCTCAAGGAGGCGCAGGAAACCGCTCAGGGAGCCGGCACCTACGTAGCGTCAAACGACGGCAGCCGTCCGAGCGCACTGGGCGATCGGATCCTCGAGCTCCTGGGCTCGCCACAAGCCCGGGAGCGGATGGGCCGGATTGGCCGGAGGCGCTTCGAGCATGTCCTCGCCTGGGAGCATCAGGAGGCCAGTCTTTTGCAAGCCTACGAGACTCTGCTCGGACGCAGGCTGACCATGGTTGCGTCACCTGCCGACAATCCTGCGGAATCTAGAGATCGTCTCGATGATCTGTCGTTGATCCGGTGATGCCGATTTCGCTTGTTGCCCTGGTGCGCTACGTGATCAAGCGGCGGGGATCCGGGCGGCCGGACGGCACTGGCTGATAGATGCGGCCACCCGACAGACATCGCGGTCTGCGAGTTCGGGGTACATGGGCAATGACAGGATCTGCCCGGCTGTGGCATCGGCCACACTCAGCCTATCGGCCTCCGCAACCGAGACGTAGGGCGCAAAAGCCGGCTGCCGGTGCAACGGGATCGGATAGTGGATGCCGGTTCGGATGCCTTCCTCGTCGAGCGCTCGGCGAAGCGCCTCGCGTTCGGCGGTCCTGACCACGAATTGGTGATAGACGGGCTCGCTTGTATCTGGGACGGCAACTGGGACCACGGAAGTGCCGGCCAGCAAATCGCGATACATAGTGGCGATTTCCCGACGGCGCGCGTTCCAGGCGTCCAAGTACCGGAGCTTGACCCGCAGGATCGCCCCCTGGAGGCTATCCATCCGGCTGTTCCTGCCTACGAAAGCATGCTCGTATTTCTTGCCGGCACGGCCATGGTCACGAGCCTGGCGTAGGCGATCCGCAAGCTGTCGATCCGAGGTGATGACTGCGCCGGCATCGCCGCAGGCCCCGAGGTTCTTCCCCGGGTAGAAGCTGAAGCATCCGGCACGCCCGGTCGCTCCGGCCTTCTTGCCATGGCTGGTCGCACCCTGCGCCTGGGCCGCATCTTCGATCACCGAGAGCCCATGGCGTGACGCAATTTCCATCACAGCGGAGACGTCTGCACAGCTGCCATAGAGGTGCACAGGAATGATGGCCCGGGTCCGCGGGGTGATCGCGCTCTCGAGCTTGCAGACGTCCATGAGCAACGTCTGCGGGTCCACGTCGACGAACCGCGGCACTGCGCCGCAGCGCACAATGGCTTCCGCTGTCGCTGCGAATGTATTAGGGACGGTGATGACCTCGTCCCCGGGACCTACCCCGATGGCCCACAGCGCCAGCTCGAGAGCGTCGGTCCCGTTGCCGCAGGCGATCGCCTCACTGGCGTGGCAGTACGCTGCGAACTCTGCCTCGAAAAGCCGGACTTCTTCACCGAGGATGAAGTCGGAGGTGGCAAAGACTCGGTCGATCGCCGGCTGCAGCTCGGGCCACAACCGCTGGTGCTGCGCTTGTAGATCAGCGAGCGGAATGATGCGCGACGAATTCTGTGCCTGAACGTGACTCATCGGCATAAACGAGTCCTCCTTCATCTCTGAGGTCACTGACACGACCTCGCGGCCGTGCTGGATTTCCTACCACGATCGTGTCGGCTGGGACGTCACGGGTGACGACCGCGCCCGCTCCCACAAGCGCGCCGCGTCCGATGACGATGCCGGGTAACAGCGTTGCATTCGCCCCAATCTTGGCCAGGCGGCAGATTCGAACGCCCTGAAGCGTGTCCTTGGCTCGCCGGCTCTTCGGAAAGCGGGCGTTGGTCACGACCACGCGAGGACCGAGCCAGCAGTCGTCCTCGAGGACCGAGTACTCCGGAACGAAGCACTGCGAATGGAGTCTCACCCGATCGCCGATGACGACCGCGAATTCCACCACCGAGCCGCTCCCGATTGAGCAGTCATCGCCAATCCGGGTGTTTTCCCGAATCAGCACTCCGTGGCCGGTCTGGACCCGAGCCCCGAGGCTGGTGCCGGCGTAGATGATGGTATGGGAGCGGATGGTGCCATTCGGACCGATGGTGAGACGATCCTCTCCCGGCTCCCGTCCACGGGCAGGCGCGCCGAGCACGCAGAAATCCTGCACGCAGGTGCCGGCACCGACGACGACGTTAGGATACGAGCGAAAGTTTGGCTTGCTCAAGGTTCATGGCCTTGCTCAGGCGCTCGAGGATGCGGACGACTTCGAGCCCATTCCGCCCGTCGGTCAACGGCTGGCGCCCCTCCTCGATGCTGTCGGCAAACTCACTCAGCTCGACGTCAAGGGGTTCCTGGAAGTCCACGTGCTGGATCCATACATCACCGGCGCGGACGACGAGGCGGTGCTGCGCGTAGGTCTCGAAGGTCCCGAGGTTCGCGTCGACCGTCTCGATGTCGATCCCTTTGTCGAAGATCTGAATGGGGGTATCCCTGGCGACGTCATCGAAGACGAGCATCTTTCGGCTGCCGACGACGGTGACCTGGCGGATCTTGTTGGGATCCAGCCAGCTCACGTGAATGTGACCGGCGACGTTGCCCGCGTACATCAGGTGCGCGAACACGACGTCGGCAAGATTCGGTTGGAGGAAGGCCTGGCCGACGGACGCCACGCTCTCGATCGGTCGGCCGATCCAGTAGTTCATGATCGAGATATCGTGCGGTGCCAGGTTCCACAGGGCATCGACGTCCTGGCGCACGATCCCGAGCTGGAGCCGCCGGCTGAACACGTAGTAGACCTCTCCGAGCGTGCCGGAATCGATGATTGATTTCACCTGGCGGACGGCGGCGTTGTACATGAACGTGTGGCCGACCATCAAATTACGACCCACGCGCTCGGCCCGCAGACACATCTGTTCGGCTTCAGCCGACGATGAAGCCAGCGGCTTTTCCACGAACACGTGCTTGCCCGCGTCCAGGGCCTTCAGGGCGACCGCCGCGTGAGATGCAACCGGCGTCGCTACCACAACAGCATCGACTGTCGGATCAGACAACGGCACTTGCGGGTCGACGGTCATCTCGGCCATAGGCGCCAGCCGGCGGGCCCGATCGAGGGTTGCCGGATTGAGATCGGTCACCCACTTGAGCCGGAATCGTTTGCTCTGGGCCAGCACCCGACAGAGATTGGATCCCCAGTAGCCTGCGCCGGTCAACGCGACGTTAATCATCGGAAACACACCTCATGAGTCACCTGGCGACACTGGCACTCAGCATCGCTTCCTGGCTGGGCCCGGTCAATCAAACTCCGCGGACGTTGGGCGGGACCACGGTCCCAGGCACTGGGACAAGCGTGGAAAGACTTCAGCTAACTGATACCCGGGACTGATGTATTGCAGCCCGGCGACCCCGGGCGGCACGTAATCGCCGCCGGGTGGATCGCCGGGAACTACATAGCCATCAACCGCCCAGCTGTCGGCCCACGTGATCATGCCGTTGGCGTTGACGGTCGAGTGGATGACAGTGCCATCCAGGCTGCGGCTGCCGGAGTTCGGGTACGTCTCTTCGTCGAGCGATTGCTGGGTCGCATGCAGATAGACGTTGGAGAGGTTCCCGCTCTGCTGGTGGCTGGTGGCGTTGAAGACCCCGTCACCAAGATCGCCGAAGTGGATCAGGGTTTGCATCCCGGGGCCTGTCGAGTTCGGCGCATCGTGCAGGTTCGCGTTGCGGAGGTCCCAGTGTGTAAGGACGCCGTAGTTATTGCTCTGGCTATCCTGCCAGGGCAGATTGAACCCCTGGTACAGCGTGGTGCAGGTGAAGTGATCGACGCGAAGATCCGTCCAGCCGCCATATTGCTGAATGCAGTCCTGGTGGGTAACCGCCGAGTCGCCTGACAGGTGGTCGATTCGGACGTTCTCGATCTGGAGGGTAGCGTCGGCGAGCGTGCCGGTTGGCTTGTAAAGCGTGGCCCATTCGCCGCCTTCGATGCCATCGGTCAGGATGCCCTTGATGCCGTCGAGGTAAATCCCTTCCAGGTGGACGGTCCCGCCACGGTAGCCCACATTGCGGATCAGCTGAATCCCGATGTCCGGTCCCGAGCTAGGCCGGACCACGCCTCCGATCCAGACGATGTTGTGCCCACCCTCAATGACCACCGGATGGGTTAGCACGACCGGGTCTTTCAGGATGTAATCCTGGCCGACCTGGAGATTCACGATGATGTCGTCGCCGTCGAGGTTGCAGTTACAGAGTGTGACCGTGATTGGGTTCACAAGGGTCGGCGGCCGCCACGTAAGGGGCAGCGGCCCTGGCGTGGCCGCGGATGTCGGTGTTGGCTCCTGGCCTGCCGTCGCGCCGTGGCAGGCCACGGCAACCGTAACCAGCGCCAGGAAGATTGATCGATGACGGAAGCTCATGGTTGGGCGCGACCGCTTTTCCTCAGGTCGCCACGCCATACGGAATCGGCTGGGCGCGGACCGTGTTTCCGGCAACGAATGGTGCGTGAGCCGTGGGGCGGAGTCGGGCGGCCAGCAGGCCGAACATCATGGCGATGTACTGAGACAATCCGCCATAGCTCAGGTACTCGCCGGTAAAGCCGGTGAGGATGATCGTGATGACTGTGGCCAGTGCCATGGCGCCCAGCCGTCGCCGCCATGGATCTGGATTCTCGCGACACCCCCATGCGATCCGGGCCACGACGGACAACATGACGACTAAGAGCCCAAGGCCGACCAGCCCAGCCCTGAACCCCATCCGAAGATACGCGTTATCGACAAAGGCGGCGAAGTACGCGGGCACCTCGCTCGGCAGGATGGTGCCGGTGCCGATCCACTTGTGTTCGGCCAGCACCGGCAGAAAAAACGTCTGCCACTCCCAGAGGCGCTGGTCGATCGTTTGCACGTTGCCGAGATCAATCTGCTGCTGCTCGATTCGGGAGCTGACCGCCGGCCAGAGGATGAGCAGCGCAACCACGGTGGCTCCGGCGCAGATCCAGACCTGCCGCGGCACGTATCGCCCATACCACATCACGCTGGCCCCGCCGAGCAGCAGCGCCGCGGCGGGCGCCCAGGTCAGGCTGGCGATCACCGATGCCAGGTTCACCACCATCACGGTGGTCAACCAGGCCTTGCTCAGCTTCGAATCTCTCCTGCCGGCCAGCGTCATCGCCAGGATGAAGTTGAGGGCGCCAAACGCCCCGACCGCGCCATAAGTTCCCACCGTTGAGGTCGGCCGGTAGACGGTGTCATAGATGGAAGGCGGCTGGTCGGACGGAAAGACGCTGTTCAGGACGGCCTTGGCGCCCGGCGGAAAGTCCTGCACCTCCATGATGGCGATCACGCCGATGATCAGGCTCACGACCATCGTCAGGTTGAGCAGCCACTTCAGCTGGATGTCGGATGCGCGCAGCTGAGCGAAGCACAGGTAGATGACGAGAAACTGCAATGGACCGAGGACGGCGCGCCAGGTGTCGAAGTCGATCCAGATATGTCCGAGAAACAAGACGAGCCACGGGATCAACACGCAGCCCGCCGCGAAGAGCGCGATGACAATGTCAAGCCCGATGTAAAAGAACGTCTGCCTCGTCCACAGGTGATGAAGCAGGAACCCGGCCAGCACGAGCAGCAGCAGCGCCTCGTTCGGCCGTAGCACCGGGATCACCGTGTCGCGGCCGAGCGCCGTGCTCAGAGGAACGCCGACGGCGAGCAGGGCGCAGCCAATGACCGGACGCCGGGCGGTGAGCACGATAATGGCTGCCGCAGCGAACAGAGCGATGGCAGGAAGGAGCGCGGTCAGGTCAGTAGATCAATGCCGGCCGAAGCTTCGCGGCGCTCGCGCATGTGGGCGCGCGGCCGCAGCTCTGCGATCTGGCCGGTATCCGCGAAAGCGCGGGCATCAACGGATTTTCCGCCGCGAAACGTGCGCCTGATCAGGAGCACGGCCGCTGCGATGGCAATGCCTGCCTGCCGCAGCCGCTCGGCCGCCAGCTGTGCCTGCGCAAACCGGGTTCGTCCCGCCCGCGCTACCAGGATCGCCGCGTCGGCCAGCCTGCCGATGGCGATGCATTCGGAATCATGCTGCGGCGGCGGTGCGACGACGATCACCAGAGGAAATTCCTCGCCGACTTGCGAGAGGATGGTGCGAACCTGGCCGGGCGAGAGCGCGGGGATCATTCGCACGGACGCGCCAGGCGCATTGGGCAGGCGCCCGTTCCGCATTGCGGAATGAAGCACCAGGACCAGCGCCGAGCTGTCATCAAGTGACACCGCAGCTTCGGCCAGGCCGAGCGCCGCAACGGATGCGTCATCGCCAGTGGAGGCCGCCGTGATCAAGACGGTTCGTACGCCGGGGAACCGCTTGCGCAGGTTGGCCCAGATGACCGCATAGGAAGGCCCGGCGTCGGCTTGGGCGCGGCGACGGCCTAGCACGCCAGCACCAGCGGAGCCGCCGTCGCGTCCGAAAGTGCTTGGGCGCCGTAGATCCGGGAATCGACCCTGTCCACCAGTAGGGCGACGATCAGCGCCGCCACGACGCCGACGACCAGAGCACTGAGCAGAAAGGTCCTCGCTCGGGAGTAGGCGGGTCTGGTCGGGACTGCGGCCGGCTCGACGATGTACAGACTGCCGTCCAACCGCGCTTCCTGCTCAGATACCGCCTCGCGCCGGTTATAGACCGCCGTGTATTGGGCCTGCAAGGCGCTGACCAACGGTGGCTTGGCCGTCGTCAGCTGATCACCCAGGCGCTTCAGCTCGTCATCGAGATAGACCTTGGTGGATTGCAGCGCATTCGCGACCTCATCGTGCTGCTCGGCCAGCAGCTCGGCGGCGAGGAGATTCGCGAGGTCGGCAGCGCGACCTGGACTGGGGTCGGTGACGTTGACGGCCAGCAAATCAGTGCCTTTGACGGTGGTCACGGCAATCTGGCTCTTCAGCGAGTCATAGGTGCAGGCGCCCTCGGCGTCGCTGCAGACGCGGTCAAGAACGGTGCGCGTGCTTGCCATCTTGATGTAGTGGGCGGCCAGCAACTGCCCCGTGGAAACCGTTGCCGTCAGGTCCGTCGACGGAGACGTGACACGCTGGTCGATGGCCATCAGCGCACTGCCCTCATACGTCGGTGGGGTGACCAGCGCGAGCAGTCCGCCGGCGGCAAGGAAGGCGGCGATTGTCCCGACGATCCAGAGGCGACGGCGGCGGAGGAGTCCGATCACCGTCTTGGCGGAGCCTTGCCGTTCAACCATCGTTTCCTGCCATGAGCCCTGGCATCGCCCTCCAGCATCGTCTGCCACCTGCTTCCGGTCAATGAACCTCCATCGCCGTGGGGCGGGACAATGGTCCCGCCCTGGTGGGACAACATGCCCAGCCTGGTCACGCTCGCACGGGAATAAGCCGCGCACCCGTCCATACCGCGTAGGACAAAGCGATGAGAGCGCCCGTGATGACGAAGCGCCCTCGGGCAACCGCGACCATTTCCTCCGCCGCTTTGGCCGCCATACGATCGCGTCATGGCACGGAAATCCATCGTCCCGATTCTGTTGGCCGTTGGTCTCCTCACCGCGGCGCTCTCCGGATTTGCACGGCCTGCAGTCGCGGCCAGCAACCCGATCGTCGTCGAGAACCAGCAAGCGGGCACGTCGGCCTGGAAGCTGACCAAAACCGCGGACGACGTCAACCTCCAGGTCAAGGGATTTGCGTCCGCCACCAGCATCCTCCAGGGCGGCACGCTCACCCTCTATGTCACGGTCAACCCCGCCCAGACCTACACCATCGATGTTTACCGAATCGGTTGGTATGGCGGACTGGGCGGTCGGCTGGAGCTCCATGATGGCCCCTTCAACGGCACAACCCAGACGGCCTGCACGCCAGATGTCACTACCGGACTGATCGCCTGCAACTGGACGCCTGGCTACACCCTGACCGTGCCCGGTACCTGGACCAGCGGGGTTTACTTTGCCGTGCTGACCAATGCCGCCGGCTATCAGAACTACGTGAATTTCGTCGTCCGCGACGGCCGGCCGGCTGCCTTCCTCTATCAAGAGGCGGTCAACACGGCTCAGGCCTACAACAACTACCCGAACGACAATCTGACCGGCAAGAGTCTGTACGAGTTCAACAGTCATGGGGCCAACACCATCGCGGGAACACCGCGCGCCGTGAAGGTGTCGTTCGATCGCCCGTACGCAAATGATGGATCCGGCCAGTTCCTGAGCTGGGAGCTCCAGCTTGTTCGCTGGCTCGAGGATTCGGGCTACGACGTGACCTACTCGACGGATATCGATTCCCATGCCAATGGCGCCGAGTTGCCAAAACACAAGGCGTTCTTCTCGGCCGGCCATGACGAGTACTGGTCGAATGAGATGTACAACGCAGCACAGAACGCGCGAGACGCTGGCGTAAACCTGGCGTTCTGGGGCGCGAACGATGTCTACTGGCAAGTCCGCTTTGAGGCATCTGCCGCGGGCGTCGAGAATCGGGTGATGGTCTGCTACAAGAGCGCCGGCATCGACCCTGTGCAAGGCCCGACGACTACCGTGAGGTGGCGGGATTCGCCCGTGAATCGTCCGGAACAGGGACTCATCGGCATCATGTACACGTCCGAAGTCAGTAGTTCGTCGAAGAACGTCGCCTACGTGGTAACCAACCGCTCGAGCTGGGCCTACAACAGCACCGGCTTCAACGACGGCGATGCCGTGGCGGGCATCGTCGGCTATGAGATGGACCGCTTCATGTCGAACTACCCGACGGCGACTGCCCTGAACCAGACTTTGCTCTCTCACTCGCCGTTCACCAACACGAGCGGTGTGGCCGACTATGCGAACTCGTCGATCTACGAAGCATCCAGCAAGGCCTTGGTCTTCGCCACGGGAACGATGTCCTGGAGCTGGGCGCTCGATAACTACCGCACCACCGTCCAGACGGATCCGCGCATTCAGCAAACGACCGTCAATGTCCTGAACGCGTTCATGTCCGGCGCCCCGATCGTTCATGACCTCAAGGTGACGACGCCGAGCAGTGTGACGTCCGGTCAGGCGTTCAGCGTCTCGGTGACCGCCGAGAACGACGCGGGCAACCCGGTCACCTCCTACACCGGGACCGTCCACTTCGCCAGCAGCGACACGGCGTCAGGCGTCGTCCTGCCGCCCGACTCCACGCTGAGCAGCGGCCAGGGCACCTTGTCGGTGACCTTGATTACGCCCGGGTCGCAAACAGTGACCGTCTCGGACGCGACCAACAACCTTTCGACTACCGCGAACCTGACGGTGACCCCGCCCCCCGCGACCGCGCTGTCGGTGGCTGCCCCCACGACGGCGGTGGCCGGCCAGGCGTTTACCGTCACCGTCACAGCCAAAGACAGCAATGGCAATACGGTCACGAGCTACGGGGGCACGGTCCACTTCAGCAGCAGTGATACGTCTGCGGGGGTTGTCTTGCCGCCCAATTCCACCCTGACCAACGGCCAGGGGACCTTCTCCATCACTTTGGTTCGGGGCGGGCCGCAGACACTGACAGTGTCCGACGCCGCCAATAACCTCTCCACCACCGTGAGCCTGACCGTGAACGCCGCCCCGGCCAACAAGCTCTCGCTGAGCACGGGCACCACGACCAGCGGCGCGGGGAACAGCTTCTCCTTCACGGTGACCGCACTCGATCCATTCGGGAATACGGACCCCAACTATTCGGGTACGGTGCACTTCAGCAGCAGCGACACCTCTCCTGGCGTCGGCTTGCCGTCCAACTCGACGCTCACCAACGGTCAGGGCAGCTTCTCCGCCACGCTCGATCAGGCCGGAACCCAAACCGTGACTGGCGCGGACACGATCACCGGTTCGATCGCTGGAAGCCTGACGGTCCAGATCACACCGCTGGCAGCCTCGAGCCTCAGCCTCGTGGTGCCGAGCAGCGCTGTGGTCAACCAGCCGTTCAACGTCACCGTCATCCTCAAGGACAAGTTCGGGAACGTGGCCACCGGCTACACCGGCACGGTCTACTTCTCGACCAGCGACCCGCTGGCCATGCAACTCGGCAAGATGCCGGCTGACTATGCCTTTACAAGCCAGGACGCGGGCACGCACACCTTCTCGGCCACTCTGCTCACACCAACCAGCCAGACGATCACCGTGGCAGACACGGCAAATGGAAACCTGTCCGCCACCAGCCCGCCAATCGCGGTCAGCGCAATTTAAGAGGCGCTCGAGGCCATGGGATTCAGTCATCCGCCCCGGACTCGGCTTCGACTCCCAAGTTCGCTGCTCGCCGCCATCTTTCTGCTGGGCCTGCTGGCTGCGGTGACCCCGCCGGCTCGAGTGCGGGCCGCAACCAATCCTATCGTCGCCGAGAATCAGCAGGCCGGCTCCTCAGGCTGGCAGCTCGGCTCGCTCGTCGCCGACGATGTCAACGGCCAGGTCAAGGGCTATGCCTCCGCCACCAGCGTGCTCCAGGGAGGCAGCCTCAGCCTGTACGTCTCCGTCAATCCGGCCCAGACCTACGCCATCGATTTCTACCGGATCGGTTGGTACGGCGGGCTGGGCGGTCGTCTGCGCCTTCATGCCGGTCCACTTGGCGGGATCTCGCAGCCGACCTGCCCTGAGGATTCCACAACCGGATTGATCGCTTGCAACTGGGCGCCGGGCTACACGTTCTTCATACCCAGCGATTGGACCAGCGGCGCTTATGTGGCCGTGCTCACCAATTCGACCGGCTATCAGAACTATGTCCTCTTCGTCGTCCGGGACGGACGGCCGGCTGCCTTTCTCTATCAGGAGGGCATGAACACCTCCGAGGCCTACAACGACTATCCGAACGACAACAAGACGGGCAAGAGTCTTTACGAGTTCAACAGCTACGGGGCCAACACCATCGCCGGAGCCAGGCGCGCCGTCGAGGTGTCGTTCGATCGCCCGTTTGCGGATGACGGATCAGGCCTCTTCCTCAACTGGGATATCCAGCTGACTCGCTGGCTCGAGCGGTCTGGCTACGACGTGACGTATTCGACAGACATCGATACCCATACCAATGGCGCCGACCTGCTGAACCACAAGGCGTTCTTCTCGGCCGGCCACGACGAGTACTGGTCCAACGAGATGTTCAACGCGGCGCAGAACGCTCGGGATTCTGGTGTGAACCTGGCCTTCTTCGGAGCGAACGCGGTCTACTGGCAGGTGCGCTACGCGTCCTCAGCCACTGGCGTCCCCAACCGGGTGATGGTCTGCTACAAGGACGTCAGCATCGACCCGGTGCAGGGACCGACCACCACCGTCAGGTGGCGAGACGCGCCGGTCAACCGTCCAGAGCAATCGCTGATGGGCGTCATGTTCACCAGCGAGACCGGCTGGGGAAACAACACCGGCTATGTCGTGACCAACAGCTCGAACTGGGTCTACGCGGGCACCGGCTTCCATAACGGCGATGTAGTGGCGGGCATCGTCGGCTACGAGACAGACCGGTTGACGACCGGTTACCCGCCACCCAGTACCACCAGTCAGACACTGCTCTCGCACTCGCCTTACACCAATATCGATGGCTTACCTGACTACGCCAACTCCTCCATCTATCAGGCCTCCAGTGGAGCCTGGGTCTTTGCCACTGGGACCATGTCCTGGAGCTGGGCCCTCGATAATTACGGGACAAGCGTTCAGGCAGACCCGCGAATCCAGCAGACGACTGTAAACGTCCTGAGCGCCTTCCTGTCCGGCGCGCCGGTCGTGCACGACCTCAAGCTCACGGCGCCGACCAGCGTCATCACCGGCCGGGCGTTCACGATTTCGGTTGCTGCCGAGAATAGCCAGGGCAACGCGGTCACCACCTACGGCGGCACCATCCACTTCAGCACGAGCGATACCTCGACAGGCGTTGTGCTGCCGCCCGACTCTACGCTCACCAACGGCCAGGGCACCTTCTCGGTGACCCTGGTCAAGACCGGTCCCCAGACAGTGACCGTCTCGGACGCCGTCAACAACCTCTCCACCACCGCGAATCTGACGGTAAACCCACCCGCGGTCGCCAAGCTGGCCGTGGCGGCGCCGACGACCGGCGTCGCCGGCCAGGCGTTCAGCGTGACCGTCGCGGCCCAGGACAGCAGTGGCAACACGGTTACGACCTATAACGGCACGATCCATTTCAGCAGCAGTGACACTTCGGCCGGTGTCGTCCTGCCGCCCGACTCGACCCTGACCAACGGCCAGGGGACCTTCTCGGTCACCCTGATTCGAGCGGGATCCCAGACGCTGACCGGTTCCGATGCCGCCAACAACCTGTCGACTACCGCGAACCTGACGGTGACCGCCGCCTCCGCCAGCAAGCTGGCGCTGGCCGGCCAGAATACGACTACCGCCGGGAGCAGCTTCTCCTTCGCCGTGACCGCACAGGATCCGTACGGCAACACCGACCCGAGCTATGCCGGCACGGTGCACTTCACCACCAGCGATCCGTCAGGATCAATGCCCGCCAACGCCACCCTGGTAAACGGCCGGGGCAGCTTCTCCGCCACCCTGGACACCGCCGGCTCCCAAACGATCACCGCAGCCGACACGGGCAAGGCCAGCATCAGCGGCAGCCTCACGGTCCAGGTGGCGGCGGCCGCTGCGGCGAGCATCACGCTCAGCATCCCGGGTACCGTCCAGGCCAAACAGCCTTTCGACGTCACGGCAACGCTCTATGACCGCTTTGGAAACGTAGCGAGCGATTACCGCGGCACGGTGCACTTCAGCAGCAGCGACCTGTTGGCCCAGTTGCCGGCTGACTACACCTTTACCAGCGTCGACGCTGGAAAACACGTCTTCTCGGTCACCCTCGTGACCCCACCCAGCCAGACACTGACGGTCACCGATGCCGCGAATCCGAGCCTGATTACGACCACCCGACCGATCAACGTCATCCTGCTTTAGTCCCCTCTGAATATGCGACGGAAATGCCTGCTTACGGCGCTATTGCTGCTCGGCCTCCTGGCCGGGCCGATGTCGGGGCCCGCGGGCAGGGCACTATCCGACAGCAATCCAACCACGTCGCTCCTGACCTGGTCGCCCCCTACCCTGGTCAACCCAATCACCGTGACGCTGTGTAACTGCAATCTCTTGAACGGGTTCATCTTTGTGAACCTCAAGATCGGACAGGATTACGTCCTTTATGACCCCGTCGTCCTGACCTATCCCCTCGTCATCCAGGGCGGGCATAACATCGTCTGGATCGGCGGGGAGATCCGGCCCAGCACAGGACCTGACATCGGAATTCAGCTGATTCACAACGTGGGCTACGGTGGTGGGACGATCCACCTCGAAGGGATTTACCTCAACGGTGTCGATGGGGTGCTGACCGATGGCATCGAGGGCGGCGAATGGGCCACGTTGTCGAAGCCAACCGGCACGCTGGCCGACGCCACCCTGCAGATCGAGAACATCCGGATCGACCATCTATCCGGCGATTCGACCGTCAGCCACCAGGATTGCGTCCAGCACTATGGCGGCTGGCAAAATCTTCGGGTCGATCACTTCACCTGCCAGACGCTCTACCAGGCCTTTTATCTCCCCTGGGAGGATGCCGGCAGCAAGAACCAGGGCGTGCTGTCCAATTGGGACATCCGCAATGCCAACCTCTACGATGAACCCAACTCGACGGGACCGGGAATGCAGACGTTACTGCACTTCGGGGACCATCTGAATGCGGTTTTCGATGCCACCTCGCATCAGCAAACGGGCAACCTTTCGAACGTTTACCTTGATGCCACGCAGCGATCGTTCAACTCCGAGACCTACCCGAACTCCGGGACGCAGAGCACGGATGGAACGGTGGTCCACTCCACCATCAACACCGACGGCACCATCGCCTGGTCCTACTGCTGGGCCATTCCTGGCGTTGTCATCAGTGGCGTGCCTCCCGGCGGTGATTACGTTCCGCCGGGCGTTGCCGGCCTCCACTACGTCAGTCCCGGCTATCAGTAAAGACCGACGCCATTGAGCTGGTCGATCCAGTCGAGGATGTCCTGCACCTTGTGCAGCGAAGACCCCACGCCGCTGCAGCCGGAGCAGGTTGGCGTGAAGTCGGCGGCGGCCATCGTGCTGTAACTCGGGTTGTTGTTGCTGGGCAACGGGCCGACGAAGAGCGGGTCGGTGACGGAACCGCCCGGGCAGCTGGCGGTGTTCCAGCAGAGGTTACCGCTGGCGGTCAGCTGGCTCTGGTTGAAGTGCAGGCAGCCGTTCATGACAACGGAGTTGCTGACCGTCATATAGGAGCCGCTCAGCACCTCGATGTTGCACTGGAAGTCGTTGCCGTAGATCAACTCCGCCGACGCCGGGGTGACGTAGGCGGTGATGTTGGAGATCTTCCAGTTGTTCGGCAGGCTGGTGTTGCTCTGCGCATCGCTGTTGATGTTGTTCCAGACCGCGTTGAGGAACAGCACGTTGCTGATGGTGGTGTTGTCGTAGGCGATGCCGGTGTCGCTGGGGTAGATGCCCTGATCCTGTAGGGGACCGAAGATGTCGTTCTGGAAGGTGAGGCCGGTCTGCTCCCCGCTGCCGTAGATCTGGATCCCGTCGGCGTGGGTGCAGCCAATTTTGAAGGGCCCAGAGTTGAAGCCAAACCCCAGGTAGACCGGGTTGCCGCGGCGCATGTACATCCATGAATCCCGGAGTGTGATGTTGCTGATCGGCGCGCTGACCGTGGCGCCGCCCTGGAATTCGTCCTGGCCGTTGTCGTGCACCAGCAGCCGCTCGAAGGTGAGGTCGTGGCCCAGCAGCCGCACCCCGGGGGAGTCGCTGTTCACCGGGTTGCTGGTCACAAAGCCGTTGTCGAAGATCTCCATGTTGCGGACGGTGATATAGGCCGCCCCCGAGCTCGTGAAGCTGACCCCGTTGGCATCGTTGTGGTTGAAGTCGTCATGGCCGTAGGAGACAAAACCACTCCGCTTCGTGCCGTCGATCACCAGGTACTGGTAGTTGCCGATCGAGATCCCGGTCTTGATGACCGAGCCCGAGTAGGCAGCCGAGTAGCCGGACTGGGTGCAGTAAGGCAGCGGCGTCGTCCGCCCGCCGAAGAAGACGGCCGTGCCGTTGTGCCCCGAATCGGTGGCCAGCCTGATCGTGATCGGGGCGCTGGCCGTCCCGCTCTTCCCGACCGTGAGAGTGCTCTGGTAAAGCATGCCGCACGACACCCCCGGCCGGGTAGCGCTGAAGTCATACGGCGAGAGGCACGCGGTGGACCCACCGTCGATCAGGATCGTGTCACCGGGTTGCACCACTGACCACTTGATGCTGCTCAGGTCGTTCCAGGCGGTCGCCCAGCTGGTCCCGTCGGCATTCGAGCCGTTCCGCGACACATACCAGGTGGGTCCGAACGTTGGCGGCGGGCTCGGCGTGGGCGACGGGCTCGGCGTGGGCGATGGGCTCGGCGTGGGCGACGGGCTTGGCGTGGGCGACGGGCTTGGCGTGGGCGATGGGCTCGGCGTGGGCGATGGGCTCGGCGTCGGCGACGGGCTCGGCGTGATGGGAGCGGACACCACCGCGTTGTGCTCCACGCTGGCCGTCTGGCCCAGCGCGTCCGTCACGGTGAGCCGGACGTACTTTGTGCCCACGTCCACGAATGTGAACGTCATGGTGACGCCGGTGCCCAGGTGGGAACCATCGGCGTCATCCGTCCAGCTGTA
>Ga0209701_10000069_pt1 | contig 44168 bp, 37 predicted proteins | sample CZO8metaG_4_FD_188356 | JGI IMG/M metagenome (GOLD analysis project Ga0209701, IMG submission 188356) | Vadose zone soil microbial communities from the Eel River Critical Zone Observatory, Northern California, USA - CZOApr15con2H3.8 metaG... | ecosystem: Environmental > Terrestrial > Soil >... | reverse complement strand
TGAGCATCGGGGTCGGGCTGCCGGGCGGCCGCTTCAAGAAGGTGGTGGAGCGCAACACCTCGCTGCCCCACAAGAAGACCTACTCGATCTGGACCAGCGAGGACGGCCAGAAGACGCTGGAGATCCCCATCTTCCAGGGAGAGGGCGCGCGCGCGCAGGAGAACGAGTACCTCGGCACGCTGGTGGTGCCCGACCTGCCGCCGGGGACGAAGGGCAACGTGGTGTTCGACATCATCTTCTCCATCTCGGCGGAGTCGATCCTCACCGTCACCGCGGAGGAGCGCGGCACCGCGCGCACCGTCACCGCCACCTTCAGCACGCAGGACACTCCGGACGCGGTCCGCCGGCGGCTCTCGGGCGAAGCCGGCGAGGAGCCGCCCCGCCTCGACGAGGACGACAAAGGCAAGCGCCGCGGCTGGGTGAAGCGGCTGTTCGGCACCTGAGGGTAAGCCCACGATGTCCGCGCCATGAAAGGCGCAGCGCCGCCGAATACGGTGGCGACTGGGCGCAATTCCACGAGCACGGATCTGGTACCGTGCGCCCATGCTCGCGCTCCTCGCCGGGCTCCTCGCGCTCTCGCCGGCGGACCTGGCCCGCAAGGCCGCTCCCGGGCTCGCCGCGATCCGTCCGGAAGCGATCGCCGCGCACGTCCGCTTCCTCGCCGACGACCTGCTCGAGGGCCGCCGTTCGGGCGAGCGCGGGCATTCCATCGCGGAGCGGTACGTGGCCGCGCAGTTCGAGGCGCTCGGGTTGCGCCCGGCGGGCGAGCGACAGGGATGGCTGCAAGGCGTGCGGCTCCGCGAGGTGCGCGCCGATCCGGCCCGTTCTTCGCTCTTCATCGCCGGCAGCCCGGCGCTCCGCCCGTTCGAGGACTACCTTCCCGGCGCCGACGCCACGCGGACCGAAGTGGAGATCGAGGGTCCTCTCGTCTTTGTCGGGTACGGCGTTCGCGCCCCCGAACTGGGCTACGACGACACGGCGGGAGTGGACCTGGCGGGCAAGATCGTCGTCTGGCTGCAGGGCGCGCCCGGGGCCCCGTTCCCACCGCTCGCGAAGGCCGTGTACACCGACAGCGCCGTCAAGTGGGGTCCGCTGGCGCAGCGGGGCGCGGTGGGGATCTTCTCGCTGCTCACACCGGAGAGGCTGCAGATCCTGCCCTTCGACCGGAGGGTGCGCACCGAGCGCCGCGGGACGGTGGTCTCCGCCGAAGCGACACCCATGCCGCCGGTGATGGGCGTGCCGTCCCAGCTCGCCGATGCACTGCTGGCGAAGGCGAACACGAGCCTTTCCGAGCTGCTGGACCTCGCGCAACGCGGCAAGCTGCGGCCGATGGATCTCGGTGTGCGCGCGCGCGTGCGCCTCGTGTCCACGGCCCGCGAGATCACCTCGCACAACGTGCTGGGCCTGCTCCCCGCCACCGAGCCGGGCGCCAAGGAGGTCGTCGCGATTTCCGCGCACCTCGACCACCTGGGGATCGGCGATCGGGTCGACGGCGACCCCATCTACAACGGTGCGGTCGACAATGCGACAGGTATCGCCGAGATGCTCGAGATCGCCCGCGCGCTCGCGACCCAGCCGCACCGCAAGCGCACAGTCCTCTTCCTGGCCTTCACGGGCGAGGAGCTGGGCCTGCACGGGTCGGCGTGGTTCACGCGTCACCCGACCGTGCCTCTTCGGGACATCGTCGCCAACCTGAACCTCGACCAGCTCTCGCCGATGTGGAACCCGCGCGACGTGGTGCTGCGCGGGGCCGAGCAGAGCACGCTGGAGGACCACGTCCGGGCAGCCGCGGCGGCGGCGGGGCTCTCCATCAGCCCCGATCCCGTCCCGGAGCAGACGTTCTTCGTGCGCAGCGACCAGTACAACTTCGCCCGGCACGGTGTCCCCGCGGCCTGTCTGTGGCAAGGATTCCTGGACGAGGGCGGCGGCGCGGCGAACGAGGCGATCTTCCGGAAGTGGCGCGCCACGCGGTACCACCAGCCGAGCGACGATCTGGAGCAGCCGCTCGACTGGGCGGCCGCCGCGGCGTGGGCGCGCTTCGAGTTCCTGGTCGCGCTCTCGGTGGTCGAGGCCGACGCTCGTCCGGCGTGGAAGGCGGACGATTTCTTCACGAAGTTCCTGGCTTCGCAGCGGTGACTCTCCTGAAGGCGGCCACCACCTCGAAATGGGCCGTCTGCGGGAACAGGTCCAGCGGATGGGCCGAGACGAGCTCGTAGCCGGCCTCGCGGAGCAGCTTGGCGTCGCGTGCCAGAGTGGGCGCGTCGCAGCTCACGTACGCGATCCGCGGGACCTCTTGCATCGCCAGCGCGCGCACCGCTTCGGCGGCGCCGGTGCGTGGAGGATCGAGCAGCGCCGCGTCGAAGGGCCCCGGTAGTCCGCGCAGCACCTCCGCCGCGTCGCCCGCGACCAGGCGCAGCTTCGCCGGTGCGCCGGCGATCTCGTCGGCGCTGCGGCGGAGGAGCTGCAGCGAAGGTCCCGCGGAGTCGACGCCGACGACGGATCGGGCGCGCAGGAGCAGCGGCAGGGTCAGCGTGCCGCTGCCGCAGAACAGCTCCACCACGCGCCCCGAGGCCGCGTCGCCCAGCGCCGCGAGCGCGGCCTCCTGCAACGCCGGCACCATGGACCGGTTCGCCTGCGAGAAGACGTCCGGGCGCGAGCGCAGGCGGAAGCCGGGCTGCGGGTCGACCAGCACCGGGTCGCCGAGAGCTTCCGATCCGAGGGTCACGCCCTTCACCGTCCCGAGCAGCGCCTGCGCGCGCTTGCGCAAGGCCGGCGAGGGCGGGCCCTGCGTCGTCAGATCCAGGGCTCCCGCGCCGGAGGCGCTCGTGTCGAGGCCCAGGTCCACGACGCCCGGCAGGTCGTGGCCGCGCAGAGCGCCGGCCAGCGCCTGGAGCGGCTCCTCGAAGAGCAGGCACTCCTCGACGGGCACCACGCCCTCGTCTCCCTTGAATCCCCACGCGCTGCGGGGACCGCGGTGCAGCCGGGCCCGCCGGCGGTAGCGGAACTGCTTCGGGCTCGGCGAGACCGGAAGGAGGCGGTAGCTGCCGGGCGCGAAGCCGCCGATGCGCTGGAGGGCGTCGGCGGTGAGGGCGCCCTTGGCGGCGAGCTGCGCGCCGTAGTCCACGTGCTGCACGGGGCAGCCCCCGCACCGGTCGACGATGGGGCACGGGGCCTCGACGTGCGACGCGCCGCGCTCGAGCACCCGCAGCGCGCGCGTGCGCTCGAACCGCGCCTCGCCGCCCTGCACCTCCGCCTCGACCAGGTCGCCGGGCGCCGCGCCCCGCACGAACACGACCCGTCCTTCGTGGCGCGCCAGCCCTTCGCCGCCGTGGACCAGGGACTCGATGCGGAGCTGCGCCTTCAACTCAAGCCGGAGCGGTGGACAGGTCCTTCGAGAGCTGCGAGACGATGCGCCCCAGGCGCGCGCGGGTGGTCTCGTCCGCGTCGAGGAACTCGAGCCCCATGCCCGGCTCGTCCACGCCGGGGCCGGGAGGTTGCGACCAGACGACGCGAGCCTGGAGCTTGCACTCCGCCTCGCCGGGGAGCTGCAGCAGAACCTGCATCACGTCGCCGACCGGCGCGGCGATGTTGGTGTTCACGAAGCAGCCGCCCTGCGAGACGCTGGTGCTCCACCCGGAGAAGCTGCCGTGGCGCTCGGTTGCGAGCGTGACCATCAGCTCGTGGTGCAGACGCGGCCACTTGCGCTTGGCGGGGGGTCGATCCGTCATGGGCTCCTGGACGGTATCACGGCGGCCTGCGGAGCAGTCGGCGGCGCCGTCTCGAGCGCGCGCAGCTCCTCCGAAAGGCCCAGCTGCCCGGCCACCGTCAGCACCAGCTTCTCCGAGGTGGCGATGGCGACGCGCGCCTCCTCGTCGTCGTACTCGGGACCCTCGCCCGCGTCGGCCTCGAGGCCGTCCTCGACGAGCGTGCGCAGGTACTGGGTGAAGTCGGGGGCGAGCTTCAGGCTCGCGCTCAGGCGCTCGAACCGGTCGAGCATCTTCTGCAGCGACTCCAGCGAGAACCCCTCGCGAGAGGAGAGGGCGCGGGGCATGCCCGGGCGCCAGTTCGGGTCCCATCCGGGGTGGCTGTCGCGCGCCCACTTGGAATCGATCAGCGCGCGGGCGGCCTGCAGCGCGGCCATCGCCGCGCGGTTCACCGCGTCGTCGCGGCAGGGCGGGTCGAGCGCGAACAGGGCCTTCGCCGCGCCGAGCGTCGCATGCGCCTTGCGCAGGCGCGATTCCGCGTCCGCGCGCCTCTCGGGGGTCGTCATGCCGCGAAAGTCTGCCACAACGCCGAGCGCGGTGACCAGGGGACCTGAATCCCCTTTCAGACCGCCATGGTCCGCAGCTCGGGCGAGACGCGCAGCTTGGCCTCGGTGGCCTTCTGCACCTCTTCCGGGGTGACGCCCGGGGCCACTTCCTTGAGGACCAGCCCCTGCGGGGTCACCTCGATGTAGGCGAGCTCCGTCACGATGGCGTTCACGCACTTCTTGCCGGTGAGCGGGAGCTTGCACTGCTTGAGGATCTTGGGCGCTCCCCCCTTGGCCGTGTGCTCCATCGCCACGATCACGCGCTTGGCGCCGGTGACCAGGTCCATCGCGCCGCCCATCCCCTTCAGCACCTTCCCCGGGATGGTCCAGTTGGCGAGGTCGCCCTGCTCGCTGACCTCCATCGCGCCGAGGATGGCGACGTCGATGTGGCCGCCGCGGATCATCGCGAAGGAGTCGGCGCTGGAGAAATAGGAGGTGCCCTTGATCTCGGTCACGGTCTCCTTGCCGGCGTTGACCAGGTCGGGATCGATCTCCGCCTCGGTCGGGTACGGACCGATGCCCAGCATGCCGTTCTCGGACTGGAAGATGACGTCGATCCCCTTCGGCAGGTAGTTCGCCGCCAGCGTGGGCAGTCCGATGCCGAGGTTGACGTACATCCCGTCCTTCAGCTCCTTGGCCGCGCGCGCGGCGATCTGCTCGCGTGTCAGTGGCATCAGCTAAGCCCTCACGGTGCGCTTCTCGATCCACTTCTGGTAGTTCGACCCCTGGAAGATGCGCTTCACGTAGACGGACGGGACGTGGATCTGGTCCCCGTCCAGCTCGCCGACCTCGACCAGGTGCTCCACCTCGGCGACGGCGATGCGCGCGGCGGTGCACATCATGGGCGAGAAGTTCCGCGCCGTCTTGCGGAAGACGAGGTTCCCCCACTTGTCGCCCTTCCAGGCGCGCACGATGGCGTAGTCGGCCTTGAGCGGCTTCTCGAAGATCATCTCGCGGCCCTCGATCACCCGGCTCTCCTTGCCCTGGGCGATCTGAGTGCCCGCGCCGGTCGGGGTGAAGAAGCCGCCCAACCCGGCCCCGCCCGCGCGGATGCGCTCGGCGAGCGTGCCCTGCGGGTTCAGCTCGACCTCCAGCTCCCCGGCGAGGAACTGGCGCTCGAACTCCTTGTTCTCTCCCACATAGCTCGCGACCATCTTGCGGACCTGGCGGCTCTGGAGGAGCACCCCCAGGCCCTTGTCGGTGGTCCCGCAGTTGTTGGAGATGATGGTGAGGTTCTTCACGCCCTTGCGGTGGATGGCGGCGATCAGGTTCTCCGGGTTCCCCGAGAGCCCGAATCCGCCCGACATGATCACCGCGCCGTCCTGCATGTCCCGGATCGCTTCGTCCGCGTTCTTCACGACCTTGTTCATGGCTTTCAGTCCCGCTCCACGATGAGGGCGATCCCTTCGCCGCCGCCGATGCACAGCGAGGCGAGGCCGCGCTTCTTGCCCAGGTCCTTCATGGCGTAGATGAGGGTCACGAGCAACCGCGCTCCCGAGGCGCCGATGGGGTGGCCGAGCACCACGGCGCCGCCGCGGACGTTCACCTTGTCGGGCGTGATGCCGAGCAGCTGGTTGTTCGCCATCGCCACCACCGCGAAGGCCTCGTTGATCTCCCACAGCTCGATGTCCTGCGCCTTCAACCCGGCGCGGGTGAGCGCCTGCTTGATGGCGTCCGCCGGAGCGATGGTGAACTCCACCGGGTCGCGCGCCGCGTGGCCGAAGTCGCCGAGCCGGGCCAGCACCGTGCGTCCCTCGCGCTTCGCCCGCTCCTCGGACATGAGCACCACCGCCGCCGCGCCGTCGTTGATCGAGCTGGCGTTCGCCGCGGTGATGGTGCCGTCCTTCTTGAACGACGCCTTGAGACCGGGGATCTTGTCGGGCCGGGCGAGCTTGGGGCCCTCGTCCTCGGTCACCGCGGTCTTGTTTCCCTTCTTGTCGACGATCTCGACCGGCGCGATCTCCGCCTTGAAGGCGCCCTCCGCCTGGGCCTTCTGCGCGCGGCGCGTGGACTCCATTGCGTACTCGTCCTGCGCGGCGCGGGAGAACTTGAAATCCGCGGCGCATTTCTCGCCGCACATCCCCATGTGCATGTCGTTGTACGGATCCCACAGGCCGTCGTGGATCATGAGGTCCTTGAGCTCCGTGTTGCCCATCCGCGCACCGGTGCGGGCCGAATGCGTGAAGTACGGCGCGTTGGACATCGACTCCATCCCGCCCGCGACCACCACGTCGGCCTCGCCCAGCGCGATGACGCGCTCACCTTCGATGACCGCCTCGAGCCCCGAGCCGCAGACCTTGTTGACGGTCACGCACGGTACCGTGTTGGGAATGCCGGCGTAGAGCGCGGCCTGGCGGGCGGGCGCCTGGCCGACGCCGCCCTGCAGCACCTCCCCCATGAAGACGGTCTTCACGTCCTCGGGCTTGACGTTGGCCCGCTGCAGGGCCGCCTGGATCGCCGTCGCTCCGAGCCGGGGTGCAGGGACTGCCGCGAGCGACCCCAGGAAGGCCCCGATCGGGGTGCGGGCGGCTCCGACGATCACGACCTTCTTTCCCTGGGATGCCATCGCTTTGCTCCTGTCGCGGGGGGACGGAAGATTCATAACCCGGACGCGGCTGTCAAGCCGCTGCAACAGGTTGTGATTGCTCCCCCTCCCCGCCCGCACTAACCTGCGCGGCCCGATGAGCTACGCAGGCGACCTGACCGCCGGGGAATTCGAGGCGATCCTGGACCGCAAGGGTGGGCCGGCAGTGGTGGTCCACGGCGGCGCTGGGACGCGGCCCGACCACGATCCGGCGCCGTACCTTGCCGGGACGCGCGCGGCAGCCGAAGCGGGCCTGCGGGTGCTGCTGCAGGGCGGCACCGCCCTGGACGCGGCGCAGGCGGCCGCGGTGGTGCTCGAGGACGATCCGTCCTTCAACGCGGGCACCGGCGCCTGCCTCACCGCCGCGGGCGACGTCGAGCTGGACGCGAGCTGCATGGACGGCGGCACGTTGCGAGCCGGCGCGGTCGCCTGCGTGAAGACGATGAAGAACCCGATCCTCGCCGCGCGCCGGGTGTGCGACGACACTCCCCACGTGCTCCTCTGCGGACCAGGAGCCGACGCCTTCGCCCGCGAGTGCGGGATCCCCGAGTACCGCAACGAGCTGCTCGTCACGCCGAGGCAGCGTGCCCGCTGGCAGGAGCTGCACGCGCTGGCCCAGAAGCACGGCGCCGACGAGGTGCGCGCCGGCAGGATCGGCACCATCGGAGCGGTGGCGGTGGACGCGAACGGGCACCTCGCCGCTTGCACCTCGACGGGCGGAACACCGTACAAGCGCCCCGGCCGGGTGGGCGATACGCCCATCATCGGCGCGGGCACCTACGCCGACGATCGAGAGGCGGCCGCGTCCAGCACCGGGCTGGGCGAGGCGATCCTGAAGGTCACCATGGCCCGGGCCGCCTGCGTCCGCGTGCGCGACGGTCTCTCGCCGCGCGAGGCGGCCATCGCCGCGGTCGGCCTCCTCAAGGAACGCGCGCACGGCGACGGCGGCATCATCCTCGCGGGACCGGACGGACGCCTGGGCTGGGCCTACAACACGGCCCGGATGTCCCGCGCGCTGATCCGCGGCGGAATGGACCGCGCGCTCGCGGCGGTCTGAGGCGGAGCGTCAGAATCCGGTGATGCGGCGGAGTGCCTGCTCCTTGGTGTCCACCACGTAGGCGCTCCCGTCCGGCGCGACCGCCACGCCTCTGGGCGAGCTGAATCCGGCCTGTTCGCCGGACCCGTCCACCGTCCCCCCGCGCAGCCCGCCGGCGAGCGTGTCCACCGTGCCGTTGCGGATCGCCCGGACGCGCGCGCTCGCGCCGTCCACGAGCAGCACCTGCCCGTCCGAGGGGCGCACCGCGAGCGCGACGGTGTGGTACATCGTCGCGTCCGGCGCCGGACCGTCCTGCCATCCTTCGACGAACAGCTGCCCGGCGAACTGCGAGGTGGTGTGCGGCTTCGCGCCGGTCACCCTCCGCAGCCACCCGACGTCCGGCTCGACGAAGAGCGCGTCACCACCCGGAGTGACGGCGATCGCCATCGGGAATTGCAGGGTCGCCGGTGCGCCGGCCCCGTTGTCGACTCCGATGGAGCCCGATCCGGCCCAGGTGCTCACCGCGCCCTGCGGCGTCACTTCCCGGATGCGCATGTTCCAGGAATCCGCGACCAGCAGGTTCCCGTTCGCTTCCAGCGCGATTCCCATCGGTTGCGCGAAGCGCGCGGCCGTCCCCTGGCCGTCGGCGAAGCCCTGGGCGTCGGGCCCCGCCAGACCCCCGGCCACCGCGGAGACGGTCCCGTTCTGGATCACGCGGATGCGGTTGTTGTTCGTGTCCGACACGTAGATCGCGCCGCTCGGCGCGACCGCGACGCCGCGCGGGGAGTTGAATCGCGCCTGCGCCGCGGGACCGTCGACGTTGTCGGCGTACGCGGTCCCCGCGACCACCGTCACCTTCCCCGACTGATCGACCCGGACGATGCGGTTCCCGTCCGCGACCACGACGGTCCCGTCCGGCGCGACGGCGACCGCCGACGGCTGCGCAAGGGCGCGAGTCACCGTGCTGACCCGCAAGCCCGCGCGGTAGCTCGGCGCCTGCGCTCCGGAAGGGATGTTCAGGGACTTCACCTCGGCGGGCAGCGTCCCGTCTCCCGCGAACCTCGAGAACAGGTTGGCGACGAGTTGCTGCACGACCGGGTGCCACCTTCCAGCGCCGGCGAGGACGCGCGAGAAGCCGATGCTGCCGGCGGCGAAGATCTGCGCCCCGCTCGGCGCCGTGTAGAGCGTCGTCTCGGCCTGGTCGAAGACGCCGAAGTACGACTGGACGAACCCGTTCGCCACCGTGTCGACTCCAGCGGGCTCGGCGCCGTTGTCGAACCGCTCGTCGCTCTCGTTCTGGTACAGCCCTGCCACGGTCGTCTGCGCGGTGGCGCCCGTGCCCGCCCAGATCCACGCTGACGGATCGTTCACCTGAAGCGGCGCCGCGGCCCAGATCCAGTCGCCATACATCTCGCCGATCATCGCGTTTTCCGGGTGGCTCACGGTGGAATCGCGCCAGAGGCAGGTCGCGCGGGAGGGGTCGGTCGACCGCAGGGGATCGCGGGCGCAGTAGTCCTTGTACCCGAACAGCAGACGCCGTCCGGGGTCCGAGAAGCGGACCTGCCAGTAGGCGTCGTTCGCCGCGAAAAAGGCGGCGCTCGTCCCGGCCGCGATGGCGGCGTCCGCCGCAGTGCGCATCGGCCGCGTCCAGTACTCGCTGTGCCCCTGGATGACGAGCATGCGGCGTTGGGCGAGGAGCTGAGGATCGGCGTCGAGATCGGTATCGGTGACGTACGCGATGTCGTAACCCTGCCCCTCGGCGAAGGTGACGAAGTCGCGGTCCTTGGCGAGGAACTCTCCCGTCCCGAGGCTGTTCAGGTACGGCCTGTCGAAGGAGACGGCGAACGCATGGCCCGGCGCCGACGGGGAGCCCGGCGGCTTCCAGCCGATCTGGTTCACGTACAGGCTCGTGCCGCCCCAGGTGTTGTAGGCTTGGTACGTGTTGGTCGAGACGGAGTAGAGGATCGCGGCGCCCGGGGTGCGCTCGCGGACCACCAGCGGGATCAGCGTGTCGCCTTCAGGCGCGCTCAGCTTGACCAGATAGACGCCGGTCACCGCGCCCGAAGGGATGGTGAAGGTGAACGCCACCGGCCAGGGCGCGCTCACCGCGCCGGTCACCGGATCGACGACGTTGGGGGGCTGCGCGGGGATGGCGGTAGGTCCGCCCGAGGCGATCTGCCGGCCCAGGGCGCCGCCGTAGTACCCCATGCGCCAGAGCTGCCAAGTGGCGGTGGTCGCCGCGGACGCGAAAGCGGCGCGGATGGCGACCTGGTCTCCCGGGAGATAGCTGGTGCGGTCGGGATACCCGGCCAGCGCCGGGTTGTAGTTCGCGCACTGCCACGTGCGGCTCCCCGCCCGCTGGTTCTCGGTGGCGATGGGCGACGGCCGCAACGGGTAGAACGAGCCGCCGTCCGGCGTTCCCCCGTCCCCGCCGTCCGGGGTTCCCGCGTCGCCGCCGTCCGGGCTTCCGGCGTCCCCGGTGTCGAGCGGGGGCGGCGTCCCCCCGTCGGGATCTCCGATCGCCGCGTCCTCTCCCGGGTCCGGCCGCTGCCCGGAGGGCACACCGCCGCACGCCGCGAGGAGCGCGGCGAGGCAAGCGACAGCGAGCCGCCTGGGCATGGGCCTTCCTCCGCGCCGCCGGCACGAGCAAACGCCGCGCCGTGCGCATCCTGTCGGCTGCGCGACATCCGCAGCCGGTGCAGCGGAAGCGGAGTTCACAGGGTGGGAAGAATGCCGTCCCGGGAGGCCACGGCGGTCCTGCGTCGAGGGTCAGCCCCGCAGCTTTCCGAGGAGCCGGCGCACCTTCGCGTGCATCTCCTCCGCGGACCCGGCGCGGAGGCGGCGGCCGTGGCCCGGCAGCACCCAGGTGAAGCGGTGCGCCAGCAGCTTTTCCAGCGAGCGGACCTGCTCGTCCCAGGAGTACCAGCACACGCTGCGGCCCATGCCCAGGGAGCCGTCTTCGTCGGCCCAGAGGTGATCGCCGGTGAACAGGTACTCGCCATCCACGAGCAGAGCGCAGCTGCCGCGCGTGTGTCCCGGCACCGGGATGGCGAGGAGCCCGGGTCCCAGCTCGACGGGATCGCCGCCCTCGAGCTGCACTTCCACCTCCCGCGTGTCGCGGGAGACGTCGGCCCGGTGCAGCACGCGGTCGCAGCCGAACCGGGCGCGCAGCCGCGCGTGATCGGCCACGTCGTCCTTGTGGGTGAGAAATGTCAGCCGGACGCCGCCCAGCGCCTCGATCCGGTCCAGCAGCGGCCCCGCGGCGCGCGGCGAGTCGATCAGCACGTTCCCTCCGGGCCGCAGCACCAGGTAGCTGGTCGCGCCGAAGGACGACTCCGCGCGGAGCCCGCAGTCGTGCACCGGGCCGTCGATGCGCTGCGGGAAGGTCGCCAGGGCCTGCTGCACCTCGGCGCCCTTCGCTCCTCCGATGGAGGCCGTCGGGCAGGCGACCAGCGCCTGGAGCGCCCGCAGCTTCTCGTCCCGCGACTCGGGCTGCCGCAGTACGTACGACAGGCCGCGCGACTCGCCGTAGATCTCCGGCGCCATCTGCCGGCAGGTGTCGCAGTCGATGCAGGTCTCGTCGACGAACAGCGGCCCGGGCGCGTTCTCGGGCAGCCGGAGGTTGAGCCGTGCCACCCCCTTGGTGTAACCAGCGGCCCCGCATGGCTCAAGCGCAGCCCGACCGGAAGCTCCTCAAGCGCCTCCTCCACCAGGTGGGGCGCGCGATCCAAGAGTTCGCGCTCGTCGAGGACGGCGACCGCATCCTGGTGGGCGTCTCCGGCGGCAAGGACTCGTTCACGCTGCTCTATCTGCTCCAGCGACTCCGCGAGCGCGCCCCGGTCCGGTTCGATCTCGTCGCCTGCAACCTCGACCAGGGCCACCCCGGCTTCCCCGCCGGGAAGCTCGAGGAGTACCTGCGCGCTCAGGGATGCGAGGTCCGGATGCTCCGGGAGGACACCTACTCGGTGGTGAAGCGCCTCACGCCCGAGGGCGGAACCACCTGCGCGGTCTGCTCGCGGTTGCGCCGCGGGATCCTCTACAACGCGGCCGCGGAGATGGGCTGCACCAAGATCGCGCTCGGCCACCACCGGGACGACCTGATCGAGTCGCTGCTGCTCTCGATGCTGTTCGCCGGGAAGATGCGCTCGATGCCTCCCAAGCTGCGGTCGGACGACGGGCGCAACACGGTCATCCGCCCGCTCTGCTTCGCGTCCGAGGCGGACGTGGCTGCCTTCGCCGCGAGCGCGGCATTCCCCGTCATCCCCTGCGATCTGTGCGGCTCGCAGGAGAACCTGCAGCGCAAGCGGGTCAAGCGGCTCCTCTCCGAGCTGGAGCGCGAGCATCCCGGCGTGCGCGCTTCGCTGTTCGCGTCGATGGGCAACGTGCTGCCCGCGCACCTCCTCGATGCCCGGCTGTACCCACGCGACGCGCAGTCCGGCCGGGATCCGTGGATCGACGGCGACGACTGCGCGGAAGCGGCCCTGCTGCCGGCGCTCGCGCGAATCTGACAGGGACCGCCGGTTTTCGGGCGGTAAACCTGACAGCCTTCCGGCGTCTCCGTCGCGCCTGGGGCCCGCAAGATCGCGGGAATCCGTGATCGCGGTCACTGGCTCGCACCTTGCAACACAGGGAACCCGAGTTCCCATGGCGGTGGGGAGGAGAGTCCGGAAATGCAGACCTGCGACCGGTGCCAGCGCGAGAAGGTCATCGACGTCCTCATCGACGACTCGATGGACGTGTGCGGGCACACCTTCACCACCCAGGTGCCGGCCACGCGTTGCCTGGCTTGCCAGCAGGTGGTCATCCAGGGCGAGCACGTGCGGCGGTTCGAGCGCCGCGTCGCGGCGGAGATCGCCAAGGCGGGGCTGCGCACGGGCGACGCCTTCCGCTTCCTGCGCACGGCGCTGGGGATGACCGACGCCGCCTTCGCCGGGCTGCTCGACGTGCCCGCCGAGTACGTCGGCTACTGGGAATCCGAGAAGTGGCCCGTCGACCCGCGCGCGCTGGCGGTGCTGAGCGGGCTGGTGCTGGCGAAGTTCGAAGGCAAGCACGCCGCGCTGGACTGCATCGCGGTGCTGCGCGCTCCGCGCAAGCTGGCCCGCAAGGTCCGGCTGCACCTCAACGACGCGCTCCAGCACGCCGGCAAGCTGCTCCAGTTCGGCAGCTCGGCATTCACCCAGCCCGCGGTCGCTTAAGCGATCCGGGCGCCGCCGAGGACCGCGTCGCCCCGGTAGAAGACCGCGGACTGGCCGGGAGCCACGCCGACGGCGGGCTCGCGGAGCGTCACGCGAACGGAATCACCATCGGGCTCGATCAGCGCCGGGAGAGGCCGGCCGCGGTGACGGATCTGCACTTCGCAGGAAGCGCCGGGCTCCGGGGCGGCGGCGACCCAGGAGGCCTGCAGCGCGCGGAACGAGCTGCGGGCCACCTCCTCGCGCGGACCGACGACCACCCGCTGCCGCTCCGCGTCCAGCGAGGCGACGTAGAGCGGAAGCTTGTGGGCGACCCCCAGCCCGCGGCGCTGCCCGACGGTGAAGCGGTGGACGCCGTCGTGCTCGCCGAGGACGCGCCCCGCCGTGTCGACGATGTCTCCCCGCGCGGCGGCGACCCCGTGCGCCTCGAGGAACTCGGCGACCGGCCGGCCAGCGACGAAACAGACCTCCATGCTCTCCGGCTTGTCCGCGTTGGGCAGCCCGCGGCGGCGCGCCAGCTCGCGCACCTGCGGCTTGGTCAGCTCGCCCAGCGGGAATCGCACCAGCGCCAGCTCGTCCTGGGTCAGCCCGTGCAGGAAGTAGCTCTGGTCCTTCGCCGCATCGAGCGCGCGCAGGAGCTGCCAGGCGCCGTCCGTCCCGCGCTCGATGCGCGCGTAATGCCCGGTGACCAGCTCGTCGGCTCCGAGGCGCCGCGCCCGGTCCAGGAGCCAGTCGAACTTCACGTGCTGGTTGCAGCGCACGCAAGGGTTCGGGGTCTCGCCCCGGGCATAGGATCCGACGAAGTCGTCGATGACCTCGCTCCGGAACCGCTCCTGGGCGTCGTAGACGTAGAACCGGATGCCCAGTGTGGCCGCGGCGCGGCGCGCGTCGTACAGGTCGTCCGGCGCGCAGCACGATCGGCCCGACCGGACCGCGTGCTCCTCGCTCGAGTACAGCCGCAGCGAGATGCCCAGCACCGCGTCGGTCCCGCGCTGCCCGGCGACGAGGGCGGCGGCGACGGAGGAATCGACTCCCCCGGATAGGGCGGCGACGGTCAGCATGGGTTTTCAGTCTACCGCGCCGGCTAGGAAGTGCCGCCTTCGGGGCCCGCCTGCGCGAAGAGGGGCAGCGGCGCGACGTCCTGCTTGGGGGCCTGGTTCTTCGCCGGGATCCAGAACGCCACCTTCGCTCCGGAGAAATGGTGGGGCCCTTCCGGCTGCGACTTGGGCGGGCTCTCCAGCCAGATGTGCCCGCCGTGAGCCTCGACGATCTGCTTGGCGACCGGGAGGCCGAGGCCGGCCCCCGGGGCGCGCTCCTCGCCCACCCGGTCGGCGTGGAAGAACGGCTCGAACACCCGCTCCGCCTCGCCTGGCAGGAAGCCCTCGCCCTGGTCGCAGACCTCGAACAGCAGCCGCGTCGGGTCGCTCGAGGCGCGCACCAGGATGTCGCTGCCGTGCGGGCTGAACTTGATCGCGTTGTCGATCAGGTTGGAGAGCGCCTGGCGCAGCTTGCGCACGTCTCCGAACCCCTTGTCCTGGGTCTCCACCCGCACCTCGAGGTGGATGCGGCGGCTCTTCGCCTTGCTGCGCTCCTCCTCGAACACCGGGGCGATCAGGCCTCCCACCTCGAAGTCCTCGCGGTGGATGGCCTGGCCTCCGCCTTCCAGCGTGGCGAAGTCGACCAGGTTGTCGATGGTGCGCGAGAGGCGCTCCGAGGCGGTAGCGATCGACTCCAGGATCCGCTGCTGCTGATCGGTGAGCGGGCCGGCCTTCGCCCCGCGCAGGATCTTCAGGTAGCCGACGATCGGGGTCAGCGGCGTCGCCATCTCGTGCGACAAGTTCTGCATGAACTCGTTCTTGCTGCGCGCGGCGGCCCGCAGCCGCGTGTTGGCCGCGGTCAGCTCGCGCACGGTGGCCTCCAGCCGCTCGACCAGCGACTGGCTGTACTCGCGCAAGTGCCGCCGCTCCTCGGGCCCTCGCACCTTCTCTCGCTTGCCCTTGAGGAAAGCGCGCAGCTGCTGCGGGAACTTCTCCACGTCGATCGGCTTCTCGATGTAGCCGTCGCACCCGATGGAGAGCGACAGCCCCCGGTCACCATGGCTCGTCAGCACCACGATCGGACAGCCGTCTAGCCCCTTGTAGGAGCGCAGGCGGGTGGCCGTCTCGTAGCCGTCGATGCCGGGGAGCTGGATGTCGCAGAGGATCAGGTCCGGGTGCGCGGCGATGGCCAGGTCGATGCCGGCGATGCCGTCGGAAGCTTCGAGCACGTCGAAACCGCGCGGCTCGAGGACGCTGCGCACCAGGGCCCGGCTCTCCGGGTTGTCCTCGATGTAGAGGATCCGCGGTGTGGGAGGCAGTGCTGGATCGGCCATCGATGAGCGTCCCGGAGGCGGTCGCGCAGCGCGGCCGGAGCACAGATCTTCAGGCCTGGAGTTTACCACTCCCCCAGCCATCCTGGAAGGCGTTCGGCCAGCGGTTCCGCGGCCGCCGTCTTGCCTTTGGACGCCCGCCGGGCGCCCAGTCATCCACACGTTGTCCACAGACCCGTCGCCGCCCAGGGCGATGACTTCCGCACTGCGCGGCCGATCGGCCCGTCTTCGTTCCCGCCTCATGGCTGCTCGACCCATCTGCTCGGAGATTGGACACTATTGTAGGGTCGATGCTCCATGACGCAATGCGAAATCGACGCACCTTCCGTCGAAGCGCCGTCCAGAGGGAAGACCGCCCGCTCAGTGCTGTGGATTTCCTGTGGATGGCGTGCCGGCCATCTCCGACGCGAGCCGCATCAGGGCCTCCCGCGTGTTCAGATCCGGATCGTCCAGTACGCGATCGAGAAGCGCGGTGAGGATCTCACCCACACGTTTGCCGGGAGCGATCCCAGTGACGGCCATCACTTCCTCGCCGCCGATGGCGAGGTCGGAGATCTTGAGGACGGCAGCGCGGCGCAGCTCGGCCTCGAAGCGGGCCTCGACCTGCTGCTGGTTGGCGAGCCCCTCCGCAACCAGCCGCCCGCGCGCGCGCAGGTCGGCGCGCCGCAGCGCCCAGAGGTCCGGCAAGGCGTCGGGTCCGATGCGCGCGATGGTCCTGCGGACCGTGGCATCGTTCCACTCCGGGAGGTAGTACCAGTTGTGCTCGCGCACCAGCAGCGCGACCCGCTCGGCCTCGCGGTTCGGGTACCGCAGTCGCAGCAGGATCTCCCGCGCCATCTCCTCGCCCAGGAACTCGTGCTGGTAGAAGGTGTGGTCGCCGCGCGGCCCCCGGGGCTGCGCGCTGCGCGGCTTGCCCACGTCGTGCAGCAGCGCCGCGAGGCGGACCGTCAGATCGGGCGGAGCGAAGTCCACCGCGCGCAGGGTGTGCCGGAACACGTCGTACGCGTGGTACTGGTTCTGCTCGAAGCCAACCCCTTCGAGCAGCTCGGGCACGATGCGGGCGAGGAGCCCGGTCCGGCGCAGCAGGCGCAGGCCGCGGCTGGGCGGATCGCCGCGCACGAGCAGCTTGCTCAGCTCCTCCCGCACGCGCTCCCAGGCCACCTTGGAGAAGACGTCCAGCGCCTGCGGGATGGCGCGTTCGGTCCGGCGGTCCAGCGCGAGCCGCAGCGTGCTGGCGAAACGGACGGCCCGCAGCGGGCGCAGGCCGTCCTCGCGGAAGCGGTCGAGCGGCTCCCCCACGGCACGGAGCAGGCCGCGCCGCAGGTCGAGCGCGCCGCCGAACGGATCGCGCAGCTCTCCCGCGATGGGGTCCCACGCCATCGCGTTCACGGTGAAATCGCGGCGCGCGAGGTCGCCCTCGATGTCGCCGAGGAACGTGACGGAGCTGGGCCGCCTGCCGTCGAGGTACGGCCCCTCGCCGCGGAAGGTCGTCACCTCGACCTTGTGCTGCTCGTCGGCCAGCACGGTCACCGTGCCGTGCGCGATGCCGGTGGGAGCGGTGCGCGGGAAGAGGCGCTGCACCTCTTCGGGCAGCGCGTCGGTGGCCACGTCGAAGTCCTGCGGAGGCGTGAGCTTCTCGCCCTGGGCGATGCGCAGCAGATCGCGGACGGCGCCACCCGCCAGCCACGCCTGCTTGCGCGCGTCGCGCAACGTGCGCAGCACGCCCAGCACGGCGGACGGGACCAGCCGCGGATCCGGCAGACGGGTGGCGGTCGCATCGCGCATGGACAGTCCGCGCTGCGTCTAACACGCCTCCCTCGAAAAGCGCAGCGGCGCCTTCCCCGGGCGCCACGTCCGTCGTGCCCCGTGTTCCTACTTGAACGCCGCGATGTTGCGCCGCACCCAGGCCTCGAACGTCCCCGCACGTAGTTCAGACGCGCCCACTGGATCGCCACCGCGACCGATTCAGGTGAATCCGCGGCGCGCATCAATCTGACCATCCCAGCCGATACCGAACGCGGTTCGCGGCTTATCCGCCGAGTCCTCTTCCGCGCGAGAGGTGGAAAGAAGGCGTGGCGCATCCCGGCCGACGAGATCGAGCGCATCAAGGTCTACGGAGACGACGCGCCGGCTCGGGGCCATGATACCGCCCCGAGGAAGCCGCGAGCCAGGTCGAAACGGTGCCAGTCTTCTGCGCGACTGAAGCCGCCCATCTAGTCGAATCGCGCTGACTAAGGTTAGATACCAGGCGGAGGCGCGGGTGGACCGTCCCTCGGGCCACCGAAGGCGTCAGGCTTCACAAGTATCTCGATTGACCCGGTGCCATCGTAGGTGAACTTGGTGTGTCTCAAGAAATCGCGTCCAAGGAGCCCGATCAGCGGGCGCTCGATGTTGTTGATCTTGACTCCCCTCATTTGCTCGTGAAGCTGAGGAATGCAGATCGTCTGCAGCTCAATGTGGAAATCGGACCTGACACCCTTCCCGCCGTCGATGCCGATCTGGAGATGCGCCTCATACACTTTGTTTTCATGCAGGCCCGCGGCGCCGTAAGTCTTCGTGAGACGGGATTGGTTGTAGCTGCAGGGCTTGAGCCGCAGCTTCCGAGATGCAAGTCGACTGCGCGCCTGTATCGACGAGCATCAACCCTTCAACCGGTCTCGGGATAGGTTGTCCGGCGGCGACAAGAGCCTGCGCGAGAGCCTGAGGAACCGCCCAGGCGGCGATGATGACCGGCCCGACTCCAATGAGAGCCTCGGGCGTCGGGTACGGATAGAAGATGCGATCCGGCGCGCCCGGTCCGGCTGCTGCCACGGCATGGCGCCGAGCCCTTTCCTTTTGGCGTTCCTTTTCGCGGCGCTTTCGCTTCTCCGCGTTACCCAAACATCACTCCCGCCTCCCAGGCGAAGGAGATCGGCTGCCTGTTCGGCGGCTCGACAGGCGCCACCAAGAAAGCGACCCCGAGCCCAAACCGCTGGAGACCGGCAGCGTAGGCGGATCCGTGGTCCTTGAAGAACCCAGCCGGACGTCCTTCCTTGAACAGCACAAACTCCCCGCGGTGCTCCTTGAGAAGCTCCGGAAGCTGCGCGTCGAACGCGGCCTGCTCTTGCTCCAAGGTCATGGCGGGTGTCTCCGAGCGGTCCCACAGTATAGCACCGCAGGGTGCTCCTAGGCACCACATCCAGTTACTGTGAATTAAATTGGCGCCCCCAGCCCGACTCGAACGGGCGGCCTACGGTTTAGGAAACCGTCGCTCTATCCACCTGAGCTATGGGGGCGCACTCCGCGCTGCTAACAGGCGAGCCCGCGCCGGTCAAGCAGCCGCGCGGCTCACTAGAACGCGATCAGCGCCTCGACTTCACTGCCCTGGAGCTTCTCGCGGCCGCGCAGGGCGCGCAGCTCCACCACGAACAAGAACGAGCCCACCTTGCCCTGCTGCTTCTCCACCAGCCGCCGCGCCGCGGCCGCCGTCCCGCCGGTGGCGAGCAGGTCGTCCACGATCACCACCTTCTCGCCCGGGCGGACCGCGTCCACGTGCGCCTCCAGCGTGCCGGTGCCGTACTCGAGCGCGTACTCCACGCGGTCGGTCTTGTAGGGAAGCTTGCCCAGCTTGCGCACCGGCGCGAGCCCCAGGCCCAGCCGGTCGGCCAGCGCGGCGCCGAACAGGAACCCGCGCGACTCGATCGCCACGATGCGCTGGAAGCCGCGGCCGCGCACGCGGCCGGCCAGCTCGTCGATCACGGCGTGGAACGCGGCCGGCTCGCCCAGGATCGGCGTCAGGTCCTTGAAGAGGATCCCGGGCTGCGGGAAGTCGGGGACGTCGCGAATGAGAGCGCGCGCCTGCTCGAGGGAGGCCATGGCCGACGCGTAACACGGCTCAGAGAAAAAAACAGCCGCCGGTCCCATGGGGGGGATGGGACCGACGGCCGGGACCCTTCGCTCGCGCGTCGAGCCCGGCGCGTTTGGTAGCAGCGTGGCCCCACCGACGCAAGGGTTTCCTGGCACGCGCGGCCACGCGCCGCACCGTGAATTTCGCTGGCACTTCTGGAGATGTCCCTAGAGGGAATTTCAGCGGAGGAAGCCGAGCGGATCGCGAGGCCGCGCGCCCACGCGCACCTCGAAATGGAGGTGCGGACCGGTCGCGTTCCCGGTGCGGCCCACGCGCGCGATCGGCTCCCCGCGGAGCACCCGATCGCCCTGGACGACCAGGTTCTCGGAGTTGTGCGCGTACACGGTGACCAGGCCGTGCGCGTGCCCGACGAGCACCAGGAGGCCGTAGCCGCGCCGCTCGCCCGCGAACAGCACCTCGCCCTCCCCGGCGGCGAACACCGGCGTGCCTTCGGGGCAGGCCAGATCGACGCCGTCGTGGTGCTCGCGGTCGCGCTCGCCGAAGCCGGAGATGAGCACGCCGCGGACGGGCCAGGCGAGCGGCTCGCCGCCCGCGGCGGGGTCCAGCGCGTGCCCGCCCGCCCGTGGGATCTGCGCCGGCGACGCCCGGGGTCCGCGGCGCGGCTCCATGCGCGCCTGCGGCGCGTCGGCCGGGGGCACCGGGCGCTCGCGATCCGCGCCGGGGATGAGCAGCCGGGTGCCGGCCTCGAGCTGCGACGGGTCGGAGAGCCCGTTGGCGCGCTGCAGGTCGGCGACCGCGACGGAGTAGGCCCGCGCGATGCGCCACAGCGTCTCGCCGGGTTGCACGAGGTGGCGGATGCCGCCGGATTCGCCCCAGGCGGCCTGCTCCGCCGCCCGGGCGTCGCGCGCAGGCCCCGGTTCACCGGTGACCAGCGGCAGCCCGCGCTCCGGCATCGGCGCCAGCCGTCCGGGGTAGATGCACGCGGCCGGCGCAGCCAGCGCGAGGAGCGCCACCAGCCGGGCGCCGGCGCGCGAAGCGCTCACGACGACAGGCCCGGGAGGTCCCACTCCTTCAGCTCCTCGAGCAGCGCGTGCAGCGTGAGGTCCAGGTGCAGCGGCGTGACCGAGATGAGCCCGCGATCGAACACGGCGTCGCAGTCGCTGCCGGGCACGTTCTCGTGCGCCTGCTCGTCACCGCCGATCCAGTAGTACGCGCGTCCCCGAGGGTCCAATTTCTGGACCACGGCCGCCGAGTAGCTGCGCTTGCCGATCCGCGTGATGCGCGCGCCGCGCGGCTCGCCCGGCGGCACGTTCACGTTGAGCAGCGTTCCGGGCGGGAGGCCGCGCCGGCCGACCTCGGCGGCCAGCTTCCGCGCGAACGCGGCGGCGGGACCGAAGTCCGGCTCACCCCGCCCCACCAGGCTGATGGCGAAGGAAGGCAGGCCCATCACGGTGCCCTCCATCGCCGCCGCGACCGTGCCCGAGTACAGCACGTCCATGGCCAGGTTGGCGCCGCGGTTGATGCCGCTCACCACCACCTCGGGCCGGCGGTCGCGGAGCACGTGGTTCACTCCCACGTAGACGGCGTCGGTCGGCGTCCCGTCCACGGCGAAGCGGCGCGCGGCGCCCCAGGGAGACAGCTCCTCGATGCGCAGCGGCCGGTGGAGCGAGATGCTGTGGCTCGACGCGCTCTGCTCGCGGTCGGGCGCGACCACCGTCACCTCGCCCAGCGGCAGGAGCGCCTCCGCCAGCGCGCGCAGGCCGGCGGCTTCCACCCCGTCGTCGTTGCTCACCAGGATGCGCATCGCCGGTCAGCATGGCGGCGAAAGCCGAGCGCAGGCAACTCGACAGGTGGCGGCAGTGCCCGGTTGCCGACCGCCTGCCGATGGGGAACATTCCGGGGATGGCGGAGGCGAGCCAACATCCGGCGGCACGTCCCCGCCCCCTGCCGCCGCCGCCGGCGCGGCTGGTCGAGGCTGGCGCGCCCGTGGAGGGCACCTGGGCGGGCCCGCTGCGCGACGCCGGCTTCGACGGCCTCGCCGGGGAATACGCGCGCGGCTTTCTCGAGCGGCGCCTGGTCGAGAAGCGCTGGCAGGCGCTGTTCCTCGCCACGCCGCAGGCGATGATCTCGCTCGCCATCGTCGACGCCGGCTACCTGTCGAGCGGCATCCTGTCGGTCTTCGACCGCGGCGCGCGGCGGGTGCTGGTCGACTCGAACCCGGTGCTGCCGCCGCTGTTCGCCTGGGTGGCCGACGAGCCGAACGACGGGATGCGCGCGGTCCTGACCGGTCCGCGGATCGGGGCGCGGATCGAGCGCAGCGGGGGGCGCATCCTGGCCACGGCGCGGTGGGGCGGCGTGGCGCTGGACCTCGCGCTCGATGCCCGCCGCGCGCCGCCGCCGATGACCGCCGCCTGCAAGCTGGGCCCCGGCCGGTTCAATTTCACCCAGAAGCTGGTCGGGCTGGCTGCCGAAGGCGAGGTCCGCGTGGGGAACGCGCGGTTCGCCGCCCGCGGCGAGCCCGCCGGCCTGGACTTCACGCACGGCTACCTCGCGCGCGACACGTCCTGGCGCTGGGCGTTCGCGAGCGCGCGCCAGGGAGGCCGGCTGATCGGGTTCAACCTGAGCGAGGGGTTCATGCAGTCGAGCGAAAACGCCGTCTGGGTCGACGGCGCGCCCTGCTCGGTCGGCCCCGTGCGCTTCGCCTTCGAACCGTCCGCTCCGCTCGCGCCGTGGCGCATCCGGAGCGACGACGGATCGCTGGATCTCACCTTCCAGCCGGAGGGCTACCGCTCCCAGAGCGTGGACCTGAAGCTCGTCGTCTCGAAGTACCTGCAGCCCTTCGGCGTCTTCTCCGGCCACCTCACCACCCCCGCCGGCGACCGCGTCGACGTCGACTCCCTGCCGGGTGTCACCGAGGACCACACCGCCCGCTGGTAAAGGCGAAAAGCCGAACGCGGAGACGCTGAGGCGCGGAGATTGGGCGGTGAAAAGCCTGCTCCTCCGCGTCTCCGCGCCTCCGCGTTGATCTTTTTGTCTTACCGTTTGTGCTGGGAGCGGTATTCGTCCCGGAGGCGGACGACCTCGTCGTAGATGGCGGCGGGGACGACCTTGCCGCGGATCACCTCGTGCGCGCGCTCCGCGACCTTGCGCCACTCCTCGATGTCCGCCGGCTGGTTGATGGTCAGGCCCCGCTTCTTCATCTGCTCGATGGCGTCCTCGTTCTGCTTGCGCACGTCCTTGCGCGTGCGCTCCCCGTACTCCTCGCCGATCTCCAGCAGCTTCTTCTGCACCTCGGGCGGGATGCGGTCCCAGACGTCCTTCTTCACCACCGTCGCGCCGGTGAGGAAGCCCCAGTGCAGGTTGAGCATGTTGTCCGCCTTGTCGAAGATGTGCGTCGTGAAGGCGTAGAGGGGCGGCTGGCTGATGATGTTCACCATCCGCGAGGTGAGGGCCGGGATCAGGTCCGTCGAGGAGAGCACCACCGGCCGGAACCCGGCCTTCCTCCAGGCCGCCTCGGCCGCCGGGTCGCCGTTCCAGGTGAAGATCTTGCCCTTCGAGAAGTCGGCCGGCGTCACGTACGGCTCGGTGGAGAAGAAGTAGACGAATCCGACCTCGCCCCAGTGGATCGGGACGTATCCCTTCCTGGCCAGCGCGTCGTCGAGCTTCGGCCGCAGCTTCTCGTGCACGTAGTCGTACTCCTCGTAGGAGTCGATCAGGAAGGGCACGTCCTCGGCCTGCGGCTCGGGGGTGATCTCGTGCAGGCCGATGGCCGTGATCGCGGTGGCCTGCAGCTGTCCGATGCTGATCTTGCGGATCATCTCCCCTTCGTTGCCCTGCGTGCCGCCCGCGTAGACCTTCAGCTCCACCTGCCCGTTCGACGCCTGCGACCACTTCTGCCCCATCTCCAGGAGCAGCTGGTGCCAGGTGGACCCTTGCGGCGCCAGCGTGCCCAGCTTGATGCGCACGGGCGCCGCGTGCGCCTGGGCGGCGAGGAGGAAGGCGAGGACGAGAGCGCGGATGTGCATGGAGCTCCTCGGGTTCAATCGGACAGGATGTCGCTTTCGTGGGCCAGCAGGAAGCGCGCGCGCCGCTGCGCGATCTTGTTCTCCAGGCGCTCGTCGCGCGCCTGCGGCGCATCCACGTCGAATCGCAGCGCCTCGCGGAGCAGCGCCTCGAACGTCTTGCGGTCCTGCGCGGGGCCCGCCACCGACTCGGCGTAGGTCACCAGCGCGGAGATCTTCTTGCCCTTCTGCAGCTCGCGCGCGCGCGCGAAGTGGGCCCGCTGCTTCTCGAGCGTGGTGCCCTCCGGCCGCGCCGGATCGAAGGAGATGGCGAACTCGTGCACGGCGCCCAGATCGTAAGCCTCGTCGAGCGCCAGCGCCCGGTTGAGCATCGCGGCCACGGCGGGAATGTCGCCCACCAGCTCCATGTCGGTCTTGCGCTGCGAGATGGCGCCCCCCCACGCCGCCATGGTCCAGTAGAGGAGCGGCACGTCCTCGCGGGAGGTCCTGGATAGCGCCTGCGCGCGCACCGGCTCCTTGCCCCGGAGCTCATCCTCGGTGATTCCGCGCGTCATGCGCAGCCCGTCGAAGCCGTACGCCCGCGCGCGCAGGTACAGCCGCGCCGCCCGGTCGCGCAGCGCCTTGGCGCGCTCGGGATCGGGAGACTCGTCCGCGTCCTGCTGCACGAAGGCGTACCCGTATTGCGTGAACCCGCGGGCCATCGCGAGCCGCAGCGGGAGGTGGTCCGGCAGGCGATCGGCCAGGGACTCCATCGTCTTGAGCGCGAAGGGCACCGCGTCGCGGACCAGGTCGGGATCGTCGTCGCGCGCCAGCGCGCTGCCTTCGCCCGTGGACGAAATCGCGTCCGCGACCTGCCGCAGCGCGTAGGTCTTGGGAGAGCAGGCCGCCAGCGCGAGGGCCAGCAGGGGCGAAAACTTTGCAGGGCGCAAGATTTCCGAGAGTGATAATGACGGCCGCTGGGATGTCAACCGTCCTCTCGCGGCCAGGCCGGGAACCGGCCGCCGCGCCGGAGGGAGGCCGAGTGCTGCAGGAGCAGACCGCGGTGGCGGGGCCGCGGGAAGGCGGCGCGGAGCAGGCGGGCGGCACGCGCGTCGAGCGGTGGCTGCTGGTCGCGATCGTCCTCACCATGATCCTCCTCCCCACCCTCGAGGCGGTGCTGCGCCGCGCGATCGGCGGGGGTCTTCCCGACGCGATCCCGTACACCACGCACCTGACGCTCTGGGTCGGTTTCGTGGGTGCGATGCTCGCCACCGCGACCGAGCGGCATCTGGCGCTTTCGACGGTGGAGATGCTCCCGCAGCGACTGCGCACCGCGGCGCGCAGCTACGGCCACGTGGTCGGGGCCCTGGTGATGGCGGTGCTCGCCTATGCCTCGGTGAAGATGATCGTGGCCGACCACGGCCGGGTGGACACGCTGGCCGGCGGCGTTCCGGAGTGGTGGTTCGAGACCATCATGCCGGTGGGGTTCGCGGTGATGGCGCTGCGCTCCGCGGCGAAGGCGCCGACGCTGCGCGCGCGGATCGCCGGCTACCTGCTCTGCGCGGCGGTGGTGCCGTTCATCGCCTCGGAGATCCTCGCCATGCGCGGGCACGGCTTCCTCGCCGCGCCGGACGGACCCACGCTGCTGCACGGGCACACCGCCGCGGTCGGGTGGCCCGCCGCACTGGCCCTCTTCGTCGCCTTCCTTCTCGGCACGCCTGTGTTCGTGGTGATGGCCGGCTACGCGCTCCTGCTCTTCTTCCTCGCCGGCACGCCGGTGGCCGCCGTCCCGGCGGAGACGTTCCGGCTGGTGATCCAGCCCACCTTGCCCGCCATCCCCCTGCTCACGGTTGCAGGTTTCGTCCTGGCGGAAGGCGGCGCCTCCGCGCGGCTGGTGCGCGCGGCGCAGTCGCTCTTCGGTTGGATGCCCGGCGGGCTGGCGGTGATGGCCGCCTCGGTCTGCGCGCTCTTCACCACCTTCACCGGCGCATCGGGGGTGACCATCCTGGCGCTCGGCGGGATCATCCTCCCGGCCCTGATCCGGGAAGGCTACCCGGAAGGCTTCTCGCTCGGGCTGGTCACCGCCTCCGGCAGCCTGGGCCTCCTCTTCCCGCCGTCGCTCCCGGTGATCCTCTACGGAGTCGTGGCGGGCGTCGCCATCGACCACCTCTACATCGGCGGGCTGGTGCCGGGGCTCTTGATGATCGTGCTGGTCGCCGCCTACGGCGTCCTGGTCGGGGTGCGCAGCAAGGCGCCGCGGCCGCGGTTCGAGCCGCGCGAGGCGGCCCGCGCCGTCTGGGGCGCCAAGTGGGACATCGGCCTGCCGCTCCTCATCATCGTCGCGGTCAGCACCGGGTTCGCCACCATCGTGGAATCCGCCGCGCTGGGCGCCGCGTACGCGATCATCGTCGAGGTGACGGTGTTCCGCGACGTGCACCCGACCCGCGATCTTCCGCGCGTGCTGGTGCACGCCTCGACGCTGGTCGGCAGCGTGGTCATCTTGCTGGGCGTCGCGCTGGGCCTCACCAGCTACTTCGTCGACGCCGAGGTGCCCACCCGGCTGCTCGCCTGGGTGCAGGCCCACATCCATTCCCAGTGGGCGTTCCTCCTCACGCTCAACCTCCTCCTGCTGGTCCTGGGCAGCGTGCTGGAGATCTATTCGGCCATCGTGGTGCTCGCCCCGCTCGTCGCGCCCCTCGGCATCGCCTTCGGCGTCGATCCGGTGCACCTGGGCGTGGTGTTCCTCGCCAACCTGGAGCTGGGGTTCCTCTTCCCGCCGATGGGGCTCAACCTGTTCCTCAGCGCCAGCCGCTTCGGCAAGCCGCTCCCTCTCGTCTATCGGAAGGCGCTGCCGTTCCTCATCATCATGGCGGTCGGCGTGCTGCTCATCACCTACGTGCCGGCCATCACCACCGGAGTCGTGGCTGCCATCAAGCCCGAGTAGGCGCGGGTGGGCCCCGGCCCGGTTGCGGCCCACATCGCGCTCGCTGCTACCGTGCCGGAATGGCGGGGTGGATGCAGTTCTCGCTCCTGTGGTGGATCACCGGCAATCCGCTGGCCGCCGCGGGACTGCTGCTCCTCGGTTACGCGGTGGCGGACTGGTATTCTTTTGGACTCCTCCGCGGCCTGGCGCGCGCGCTGCGCAACCTGCGCCGGGCCCCCCGCCTCGCCCGCCAGATCGCGGTGAACCCCCACGACCGCCGCGCGCGCGTCGAGCTGGGGGAGATCCTGGTCGAGCAGGGCCGGTTCGCCCGCGCCATCGACGTGCTGCGCCCGGCCGCGCAGCACGATCCGCATGACCTGTCGGCGCTGTACCCGCTGGGCATCGCCTGCCTCCGGAGCGGCCGTTTCGAGGAAGGCGAGCTGTTCCTGCGCGAGCTGCACGGCGCGGGTCCGGAGTTCCGCCTCGGCCGCGCGCCGCTGGAGATCGGAGCGGACCGGCTGCGCCGGGGCGACGCCAAGGGCGCCGTCGGGCCCCTCTCGGAATACGTGGCCGCGCATCCGCACCGCGTCGAAGGGCACTACCTGCTGTCGCGCGCTTTGCGCCGCTCGGGCGACGCGGAGGGCGCCGAGCGGGCGCGCCGGCGCGCATGGGAGGAGTACGACACCGCGCTTCCCTACCAGCGGCGCATCGAGCGGCGCTGGGCGTGGCGTGCGCGACCGTCGCGCCCGCTGCTCTACGGCGCCGCCGCCTGCGCGGCCATGCTGCTGTTCGCGACGGTGATGAAGCGCGTTCCCCCGCCCGTCGTCCCGCAGCCGCCGACCATCACGCGCGGCGCCGCCGCAAACGCGCGCGAGTAATCAGTCGCCGCCCGTCGGGCGGCGCTGCGCTTTTCACAGCGCGGACGTATGGGATCCGCTTCAGGCCCGCTTCTCCAGGGGCACGTAGTGCGTCTCGGTGGGCCCCGTGTAGACCTGCCGGGGCCGCGCGATCTTGGTGTCCGGGTCCTCGATCATCTCCTTCCAGTGCGCGATCCAGCCCGGAAGGCGGCCGAGGGCGAACATCACCGTGAACATCTGCGTGGGGATGCCCAGCGCCCGATAGATGATGCCCGAGTAGAAGTCGACGTTGGGGTACAGCTTGCGTTCCACGAAGTACGGATCGCGCAGCGCCGCGTCCTCCAGCTCCTTGGCGAGGTCGAGCATCGGATCGCGGATCCCGAGCTTCTGCAGCACCTCGTCGCACGACTTCTTGATGATCTTCGCGCGCGGATCGAAGTTCTTGTACACGCGGTGGCCGAAGCCCATCAGCCGGAGCCCGCTCTTCTTGTCCTTTACCTGGTCGATGAACTGGCGGGCGGTGAGCCCCCTCTTGCGGATGTCCTCCAGCATCTCGACCACTTCCTGGTTCGCGCCGCCGTGCAGCGGCCCCCACAGGGCGCAGATCCCCGCGCTGATGGATGCGAACAGGTTGGTCTGCGCGCTCCCCACCATGCGAACCGTGCTGGTGGAACAGTTCTGCTCGTGGTCGGCGTGCAGGATGAGGAGCAGGTTGAGCGCGCGCACCGCCACCGGATCCGGACGGTAGGGCTCGGCCGGAACCGCGAACATCATGTGCAGGAAGTTCGCGCAGTACTCGAGGTCGTTGCGCGGGTAGATGAACGGGTGCCCGATGTTCTTCTTGTAGGAGAACGCGGCGATGGTGGGCAGCTTGCCCATCAGGCGCGCGATGGTGATGTCGCGGTACTCGTCGGACTTCGCGTTGAGCGCGTACGGGTAGTAGGACGAGAGCGAGGTCACCATCGCCGAGAGGATCGCCATCGGGTGCGCCGTGATCGGGTACCCGTCGAAGAACCGGCGCATGTCCTCGTGGATCATCGAGTGCCGGGTGAGCTGCTGGGAGAACTTCTCCAGCTCGGAGCGGTTGGGCAGGTTGCCGTAGATGAGCAGGTAGGCCGTCTCGACGAAGCTGCTCCGCTCGCCCAGCTCCTCGATGGGGATGCCGCGGTAGCGCAGGATCCCTTTCTCGCCGTCGAGGAAGGTGACCGCGCTCTCCGTGGAAGCCGTGTTCATGAACGCGGGATCGAGCGTCACCACGCCGGTCTTCGCGCGGAGGTTCTGGATGTCGATGCCCTTCTCGCCCTCGGTGCCGGTGACGACCGGGAACTCGAGCTCCTTGCCGTCGACGGTGATGCGAGCGTTCTCTCCCACGGCCGTTTGCCTCCCGATCCCGCGAAAGCGCGCCCCTCTCTCGCCCGCAGCGGCGAAAGAGTCAAGACCCGTGCCCGAAGTGTCGCCGGGCCTCGAAGCGCGCGCCACGCAAAAAGGGCGCCGCTCGGGCGGTGGCCGTCCTGCAGGCAGGCGGGCGCTGATCGGCCCGAGTCGTCCGCGGCTACGCCTTCCGGAGCAACGCCGCGACGTCAGCGGCCGTTTCGCACAGATGGTCCGGCGAGGCAGCCGACAGCGCCTCCTGGCTGCCCAGACCCCAGGTGACCGCGCAAACCCTCACGCCCGCCGCACGGCCGGTGGCAACGTCCACCGTGCTGTCGCCCACCAGGAGCGTCTCGGCCGGGGCGGCCTCGAGCGTCCGGCAGAGCGCCAGCAGGCCTTCGGGCGCGGGCTTGCGCGGCGCCTCGTCGCCGCCGACGACTGCCCGGAACGAGCCGAGCATCCCCAGCCCCTGCAGGATCTCCCGCGCGAATCCGCCGGGCTTGTTGGTCAGGACGCCCCGCGCTTCCGGAGGCACGGCAAGCAGCTCCGCGATGCCCGGATAGGGCACCGTCTTCACCAGCAGGCGCCGGGCGTATTCGGCTCGCCAGCTCTTCAGGCCGTCCGCGAGCCTGTCCTCGTGCTCCGGGCCGAGCGACCGGCGCACCAGCCGTTCCGCTCCTTCGCCTATGAAAGTCCAGATGATTTCATCCGGCCGGCGGGGCAGCCCCAGGGCCTGCAGCATGGCGTTCACCGAGTCGGCGAGGTCGCCCCGCGAGTCCACCAGCGTCCCGTCGAGATCGTACACGACCGCTTTCAGCGGCATGTCGGCTCCTGGACGTCCGGCGGGGGATTAACCCGGCGCGCCCCTGCCGGGTCCGCCGGCCGGACGCAACGGGTTCCCACCTGGAGGAGCGAAGTCATGAAGAGGATCCTATCCCTGGCGGCGGTGGTTGCGGCGGCGGCGTGCGGCGGGCCGGCGCAGGATGACTTCGCCAAGGCCACTCCCGCGTTCGATGCCGTGGCCCTGGACATCAGCGCCGCCGACGCGGTCCCGGAGAACTTCGACGCTTCGGCAAGCAGCTCGCAAGCGCTCGCAGCGGCCGTCGACGCGCAGGCGGCCGTCGACGACCCATGCCATCCGCATCTCTTCCTGCGCACCCACGCGGTGGTCGCGGCCACCAATGGCGGCATCTGGCGGGTGCTGCGGCCCATCCGCAAGATCATCCCCTTCTCGCCCCGGCGGCGCGACGGCGGAACGCACGTCTGGGAGAGGGTGGTCGACGGGTTCGACTACAAGTACTCGATCGTGAAGACCGGCGATCACTCCTTCACCGCGAAACTGGAGGTCAAGAAGGTGGCCGACCCGGACACCTCGTTCGTCACCGTCTACGACGCGAGCGTGCAGCGTGACCCGTCCAATCACGACGGCTCGGGGACCGCGACGCTCGATCTCGACAAGCTCGCCTCCGTCACCGGTGAGAACGTGTCCGGGCAGCTCACGCTCGATTTCAACGTGACGCCCGCGGAGAAGAAGGTCGTGGTGACGATGACGAACTTCAAGGTGAACTCGGACCTGCCGCGCAACGGCCACTTCGTGTTCTTCAAGGAGACCGGCAAGGGCGGGAGCCTGAAGTTCATCGACGACATGGTGCTGCGCTGCACCGGCGAGACGCCGCCGGCCTCGGGCACCACGCCGGTGACCACCGTGGCGCGCTGGCTGGTGACGACCGACGGCATTCACTTCCGCGGGGATGCGGGAGCGACGGGCGGGCAGATCCCCGCCAACCGGAAGTGGGAAGGCGTCACCTGCGCGCAGGGCCGGGATCCCCGCGAGACCTTCTGGATGATGAAGCTCGAGGACACCACCACCGGGATGACGGTCAGCGCGCGCTCGTCGCAGAACACCGTCGCCACGGCGGCGGCCTGCGACCCGGCCTTCGGTCCGGTGCCCTCGATCGACGACGCCACCAACGACTACAATTTCAGCAAGGTCGACTTCACGTCGGACGACCCTCTACCCTTCCCGTAGGGATCGTCAGGCGCGGCAGTCGGGGGGCGCCCTGCGCGAGCGGGGCGCCCTCTGGTATTTGCGAGGGCGTGAGCTCCGTTCCCCCGGTGCTGGAGGACCCCGCAGCGCCGCTCGAGGAGCGCGTCGCCGCTGCCCGCGCGCTCGGCGACCGCGATCCGCGCCCCGGCACCTTCCTGCGCGTGCCCGCGGGGGAGTTCTGGCGCGGCAGCGATCCGCCGGAAGGAGAGCCGCCCGAGCAGCCGCGGCTGCGGGCCCGCACCGCCGCGTTCGAGATCGGGCTGGTGCCGGTCACGGTGGGCGAGTTCGCGGACTTCGTGAGGCGCGGATACCTCGACCGGGCGGTGTGGAGCGAGGCGGGCTGGGATTGGCGGGAGCGGAGCCGCGTCGACCGGCCGCGCTTCTGGGAGGACGAAGCCTGGCAAGCGTACCTGGCCCCGAACCAGCCGCTGGTCGGCGCGAGCTGGTACGAGGCCGATGCGTACGCCCGGTTCGCCGGCGCGCGGCTCCCCACCGAAGCGGAGTGGGAGCGCGCGGCGCGCGGCGAGGACGGGCGCCGGTATCCGTGGGGGGAGGACTGGGATCCGGCTCGCGCCGCCGCGCGCGGGGGTCCCCGGCACACGCTGCCGGTCGGCTGCTTTCCCTCGGGACGGAGCCCGCACGGGCTGCTCGATGCGGCAGGGAACGTGTGGGAATGGGTCGCGGATCCCTTCGATCCCGATCTCCATCGCAAGCTGCGGGGGCTTTCCGCTCGCCAGCCGGCCCCCGCGCCCGGGCTCCGCGTCGCGCGCGGCGGCGCCTGGAACGCGCATCCTCCGCAGCTCCGCTGCGCCAACCGCAACGCCTGGCCGCCCGACGCACGCTACTCGAACATCGGCCTCCGTCTGGCCCGGTGACGGCTTGCGGCGCGTTGCCGGATGGGGCAGCTTGTGAGGCGACCGGGGGGTCCATGTTCGCCTTCGCGACCAGCGAGCGCTTCGAGAAGCTCGATCGCAAGGAGCGCGACCGCCTCGAGGCGCTGTCCAAGCTCGACCAGTTCTCCCAGGGCGACGAGATCCTCGTCGCCGGACACCATTCCGAGTGCCTCTATTTGATCGCCTCGGGAGGCGTGGACCTCCGGGCCAAGACGAAGTCCGGCGACGTGACGGTCGCCCAGCTCGGACCGGGCGACCTGTTCGGGGAGGTGGAGCCGTTCGCGGAGATGCCCGAAGGCGTCCGCCACGTCGCCCGGGCGGACACCATCGTGCGCGCCATCCAGAAGAACCCGCTGCGGCACGAGCTCCTGGCCCACCGCGAGCTGGCCACCGCGCTGCTCGCGGTCTACGCGCGGTCGATGAGCGAGAAGCTGCGCGCCGCCAACGACGTCGCCGTCCGCCTCGCTCCGCGGCCCGGGATCAGCCGCCCTCCTCCACCGGGCGCGGGCCGCGCGCCGCACCTGTCGCAGGAGGAGGCGGCGTGGCTCGCGGTGCTGGGCCAGGAGCTGGAAGTGGCGCAGGGCGAGACGGTGGTCAAGGAAGGCGAGAAGACCCGCAGCTTCTACGTGGTCCAGCGGGGAGAGCTGGACGTGCGCAGGCACCTGGGCCCCGGCGAGGACCGCACGCTCGCGCACCTGGGCCCTCGCGATCTGTTCGGTTTCATGGCGTTCGTGGACGGCAAGCCCCGCTCGGCGTCGGTGGTGAGCGTGACACCCTCGCACCTGGCGCGCGTCGAGGCCGACGCGCTGGACAAGGCCCTCCACGTGAACTTCACCGTCGCCTTCAAGTTCCTCGGCACCCTCTGCGGCGTCCTTGGACGCACGTACCGCGACACGCTCTTGAACGTGATCGCCTCCGCCTGACTTCGAGTTTCAGAGCGCTCTCAGGAGCTCGCGCGCGGCGCGGGCGCCGGTTTCGAGCGCGCCGTCGACAGTGCCGCCACGGCCGGTGAGGCTGAACGCTTCGCCGGCGAAGAAGAGCGTGCCCTCCTCGGGGGCGGCGAGGCGCGGAAGGAGGTCGGGCGGGGCACCGGCGAGCTCGTAGGCGTACGCGCCGCGGGCGAACGGGTCCTCGCTCCAGTCGATGATGCGAGCGCCGTCGAGCGACGAATCGACCTCGCGGCGCGAGCGGCCGAACAGGCGCGAGACCGAGTCCACCGCCAGCGCCAGCCGATCCTCGCGCCCCAGGCGCTCCGCGGCAGGTCCGCCTGCCCAACCGGTCAACAGCGGCACCTCTCGCGGCGAGCCGCGCCACCAGGTGGGAAACGGCGCGCCCGGGGCATGGAAGAAGTCCACCTTGCGAAGCGCGCGCGTCAGCCAGAACGGCTCGCGGAAGCGCAGCAGGGCCTTGACCACGGCGCCCGTCCGCACCCAGGCCAGCGCCTCGCGCTTGCGCCGAAGCGGCGGGTCGAAGCGCACCCCGTCGAGCGCGGCGAGCACGCTCACCGGCAGCGCGACCACCAGCCGTTCCGCCTCGAGCTCCTCGGCGGCGCCGGTCAGGGTCCGGGCCCGGACTTCCACCCGCCCTTTTCGCCAGCGCACTGTCTCCACCGTGAGCCCGAGGCGCAGCGCGTCGCCCCTGCGAAGCGCATCCGCGTGGCCGCGCAGTGCCCGGTCGTACCCGCCGATCACGCGGCGCGTGCGCATCCCCTGGTCGTTGGCTACGCCCTCGATCCCCACGAACGCCGCGGGCGCCGCGAAGAAGCCCTCGATATAGTGCCGCGCCAGCTCGCGCTCGGCGCGATCGAGCCGCGCGGTCGCCAGCCAGCTCAGCGCCGTTCCGGCGCCGCGCGCCTCCGCCAGCTTGCGCAGCATGGAGCGGAACTGGCGCGTGACGTCGCGCAGCTCGCCGCCGAGCAGCGCCATCTGCCGCCCGTCCATCTCCTCCAGCTTCAGCTTCGCCCGCTCGATCTCGCGGTACGGCCGCCCGTGCACGAACTCGGCCCCCAGCTCGACCACGCGCCCCAGCTCGCGGTCCTCGATGCTGTGCACGCGGCCGCCGATGCGGTCGCGCGCCTCCACCACCAGGACCCTCACGCGCTTGCGCAACAGCTCGGCGCCCGCGCGGAGGCCGGCGGCCCCTGCGCCGAGGACGAGCGCCTCGATCATGGCTGCCCGGAAGTGCCGCGCAGCTCCTGCTGCGCGCGGCGCAGCTCGGCGAAGATCCGCTCCGCGTCCGGCACGCTGCGCATCGCCAGGCCGCAGGCCGGCGTGAGCAGGCAGCGCGCCAGCGCCTCGCGGGGGAGCCGTTTCCGCGCGTGCCGCAGGACGGGGTCCAGGTCGTCCGGCGCGCTGAGGTCCGTCGGCACCACCCCGAGCGAGAGTATGCCGCCGGCCGCCTGGAACCTCTCGAACGCCCCGCCGGTGGCCAGCACGGCCTCCAGGGAGAGCCGCGCGTCGATCGACACCACGTCCCATCCCAGGCCGAGGAGCGGCGCCCACTCGGTGTTGCCGCAGCAGTGGACGCCGACGACGGCGCCCTCGCGCCGGAGCGCCAGCACCACCACGCGCAATTCTTGAAGACTGACCAGGTGCTGCGGGTCGCGCCGGTCGAAGGCGTAGAGGCCGGGCTCGTCGAGGAACACCACCGGCCGGGCACCGGTCTCGCGCAGCCGCCGCGCCAGGGCCAGCGCGCGCGCCAGCACCAGGCGGAAGATCTGCCGCTCGATCGCTTTCCCCTCGGGGGCCGCGGCGAGAGGCTCTCCCTGGGTGGTGCGCAGCGCCCACCGCAAGGTGAACGGCCCGGCGATCTGCACCTTGGCGAAGGGCGGCCTCCGCTGCTCCACCTCCCACAGGAACGGCCGCAACGCCTGCCAGGCGCCGGCGGAGGGCAGGAAGCGCTGCACGCCGTCGTCGTGCTCGAGAGCGCGATCGAGGCGCGCATCGAGCGTGGCCGCGCCGCGGCGCCAGTCGCCCAGATCGAGGTCGGCGTTGCCCTCGGCGTCCGCGCGCAGCCCGTGCAGCCCCTCGAGGGCCTGCGGCACCATGTACTCGGCGGCGTCGCGGCGCGGCAGCTGCGGCGCGGCCGGGATGTCGAGGAGCAGCGCCTGCTGCAGCGCCAGCTCCAGCTGCGTGTGCGGCAGGCTGCCGATGCCGCTGGTGGCGAGCGCCGGGAGCACCGGATCAGCAACCCGCCCCGCCCGCGACGCTGAAGTAGGTCGCGTCCGGGTGGTGGAAGACGACCGCGGAGACGCTCGCCTCCGGATCCATCATGCAGCCGTCGGTCAGCTCGACCCCGATGTCCTCGGGGCGCAGCACGCGGAAGAGGATCTGCTGGTCCTCGAGGCGCGGACACGCGGGATAGCCGAACGAGAACCGCTTGCCCCGGTAGTTCGCCTTGAAGCGATCGATCATCGTCGTCTCGAGCGGATCCGGGAAACCCCACTGGCTGCGCAGCTTCGCGTGCAGGAGCTCCGCATAGCCCTCCGCCGTCTCCAGCGCGAGCGCCTGGAGGAGGTGGCTCTTGAGGAAGTCGCCGTTCTTCTTGTACGCCTCGGCGCGCCCCCGGATGCCGGCGCCGGCGGTGGTCAGGAACAGCGCCACCGCGTCGTCCGCGCCCACGTAGTCGGAGAGGCAGAGACCGTCCGCGCCCTCCTGCCGGGGGAAGGTGAAGCGGGCCACCTCCGCGCCGCGCGGGTCGAGCAGGGCCAGGTCGTCGCCCTCTCCGCGCGCGCGGAAGAACTGGTAGACGGCGCGCGCCTGCATCGCGCCGCCGCGGCATTCGGCCTTCAGATCGTCGAGCGCCGCCTTGAGCTGCAGCGCCTTGCGCCCCGCCTCGCTCTTCTCCAACTCGGCGCGGTTCCCCGCCTCCACCTCCTTCACCACGCTGCTCTTCAGCCCCATGTGGCGGCCGTAGATCATCACCGGGTTGATGAACCTCCAGATGTGGTCGAGCGGCGTGTTGGCGAGCGCGTGCCGCTCGAGATCGGGCGGGCGCGGCGGATCGGCCACCTGCGTCACCTTGCGCAAGCGCCGGACGGTGCCCGCGCGCACCGGCGCCGGCCGCGCCGAGTCGACCGCGGCGAGCTGGGTGCGCCGATCTTGCAGCTCGCGGCGGAGGTGCTCGTGCTTGTCCGTCTCCGTCACCCGCTTGGCGAGGTCCAGCCCGCTCATCGCGTCCTGCGCGTAGGCGACGGTGCCGCCGTACGCGGGCGCGATCTGCCGGTCGACGAAGTTCCGGGACAGGGCCGCGCCTCCGACCAGCAGGGGCAGGTCCACGCCCGCGGCCTTGAGATCGGTGGCGGTCGCGACCATCTGCTGCGCCGACTTGACCAGGAGGCCCGAGAGACCCACCACGTCGGGCCGGTGCTCGCGCACCGCCTCGATGAGCTTCTCCGGGGGAACCTTGATGCCGAGGTTCACCACCTCGAAGCCATTGTTGGAGAGGATGATGTCCACCAGGTTCTTGCCGATGTCGTGGACGTCGCCCTTCACCGTGGCGAGCAGCACCTTCCCGCGCGCGGCGCTGCTCACCTTGTCCATGTGCGGCTCGAGGAAGGAGACAGCCGCCTTCATCGACTCGGCGCTCTGCAGGACCTCGGCGACGATCAGCTGGTTGGCGTTGAAGAGCCGGCCCACCTCGTCCATGCCGCGCATCAGCGGACCGTTGATCACGTCCAGCGGCTTCGCGCCCTGGCGAAGCTTCTCGGCCAGGTCGTCGAACAGGCCGTCGCGCGATCCCTCCACGATGTAGCGCGCGAGGCGCTCGTCGAGCGGCAGCTCGCTGCGTGCGGGACCCGCGGGCTTCTTCTCGCGGAAGTGGGCGACGAAGGCCGCCACGACCTCCTGCAGCCCCGACTGCTCGCGGCAGAAGAGCACTCCCTCGGCGAGCTTGCGCTCGTGCTCGGGGATGGACGGGTACCGTTCCAGCTTCTCCGCGTTCACCAGCGCCAGGTCGAGGCCGGCCTGCACGCACTGGTACAGGAAGACCGAGTTCACCACCTCGCGGCCGGCGGCGGGCAGGCCGAACGACACGTTGGAGATGCCGAGCACCGTCTTGCAGGCCGGCAGGGCGGACTTGATGGCCCGGACCGCCTCGATGGTCTCCACCGCGCTCCCGGTGTACGCCGCGTCGCCGGAGGCGCAGGGGAACACCAGCGGATCGAAGTACAGGTCCTCCTCGGCGAGGCCGTACTTGCGCGTGAGCAGCTCGTGGCTCCGGCGCGCCACCTCCAGCTTGTCCCCGGCCTTGATCGCCTGCCCGCGCTCGTCGATGCAGCCGACCACCAGCGCCGCGCCATACTTTCGCGCGAGCGGCACGATCTTTTCGAAGCGCTTCTCCCCGTCCTCGAGGTTGACGGAGTTGATGATCGCCTTTCCCTGCGAGTAGGTCAGGCCCACCTCGACGGCCTTCTCGTTGGTCGAGTCGATCATCAGCGGCACGCGGACTTTCTTGATCAGCACCTCGAGGAAGCGGCGCAGATCGGCCAGCTCCTCCCGGTCGGTCTGCTGGGTCGAGACGTCCACCAGGTGCGCGCCCCGCTTCACCTGCGCACGCGCGATCTCCGCGGCGTCGTCCCACTTCTCCAGAGCGATCAGGTCGCGGAACTTCTTCGAGCCCAGGACGTTGGTGCGCTCGCCGACGATGACCGGCCGCACGTCGTCGCCGATCTCCAGCGGATCCACGCCGGACAGGGCGCTGCGGCGCCGGGTGGGGATGACCCGCGGCGCAAGGCGCGGCGCGACTTCCGCCAGCCTGGCGATGTGCCCGCGATGGGTGCCGCAGCATCCGCCCATCAGGTTCAGCCACCCGTTCTCGCCGAAGCGCGAGAGCGTCCTCGCCAGCATCTCCGGCGTCTCCAGGTACCGGCCGTTCTCGTCGGGCAGGCCTGCGTTGGGCACGCAGGCGACGCGCGTCCGGGCGAGCTGGGCGAGGGTGCGGACGTGGTCGGTCATGAACTCCGGCCCGGTGGCGCAGTTCAGCCCCAGGTAGAGGAGGTCCCTGTGCTCCAGGGAGATGGCGAGGGCGTCGACGGACTGGCCGGCCAGCATGGTGCCCATCGCCTCGATGGTGCCGCTCACCGCCACCGGAAGCCGCTCCTCGGGCGGAAGCGATTCCTGGAAGCGATCGATCCCGATCAGGCCCGCCTTGACGTTGCGCGTGTCCTGCGACGTCTCGAGGAGGAAGTAGTCGACGCCGCCTTCGTGCAGCCCGCGCGCCTGCGCCTGGTAGTGCTCGATCAGCTGCTCGAAGGTCACCCCGCCCGTCACCGAGATCGCCTTGGTGGTGGGCCCCATCGACCCGGCGACGAAGCGCGGCCGCTCGTCCGTCGAGAAGGCGTCGGCCTCCGCGCGGGCCAGGGCCGCGGCGGCGCGGTTGATCTCCACCGCCTTCTCCTGGAGCCCGTACTCGGCGAGCACCAGCGGCGTCCCGCCGAACGTATTCGTCTCCAGGACGTCCGCGCCGGCCTCGAGGTATCCGCGGTGGACGCCGCGGACCACGTCCGGCCGGGTGAGGTTCAAGGACTCGTTGCACCCCTCCAGCTCCGGCCCGCCGAAGTCCTGCGCCGACAGACGCAAATCTTGAAGAGCGGTGCCCATCGCGCCGTCGAGGACCAGCACGCGCCGGTCGAGCTCCGCCCGGAGCCTCGCCACCCGTCCGGCGCGCGTCATTCCGGCACCTCGGCGCAGAGCAGGAACGGCCGGAACGCCGCCGCGCCTCCGGGCAGCATCTCGGTGTTGATGCTGCCGAACCCCTCCGCCTCCAGTGCGGCGGCCAGCTGCGCCGGCTCGAACCCGAGCCAGCGGTGGCCGAGCCGGTCGCGCACCCACTCCTCGCCGTGGGGCAAGAGCTCCAGCACCAGCAGGCGGCCGCCCTTCTTGAGCAGCTTGCGCGCTTGCGACAGGACCCGCGGCGGATCGTCGACGAAATGCAGGCTCTGCGAGGCGACCACCAGATCGAAGCGGCGGCGCAGGTCGAGCTTGTGCAGGTCGCCGGAGACGAACTCGACGTTGCGGGCGCCTTCGCGCCCGGCGCGCGCCCGCGCCGCCTCCAGCGCGTCGCGGCTCTTGTCGATGGCGAGCACCGAGCGGGCCCAGCGCGCCATCTCGACGCTCAGCGCGCCCGTGCCGCAGCCCAGGTCTGCCACGTCGAGGCGGGGCAAGAGCCGCCCCAGGGCGCGCGACCAGAGCTGGAAGGACTGCCCCGGCTCGAGCAGCCGCTCGTTCAACGCCTGGCGGTCCTCCCGCCGCCGGAGCAGCTCCGTCAGGCGCGAGAGGTCGCCGTCGCCGTCGGTCCTGTCCTCGATCGCCACCTTGACCAGCGGCCAGCGGGCGTCGTCCTTGTCCAGGTCGAGCGCGTAGTACGTGAACCCGTTCTGCCGCTCCTCGACGAGGAGCTTCATCGCCTTGAGCTTGCCGAGGTGGTGCGAGACGCTGGGCTGGGCGATGCCCACCAGCGAGACCAGCTCGCTGACGTTCAAGGGCGTCTGCGCGATGAGCCGCAGGATGCGGAGCCGGGTCGCGTCGCCTAGCGCGCGATAGGCCTGGGACAGGGCCTCCATATCAACGCATTCGCATATCTCGATTCCATCTCCCACGCAAGCTAGACCCGGGCGGCGCGGCACGGGCCTCAGCGGGAGCGGAACCAGGCGGCCGTCCGGCGCAGCCCCTCGTCGAGGGCCACGCGCGGCTCCCAGCCCAGCTGCGCGCGCGCGGCGCGCGGATCGACCGAGCTGCGCCGCTGCTCGCCCGGCGCGGCGGGCCCGTGCGCGATGGGTTTGCGGTAGCCAGCGGCGCCCGCGAGGATGCGCGCCAGCTCGTTGACCGACGTCTCCACTCCCGTTCCGACGTTGAGCGCGCCTTGCGCTTCCGAGGTCAGCGCGAGCAGGTTCGCGCGCGCCACGTCCTCCACGTAGACGAAGTCGCGCGTCTGCCCGCCGTCGCCGTTGATGACCGGATCGCCCCCCTGCAGCATCTTGTGCAGGAAGATCGCCACCACGCCGGCTTCCCCCAGTGGATCCTGGCCGGGCCCGTACACGTTCGCGTAGCGCAGGGACATCGTCGGCAGCCCGTCCCGCCGCGCCAGCTCGGCGTACTCCTCGCCGCACAGCTTCGAGACGCCGTAGGGGCTCGCGGGCCGGCGGGCGTGCTGCTCGGAAGCGGGGAACGCGTCCTGCTCGCCGTACACGGCGCCGCCCGAGGAAGCGAAGACGAACCGGCGGGCGCCGGCCCGCCGCGCAGCGGCCAGCGCGTTCACGGTGCCGAGCACGTTCACGGAGGCGTCGTGCAGGGGGTCGGCGACCGAGCGGCGCACGTCCATCTGGGCGGCCAGGTGCAGCACCGCGTCGGGTCGCAGCCGCGGGAGCTCCGCCGCGAGCTGCGGCGATCGCACGTCCATCACCAGGAGGTCGGCTCCCGGGGGCACCGCCTCGCGCTTGCCGTGGCTGAGATCGTCCAGCGCCGTGACGGCATGGCCCGCTTCGAGCAGCGCCCGGCAGCTGTGCGCCCCGATGAACCCCGCCCCTCCCGTGACCACCACGCGCATCTGGGGGAATCTACCCCACAGCGGCGGAGCAGGTGCGGAAAGGTGGCGCGGCGCGCACCCGAGATCAGGGACGGAGCCTTGTCTCCGACCCGCCGGAGCATCGCAGTGTGATGGCAATGCTGAAGCCGCGCGAGAATCGCCGCCTGCGCGTCCTGATCGTCGACGACTACCCCATCGCGCGCCGGATGTTCACCACCGGGCTGGCCAGCTACGGCGTGGATACCTGCGAGGCCGGCGACGCCGCGGAAGCGATCGCGGTGGCTACGGAGCAGTCGCCCGACGTGGTCGTCGTCGATCTGTTCCTCGCGGGCAGCTCCGGCCTGGAGGTGGCGCGCGAGCTGCGCGCCCGCAACGGCGGCGAGCGCGTCGCCATCATCGCCTTGTCCGGACACGCCGGGGAGGACTACCGCGCGCGCGCCGCGGAGGCGGGCTGCGATCTCTACCTGGTGAAGCCCTGCACGACCGATCAGCTGGTCGAGGCGATCGAGGCGATCCTTCCCAGCCGGACCGCGGCGTAGGCCCCGGGTGCGCCGCGCGGGGCGCGGGTCGCACGCGCTGCGCTTGATTCCTCAGCTGGTTCCCTTCGTACGGTGGGGCGCAACCATTCGAACGGAGGGGGAATCCATGAACCGCATTCGCACTGCAGCGATCGCGCTGTTCCTCGCGGTCTGCGCCACACCGGCCCTGGCCGAGCAGGACCGGAGCGCGAGCAACTCGGTCTTTCTCGAGGGCGGCGGCCCCGGCCTCGCCTACTCGCTGAACTACGAGCGCATCTTCGAGAACGACTTCGGCCTGCGCGTCGGCTTCAGCTATCTGTCGGTCTCGGCCACCGCGGGCAGCAGTAGCGGGTCCGCCACGATGTGGACGGTCCCGGTGCTGGCGAACTACCTGGGCCTCAGCTCGGGCAACCACTCGCTGGAACTGGGCGGCGGGGCCACGATCGTGGGCCTGAGCGGCGCGTCGAGCAGCGTGGGGCTGGCGACCTCCGGATCGGGGACCCTGGTGCTCGGGACGGCCATTCTCGGCTACCGCCGCCAGCCGCCCACCGGCGGGTTCCAGTTCCGCATCGGCCTCGAGGCGCTGGTCGGCAAGGGCCTCTCGCTCAGCGAGACCGGGCGCAACCCGGACCAGATCGGCGTCTTGCCCTGGATGTACATGAGCCTCGGCTTCTCGATCTGATCGCGCCACTCCGAGGGGCCGGGCGGCCACGCCTTGCCCCTTCCTGAGCCTGCGCCGCACGGCAGTCGACCGGGCAACGGTCGGTGCGGAAGTGCTTTGAGCACCAACGACACGTCTGCTACCTTGGGGTCCGCGTGGGCAGCTCGGGGGCGTCCGCCGCGCGCTACTACCTGCGCGGGCAGGAGGAGATCGACGAGCTGCTCGAACGGCTGGTCGAGCTGCGCGCTCGCAAGGCGATCCCGCCGGAACGCCGGCGCTGCGCTTTTCAGAGCGCGGACGTCATGGGATGCACTCTAGCCCCCGAGGAACAAGCGCCCGACCTGGGGGTCGTGCAGCAGCTCGGCGCCGGTGCCGACCATCGCGAGCGAGCCGGAGACGAGGACGTAGCCGATGTCGGCGAACTCGAGGCCCTTCTTCGCGTTCTGCTCGACCATCAAGATCGCCTTTCCCTCGTTGCGCCGCAGCTCGGAGAGAATCTCGAACACCATGTCGATGTAGCGCGGCTCGAGGCCGATCGACGGCTCGTCGACGAGCAGCACCCGCGGGTTCATCACCAGCGCCCGGGAGATCTCCAGGAGGCGCCTCTCGCCGCCGGAGAGCACGCGCGCCGGCTGGCCGCGGCGCTTCGCCAGCCGGTCGTACTTCTGGAAGATGCGCTCGGCCGCCTCTTTCGCCGCGTCGGGGCGGGACATGAGATACCCGCCCATCCAGAGGTTCTCCTCGACGGTCATGTCGGGGAAGACCGAGTTGTCCTGCAGAATGTAGGCGACGCCGGATTCCTTCAGCTTCTGGTTCGGGGACAGGCGGGTGATGTCCTTCCCGCCCACGCGGACGCTGCCCGAGGTGATGCGCGTGAAGCCGTAGATCGAATGCAGCACGGTCGACTTCCCCGCGCCGTTCGGCCCGATCATGCAGAGCGCGCGACCGGACCCGAGCTGGAGATCGACGCCGTGCAGGATCTCCATCTTCCCGTAGCCCGCGTGCAGGTCCGAAAGCGACAAGAGCGGGTCGCCGCCGGCGAGCTGCGCGATGCGCTCGCGCGTCGGCGGCTCCCCGGCGAACCGCTCCATCAGGTCGCTCCCAGGTAGGCGTCGAGGACGCGCTGGTCCTTCTGCACCTCTTCCGGCTTCCCCTGGGCGAGCAGCTCGCCGTGGGCGAGGCAGTAGATGTACTCGGCCAGCTGCATGATCACGCGCATGTTGTGCTCGATGACCAAGAGCGTGATGCCGAACTCCTGGTTCGCCTGCCGGAGCCGCTGCAACAGACCGTTGATGAGCGTCGGGTTGATGCCCGCGGTCGGCTCGTCCAGGAGCAGCATCTTCGGCTCGCTCATCAACGCCATGGCGAACTCGAGCAGCTTCTGCTGCCCGAACGACAGGTCGCCTCCGGGCAGGTGCCGCTTGGCGTGCAACCCCACGAAGTGGAGCAGGTCCTCCGCCTTGCGCTCCTCGGCGGGCGAGCTGCGCCGGTACACGGTGCGCCACCCCAGCTGGGAGGGCGGAATGCTGATGAGCATGTTCTGCACGCAGGTCATCCCGCGGTAGATGCGCGTCTGCTGGAAGGTGCGGAGCAGGCCCAGGCGCGCGATCTGCGGCACGCGCAGCCTGGTGATCTCGCGCCCTTCGAAGCGGATCGAGCCCGCGTCCACCGGGTGCTGGCCGACGATGGAGTTGAACAGCGTGGTCTTGCCGGATCCGTTGGGGCCGATCAGCCCGTAGATCTTCCCGGGCGGGACGGCGAGGCTCACGTCCTTGTTGGCGACCACGCCCCCGAACGACTTGCTGATCTCATGAACCTCCAGGATCGGCGTCACCTGCCGCCCTCGGAGGCGGCCTCGTCGACGCCGTGGCCGAACCGCTCCGGCCAGCGCTCGCGCGCCCAGCCCAGGATGCCGCGGGGGAAGAAGACCACGATGACGACGATGAGCAGCCCGAGCGCCACCCGCTGCCAGCCGAGCAGGTAGGTCCAGAACAGCTCCTTGGTGACGTGGAAGATGACCGCGCCCAGCACCGGTCCCCAGAGCGTCCCCTTCCCGCCCAGGATGGCCATCAGCACCATCCACACGCCGAAGGTCGAGCCGGCGAAGGCGACCTCGCGCGGGTCGATGAAGCCCACCAGGTTGCCGACCACGCCGCCCATCAGGCCGAGGAAGAAGGCCGAGACGCACCAGGCGGTGGTCTTGTACTGCGTGGTGCGCAGGCCCATGGCCTCGGCCTTGTCCTCGTCGTCGCGGATGGCGTTGATGGCGAGTCCGAAGCGGCCCGAGTACAGCCAGCGCAGCACGGGGAAGGTGATCACCGCGAGCGCGAAAGAGAGGTAGTAGAAGAACGTCTCGCGGCCGCCGACCGCTCCCGGGAAGAGCGGCGGGACCATCCCCCCGCCGCCGCCGACGAAGTCCCATCCAGAGGCCAGCTCGCCGGCCGCGATGCCGATGCCGAGCGTGCCGATGGCGAAGTAATGGCCGCGCAGCCCCAGAAGGCCGGAGCCGATCACGGCCGCCACCGCCACCGCGAGCACCGCGCCCACGCCCATCCCCAGGAACAGCGCGGAGTAGTAGCCGAGGTGCAGGTCGCGCTGCACGACCACGCAGGCATACATGCCGACGCCGAAGAAGAGGATGTTGCCGAAGGAGTTGTAGCCCATCTGGCCGCCGAGCAGGTCCCAGGTGAGCGCGAAGACGACCATCACCCAGAGGAAGGCCATCTGGCTGCGGTAGGCCGGCGCCAGCACCGGCGCCACCAGGCCGAAGGCCAGGACCACGGCGGGGATCGCCAGCTCGCGCGCGGGCGGCAGCTTCATGTCAGGTATCTCCGCTGGCGGGCCAGCGAGAACCTGCGCCAGACGAGGATCACGACCAGGAGGCCGAAGATGAACGCCGCCTGGTACTCGGCCCCCAGGATGAACCCGGCGAAGTTCTCCGCCACGCCCAGGCCCAGCGCCGCCGCGAGCACGCCGAGCACGTTCCCAAGGCCGGCGAGGATCACGATCATGAACGAGCGGACCGTGTACGGCAGGCC
>Ga0209701_10000066_pt1 | contig 44683 bp, 44 predicted proteins | sample CZO8metaG_4_FD_188356 | JGI IMG/M metagenome (GOLD analysis project Ga0209701, IMG submission 188356) | Vadose zone soil microbial communities from the Eel River Critical Zone Observatory, Northern California, USA - CZOApr15con2H3.8 metaG... | ecosystem: Environmental > Terrestrial > Soil >... | reverse complement strand
GGAGGTGGCATCCGCAGCGGTTGCCCTGAAGGCATCGCTACAGAGTATGGCGGACGAAGTAAGCGGCATCCTGTCGAAGGTGTCAGAGCAAGGGCAAAAGGTCGCTGGCGCCGCAGCGCAGATTGACCAACACGAGACGACCGCAACGCAGCAACTGGCCAGCGCGAAGCAGGCGGCAGCAGATACCGAGGCGATCGCTAAGAAGGCCAAGGAATTGCAAACGGAGATAGATACCAGTCGAGAGGCATTGCGGGATCTGGAGGGCAAAGGGCATGAATTGCTATCTTCGTCCCAAACTGCGGTGTCGGCGCAATTATCCGAGGCCAAAACGCAAAGCGACGAACTGGTATCGACGACAACTACGTCGGTCTCGGCCTTAACCACAAAACTCGACCAGTCCGTGACCGAACTCGGGACCAGAATTACAACGCTACTCGCAGATACCTCGACTCAGCTTACCCAACTACAAGCCAATCATGACACACGATTTTCAACTCAATTGCAGGAATTTGTGTCGAACGCTCAGACTCAAGAAAAGGGACACGAGAATCGCTTGTCGAACCAATTGAACGAATTTGTGGAATCGTCCCAAGAGCAACTAGCCAGCCAAAGCGAGGCGTTCAATACTCAAGTCGCTGAGTGGACGGGGAAGGCCGAGCAAAGCACGAAAACTGGTGAGGCTGAGTATAAGAAACTGGTCGCGAACCTCGACGAACTCGAAGGCCGTATCCGAGAATCAATTGAACGGGCTACTGGTTATTCTCTATTCCAGTCGTTCCAGAAAAGGCAATTGGATATTGCGAGGTCAAAGCGATTTTGGGGCTATGTGTTGGGCGGTGTGGTCGCGCTTTCGCTGATTGCGTCGGGGGATATTCATCTATGAACTTCGGTATGTGCAGGTATACAACGCTGCTTTCTATCTCAAGTTGTCGATTTCTATTCCCCTGATTTACGCGATTGCGTTCTGTAACCTTCAGTACTCTCGAGAACGGCGTCTTGAGGAAGAGTACGCGTTTAAGAGCAACATTTCGGTCTCACTAGAGCCGTACCAAAAGCTGGTAGAAAAGCTCGTCGACAAGTCGAAACCGGAGGAACTAAAATATACCGCGTTCATCATCGATTCGGTAACGCGCGTTTACACGTCGCCAACCGGACACATCTTTGAGAAGCCGGGCGACAGCAACTCAGCGGAGAAGCTCATAAAAGCGCTCGGAGAGTTTATCGAGCCGGTGATTAAGGGCCTGAAGAGGTAGGGCGGAAAGCCGGGTGCCCCACTCATCGCGCCCTTTGCGATGAGTGGGATTCCGCGTCTCCATACCCTTGAGATTTTCCGATCGCCCGATTTGTCTTAACCGCCTTCTGACATTTTTTTGGCAACCTCGCCTAATGCTTTACCCGCAGCCTTACGGATTTCATTTCGCAGCTCGCGATCGCCGATTTGGTTAGCCAGTTCGTAGATGGATGTAGCAGCGAGTGCCTCCTTAGTTTCGCGCCCACCCCATCCAGGATCTTCCCATCCGTGCCGATAAAGCCACAGCAGCACGATATCCCTCACGATCAGGTATTCGTTTTCCTCAAATCTGTTTCGCGTCTTTCGGTAGTAGATATCCACCCTTCCATTGGTTGACGCGTTACTGTCGACTACGGCGTGTTGTCCGCAATCGGTAACCTTGTCCACAGGTGTCCAGTCGAGCGTGGGCTGGCTGTTGCCGGTCTGGATAGTGATGCCCGTGAACGGTGTGTAGAGCGTGTTGGGATAGTCCGAACAATCTGTAATGCCATAGGCCTCTAGGGTCTCATTGCACCATAGGAGCTCGGCGATGTTTTGGACAGGAAGCGTAGTGCCGGGAATGCCCTGAAATGCGGACGTGTAGTTGAACAGGCTGCCCGATTTTCCAGTCAACGTCATCACTCCGACTAGCGAGTCTCCAGGATTCACTTTTACGACTCCCGTGTGATAAGCCGCGCCCTGCGAAGTCACATACCAGCTGGCCACCGCCCAATAAGAACCGCCGCCCGCAGGTGAGGTGCCCCACTGCAGCACGGGCTGCAGAATTCCGTAGTTATTGCCGTAATTCTGAATTCCATTGAACAAATATATGAGCTGGCCGGAATCATTCGCCGGCGGGGGTGGTACTTCCCACGTTGTCTTGAATGACGTGACAGAGTTTCCTGTGCCGTTATTCCAGTAGGTGTAGGCGATCCATCCGCTTCCCAAAGCCGGGAATTCTAAAGCGGAAACATCGGATCGGGGGAAATCCTTAACAGCTTTCGTTGAAAGGTTCATAAGACGCACGCGCCCATCGGCCACGTCGAGAGCGTGCCCGGGCTCCACCCGGTGCACCAACGATGGGTGGCGAAAACCTCCCGGGGTTGCGACCAAACCTTGCGCAGCAGCGACCGCAGCTGCAGCCGCGGAGGATTTTTGCAGGCGGATCAGCTGAGTACCAGCAGGTGTTCCCATGACTGCTTTACCCGGCTCAACTTCGTGTACCAGGTCCCGCGATCGGGGGCCGCCAGGAGTGATAACTTGCTCTGGTTCTTTCGATCCCGGAGATTTTTTACTCATAATATGACTCGCTTTCTCTCTCGAACTCTGAAGTCCCAGTGCAACGGTAGCGCACGCGGTCAAACGGTTTTATTCCAGCTCGGATTTTACCGCTCTGTGCCATAACACAACCTTGGGCGCGCGATGATCTGTCTGACAGGTAGTGATTATCAGGTGCTGATCGTTTCAAATGTGAACTGTTCGCTTCGAGGGGCGGGGTGTACCACTTTTTGCGTTTCTGCCGGGTGCCGAGTGCCCCACTCACCGCGTCCTTTGCGATGAGTGGGATTCCACTCTGCCCGTCTTTGAGGTTTCTTGGTCCGCTCTTGCCTACTTGGCCGGGGCGGCTTTCAGTTCGATTAGGATCAGATCCATTCCTTTGTCGGTGACATTCTCCGGCAAGTGGGTCCCGCCGGGAGTGGATTGCGCCTCGCCCGCCTTGAACGCGGAGTCTGTCTTTTTTCCGTCAGCATCGGTGAACTGCACCTTGCTGTCGTTGAGGAACACCGCTACGGAGTTTGGGTGGCTGTGCATGACCGACTTCTCGTGCGGGCCGTAGTGCACTTTCAGAATCCGTACCTGGTCGTTCTCACTGATTAACGTGTAATGCTTGGGATCAACTTTGACCGCGTCCTGGGCCGAGAGGATCGGGACGACACAAAGGCATAGCACCGCGCCATAGAGCGCCAGTGGCACTCGCATATTGTTCTCCTTGAGTACTTGTGGGATTGTCTTAAAAAAGCACTCAACCGTACTCTGGCAGGGGTGCTGTGTCAAATGGGCGGTTCGCGCAGGGAAGTCCGAGAGTGCCGCGTGTTTTCCCGAAATGGGAAAATGTTGTCAAGGGGCTTAATTGGCGGAATCGGGGGAAGTTGTTCAGGGGGAAGGCGCAATAAATCGTCGGGAGATGGCGGGGTAGCTGGCTGGAAAATGATATACTATAAATATAGCTATAAGATTACAGCTCAATCGGGAAAAGAGCTGGAACCTCAGCGGCTGAAGCCGTTCCTGAAAAGAGATCGATTATCGCAGCGCTGAAGCGCTGCGCCACCCAAAATCTTTTTGTTGCGGTCGGGCGGCACGGCTAAAAGCCGTGCCCTCCCGAACAAATTCAAGTCGAGCGACCCGGCTAAAAGCCGAGCCGTCCCGAACAAACTTAAATTGTGGTCATGAAAGACGAAGGCGGTCCTTAAAATGGGCCGCCTTTTTATTTGGTGGGGGAGGGAGTGCAGAGATGGGGAGTGGGGCGGGTCGGGGTGGAAAGAAGCTTCGCAATGAAGAGGTGCAGGGGAGGCGGTTTGGAAACTGCAAACAACGAGGCGAGTGGGCGGAGCTTTGTTTTATGGCGCGGGCGGCGGGGATGGGATTGTGCGTTTGCAAGCCTTATGGGGATTCGGCGCAGTATGACGTCGGGATTGAGGAAGATGGACGGTTGCTGCGGGTGCAGATCAAGTCGACAACTTTCTCGCGGGATGGATCGTTTACGTGCAATGTCGTCGGACGAGGGCGGAAGGGGTATGCGGCGGGCGTGGTGGATATGTTTGCGATTTATCTGGTGCCGATGAATGTGTGGTACATCCTGCCATTTGAGGCTACGGCGGGGACGGTTTCTCTACAGTTTGCTCCGGAGAGGGAAGGGCACAAGTATCAGCGGTATATGGAAGCCTGGCACCTGTTGAAAGCATAGTTGGCAGGTCGGAGTTCGCGGGAACAAATCAGTCGCGGGCTCCGTATCCTGGGGGCAGGCGGAGGTGTCTTCATGCTCAGAGCGGCAGTGGTGGCAGTGCTGTTGGCGTCTGCGGTGGCGGTGGCTGAGGGGCCATTGGTCATCAATGAAAAGGGCAAGGACCACTTCGAGACTGGATTTTCTTCGGGCGGACGCTTGCAGTTGGAAGTACGCTCGGGGGACGTGCGGGTCTCCGGCACCGACAGCGGCAAGATCTCGATTTACTACGAAGGGCGAAAGGCCAACGACGTCTCGGACGTCGCGATCCACTTCAAAAAGACCGGCAGCAACGGCGTGATGACGCTCTCGGGCGGACCGCGCAATGAATTTCAGATCCGGATCGAGGTTCCGCGCGAGACCGACCTGCACGTGCGCATGCCCTTTGGAGCGCTCGCGATCGAGAAGGTCCGCGGCAGCAAGAATGTCGAACTGCACGCCGGCGATCTCTCCATCGAAATGGGCGACCCCAAGGAGTACGCGCACATCGAGGCGTCCGTCACGACCGGTGGACTGGATTCCGCGCCGCTCGGCGTCTCCAAGGGTGGACTGTTCCGGTCTTTCAAACACGATGGACCCGGCAAGTACCAGCTCTATGCCCATGTAGGAAGTGGTGCACTCGATCTGCGGTGATCATTCGCCGCGCTACTCAGTGCAGAATCGGAGTTGCGTTGGTGGCGACGCACACCCAGTTTCCGTTTTTCAAGATCCAGGTATCGACAAAGCGCTCGCGACGAACGTAGGGCTTGCCGTTGCGGCTGCCTTTGGCGGCAAAGACTCCGACGGCGATGGCGGTTTGACCGTGGACGTGCACGGCCATAGATTCGGGAGCGACCTGTTCTTCGTTGGCGGTGGGTGACTTCATACTGGCCAGAAATTCGGCCTTGGTCTTGAGCGAGCCGTCGTCTTCAATCAGAACCAGGGAATCATCGAGTAGAGAGCCGAGGGCCTTGGTGTCTCCGAGTTTGTAGGCCTGGTTCCAGGCTTTTTCGAGGGCGATTACTTTCGCCTTGGCAGCGGCCTCGGGCTCGCTTTGCGCGAACAGGGCGGTCGCGGCTACCGGAATTATCAGAAGGGCTGTCCATTTCATGGCGCGGACCTCGGTGGACGGTTCGTCCTCATTGGCAAACCGGTCGTGGCGCAATGGAGGAGTGAGAGGAACCGTCTTCTACCGGACTATAGCAGAGCAAACATCCGGCAAAATGCGTTCCAGACGCTAGGTGCTTGGAAAGGTAACCGTACAGAGAGCGCGGTTCGAAAAGTGCGGCCGAGGTCAGATTTTATTCAGGCCGTCGAGGGCGGCGACTTTATAGGCTTCCGCGAGGGTTGGATAGTTGAAGACGGTGTCGCGGAAATATTCAATGGTTGCGCCCATGGTGAGTACGGCCTGGCCGATGTGGATGATCTCGGCGGCGCGGTCTCCGATGATGTGGACGCCGAGCAACTTGAGAGTATTGGGGTCGAAGAGAATCTTCAGCAGGCCGTTCTCATCGCCCAGCATTTGACCTTTGGCTAGTTCCGAGTAGTGCGCCAGGCCGATCTCATACGGTGCTTTCTGGCGGGTGAGTTCTTCTTCGGTGGCTCCCACCATGGAGATCTCGGGAATGGCATAGATTCCGTAGGGGATGAGATGGGTGGACATCTTGCTGGGCTTGCCAAACATGTGGCTGCTCGCCAGGCGGCCCTGCTCCATGGAGGTGCTGGCCAGAGCGGGAAAGCCGATGACGTCGCCGGCAGCATAGATGTGGGGCACTGTGGTCTGGAAATTTTCGTTGACGGCAAGCTTGCCGCGCACATCGGGCTGGATGTCAGTCGCTTCTATATTGAGCTGGTCGCTGTTGGCCTGACGTCCTATGGTGTATAGGAGAGCCTGCCCGCGAACTAGCTTCCCGCTTTCGAGCTTGGCGAATACTTGGTCGCGCTCCTGGTCAAGGCCGACCTGCACGACCTTCTCGCCGAGACGAAAAACGGTTCCAATTTGCCGCAACTGGAAACTGAGGCTCTCGATGATCTCGCGATCGACAAAGTCGAGCAGCGTGGGACGCAAATCGAGGAGCGTAACCTTGACTCCCAGGGTCGCGAACATGGAAGCGAACTCTAGTCCAATGATGCCGGCTCCCACCACGATGAGTTCGCGGGGCACTTCCTCCAGGCAGTGAACCTGGTCGGAATCGAAGATGCGCTTGCCATCGATAGGGATGTCGTCGCTATGAGCGGGGCGAGTGCCGCACGCGATCAGGATGTTTTCGCCACGAACTAACTGCACTCCGTCTTCGTTATGGATCTCGAGGGTGTGCGGATCTTTGAAGCGAGCATCGCCTTCGAGGGTGGTAACAAAGTTCCGGCGAAGTTGGGCTTTGATGACTTCCACTTCTCGGGTCATGACCGACTGCGCCCGGAAGACCAGGTCCGACATCAGGATGCGGTCTTTTACAACGTAACCACGCCCGTAAAACGTGCGCTGGCGGAAGCCGCTGAGGTAGAGGATCGCTTCGCGCAACATTTTGCTGGGAATGGTGCCGGTATGCACGCAGACTCCGCCAATGGTCCGCTGGCGGTCGATGATAGCGACTTTTTTGCGGAGCTTGGCAGCGCAGATCGCGCCTTTTTGGCCGGCTGGGCCGCTGCCGATTACCACGAGATCGTATTCGTGAGTCTGCATTCTAAATTCGTATCACTACTTTACACCGGGCGACAGCGAAGCTGACACTCTTCACCAGTAACGGAGGAACGCGTCTATTTGCTATTCATTCATGTTGCTATTCATCCACGTTGCCAGAGCATCCGTTCCTACTTGCCTTCCGGGTATGATTGGGGGCCGGCTTTCTGTTTGCGGCGGAGCGGCTGGCGCTTTTGACAAATTCTTTACTTTCCGGTGACAGAAAAGTAACAGAACTCGGGTAGCCTGCCCCACTGCGGGATCCGGTCGACCTTCGAAAAGCAGGCTCACTCTCTAAGGAGCAATCTCTATGAAACGCGCGTTAGCAGCCGTGCTGGTCTTGCTGTTCCTGATGCCCCCTGCGGCTTTAGCTGGCGGCTCTAATGCCTACCAGCAGACCAACCTGGTGTCCGATATGGCGGGGGTGGCGGCGCACACGGACGCACAGTTGGTGAATCCGTGGGGGATTGCGTTTTTCCCGGGCGCGCCGTTCTGGGTTGCGGACAACAACGCCGGCGTTTCGACGCTCTACGACGCCAATGGGAACAAGCAGGCGCTGGTAGTCGCCATTCCTACCGCGAGCGGGGGCGCGGGTGGAACTCCAACCGGGATTGTGACCAATAGCACGGGGAAATTCGGCGGCTACGTTTTCATCTTCGATACCGAGGACGGCGCAATCGTGGGATGGAAATCGGGGACTGCCGGCGCGGTGGCTACAACCAAAGCGGCTGCTGTGTACAAGGGCCTGGCGATGATCACCAATGCGGGCGCCCCATTTTTGCTGGCGACGAATTTTAACAGCGGGTCGGTGGACGTTTACGACGGAAATTTCCAGCCGGTCGCGTTGGCCGGGAACTTCACCGATCCGACGCTGCCGGCCGGGTATGCTCCGTTCGGGATCCACGTCATCGGGGGAAACGTTTACGTCACTTATGCCAAGCAGGATGCTGCGAAGCATGATCCGGTGACGGGCAAAGGGCTGGGATATGTGAGTGTGTTCGATGGGAACGGAAATTTCCTGAGCCGGTTTGCGTCGGCGGGGACGCTGAACGCTCCGTGGGGAGTGGTGAGGGCGCCTGCGTCCGGTTTCGGGCTGCTTAGTGGAGCGCTGCTGGTCGGCAACTTCGGAGGCGGAGGCATCAACGCATACAACGCCATGACCGGAAAATCCCTGGGCATGATGAAGAACGAGAAGGGGAAGGCTCTGAACAACATCGGGCTCTGGGACATGGTCTTTGGCGCGGGCGGGACGGGCAGTCCGACCACGCTCTATCTGGCAGCGGGCACTTTCCACGAGAGCCACGGACTATTTGCGAGCGTGAGTGTAGTGCCAGTGAGCCTGTTGCCGGTGGCAATGAAGTTTTCAGCACCAGTAAATACGACCAGCGCGGCGAAAGTGGCGACGCTTGCCAACAACACGAGTTCTAGCATCAGCATCAGTTCCATAGTGGTGAGCGATACCCATTTCGTGATTACGTCGAATACATGTGGCGCCAGCCTGGCGCCGGGGGCAACCTGCAAGATCAGCGTGGCGTTTGCCCCGACCGCGGTCGGCACCGTGAGTGGGACGCTGAGCGTCACCGACAGCGGAGCGGGCAGTCCCCAGAAAGTTGCCCTTACGGGGACGGGTACATAACAAGCTGCACTGGGCGCACGGCAGTTTCCACTCCGGTAGCCCGCAGTCCGTAATCCCAGCCGGACATTCCCTGCCCCATTACTTTTCCGAAACTGGTGTAGACTCTCTGCGAAAGTGGCGGAGCCAGTATCGAGCTGCCAGTAGGACAAATAGTTCTTGGGGGAATAAACGATATGACGAAGCTGTTGTTGATTTTCAGCATGACAATGGCGGTTTTGGCACTGCCTGGTTACGGTCAGGACGCGGCGAAGAAAGATGCTGCGCCCAAGGCGGCGGCTAGCCCTTCGCAGGCTTTGCTCGATACCTGGAACGATGTCGGGCGGAAGCTGATTGCGATGGCGGAAGACTTTCCGGAAGACAAATACGACTTCAAGCCGACGCCCGCGCAACGCAGTTTCGCCGAACAATTGCTGCACGCGGCTAACGCGAACTACTACTTTATCAATCCAGCGACCGGCAAGAAGATGCCTGCGGAAGAAGATCCCAAGCGCGCAGACTACAAAACGAAAGCGGCGGTGGTGGCGTTCGTGAAGAAGTCGTTCGAGGACGGCGCAGCGGCCATCAAGATGAAGGGCGATAAGGGGCTGAGCGATCTGGTGGTGGATCCATTTGCCAATGCGCAGGTGCGGATATCGGATATGGCGTGGGGCCTGCTGGAGCACTCGGGAGAACACTACGGGCAACTGGCGGTGTACTACCGAGTGGCGGGTCTGGTACCGCCGGAATCGCGGCCGAAAAAGTGAGATGGGCGCTCAGGGTGATTGTTCGCGTAGATGGAATGCTTGCTTCGACAACGGTTGATTTTGCCTGCTCTTAACACTAGACTTTCTGTTCCACCGAACAGCTGTAACGGCGGGAAGCAAAAGACTTGTGATTGGGGGAAGAGCAGATGAGGTATTCACGGCTAGTCGTTGTGGGGTTGATGTTGCTGGCCGTCCTCATGCTCCCGGGCTGCGGTGCGAAGCGCAAGCTAGTGTCAATCACGATGATTCCCGATGCCGCCGACATAACCGGTGCCGGCGTGAGCGTGCAATTCAAGGCCATCGGAAACTACATTCACCCCCCGGACAGCCGGGACATAACCGACACCGCAGTTTGGGAATCGGCGGCGCCGCAGATCGTCACTGTCAACCAGGCGGGACTGGCGACCTCGACGGCGGGATGTGGCAAAAATATCACGATTACTGCAACCGCCCACAGCGATCCCCACGATGACTCCAGCGGAGTGGTGGTGGGCACGGCCGCCGTGAGTGTGACGAACCCCGGCTGTACGCCTTAGTCCCTATTCTTCGGCCAGCAGCCTCCCAAGCGTAGGCTTATGTTTTTCAGGCTTCGATTTCTTCGCCGGGACAAGGTGCGACGGCTTGGGGCTTCCGACCCGTTCGCGCGCCATTTCGCGGACGGCCTTGGCGGCGGTGAAAGTTTTTTTCTTTCTCTTCTTGCCCGGCATGGGGGCATCTTCGCACCGGAACTAATAAAAGTGCAATAATCGGGTGGTGTCGGCTCCTCGGGTAGTCCGGAAATGAGTGGTCCCGGAGCCTGAGACCTAAAACCTGACACCTGAGACCTGACCTTCATGGATGAGCGCGAATTTTTTGACGAGAAGCCGGATAAGAAGCCGGCGACTTTGAATTGTCCGCATTGCCATCAGCCGGGAGAGTATGAGATCCAGTGGCTGGTGCGAACGAAGAAGAAGAATCTGCCGCCACGAGCCGACGACCGCGACCGGGCGAAGTTCGCCAAAGCGCAGTCGTACATGCTGCGTCGCGACGACATGATGGTCTGCAAGAATATCCGCTGCCGGAAGCGCTTCGAGATCACGGGCGTGCAGAGCGTGGCCTTTCTGGGCTAGGCAACATCCGTAAAATGGCGATTACACGAACAATCCTGCGCAATTTGCAAGGTGGGAAGACAGTCACGTCGGACCCGACGAGTAATTGACCACGACCTCCGTGCAGACTGCGACCGGTTCGCCGTTCAAGAGATATGGCCGGTACTTCCACTGGCGAACGGCAGTGACGGCGGACATCGCCAGCTCGATCGGGCCTTCGAGGAGATCGAGATTCATGACATCTCCTGTCTTACTAATAACGGCTTGCATTCGAACCGTGCCTTGGATGTGATTCTCTCGCGCCTCCGCTGGGTAGACGGGCTGCACTTTCCTGAGCAACAAACCGGCAGAGGCGTTCCCGGAAATGCGGATTTGCGTGTTGGTCTTTGACGACTCCGCCTGTTCCGGCGGCCAGGGAACAATCGCATAAATCGTCGATGCCGCCTCATCCACAGACTCCCAAAACGAACCCTCAACCTTCCACAACAATAAGTAGTCCCTAGCCGGCGAACAGATCACGGCCCGATCACTGGTACCCGAACGATATTCGAAATTAGCACGGGAAAACTCGTGTCCCGCGACCGTATACTCACTCACTCCACCCTTCCGTTTTGCGCTTTTGCTGGCACGAAGGCTGGTCGCCAACGTGTCGAGATACTGCCTGCAGTTCTCCGTGTTGGCGTGTGCGGAACGAGTCGCCGCCAGCACGATGAAAGAGGAGTCTGCTCGCAACTCAGTCACGTCCTGAGGGATGTGCACCGCGGCTATTAGAAGGTTGGCTGCCCGGGACTGCTTTCCGGATACGAGCCTGTTGCGGATAAGATCGGTTTCAACTACCCACTCCGACCGCAGGGGATAGGAGAGAGTGAAGTACTCGTTCGTGTAAGTATGATCCCGAAAGAATCCCTCGGTCTTGATGTCAGCGTCCCGTGGACCGGACTCCATCGTTAGCTTCGTTGAGTTAGAGTTGACGTCTGGTCCCGTATTGGTGGCCACAACCGATGGTGGTGTTGGGCTCGGTTTGGACTCCTGAAATTTCGCAATGTCCAGTTTCACGTCCCCATTGATGTAACCCGTCACCTCTGCGCCCTTCGGTATGACCATGTCCTTGCCGTGCATGAGGAGAAAGTACGGAGCCGGGAGGACGAACAGTCCAGTCGCCACAATTCCCGCGGTCATGGCCATAATACGGCCGCCGCCTTTTCCGCCTTGCACAGCGCGCAACGCGGCCCTCTCGCGGTCGAGCAATTTCACATAATCGACATTGATTTCGAGTTTGCCTCCCCGGGCCAATTTTCTCGTTGGCTGAGCTTCTGTGACTGTCCCGAAGGCAAGCCCCCCTTTTGGAATCACCAGTGTTCCGTTGACGCTGATGTCCTGCAGCACTTCGAAGTCCACCGTATCGCCCACGTGCGAGTCTGCCGAAGAAATTGTGCGATTCAATCGGAGTCTCACGGGAGTTGTATCCTCAAGAACGAACCCCTTCGCCGATGTGAAATTCGATGGCTCGGCGGGGCGTTCCTGCGCCGTTGGGTTCGTTGTCTGCTTGTCGGGAGTCGAACCGGAACCCTTCGAATTGTTTGCTTGTCCTGTCGCAACAAGGGCAAGAGACAGAAAGACGACACCTACGAATAGCGCGCTCCTCATCGGAACCTTCAGTTCTTACTACCGCCACCCAACATCATCATATCGACTTTCGCCTTCGCGGTTTTGGTAACTGTTGAAATATCGCGATTACACCGACAACCGTGAGGCGAGTGAACAACCCAATTTCAAACCTGGCGGTCGCTGCACCGGTGGGTGGGGTGGGGTTGCGACCTCTTGGGCCAGAGACTCTAAGCAGATGAACAGCAGCCTGGGTAGTTTAATGACAGCTGTCGGCGGCTGAAGCCGGCGCGAATATTGAAGGACTTGCGGCACGACTAGAGTCGTTCCCTCCCCCACAAGTCGTGCCCTCCACCACAATTCTGCTACTCGCCGGAGTTGCTGATTCATCCCCCTGCGGGATCCAAAGCATCAGGCACCTTTCCTGACGCTCATTAATGCTAAATGCAGGTTCCTGTCTAGGGATGGTCCTGTATGTCGAATTGTGGCCCCTCCGTGTCGAATTTGCGCCCAGCGAGATCCCACACTCTGAGCGACATTCTTGCAAGCTCCTGAACCTGGGTGAGATAAGGCCCTAAGGGCCAGGTTTGGCAGAGTGGGTGCACCCTACCAAGTCAGGAATTCTCCGCAGGAGGCTTCGGTTGGATATGCACAGAAGCAATCACGACACACGCTTGCACGTTCTGCACTCTATGGCGTCAATCATGCTGGCGCTGCTGTTCTGGATCGGCACGCCGGCAAGTGGACAGAGTATGCCATCCCAGAGCACGCGAGCCCAGAGTATGCCATCCCAGGACAATGACACGAAGGGCTGGCAAATCGCCGACATGGACAAATTCCTGGACAGCCATCCGGAAATTGAGGAGCAGTTGCGCAAGGATCCTTCGCTGATCAGGAACGATGAGTTTGTCGAGAAGCATCCGGCGCTGCAGCAGTACTTGCAGGAGCATCCCGGAATCCGGGAGGAGTTCACCGAGAACCCCAATGCGTTTATGCGGCAGGAACAGCGCTACGAGCGGCGGGAAGATTCAGATGGCCGCAATCGGAACGGGGATCGGGACATAACCCGCGAGCAGCTTGCGACCATGGATCGGTTTATGGATAGCCATCCGGAAATCGCGGAGCAGCTGCGCAAAGATCCTTCGCTGATCAACGACAAGCAGTTCGTTGAGAATCACCCGGCATTGCAGGAGTTTCTGCAAAGCCACCCCGGAGTTCGCGAGGAGTTTAGCGAGAACCCGAACGCGTTCATGCGCCGGGAAGAGCGGTTCGACCGGCGTGAGGGCGATCGTGACGATCATCGAATCGCAGGAGATCGCGATCGGAACCTGGCAGGAGATCGGGACGTAACTCGTGAGGAGCTGGCGACTACGGACCGGTTCCTGGACACCCATCCGGAAATCGCAGAACAGCTACGAAAAGATCCTTCGCTGATCAAGAACAAGGAGTTTGTTGAGAATCATCCGGCCTTGCAGGAGTTTCTGCAAACTCACTCCGAAATTCGCGAGGAGTTTCGCGAAAATCCAAACGCTTTTATGCGGCGGGAAGAACGCTTCGACCAGCGCGAGGATTCTCGCAATCGGACGACGATCTTTCACGACCGGGACCGGGATGATCTGGCCAGCTTCGGCCAGTTTCTCGGAGGACACTCGACGCTTGCGCAACAGCTCGCCAAAGATCCTTCGTTGGCGAACAACAAGGAATTCCTGGCGAACCACACGGAGCTTCAGGATTATCTGAAGGCTCATCCGGAAGTGCGGCAGCAGCTGGCAACGAATCCGCAGGGCGTAATCTCGACGGTGACACCGCCGCCCAGCACGGTCCTGGATCCGAAGTTGCAACCCAAGCCTAAACAGTAGGGGAGCGGGAAATGAGCAGAATTGGGGGACGCATCGCCGTCCTCCAATTCTTCTTTGCGCATCGCGTAAGGCGGGGCATCAAGTTGAACTAATCCGAATGGAGGTGTTATGAAGATCGGGATATCACTCATCGCCGCACTGGCGCTGGTTCTGGCGGTGCCGTCAAGTGCTGCAGCCAAGGATAAGAAGAAGCACGGGCAAAGGGGCATGCTGGAGAGTATGCAAGCGGTACCTTGTGGGTTGAAAGAACGAGGGGTCAGCGGTTTTGGCAGTATCTTCGGATCGGTCGGCGTCCAGCATGTGAATTCGAATGAGAAATTGTGCACTCAATATCTGCTTCGAACGGACGAGATGGAATATCACATCCGTCCGATGGACACGAAGCATGCGGTCCTGTTGCCGGTCGGCCATGAAGGCGAATTCAAAATGAAGAAAGACCGGATGGTTCTCAGAGTGCCGGATGAAGACAAGAAAGCGCGCGAGTACCAGGTGATTTCGATGCAACCAGTAAATTCAGGAGGTCGGGAGGAGAATTCCGCTTACCGATCGATGGAAAGGGAGAGGCCTGCGGAATCCCGACCAGTAGAGAAGCCGGCAGACAGTAACAGTAATACAGAGAAGCAGGTCACGAATCTCCCGCCTGAATGATCGACTGACGGTTCGACATCACCAGCGCGCGCGAGTCGGTCGGTTCGAGAATTCCCGGCTTAGGTTAGGAGCGGGTATTTGAAAGGGTTGCGGCCAGGCGGCGGACGCTGCGAAGTAACTGGCCGAGGGGCGCGTTCCCGGAGAGAGGGCTTGCTTTCGGCGAGGCATCGCTGAAGCCCTCTTTTTCCATTTGGCTGGCTGCCGCGCTGAACCGTCTCGAGCTGTCATCGTCCATGGCGAGGAAGCGGAAGGCCTGCGCGAGCGGAATGCCGTCGGCGTTGGTTTGAAGGAATTCAATTTGGGCGGTGACCCTTCCAAACACCGTGTTCAGAATCATTTCCCCCATGGCACCCCGCGCGATTGGGCCTTTGGCGAGGACAGCCGATCCTCCCGTCAGCGATAGACGCTGAATAACACCCACAAACTTGGACTCGTCCACGATGAAGATCGCGCGTTCGTTATTGGGGACGCGGATTCGCGGCGCGCGACTCTTCTTGCGCGATTTGTCGGGCTTGGAGGACACCTCCAGAAGAATTGCAGTGGGAAACGGGACGGTCAAGGTTACTTCCGTGTCTACGAAATTGCTGCTGAGGGCTCGACCGAATCGTGCTGAGAGTGTGCCGGTTCGTTTTCCGGACTTGCGCTCATTTATACTTGCTAGTTTTCCGTGTGCTTTCTGAAGGCGCATGGTTGGAGAGTCCCTCGGTGAAGATTCTGGTGTGCATGAAGCAGGTGCCGCAGAAAGACGCTCCGCTGAAGCTGAATGAGGCGGGAACGTGGATCCGCGAAGACGTTTCCTACGAAGTAAATGAGCCGGACGCGTATGCGCTGGAAGAGGCGTTGCGGCAGAAAGAGAAGCATACCGGTGAGGTGGTGGTGGTGACCGCCGGTCCAGCGCGGGCACAGCAGGTATTGCGGGAAGCGCTGGCCAAGGGCGCCGACCGGGCGATTCATCTGGAGGGCAATGGCTTTGTCGGGCTCGACGCCTACAACACTGCGCGGGCGATCGCGGCGGCGATCAAAGATGAGACGTTTGACCTGATCTTTACCGGATTGCAATCGGATGATTACGGATACGCGCAGACGGGCGTGATCCTGGCGGAGATTCTGGGCTGGCCGCACGCGACCATCATCATGCACATCGAAAAGAATGAGGGCGGCATTCGCGTGAAACGGGAACTCGAAGCCGGATTCTTCCAGTTCGTGGACGTGCCGCTGCCGGCGGTGCTGACGATCCAGTCGGGGATTAACAAACTGCGCTACGCGACGCTGATTGGGATCAAACAGGCGAAGTCGAAGCCGCTGCGCAAGGTGGCGATGGCGGAAGTGCAGTCGGCGGTGGGCGGGAATCTGCAGAAGATCGAGAAGCTGTACGTTCCGCAGAAATCAAAGAACACGGAATTTCTGGAAGGGTCTCCGGCGGAAGTGGCGAAGAAGCTGGTGGATCGGCTGAAGAACGACGTGCGGGTGATTTGAAGCAGTTCTCAGTTCCCAGTTCTCGGTTCTCAGTAAGGAACTTGGGCTGTTGCTGAGAACTGAGAGCCGGGAACTGAGAACTTCTTATGGCTGACAGCATTCTGGTAGTGGTTGAACAGCGCGCCGGGAAGTTGAACCGGGTTTCCTGGGAGACGATTGCGGCGGGACAAGCGATTGCCGCTCAAACGGGATGGTCACTCGAGGCGGCAGTCGCAGGCTCGGGCATTGCCGCAATCGCGGGCGAGGTTGCGGGGAAGAAACTGGCGAAGGTGTATGCCGTCGAATCGGCGATGCTGGAACCATATACTCCGGATGCATTTGCGCACGCGCTGAAATCGTTTCTAGAGAAGCATCCCGCGCGCCTGGTGCTGATGCCGCACACTTATCAGGTGCGCGACTTTGTGCCCAAGCTAGCGACGGCGCTAGGAAGCACGGCCATCACGGATGCCGTCGGCTACAAGTACGAAGGCGGGAAGCTACTGTTCACGCGCCAGATGTTCCAGGGAAAGTTTGTGGCCGACGTTAGTTTTGCGGGAACGGGCCCGTGCTTTGTGACGTTTCAGAACGGCGCGTTTCGGGTGGATAAGGTGGAGGCGGGCGGGTCGGCGGCGCCGGTCGAGACGGTGAATGTTGACGTGCCCGAGGGCACGGTTCGCAACAAGCCGCAGGAAGTATTCAAAGAAGCCAAGCAGGCGGTGGACCTGACGCAGGCGGAGATTATTGTGTCGGTGGGGCGCGGGATCAGGGAGCAGAAGAATATCGAGATTGCGAAGCAGTTGGCGGATGCGCTGGGCGGCGAGTTAGCGGCATCGCGTCCGATCTGCGACAACGGATGGTTGCCGATGGACCGCCAGATCGGGTCGTCCGGACAGACGGTAGCGCCCAAGTTATATCTGGCGCTGGGAATTTCCGGGGCGATCCAGCATATTGTCGGGATGAAGGGTGCGAAAAGTATTGTGGCGATCAACAAAGATTCCGAGGCGCCGATTTTTGAGATTGCGGACTATGCGGTGGTCGGGAATCTGTTTGATATCTTGCCGGCGCTGATTGAGGAAGTGAAGAAGGCAAAGGGGTAAGGAGCTTCCAAGTTCAGAACCGGAGAGGCTACCCGCTCGGCAGCCGATCCACATCCCAGTCGACAGACAATGGCGTCCAATCGACACGCGGGCGAGGGCGCCCGCGCCACACACGACAGCAGGTCCTTCCCCTTCGACCTTGCTCAGGTCAGGATGACAATTTTGGTGAGCAAGTTTCTGCGGAAGAGAGCGCTGACTACGAGCCGGCGGCGAAGCCGCCGAGGTGGGCCATCGTCATGCGGAGGTACTTGTAAGGATTGACGGGGGTGTCGTTGATGCGCACTTCGTAGTGGAGGTGGGGGCCGGTGGAGCGTCCGCTGAGGCCGACGTAGCCGAGGACATCGCCCCGGTGGACGAACTGTCCGGCGGCGACACTAAAACTGGCCAAGTGACCGTAGCGGGTGGTGATGCCATGACCGTGATCCATTGCAATGGCGCGTCCGTAGCCCCCCAGAAAATCCGCGAACGTGACGGTGCCATCAGCCGGGGCGAGTACGGGCTGGCCCACGACGGCGGAAATATCCACGCCGGAGTGGAAGGCGCCTTCACCATTGAACGGGTCAATGCGCTCACCAAAAGCGCCGGTGATCTGGCCTTCAACCGGCCAGAGATTCGGGGCGGAATTGGCGCGCACCCAGTCGGCGGTGGTGGAATTGCGGGTCAGGCCCAGTGAGATGCCTACGGTGGCAGCTCCGGACATCGCCGTGTGCTTCAGGGCATAGAGCTGGTCCATCGAGGAGTGAACCTGCGCGTCTTCAATCTGCTCGGTCGAGGTATTCATCAGCACCGGATCGGACTTGAGTCCGTACAGGGCCGAAACTTCGCTGGCTAACGATCCCAGGGATGCGACTTGGATATCCCGTTCCTTGGCAACCTGCTCAAGCCGCGAATAGCGATCCTTCAGCTCCTCTTTTTCGGTCCGGAGCTGATTGAAGCTGGAAACTTTCTGGAGCATCCGGGTATAGGAACTGGCGATGCCGGTGAGACCGGCGATGCCGATCGCTGCCCCGGCTAAAACGACGTACAAATAATGGACCGGAATGGAAATCTTGCGCAGTTGCCCGTGCTCGTCGCGAGCCACGAAAAAGATGTAGAAGCGTTTGCGCAATATGGTCTCCGCTATCGAATTATGTTCGGATCCTGCCGGAGCGGAACAGTCTGCTCGGGCTCAGAATCCTGATTCCACCAGTCTCGTCGGGATCGAGCTGGCTTCCCCCACCCTACGGAACCAGGCAAAGCCAAAATCCAATTCGCCCGCAACCGATTCAGGATGCGGCACTTGGTTCGGCCAAAAGTATTTGTGAACGACGGGTAAACGGTAACAAACCTGATTGGCGGTGTCAACGACCCCACGTACAAATGTGTGGTTACCAAGGCGGGGTCATTTGGCTTGCCCGACCGTACGCGTTACCGGTAGAGAACGGTCAGCGGCCGGTCGGTGGTTCCGGAAGTCACTTCAAAACTCCTTTTCTGGGGATCGTGCGACAACACAGCTTCGCGCAGCCGGAGTCCAGGTAACTGTCGGGAGGTATAGTTAGGGGCTTGTCGCCAGTGGGAGAGAAATCGCTGATCGAGCGGGTCCGGCGCCGGGCTCGCGACGGAGCCGCCGTCGTAACAGGGATTGGGGACGACTGCGCCGTGCTGCGGGTGCCTGCCGGTCACCAGTTGCTGGTTACGACCGACTTCACGCTGGAGAACGTGCATTTCCGGCGGGAGTGGCATCCGCCGGAAGTGGTGGGTTGGCGATGCCTAACGCGGGGGCTGAGCGATATCGCCGCCATGGGAGGCGAGCCACGGGCGGCGTTCCTGTCGATGGCGCTCGAGCGAGTAATTCCGCAAAAGTGGGTGAACCGTTTTCTGGCTGGTCTCCTCGAAGCGGCGGAAGAGTTTCGGGTTCCGCTCGCGGGCGGGGACACGGCACAGTCTGCGGGTGGAATCCAGGCCGATATCGTCCTGGTGGGATCGGTGCCGAAAGGGACGGCGGTTTTGCGGTCCGGGGCGCGGCCGGGGGATGGAATTTACGTCACCGGCGAACTGGGCGGCTCGGCCGCGGCGATTGCGCGCTTGCGCGAAGGAAGAGTCCGGGCAGCGGATTACGAGCGCCATTTTCATCCAGTGGCGCGGGTTGAGGTGGGGCGGTGGCTGAGGCGGAGAGGGCTGGCGTCGGCGATGATCGATGTAAGTGATGGGCTCTCCACTGACCTTGAACACATTTGCGAGGAAAGCGGCGTAGGGGCGGAGATTGAGGTCGCGGCGATCCCGCGGGCGCGGGTGGGACGTCCGGCGCGGCAGGTTGGCTTCGATCTGGCGTTGCACGGCGGAGAGGACTACGAGCTGCTGTTTGCGTCGGCGAGGAAAATTCCAGCGAAGCTGGCCGGAGTTCGGGTGACGCGAATTGGGCGGATTGCGCGGGGGCCCGGGATGGTGTTAATCGAAGCGGGTGGACGTCGCCGGAGGTTGCTGGCGAGAGGCTGGGAACACTTCAAGGGTGATTCGTAATTGGTAATTTGTGATTTGTGATTTGCAAACCGCCTTTTCGCCGGGGACACGTTTAGTCCGAGGTGACTTTCGTTACCTGCCTGGGGTCTAGTTCCCGACGCATTAAGGGACTAGAGTAAGCCCATGCGGACAAGAAATTTGCTTCTGACTTTCGTCGTCGCGGCCCTCCTTCCAATTCTTGCTGAGGGACAGACGTCCCAGAAAATCGACAACGACTTCGTGCAGCGGACGTTCGGGAAAGATTTCACCATCGTGCAGGAAGTGGGCGGGATGGTGGGCGACCTGGACGGGGACGGCGTCGAAGATGTGGTGATTGCCGCGCGCTGCAAGAATCCCCTGCTCGATGAAGCCGAGCACAACTATTCTGTCATCGATCCCTACTACACCTTCTTTGGCTATGGCGATCCCAAAGTGACGATGAGCTTCGTTGAGGACAGTCCGTCAAAGCGGGGACTGGTCGTCCTCATTATTCACGGCGACGGCCCGCAGGCGTGGCGGTCGGAAACGCCCAAGGCGAAATACGTGGTCATCAATCTGCCCTATCGGACGATCTCAGTGCGCAAGATGAAACTGAAAAAGAAGACCCTCCAGGCCATCTACGCCGAGGAAGGGAACGAACTAAGTGAATCGTCAGCGCTGTTCTTCGACGGAAAGAATTACAAGTACGTGCCGATGGGCTCGAGCATGGAGTAGCTAGTTCAGTAGATGGTCCGTTAGTCGCTAGTCGCTGGTCGTTGTAGTACCCTCCTGTTGATTGCCTCACCGTTTGAAATACTGCGTTCTTAGCGAGCGGCTGGCGGTGTGTCAGCTGCCACCGGGAGGCCGCGTGCCGGAATGGGCTATGGGGGCCGGTTTCTTTTGCGTGACGCAGACTGCGGATGAGCTCTCCATCGTGTGCGAGGAAGGCCGCGTGCCACACGGGGTTCGCGTCGAGAAGGATTGGGTGGCACTGAAGTTGGAGGGGCCTTTTCCATTTGCGATGACGGGTGTGCTTACATCGTTTCTTCAGCCGCTGGCGACAGCGGAAATCCCGATTTTCGCGGTGGCAACATTTGATACGGACTATGTGTTGATGAAGCGCCAGAAGTTGGAGGAGGCAATCAAAGCGTTGCGCAGGGCGGGCCATGAGATGGTGGGGACAGCGGGCCCCGTGGCTTAAAGCCTGCCATTTTTTCGGCTTGCAGCCGCCCCTTTCCGGTGGCAGAATCTCGCGGCAAGATCCATGTTCGATCCCACGTTCAGCATCCGGCTCGCGATTGCGGTCTTTCGCACCATCCGGCGTCGCGTTCAGGTCGTGGGCAGCACCTCCTGGCCTATCGCCGACGGGAGAATTTTCGGCGGAGGCGCCGTCGAACCGGACGATCTGCAGAGCTGGATGGCCGTGATCACGTACAACTATTCCGCGTTTGGCGAATACTATTCCGGCACCTTCCGTCGTGGTTTCCGTAGGAAGAAGAAAGCCGAAGCCTTTCTGGAGCGCTTCCCCCGAAATACCCCGATTCCCGTGCGTTACAAGCCCAACCGTCCCGAAATCTCGACCCTCTTGCTCACGGATGTCGAGCTGCTTCTGGCTGGACTTTAGCGGTCACTAGCCCGCCGGCGCTCCCCGTTCGACCTCGGATTTGCGCTGAATACTGGCGAAAATTGTGCAGTTACTTCTCCAGGTGATTAAATATAGAGGGACACATTTCTCATGGCATCGGCAGCAGTCAGGCTGCGCCGCAATTTCAAGGCGGCGAGCCGGAACATTCACGGGTTGTGGCAAGTGCTTAAGGCGGTGGCCTCGACGGACCATCCATTGCTGGCGCACCTGATCCCGATCCGGCGCTGCAACCTGGCGTGCACGTACTGCAACGAATACGACGATTTTTCGAAGCCTGTGCCGACCGAACAGATGCTGCGGCGGGTAGACAAACTCGGGGAACTCGGGACGTCGGTCGTGACGATCAGCGGGGGCGAGCCGATGCTGCATCCGGATCTCGACGACATCATTCGCCAGATGGTGAAGCGCCGTATCGTCTCCGGCCTTATCACCAACGGCTACCTGCTGACGGCGGACAGGATTCAGCGGCTGAACCGGGCGGGCCTGGAGTGGCTGCAGATTTCCATCGATAACGTGAATCCGGACGAGGTCTCGAAAAAGAGCCTGAAGGTGCTCGACCGGAAGCTGCAGCTACTGGCGGAGCACGCTGAATTTCACGTGAACATCAATTCCGTGGTGGGCGGAGGGGTTAGCAATCCGCAGGACGCGCTGGTGATAGGAAAGCGGGCGCTGGCGCTGGGATTCAGTTCGACGGTGGGCATAATCCACGACGGGCAGGGCCAGTTGCAGCCTTTGAAAGAAGAAGAGCGCGTGGTGTATCAGGAGATGAAGCAACTGGAGCGGCGGAGCTTCACTCGCGTCAATGCGTTCCAGGACAACATTGCGCAAGGGCGTCCGAACCAATGGCGGTGCCGGGCGGGAGCGCGCTATTTGTACATTTGCGAGGACGGGCTGGTGCACTATTGCTCGCAGCAGCGCGGGTATCCGGCGATCCCGCTGGAGAAATATACGATTGCCGATTTGCGGCGGGAATTCTATACGGAGAAGTCGTGCGCGCCGCACTGCACGGTGTCGTGCGTGCACCAGGTTTCGATCTTCGATGCGTGGCGGGCGCCACAGCATCCGGCAGCGGTTTCTTCCGACAGTCTCGTGCAGATCGAATAGCGGTTAGAACCTAGCAGTCAGATGTGATTCGTAGAGGAGGGCAGCGTCTTCGCGGTGGAGGGAGACGCGGCCCGCCGCGTCTCTACAGTTGGTTTATTTCAACACCCCACACCAAACAAATGCCGCAGGTCAGCGCTGAAGCCGGTACGGCAACTCTGCACTTCAGCGGTCCTGCGGCAATCGCGACGGATTCCCTTCCGGCCCTAGAACCTGAGGACGATTCCGCCGGAATAACGGAAATTGTTCTGACTGTCGCCGCCAGTACGGGTTTGCAGATAGTCCACCTGGGCCAGGCGAACGCTGAGTACGGGGGCTATGTTCAGATCGAGGCCTCCGCCGACCGCCCAGGCGGCACTCGTATCGGAGCCGCTTACTCCCTGCGCATCCGCGGAGGTGTGCGCGGCGCCGCCCAGTGCATGGACGAAGGGCGTGAGATGAGTCGGGTTCGGCAGGCGCACGACCGGGCCGAACATGAAGGTGTGGAACTTGGTATGGATGGGAATTCCCTGGAATTCCGGGTTTCCGTAGGCGCCGCTGAAGTCGGCTGTTACTCCGAAATAACGGTTGAAGTATCCGCTGAGTGAGGCGTTCCATCCATTGAGATTGAAATGGTCGAGGTTCGTCACGTCCGTGTTGGTATTGGCCCGGAAATATTGATAGCCGCCAAAAACTTCTGCCCGGGGCGCGTCCTGAGCCAGGAGCTGAAGTGGTAGGACTGTTGCAAAAATCAACACAGCCAGAAAACGGTACATGTCTTTCTCCTTTTTTTCGCTGGCGCGCACACGGATGTGCCATCCGCGCGAAGTGCGCGTCCAATGAACCAGCCAGCTGGAATCGTATTTGCTTCCGATTGGATGCCGCGTGAGTGCCTCCAAGTCGCCTCAAAAATGCGCTCGGGGGAGTCTATTGTCGCAGACCGATCCAGCCTTCCGCGATTACCATGGAGTTACCGGGGTTGTGTGGATCGTACTTCACCGAGGTGTGCAGGCCGAGGCGGCAAGAATGCAGGTTAATCCACTGGCGGAGATAGGTGACGTCTTGGGAAGCCTCGTAGGAAACGCCCGCCACATCGTATTGATAGATCAGCATGGTGGCTGGCGGACGCGCATCCGATGCAAGTTCCTGGACATCGATGACAGTCCCATCGGTGATCCGGCCAATCGCATTCAGCCAGACCCGCCGGGCTTTTTCCAGTTCGTCCGGCGTCTTCGGTTTGCGCCGGAACAGCGCATAACTGACAGCCGCCAGGCCGAGCGCACCCAGGGCGAGCGTATAAGTACCGAGCGGAATCATGGCCACCAAACTCGTTCTTCGGATCCACTTCAGAATAGACGGAAAACTCTTTCGCGCAAAGAGACTGCGGGTGTGCGGGCAGACACGGGAGTGTTGACCATCTGCGTGCCCTGTAGAATTGACAACAAAGTGACATTTCGTTGACAACTCGGCATGGTTCGCCAGCCTACATTGGCGGAACTTGCTGGCCTGTGCGCCGCGCTCGTTCTGGCCGTATGGCATCTCTCCAGGGATGTCCGAGGGTCCGGGAACGCAAGATCACTCCAAGCATGATCAGCGCGGCGCCAGGCAGCGTCACCGACCGAATGCGGCCATACGGCGTGAAAGTCGCGGGGGACAAAAAGGGCTAGCGCTGCCGTTATGTCCCGTGCTCGGGAGAAAGGGCTGGATCATTCCAGCCCTTTTCGTATTTTGGGAATAAGTCTTCGCAAATATGCAATCTTCGCACCTTTCAGGGGCTCACCTCGCCGATCCCCGGTGCGTTAGCCGAGCCTTTCCGTACGCACACGGCATCTAACCAGATACGTTTCTTAACGGAGTGTCCGCCCTGATTCTGGTAAGAGTTCTTTTCCTGGTGCTGTTCCTCGCGATCGTCTATGCCGTCCAGAGGTTCTGGTTTGTGCGCGCGTGGTCCTGGATCGCGACGCTCGCGAATCCCCACTGGCGTCTGGGTCTCCACGCGGGCCTGATCGTGCTCGCGGTTGTGCTCTTTGCCGCGATACTCGATCCGCTTCTAGGCCGGGCCCTTTCCCGGCTGAGTTTTGGCAAGAGTCTCATTACGTTTTCGAGCCTGTGGCTGATCGCGTCGTTCTTTGGCTTCTTGGCTGTCGAATCGGTGGGCGCGATCGAGTGGGTGACGAATGTCGCCACCCGGCTTCGCCTTCCTTCTGGAGCCGTGGCCCAGTTCGATCCCGCGCGCCGCGCCTTCTTTCAGTACGCCGCCATTCTTGCCGGCAGTGTCCCATTTCTCGCCGCGACCTACGGATTCGCCGCCGGCCGCCTGCGTTACACCATCGAGCGCGTAGATGTACCAATCACCAATCTCCCGCCCGAACTCGACGGATTGCGCATCGCGCAGCTCAGTGACATCCACATTGGCGAGTACATGCCGCCTGCGGAAATTGCGCGCGCCGTCGATATGGCCAACGAACTCCAGCCTGACATCGCGTTCGTCACGGGAGATTTCGTTAGTCGCGAAGGCGATCCCCTGGAAACCTGCATCACCGAGTTGAGCCGCCTGCGCGCACCACTCGGCGTCTGGGGATGCAATGGGAATCACGAGATTTATGCCGGGGTCGAAGACGAAGCGGAGCGCCTCTTCCAGGGAAAAGGCATGCGCCTGCTGCGAGCGCAGAGCATAGTGGTCGAACACAACGGTGGCCGCTTCAATCTGCTCGGTGTGGACTACCAGCGCGATCACATGGTCAGCGGCGAGCGCACCGGACCGATGCTGATCGAGATCGAACATCTCATCCGCCGCGATATGCCGAACATTCTCCTCTCGCACAACCCGAACTCCTTCCGCCGGGCTGCGGAACTCGGTGTCGAACTCAGCCTCGCCGGCCACACCCACGGCGGACAAGTAAAGTTCGAGATCGTGGATCACAGCGTCAGTCCGGCGCGACTGATTACGCCGTTCGTGGCCGGGCTCTACAATCTGCCGATGAACGGTCACGCGAACGCCAAGTCGTCGAGCAATGGCGCACAAAAGGCCGCGCTCTACGTGAACCGCGGACTCGGAACATTCGGCTTTCCGGTGCGCATCGGGGTCCCGCCAGAGATCACACTGCTGACGCTGCGCAGAGCCTGAAAAGACAACCTTCGACGCCCCCCGGACCGCCTTCAAACGTGGTATAATCCCTTATCAAATCCGGCCAGATAATGCCTGTAGATGCAAGAACTTAGCGACATTCATGGTGAGGTAGAGCGAGCGGAGCTTTGCTCCGCTTGGACGGGTCAGAGACCCGTCCCCACACAAGCGAACTGAGAACTGACTCTTATGGCTGACGATCCGCAAAATCCTGAGCTTCCACTGACTCCTCCACCGGGCGGCGACGGCAGTCCCGGCGCCCTCAACATTCAGCCCGTCAATATTGAAGAGGAGATGAAGCGGTCGTATCTCGACTATTCGTTGTCGGTGATCATCGGCCGCGCGTTGCCCGACGTCCGCGACGGACTGAAGCCCGTTCATCGCCGCATTCTCTACACCATGCAGCAGATGGGCCTCGCTCCCGGACGCGCCACGCGCAAGTGCGCCCGCATCGTCGGCGAAGTCATGGGCAAATACCATCCCCACGGAAACCTCGCTGTGTACGACGCGTTGGTCCGGCTCGCGCAGCCTTTCGCGATGCGCGCGCCGCTGGTGGATGGTCAAGGCAACTTCGGCTCGGTTGATGGCGACCCTCCCGCAGCCGATCGATACACTGAAGCTCGTTTGACGCGCGTCTCCACCGCGCTGCTCGAAGATCTCGACAAAGAAGCCGTAGATTTCTATCCCAACTACGACGGCACGGAAACCCAGCCCGCCGTTCTGCCCGCGCGTTATCCAAACTTGCTGGTCAACGGCTCCGACGGAATCGCCGTCGGGATGGCGACCAAGATTCCGCCTCACAATCTGACCGAGATCGTAGATGCGACGATCACGCTGGTGAACAATCCCAACGCGCAGTTGCCGGAAATTCTGAAGTTTGTGCAGGGACCGGATTTCCCGACGGCTGGAATTATTCACGGCCGCGCAGGAATCTTTGAGGCTTACCGAACCGGCCGCGGCCGCTTCATGATGCGTGCCCGCGCCGCGATCGAGAACGTGACCAAGGATCGGCAGGCGATCATCGTCACAGAGATTCCGTATCAGGTGAATAAGGCCCGCCTGATCGAGCGCATCGCCGATCTGGTCAACGACAAAACAGTTGACGACATCTCCGATATTCGCGACGAGAGCGATCGCGACGGGATGCGCATTGTGATCGAACTCAAGCGCGGAGCCGAGCCCCAGATCGTGCTCAACCAGCTCTACAAGCACACCTCCATGCAGGAAGGCTTCAGCATGATCCTGCTGGCGGTGGTCAACAACCAGCCGAAGGAGATGGGGCTCATCCAGGCGCTCAAGCATTTCATCGACCATCGCGTCGATGTGGTGCGCCGGCGCACCGCCTACCTGCTGGCTAAGGCGCAGGATCGGGAACACATCCTCGAAGGTTATCTCACTGCGCTGGATCACCTCGATAACGTCATCACGATTATTCGCGCGAGCGCGAACCGCGCCGACGCCCGCGAGAACCTGGTCGCCTGGTTTGGCGGCAAGAAGATTGACATCAACACCACGGGACGCGCTCCCAAGCTCAATGCCGAGAAGCCGTTCACGTCCAAGCAAGCCGACGCCATTCTCGAACTGCAACTGCATCGCCTGACGAAACTCTCGATCGACGAAATTTCAAACGAGTTGAAACAAGTCCGCGAAGCGATCGCCGAGTTCCAGTCAATTCTGGCGTCCGAGAAAAAGCTGCGCGGCGTGATCATCAAAGAATTGGAAGAAGTTAAAAAGCAGTTCGGCGACGCGCGCCGCACCGTGATCGAGGACGAAGCCGCCGAGATCATGTTGGAAGACCTGATCGCCGACGAGCAAGTTGCCGTCACGGTCAGTCACGGCGGCTACATGAAGCGCACGCCCATCTCCACCTACCGCATGCAGCGGCGCGGCGGCACTGGGCGCACCGGCATGAAGACGCGCGACGAGGATTTCGTCGAGCACCTGTTCCTGGCTTCGACGCACGCCTTCATCCTGATCTTCACCAACACTGGACGAGTGTATTGGCTGAAGGTGTATGAGATTCCCGACATCGCAGCCGCCGGCAAGGGCAAGCACGTCAGCAACCTGGTCTCACTGCAGCCGGGGGAAACCGTTCGTACCATGCTGGCGGTGCGCAATCTGGAGGAAGAAGGCCGATTCATTTTCTTCGCCACGCGCAACGGCACGGTCAAGAAGACCGAGCTGAAAGATTTCTCACACGTCATGTCGCGCGGCATTATCGCCATCGGCATCGACAAGGGAGACGAACTGGTCGGCGTCACGCTGACCGATGGCAGCCAGATCATCTTCCTGGCCTCGCATGATGGCCAGGCAATCCGCTTCGACGAATCTGACGTGCGGCCGATGGGACGTCCAGCATACGGCGTGCGCGGCATGAATCTCGACACGGACGACTACATCGTCGGCATGGCAACCACTGCGAAGGACGCGAAGAAAGCGGAAGAGACCGCCGAGAGCATCAAGGCCAAGGCGGGCGTGGAAGCCACTGCGACCGATGAAACCCTGCCTATCAAGGGCACGCTGATCCTCTCCGTCACCGAAAACGGTTACGGCAAACGTACACCGGCCGACGAATACCGCCTGCAAGGACGCGGCGGCTCAGGCGTAATCAACGTCAAGACCACTGCGCGCAACGGCAAGGTTGTGGGCATCGCGCAGGTCACCGAAGAGTCCGAAGTCATGCTGATCAGCCAGTACGGCAAGATCATCCGCATGGATTCGAGCACGATCCGCGAATCAGGGCGCGCTGCTCAGGGCGTTCGACTTCTGTCACTCGAAGCTGGAGACAGGGTGGCGGCGGCGGTGGTGATTGCTCCGGTCGAGGAAAATGCGAATGGGGGGCTGATTCAGTAACGCGTAGTTCTTGAAACCTGAGCTAGAATCTTGCGAGGAGACAATCCTGCGTACAGACGATTTTCAGATTCGCACGTTACTAAAGGAACAGCTAACAATTCTCCACAGGGCCGATCCTGACACTGTCATCATTGAAGAACTAGGTCTCCTTCACGGTTCATACCGAGCTGATGTCTCCGTGGTAAATGGCACGATGCATGGTTATGAACTAAAAAGCGATCGCGACACCCTTCAGCGCCTACCCGAGCAAGTCAATGCCTACGCTGCAATATTTGATTTCGTGACACTTGTAGTGGGCGAGCGCCATGTGCGCCGCGCGATCGAAGTTGTTCCTGATTGGTGGGGCGTCCGAGTGGTGAGGGCGGCTTCGGGAAAGCTGCTTTTTCGCGACCTAAGACTCGCGATGATCAATGTTTCCACGGACCCTCTGTCAACGGTCAGGCTTCTTTGGAGGCAGGAAGCGTTGAATCTGCTCGCTGAAATTGGTGGTACGAGGGTTGCAGATTCTAGGCCCCGCGAACAGATTTATTCCGAGTTGGTAGCGGTTGCTGAACGCGGCTACTTGCGCGGCGCAGTACGTCGATGCCTGAAGAATCGGAAAGACTGGCGATCTGACGTGAGACAACCGTCATGTGGTGATTGATGCCAGCTCGAATCCAAGTTTCAGGACTGCCATGACCCTCAATACCTTGACTGACGTCGTAGATGTAGCTGTCTCCGTAGCTGAAATTTGGGCCATAAAATTCGTCACTGTCGCATAGGAGCATTGCATTGGCAACGTACTGCTCACGGCCCGGTCCGTCCTCATTAAAAATGCCTTCACCCCGCATGATGAGCCACTTGTCGTCTAGGGCGTATCGTATGCTAGCACTTGGATTTGAATGCTCCGGCGGCTCTCGGTACAAACCGTGCTGCACCGTGTAGTCACCAAATGCGGGTGTGCGCGGCAGGCCACGTGAATTTATCTGACTTCTGTATACGAGCCAGTCCTCCCGTTCGATGGTATGCCGACCTGGCGTGAACTCCTGCAGGTCCGGTGGAAACGAGCCACAGACGAATGTAAAGCTGCGCCAACGACGAACATCGGGGATTCGAGGAACTAACTTCGCAAGAGTTGGTGCGGACGGATCGAACACTCTGTAATCCAAGACTAGGTCGATGCATTCGGGGTCCAATTGCAAACGGCTAGTCAAGTCAGCCAGGCGACCACCGAATCCGGCTTCAACCACGTCATGAGGAGTGAGACGGAAGCAGACTCCAGTACCATTCGATCCAACGCGTTTCACCGCTCCCTGATAGGTGTCGCCCCGCTGTAACCCTGTTACGGGAACTAACCGAAGTCCCTCATTCTGGGCCTTCGCGCTGAGATATTCCAGTGGATGCCTCACACCTTCTATCGGTGGAACGCATTCCTCAACATGTTGAAAATCAATCAGGAAGGGGCTAGTCCCCCAATCTTTCTTAATTTCCTTGACCTCATGTTCCAGAACCAACGCCGGATCTGCCGAGCCATCCTGCCCGGGTTTGAAGCTGGTTGGTACGAGTTCGATGAGAGGAGTAATGACCCGCTTGTCTGCGGGCTGGAGATGCCTCAAGCAATTTTTTCGCCTCTTTTCCATCGCAGTATCGGTACGTAGTGGTTAGCGCCAAACATTTTTCACCCTCCTTATCGCTCCGCCGAACTTGAGAAAGCAGAGCGAACTTGTCCGTGTCCGACCAGTCGATTCAAAACGCGGTAAGACTTGTAGTGATGTCTGATCCGGCCCGCGACAATAGCAGGATGAATCCTCAGCTTGTTCGCCAAGTGCTCGGCAGCTTCAGGGGTACGCAAACTCCTGGCAGGGCTTTTTCTCCACTCATCTTCTGGTATGAGGGCTTCGCCTGCTATCTGATCAGCTTCCTGCTCCTGAGAGCTACCTGTGTCCTCGACATCGAGATCATCATAGAAGGCAAAAGTGCCAGAATTCAGGTGTCGCCAGATATGAGCCAGTTCATGCATAAGTACGAACCAGAAATTGTCGACGCGATCATGCCTTAGTGTCAGCGCGACCACAGGGAGACCGTCTTTAACCAAAATCGCCGCACCATCTAGATATGTCTCCGGCAATTGTGGTTCGACAACAAAACAGATTCCCACATTTTTCAAGTACTCGCCGACGTGGCGCGGACCGTCCCTCAAAACGCTCAAATGAGCTAACTCGTGCATGAATTGGAAGGTAATACTTTCCGGTGTGAACTCTATCGGCATTTTCTTTTGAAGCGCACGGATGCAAACGCGTGCCTTCCAGGCGGCGATAGCATACGGATCCATTTGTCGTGCAGACCTCACGTAGTGCGATTGCTTATAAAGCGCTACTGGTGCCCAATCATCCCCGAGTGGGGCGAGAAATTGTTTCATGATCGCCCGTGCCTGGTTTGGTATGTCCTGAGCTTTATGACTCACCCAACCGCGCGCAATCATTTCGCGAACCGGGAATCGTTCCCAGTCGATTTCTTCCTCCCCAACTCCTGGGAGAAATTGTTCCTGCAGGAGTGCCTTTGCCGGAATTCCCAACCCCTTGTGCAATGCTCGCATCATGGAAAGGGAAAGAGGACGCTTGCCCGACAAGACTTCAGACACTCTGCCCCGGCTACCAAACAACGGCACTAAATCTCGAGGAGTAAGATTCATTTGTTCCATGCGGAATTTGATCGCCTCAATTGGATCGGGGGTTCTCGGCTCAACATGTCTCTGCTCGTAATCCTGGACGAGCAGAGTCAAGAGATTGAGGCGGTCTCCCTCGGGAGTGCCGGCGCGAGCAGGCAGGTCGATCAGCTTCTCAATCTCGCTAAGAGCAGCTTGGTAGTCGAGCTCCGAATTGATTGCGGTAATCATGAACTCTCCTCAAAACTTCCTTTTCGAGTACTCAGCGTGCGTCCCAATCCACATAACTAACACAACCTTCACCTCGTAGCTGACTTTCACCTCTATCCTGTATTTGTTGCCTTTGATGTTGAAAATGACACGGTTCTCACTCAAGAAACTGGCGCTCGGAAATCGGGCCTTGATGTCCGCAGAACCATTCCACTCCGCCTCCTCGACTTCGAGGATCCACGCAGCGAGAGGAGGACGAACGTCGGCGTGCCTTTCCCCGAAGTCATCGAGCTGTTGTTTTCCGACGAGGCGCATTTACGACTTCCAGCAAAGCGCACAGCATACAGCGATCCCATGAATGTAACACTTAATATGATCCCATAGTGGGAACATTAACGTACGGAATTGCGAATGTCAAGGCTAAACGTTAATCGACAACTGCGGGCAGCGTCCCTAGCGGTCGAAGCTTGCGGCAAGCCATGTGTCCTCAGCAACTTGGCACCGATCAGTCGCATAGATTTTTTTCAATTGGACTCTCTCGCCCACGCCCAGAATAGTGAATTCACTTCAACCTGCTCTGTATGCAGACTCTGCGAAGCTGCTTTTGCTTTGCCAGCTCGTTTGCTGCACGGCAAATCTCCTGACCTCGTTGTTCTTTTCTAACACTGAGCCGGCGTTGTTTCGGCTCCGTGCCAGAAGTGTGCTCGCCACACTCACAAACAGGAGATTCCATGAAATCGCTTCGCAAATTCGCCTCCACCGCCGTCTTGACATTGGGGGTCACAACATTAGCCGGGCTGCAATCCCGTGTGTTTGACTGACGGACGACTCCCAAGACAGCTAAAATGGTTCGGACCGCTTCTAAACTGGTAGCTCATGTACCGATTCTTCGCCATCCTGCTGCTGTCGGCACTATCCGCTACCCAGGCCGCGCCTCCGACGCCGGCGGGCAGCTTGAACGACCTCGATAATGCCCACAAGGCGCGGGCGCTTCTCGATCAGACGATCCAGGCCCTCGGAGGCCAAGCTTATCTCACAGCTCAAAATCGAGCGGAGGAAGGACGTTGGTACACGCTATACCACGGCCAAAGCCGTGGCCCCGGAGCGCAGTATCGGCAGTTCAGCCGGTTTCCGGAACAGGATCGGCTTGAGATCTTCGGTCGCGGCAACGTTTTCATCCCTCTTCCCTTGTTCGGCTCTGTCGACGTTATCGTTGTGAGTAAGAAAGCCGGCAAGAGCGATCTCGTGGTCATCCACAACGGCGATAAAGGATATGAGATCACCAACAAGGGCACGTCGGCGCAGGATAGAGACGACCTCAAGGCCTATCTACGACGACGCCAGCACTCACTGGAGCAGGTGCTTCACAAATGGATCAACGATCCGACGATGCAGTTCTTCTATGACGGCCTGGCGATTGTGGGTGCCAAGCCGACCGATCAAGTCACACTGCTCAATAGCCAGAACGACTCGGTGAGTGTGTATCTCGACCAGAGCACACATCTGCCGCTGAAAACCAGCTTCGCGTGGCGCGATCCTGAGGACAAGCAAAAGAACGTCGAGGAAGAGATCTTCGACAACTATCGGCTCGTGCAGGGAGTGATGACTCCCCATTCCATTACTCGCACCTTTAACGGCGAGACGTCACACCAACGCTTCATCAACACGGTGAGATACGATCTGCCGCTGCCCGCTTCCACCTTCGACGCGACCGTCACCTACGACCCCATGCAACCCCAAAAAAAGAAGTAAAGCCTCGCCAATTCACGGTACTTTCGGGCTAGAACCCCAAGATCCACTCCCAAAGATCTGCCTTTCTCCTGAACAGGTTAGCCGTTTCTAGCCTAGATTGACCACGGACTGTGGCTTTTTTGCCACGGACAGGAACCTGGTCGCAGGCGGTAAGCTAATGAATAGTAAAACACTTACTTCGTCTCCCCTTGACGCACGAGCAGACAATTCGTGCTTCCGCAACCTGCACTGGAGTTGGTCTCCATAGTGGAGCTCCGGTTACGCTGCGCATCCTGCCCGCGCCCGCCGGAACCGGCATCGTCTTTCGCCGCACCGACCTTGAGGGCTTCGAGATCGAAGCCAGCGGCCGCAATGTGGCCCGGGTCTCGTACGCGACCAGTTTGATGAAGAAAGGCGTACTGATCTCGACGACCGAGCACCTGCTGTCGGCCTTCGTCGGCGCCGGCATCGACAACGCCATCGTCGAACTCGACAACCTCGAGTTGCCCATTCTCGACGGCAGCGCCCGGCCATTCGTGGAAATGATTCAGAAAGCTGGCATCCGGCGGCAGCGCAAGATTCGCACCTATCTCCGCATTGTGCGCGAAGTGGAATTGCGCGAGGGCGACAAGTTCATCGCGGTGTATCCGGCGAACACCTATTCGGTGTCCTACTCCATAAATTTCCCGCACCCTCAGATTGGGCGCCAGACGTTCTGTGTGCAGCTGACGAACGGCAGTTATCTGCGGGAGATCGCACCTGCCCGCACCTTCGGATTCATGCACGAAGCCGAAGCCATGCGTCAGCAAGGGCTGATCCGCGGCGCCTCGACCGAGAATGCGATTGTGCTGAGCCGCGATGCAGTGCTTAACCCGCCGCTGCGGTTTGTTGACGAATTCGTCCGCCACAAGGTGCTGGATTTGATTGGCGACCTGGCGCTGATTGGGAAACAGATTCTGGGGTCCGTGGTGGCGGACCGCGCTGGACACGCCATGCACACCGCGCTGGTTTCGCGCCTGCTGCGCGACAAGTCGTACTGGGAAGAAACTACCTTGGAAGAGACCTCTTCCGCGATGCCGGTCAGCGCCGAAGCCAGTCTGAGTGTGTAACCACCTTCAGTCGGCGGGCTGCGGCATAGTCCAATCGTAAGGCGTCCCGCGTTCAGCGAGCAGGCGGCGTAGTTCCGCCTCCGCTTCGGCGCGAACTCGATCCGCAAACGCGCTCGCGCTCTGCCGGTGTTCGGCCCCGAGGGCAGACAAACGGGCACGGAGATAGGGTTTATCGTCTTCCAGGCGGCGCAGTAGCCTTTCCGTTCTGGCAATTCTTTCGTCGATGGTAATCATAAGGAGTGTCGGGGAAAACTCCTCCCAGACTGCCACAGGCGCGGGGGCACGAAAAGTTTCAAAGTGTGTTCACGAGGGGTTTGGGAAGGCTGACTGGAGAGCGCAGGGCGGCTAGTCTGCTTCTAGGTGCGCCTGCAACTGGCTGGGGAGTTCGCTCTTTATGCGGTCGGTGAGCCACTTTTCGAGCTGATACTGCGAACTCTGTGGCACCTCGACAAACCTGATGCCGGCCTTTCCCGTTGCGTCGGCCCAGGCAATATTTCCGCGGAGTTCGAGCGAGGTGTTGGAACCGGGAAGAGTGAAGCGCAGATTGGTCACCACATCCCTGGGCAGTCTGCCTGCAATATGAATAGCCATTCCCCCTTCGCTCAGGTCGGTGGCGGTGGCGTTGAGATCGGCGCCTTCCGGGATACTGATTCGGACTGGCATATCCACTGGATGCCTGAAGTACCGGCGGCGTTCCCGCAGCATGAAATTCAAGGCAGCGTTGAAACAGCGGGTAGCGTGGAGCGGCGTAAGCGGTTTCTGAAGAACGAAGTTCGCACCCAGTTGGAACGCCTCCTGGGTGGTGGTGTTGCCATTCAGCACGGCAAAGGCAACGGAAGTGGCATTGCTGTGGGTTTTCCGCAGGTCGGTCAGGATATCGACCCCGCCCTGCAGGTCGTCACAATCTACAATCACCGCGTCAAACTTGCGTTTCCCAAGCATTTCGCTGCCTGTCTGAGTGCCGGTACAGACTTCGACACTGACCGACATTTTCTCCAGCGTGGGACGCAGCACTCCGAGCAGCGCCGCGTCCTTGCTGATCAGCAGCGATTCGAGGTTCATACCAATTAGATACTAGCGGTGCCCTCAGAGGGGTGAAAGTAACCAAGGTACCAAGCCCGGCAAATCTCATAAAATGAGCTGTTTCGACTGGCTGGTAACTATGGTTGAACTTGTCCATCTTTCACTGGGATCCAACGTTGGGGACCGCTCCGCCAATCTGCGCGCGGCGATTGAGCGGCTGGGCAAAGCTGGGTCCGTCAGAGCAGTTTCCGGCTTTTACGAGACCGAACCGGTGGAACTCCGCGACCAGCCCTGGTTTTTGAACTGCGTGGTCGCGCTGGCGACCAGCGACTCTCCGGAAGCGTTGCTCAAGAAAGTATTGGCCATCGAGCAGGAAATGGGGCGGCTGCGCATGAAAGACAAGGGGCCGCGTTCGATTGATATCGATATTCTGCTGTTTGGGGATCGCGTGGTCGAAGAGCGAGGGTTGAAGATTCCGCATCCCGCGATGCACCAGCGGCGGTTCGTGCTGGAGCCGCTGGCCGAGATTGCGCCGGAAGCCCTTCATCCGCTGTTGCGAAAGACTGCGCGCGAACTGCTCGACGATTTGCCTGCGGGGCAGGTGGTTCGCCTCCTCGAGCCGAAAACCTGATCAGGGAACGATGATCCGGCTGCCCGCGTCCTCGGGAGCAGCGATCGCCGACTGCCTTTCGGGGAATTGCGTCCACAGAAAATCAACGAACGCTCGCGACTTAGGTCTCCCAGACGTTCGCCCCAGCCCCAGACGCAACAGGAACACCAGCGCTTTCAGCACCTCGGAGTCACGCAATCGGGTGAGGCCCATGTGCTTCTGCTCGGCCTCGCGGAAATCCTTGACCATCTGCTCGATTTCGGCCGTGATTGCCTGATGCTCCAGGTTGGCGGTACGCTGCTCGTAGATCAGGCTGGAATTCACCAGGGTTTCATAGCTCTTGGCCAGCGATGTCAGGGCAGTAATCAGATCACGATCCGCTAGGACCCGGTTGGCGCGCGCGCTTTTCGCCAATGCAAAGCTGAGTCCCAGAAGAAGGTGCTCACGCTCGTACAGAAATTGTTCGGAAATCTCGACGTCAGGAAACAGGGCCGCGCGATCCAGTTCGCTCATATCGCGGGGCTTCTCGTGTTCACGCGCTTGCTGCAAATAAGAGCAGTCGGTGGGACAGTCGAGCGTCACCTCGCGCTGTTCGCCGCAGCACTGGGCGCAGATACGCCCGTGGACGGCTGGACAGAAGCGCTTTTCCTTCCGGATGTTGCAGATGGGACAGCTCACTGGTCGATTATTTCATGCCCTTCACTCAGGAAGACCAGGTTCCAACGCCGAGACGCAGAGGCCGCCGAGAACTTCTTTGTCTCGGTTCCTGTCTCGTTCTCGGCGTCGTGGCGGTAAATCAGCAGAGATCGGCAGCGGCTTGCACCATTCCTGGAGCAATCGTCTCGGCGCGAATAAATCCTTGTAATCGCGGGCATAAGCCCTTTTTATTTGTGCCGTTGCGCCCGACACGATAGCCTACTCGGTACCTCCCGGCCAGTGGAACTCACTTCTGGGCTGCGCTCAATCTCAGTACCAAGGAGAAGCATGTCAAGCGAACTGCGAAACTTCCTCTCGATCTCATACGACGAACTGGAAGAGATGAATCTGAAGGCCAAGAAGCAACGCCTGGATCGCGTGGCACCGCACAAGATCCAGGAAGAGCGGCTCAAGTACCTGACCGACGAGAAGCGGATCAAGGCGCTAACCGTGCTTTTCAGCGATCTCGAAGGCCGCCTGCATATGCTCGATTACGACAAGAAGTTTTTGCTCAAGAGCTATGACAATCTGACCTTCGACGGTTCTTCAATCCGCGGCTTCACCGCGCAGCGCGAAAGCGATCTGCGCCTTGGGATTGACTGGAGCGCGTTCTACTGGGGGCCGGCCGACGTGTTTGGACCGGGGAAAGTGCTGGTGTTCGGCGAGGTTATCGATAAAGGGGGCGAGCCCTATTCAGCCGACATCCGCAGCGTCCTGAAACTCTTTGCTGAGGGACTGAACAAGAAGCACGGCTACACGCTAAACGCGGCCAACGAAATTGAGGGCTTCCTGTTTCAGGATCCGGATGCCGAGCGCCGCTACCATGAGACGGGCAAGTTTGAGTATGTGAATACGGGCGGCTACTATCACTCGCTGCCGGGGGACCCGTTGCGCACATTCATTGACACGACTGCAGAAGTGCAGCGCGCGATGGGATTCCAGAACGAAAAAGATCATCCCGAGGTCGCACCGTCGCAGTTCGAAATCAACTACAACTACGCGGAGGTGGTGGCCGCCGCGGATCATATTCAACTCTACAAGCTGATCTGCCGCCAAGTGGCGCGCAACATGGGCCTGACCGCTTGTTTTCTCCCGAAGCCGGTGGTTGGCGTCAACGGAAGCGGCATGCACACCAACATTTCCGTCAGCGAGAATGGCAAAAACCTGTTCTGGGATCCGAAGGGTGAGGAAAAGCTCAGCAAGCTGGGCTACGAGTTCTTGGACCGTGTTCTCACGCACGGCAACGACCTCTGCCTGCTGTTCAATTCCAGCGTCAACGCATATCGCCGCCTCGACCCGCACTTCGAGGCGCCCAACCAGCTCAAGGCGTCGGCAGTAGATCGGGGCGCCATGATCCGTATCCCCATTGGCAACCAGCGCAGCATGCGGATCGAAGTGCGGGCGGTCGCTCCCGACTCCAACCCGTACCTCGTCATGTATTCGATCTTCAAGTCCGGACTGGAAGGCACAACCGCGAAGATCAAGAATTTGCGCCAAGCGGAACGCTACTTGCCGGACAACATCTACACGGCAATCGAAGACTTCCGCAACGCCGATTGGATTACCAAGCTGCTGGGGGCGGACGTGAAGGCACGCTATGCCGATCTGAAGCAGGCTTCGGCCGACCGCTGTCCCCGCTTGCTGGGGACGTTCGTAAAGGCGGCAGAAGTCCAGTACCACCACGAGGTCTACAACCAGTTCCTGTGGAACCTGTTTTAAACAACTCAACTTTTCGCGGGCGAGGGCGCCCGCGCCACATTCAGGAAAGCCGCCCGGCGTTTCGGCGGCTTTTCTTTTTCCGTTACTTCCGTGTCCTTTGGTTCGGTGGCTTTTGTTTCGCGCGCTGCGATAATGGCAAGTGTGATGGCTCGCTCTTTCCCTTCAGAAGCCTGGCTGCCGAAGTCAGTAATCTGTCTGCGCGATTACGACCGGCACAAATTCCTGCGCGATCTGGTGGCGGGCATCACGGTTGGCCTGGTCGCGCTGCCGCTCGCGATGGCCTTCGCGATCGCGTCCGGGCTCACTCCGCAGGCCGGCATTTACTGTGCCATCGTCACGGGCTTCCTGATTTCTCTCCTCGGAGGATCGAAGACGCAGATTGGCGGCCCGACTGGCGCCTTCGTGGTGGTGATCGCCGGGATCATTGCCGCGCACGGCGTCGAGGGCCTGTTCATGTGCACCGTGATGGCCGGGTTGATGCTCATCATCATGGGGCTCACCGGCATGGGCTCGGCGGTGAAGTTCATTCCCCGACCGATCGTTATCGGGTTTACTAACGGCATTGCAATCCTGATCGCCAGCACACAGATCAAAGATTTCTTCGGACTCAAGCTGGACAAGGTTCCCGGCGAGTTCTGGTTGCGCATGGAGGCGCTGGCGCAGAGTTTCCCGACGCTCTCTTATGAAGCCGCCGCGCTCGCGGTCGCCACCGTTTTGATCATTGTCATTTGTCGTGGGATCTCGAACCGCATCCCGGGCGCGATTGTCGCCATGGTGCTGGGAACGGCAGTAGTCAGGTTTTTTCATCTGCCGGTCGAGACCATTGGTACGCGGTTCGGCGGAATTCCCAGCGGCCTGCCGCACCTAGATATTCCGGCATTTCGTCCAGAGTTAATCCACGGACTGCTCGGCCCCGCTCTAACAGTCGCCATGCTGGGTGCCATCGAGTCGCTGATGTCAGCCGTGGTTTCCGATCGCATGAGCTACGATCGGCACAACCCGAACGTCGAACTGGTGGCGCAGGGAATTGCCAACGTAGTGTCGCCGATGTTCGGCGGGCTGCCAGCGACAGGAGCCATTGCGCGTACCGCCACCAACATTCGCTCCGGAGCGCAGTCGCCGGTGGCTGGCATCATTCATGCTCTGACGCTGCTCGCTATTCTGTTGTTCGCCGCTCCTGTCGTGAGTTTTGTTCCGATGGCCGTGCTGGCGGGGATCCTTATGGTCGTCGCCTACAACATGGGCGAGTGGTTGGAGATCCCGTCCTTGCTGAAGCTAACGAAGACCGACGTGAGCGTATGGCTGGTCACGTTTGCGCTGACGGTATTCGCCGACCTGACCGTTGCTGTGCAAGCGGGCATGATTCTGGCGGCATTGCTGTTCATCAGCCGCGTGGCCGCAACAACAACTGTCTCGCAGGTTACCGACGACTACATCGAAGATGGCCGCGTGCACATTCTTCAGGACAAGGACATTCCGTACTACGCGACCATTTTCCGCATTCACGGGCCATTCCTGTTCGGGGCCACCGACAAGATTTCGGTAGTGACGGAGAACATCCACAAGCTGCCGCCGGTGGTTGTGCTGCGCCTGCGAAACATGACCGCACTCGATGCCACCGGACTGTTCGCGTTGGAGGAAGTTGCACAGACACTACATGCGAGCAACCGGGCGCTGATTCTCTGCGGAGCGCGGGAGCAGCCTTTGCAGTTGATCCAGCAGTCGGAGTTGTTAGGACTGATCGGGCCCGAGAACATCTGCGACAACGTGCAGGAGGCGATCCAGCGCGCGGAGGAAATCTTCGAGAAGCTGACGCCGGCGGCGAAGGGCGCTGCGACCTCTAACGATTAGCCACCCGCGCCGTTGGCAAATCCTGCTTTTGGATACCGGCTCATCGCCAGTTCAACAATCTCTCCAATCAGTTCGGTGTAGGAACGCCCTGCGGCTCGTGCCGCCATGGCAAATTCCTGACGGCTCGCCAGCCACGGATTGGGATTGGCTTCAATCACGTACACGTCGCCATTCGGGGCGAGGCGCATGTCAATGCGGCCGTAGTCGCGCAATTTCAGAGCTCGATACGCGGCCAGGGCCGTATCTGAAAGCCGCTTGGTTGTTTGTTCGTCCAGATCTTCGGCAAGCTGGGACTTGGTCAGTTTGTAGACTTCGGTATTTTTCTCGAACTTCACGTCGTAGGTGGCAATCTTCGGGGTGCCTTCGGGCAGGCGCGACAAATCCAGTTCTACCAGCGGCAATACCTGGGCGGTTTCATAGCTGCCGAGAACTCCGGCATAGATCTCCCGGCCTTCGATGTATTCCTCGATCAGCGAGGGGGAATCGAACTCATCCTGGATGTACTGAATGCGCTCCATCATTTCCTTGATGTTCTTCACGACCGAGCCGACGTCAATTCCGATGGAGCCATCCTCCAGGCCCGGCTTGACGATAAGCGGAAAGGAAATGTCGTGCGCGTGCTCGATGCGTCCACGATAGGCAGTGGCAAAGAACGGGGTCTTGATGTCGTGAAAGGCAAAAATCTTTTTGGCAATCGCTTTGTCTTGCGCCAGGAAGATCGAGTGCGGGCCGGCTCCGGTATAAGGGATACCGAGCAGGTCGACGTAAGCGACCACGTTCATTTCTTTGGTATCGTCGCCGTCGAAGGATTCGGTCAGGTTGAAAATCAAGTCGGCATCGCAACGCGCGAGCGAATGGAGAGACTGCGGACGCCCATCCAGTTCGATGTACGAGGGTTCGTGGCCAAGTTTTGCCAGGGCCTCAAAGATCTCCTCGCGGTCGGTCATCTCTTTCCGTTTCTTTTTTGTTTTCTTGCGGCGAGTCTTGCGCGCGGGCGGCTCGTCTTCTTTTTCCTTCGCCGCCGCCGCGACCGGATCCTCGTTCCAGACGTCATACAACAACGCGATTTTGAGTTTTGCGCTGATCATGGGTTAGCTCACAGGTGTCAGGTGTCAGGTCTCAGGCCCCAGTTCCTGCTTGACTCCTTTCTATCGCCGACTGCTCGAAGCTCGCGGCCCGAAGCTCGCAGCTCTTTTACGGCTGAATGAACTTTCCTTTTGCAACATACGTCATTACCAGCGCGGTCGTGTAGGCCGTCAGTTCCGCCAGGTGCTCGGCCTGCCGCGACTCGTCGGCTCGGAGATCCAGTTTTGCCGCACGGTCTTCAATTGTCTCGACCAGCGTTTTGATGAGCGGTCGTTGCGCGCCGGTCCACTGGGCGACTTTGTCGATGACGGCCTTGCGATGCTGGCGCAGGAATTCCTGTGCCGGTCGAGCCCCCTTGCGGCGCTTGGACACGCGAAAGATGTCGCGCAAATCCGTATCGGGCGCAAGCTCGGTGACTGCAATTTCTTCGCGCGCGGCCTGGTGGTAGAACTCCGCGACCGTCGCATCCATTTCATCGACGGTAATATCGGTGCGCCCTCGCCGGCGCGGCGGATCGATTCGCCCGACTTTGCGTGCCAGACGATCGAGGTAGCGCAGTTTCTCCATCGCATTCCATCCGCGATAGCGTTTGCGCCAGTTCGAACGCGGCGTAAGCCAGACCGCAAACGTTTCGGCAAAATCCTCGTCCGGATGCTTCTGCGCATACCAGCCCGGCAAATGGCGCACGTAATCCCGCGAAAACGGCGCTGGCCGATAATTCTCGCGATAGGGCCGGCGAAACGGTCCAAACAACTGTTTCCACTCCAGCGAGTTATGGAGCCGATAAGCGTAGGTGAAGGCGTGTCCGGCTTCGTGGCGCAGATACATCATGATTTCTCGCGCGTCTTCCAGATCGTGCGTGGCTCTTTCAAGTTCCGAAAGCGCAGCGTGCGCCAGGTAGAACGGGATTCCGATGATGGGCTCGCCTGACGGGCATCCCCACTCGTCGGTCAGATAACAGGCGGGCCGGAACTTGGTCAATCCCTTGGCGTTGAGTTCCCGATAGAGTTGCTCTACGAAGCGCTCCACCGGCGACCCCTCCAGCTTCAGGCCGAGGTCACGAATGGGCCGACTCAGGAATTCCTGGTACGCGGGTTCTGGTTGTCCGTTATCGTGCACAAACACTCGCTCTGACAGCGGTCATTGGCCGCGCCGGCACGCGCGGGGGGGATGGAAAAATGTTATCAGAGTAACAGTAATTGAGAGCAGCGATGCCTAAGAAGTTACCGGCGTAACGCGAAACAAGGCGGGTTCTCTTCTCCCACAAAAAAAAGGCGCGATTCACTCGCGCCCTTAGCCCGGTTGTGGAGGCTCTACATTTACATCGAGCTGGACGGCTCAATGGATTGGACTCGGATCGTGTTGGAAGACTGGTCGAGCTGACCGGTCACTTTCACGTCCTTGCCGTCGAACTTGCCGGCCTGAGCCTGGTCGTCGAGCTGGTAATCGGTGCCGCCGGTGTGCAGCACGAATTTGCCGCTGCTGTTCTTCGCGATGCTGCCGACGAACATACGCTGCGCGTCGGAGGGCGAAGCGCTGGATGATGGCGAGCTGGTGCTAGGAGTCTGGGCCGGCTCCGCACTCGGCGTCTGCTGTGACGGCGTGGCCGTCGGCTGGGTGTTCGGATCTTGCGACTGTGACGGTGTGCCCTGACCAAATGCGGCCGGCAGCATCACCATGGTGAAAACTGCGATCAGAATCAAGCTGGTTCGTTTCATTGTTGCCTTTTCTCCGTTGGTCAAAGTTGGCGATAATTCGCACTCAACATAAGTGCACGGCGCTTGCCAGAGCCAGAGTGACGTAGTGTCAACATCTTGGAGAAGCTTGGCCAGAACGCCGCGCGCGGGATCGCGTAACTCGGGGATTGCCGGGGAAATCCTTCGTACCAAAAAAACTGTAGGAGGGGATTTGTAGCAACGTCCGTTTTCGCTCCAACGTCGCACTCACGCCGTGCGCCGCTTACCCTACGACTCATTTGACTAAATCTGCCCCGCGGCGTTCGCCTGTTTTTCCTTCATCCATTTCACGGCGACGCGCGCCACTTCCTGCGGCGAGATTCCCGCCTCCTGCCGCCATAGTGCCAGCTTATGGTAATCCTCTTCGAACTCCCGGACCACGTCGCTGGTTGTCAGTAACTTGATTCCATGCTGCTGCCTTTGCGGAAGGAAGCGTTCGTAGATCTTGTTGGTCGGAATCGTCTTGTCGGCCTGGATTTTTCGAAACCATTCCGGATGTTTCATGCCATTGGGCGGCAACGTGCTGACCGCGTGCGTGCTGCCATCGTTGTAGCGGGTCACCATTTCAATCCAGCTGCCCGATCGGGGATGATCGTAAATGTGGGCCGCTACGCCCGACTGAGGCTGGCACATCATGCGGATCAGTACGCCCGGCATTTTATCGACGCTGTAAACACCCGCCTCCTGAAATGCGCAGCCAAGCAGCGGTTCGGCCTGCTGACGAACGAGTTCCTCATTGGTCCAGTCGGGAGATTCGACGCGTGACAGACTGACATATTCGGGCAGCTTGGTGAGCGCCCGCTTGCCGACCTCGGCCAGAGCCTGTCGGCCCGCCCTGCGCATCAGCAGATAGGTCAGGATGCGCTTCAGCATGAAGATAGCCGCCAGCGCAGCCACTAGCGCCAACAATACCGTCACGTTCATCGGATAGCCCTCCGCACACCAATGCTGAGGCCATTGCAGCATCAGTCGCAGTAGCGAGGAAGGTTACGGGGGTCACGGGACTGGTGGGCGTGTGGAAGTGACGACAACTCTGAGAGTAGATTACCAGCTTCCACCAACAAGTCATGGCGGAGGGAGAGGGATTCGAACCCCCGGTACCCTTTCAGGTACATCGGTTTTCAAGACCGACTGTTTCAACCGCTCACACATCCCTCCGCGGCTAAGGAGAGTTTATCAATGGACGGCGAGTTTGCAGCAATTTGTATCAGGATTCTGACGCTCGGACCCACAGGTTCACGCGGGCAGCGGTTTCTCCTTCCACCTCGAGCACTTCCTTCACCCGCACACTCTTGCCTTCGGGCAGCACTCCGCGGACCGGCCCGAGCTGCCACTGGCCCCGTTCATCCTTGTAGGGGGCTTTCTTCCGTTCGTAAACGTCCACGTTCGCAATAATCGTGCTGTCGCGACTGGGAGGGCTATCGTCTACGTTGAACGCGGGCTTACGCACAAAAACATGCTTGGCTCTGTCATACTCTCCCACATACACCCAAGAATCATTGGTCACCAGCTCGCCCGCGCTGGCGCGTAATTCCTGTGTAGACACAAGCAGCCGGGTAGTCTGCGGATCGGAAGGCACATCCAAAGTTTTTGGACCTTGTTTGCCCAAGTCTTGAATCTTCAAAGCGGCGATTTGGGTCGCCACATCTTGGGCGTGCTCTTCGATTTGCCGGAACTTGACTCCGTTGCCGGAGATCTCTGCAATTCCAGCCTCCTTCGCCATCGTCGGAATTCTGGTACGGCAGGACTTGGAAACCACAATACCCACCAGCACCGAAGCGAGAATAAGCGACACCAGCGCTTGGCAGACCGCCTTGATCGTGTTTGCCGCTCGGGTCAGACGGTTGTCTTTGCTGGGTTCCGGCATGGCGTCTCCGTGCTGCGTGGACCAAATTCGTAGCCCTGTGGACTCCCTGGCAGCTAAGAGTTCGGGCTAGCGTGCCCCATTGGGATAAACCAAAATCTTGCTCGCCTCGCCGGTCTTCAGGCGGGCCATCGCTTTCGAGAAGTCTTTCATCGGGATGCGGTCGGTGATTACAGGATGC